>Ga0209257_1000989_pt1 | contig 38561 bp, 41 predicted proteins | sample AraplaCvi_mCL_r2_FD_184277 | JGI IMG/M metagenome (GOLD analysis project Ga0209257, IMG submission 184277) | Arabidopsis root microbial communities from North Carolina, USA - plate scrape MF_Cvi_mCL_r2 (SPAdes) (version 2) | ecosystem: Host-associated > Plants > Roots > Endosphere | place: USA...
CTGCTCCTTGCGCTCGATCGTCCTGCCAATCGCCCTGAGAAGCACCGGCGACAGGAAGCCGCCGCGCTCCGGCGGATGGCGGCGCATGTCGATCAGGTGCAGGTCCGGCAGCGCCGCATCGCCGAAACGGGTCGGCAGATGTACGGTGTTGTAGCGGCCGGCAAGCCCGTTGACCTGGCTTTCGACAGAGGGCGTCGCGGACACCAGCACGATCGGAAAATCGCCGATCCGGGCCCGCACCACCGCCATGTCGCGGGCATTGTAGAAGACCCGGTCCTCCTGCTTGTAGGCAGGGTCGTGCTCTTCGTCGACGATGATCAGGCCGAGATCCTCGAAAGGCAGGAACAGCGCCGAGCGCGCCCCCGCCACCACCTTCACCTCGCCGGTCACCACACCGCGCCAGACCTTTTCACGCATGCGGGGAGCGAGGTCCGAATGCCATTCGCCCGGCTTGGCGCCGAACCGCTCCTGGAAGCGTTCGAGGAAACTTGAGGTCAGCGCGATTTCCGGCAGCAGGATCAGCACCTGCTTGCCGCGCCTGAGCGTTTCGGCGATCGCCTCGAAATAGACTTCCGTCTTGCCCGAACCCGTGACCCCGTCGATCAGCGAGGTGGAGAACCCGCCTGCCCGGATCGATTCCAGGATTTCCACGGAGGCCTGTTTCTGCGGCCCCTCGATGCGCGGGCTCGTATAATCCGGGTCCGGCCTCGCCACGACCGGCGGCGGGGGCAGGAACACCGTCTCGAATATTCCCTGCGCTGTCAGCCCGTCAACGACGCTCACGGAAACGCCGGCGGCATGCGCCAGCCCGCTGCGGGTCCAGGGAATTTCTTCCTCGCCGGCGATATCGAGCACCCGCGCGCGCGCCGGCGTCAAACGCTCCGGCTGGCCACCGAGATATCGAAGACCTTCGACCATAGGCTCGGGATCGAGCGCGGCCGGTGCGCGGATCGCCATGCGCGCCACGAGGCCGGGCGGAGACAACGTGTAACTCGCCACCCAATCGACGAAATCGCGCATCTCCTTGGACAGCGGCGGGCAATCAAAGACCAGCGTGATCGGCCTCAGCTTCTTCGGATCGAGCTTGTCGTCGTTCTCGCCGTCCCACACGACGCCGATCAGTTGCCGCGGGCCGACCGGCACCTGTACGACCGAACCGGGCTCGACATGCACACCGTCCGGCACGGCATAACTATAGGCAACCGGCACCGGCAGCGGTACCAGCACCGGCACCACCCTTACCAATGACGGCGCTTCGAACAGCGAACCGAAGAGATCGGACGAATCTATGCCCATGGGCGGCGACCATGCCCAAACCCGGAACAAAAGTGAACCCTAAACAGGATCACTCGTCCTCGTCTTCACCGTCTATGACGCCGGTCAGCCGCATGCCGTCGATCCAGGTGGCGCCTTGCCTGCGGATCACCCGCCGCGGTCGCGTGCCGCAACGCTCCTGAACGGCGGCGGCAAGCAGTTCGGAATGGGTGACGATCCAAACCTGGCTGTGGCGAGCCGCCTGCGCGATCATCTCGGCCAGCGGCGGCAGCATGTCCGGGTGCAGGCTGGCCTCCGGTTCGTTGAGCGCGATCAGCGGCGGCTGGCGATAGGACATCAGCGCCGCTGCGAGCCCTAGAAAGCGGATCTGCCCGTCGGAAAGCTCGCGCGGCTGAAACACCCGGGCAGGAAAATCCGGAAAGACGAGCCCGAATTCGGCGTGCTCGCCGGGTTCCGGAACCCGAAGCTTCGCCCCGCCGAAGGCATCGGCGATCGCCCGGTCGAGCTCCACCGTATCTCCGCGGGTATGGACCAGCGTCGCAAAGACCGCCGCCATATTGCCACCGTCCTCGTCAAGCAGCGGCGAGGTCACCGCAAGGCATGGCTGCCGCAACGGCGAATCCCGGTCGGTGCGGAACCCGTGGAAGAACCGCCAGCCATCGACCATCCGCCGAAAAGCGCCGGCTTCCGGATAATGCCCGGCATCGCCGAGAAGGGCGATCGCCGTCTCGGAGGTCATCGCCTGTTCGGGATATTGCTCCATCCGGCCGCCGGTCCCCCGCACCATGATGCCCGGCCCGGCGCGCTTCATCATCGTCACCGGCCGCGAACCGGTTTCGACGACAAGCTCCTCCTCCTTCACTTGCGGCTCGAAGGCAAAGCCCGCAGCATCGACAGGTGGCCGAAGCCCCGCCTCGACCCGGTAGCGGAACGTCACCGCCCGCTCTTCGTCAAGAACTTCGACCTCGAGCTTGATGCGGAAATTCTTCTCCTGTCGACGCGTGCCCGACCAGAGCGCCGACGCCATGCCGCCCTCTGCGGCGATCTCGTAGGCGAGATTGCCGCGAACCGCCGCCTGTATCAGCTGCAGCGCCCGGTAGAGATTGGATTTTCCGACGCCATTCTCGCCGATGAACAGGTTGACGCCGGCCAGATCCATGCGGATCGAGCGCAGCGACCGGTAGTTGGCGGCAAACATCGAGCGAAGCAGCATGCCCTATTCCTAGCCGAAGAGCGGGATGAAAAGAATGCAACTCAGGCGAGATGCAGGCTATGCGTATAGCTTTCGCCGGTCAGCGGCTGAAATCCCATGGCCTGCCAGAAACGGCGGGCGTCATCGCTGCCGGCATGGACCGTCACGACCGGGGTGAAGGCGCGGGCATGTTCGAGCAGCCGCTCGGCAAGACGCCGGCCTATCCCCTTGCCCCGATATGGCTGCGACACATAAAAGCGGCGCATCCGCAGCCAGTCGGCCCGCGTCGGTTCGACCGTCATCCCGCCGACCCCGATCATCCGCCCCCGATCATGGGCACCGAGCAGGCTTTCGCCGCGCCGTTCGAACCGGTTGGTCCCGGCAGACCATTCCTCGGCAATCCGCAGGATATGATTATAACCTTCCTGCCTCGCAGCCTCGGCCAGCAGTCCGATGTCGCTGGCAAGCCGCTTGCCAAAGGGAGCAATCACAATACCCAGGCCTTCCAGGACCAGATCTTCAGTGCCTAACGCTTCGGAACCGATATCTCCGGGGCTCATGTCTTTCACGCCGCCGACGCCGTCTGCGGTTTCTCGGCGGGCTTGAACACCGCATCGCCATCGGCGGCAAGCTCGAACACGGTGTGCTGCTCCAGGGCCTTGGTCACCTCCGTCATGTCGCCTTCCAGCGCCGACGGCGGGATCATCTGCCCGACCGTGAAATCGAAATGGTCGCCCTTCTTGTTCAGAAGCTCGTAGAACACCGTCATGTCCCGCAGTTCCGTCGACCACTTGGCGAACCAGTAGAACAGGCCGGAATTGCGCGCCCGCATGTGGATCGGCAGGATCGGCAGGTTGTATTTGCGGGCGAGGCTGACGGCCGACGTTTTCCATGGCCGCTCGTTCAGCCTGCCGTCCGCCCAATAGGCGATCCGTCCCGACGGGAACAGCACCATGACCTTGCCGTCCGCAATGGTCTTGTTGGTCAGCACCAGCGTCTCACGGGCCTTGAGCTTGGTCTTGTGCTCCTCCCGCCACTCGACGGGAATGATCATCTCGGCAAAACGCGGATTGACGCGCACCGCATCGCGGTTGGCGAACACCATCATGTCGGGCCGGCGCGATTTCAGGAGGTCGAAGACGGCAACCCCGTCGGCAATCCCGGTCGGATGATTGGCGACCAGAATGAACCCGCCCTTTTCGGGAATGCGCTCGGCATTGGCGACCGTCACGTCGAGCTTCAGGAGGTTGCTCATGTACTCGAAGCACTGGAAACCATTGAGCGTCGAGATGTCGTTGGCGAACCTGATCGCCCGGCCATAGCGCAGGAGCGTGTAGAGAAACGGCCGCATCACCGGCCAGAGCGGGTTCTGGACGATCCTCTGGCCGCGTTCGGCAATCAATGTGTCGACGATGTGGCCGGGTTTGCCTTGCGAGACGAGAGCGATTGTTTCCGCGAGATGTCCAAAAGTGGTCGTAGAATCACGGCGCGCCATAGAAACTCCCGCAGACAGGACCTGTCGGATATCGCAGCCCCGTATGATCGAACGATGACAACGTCTGCCAAGACTAAGGCAGGTTTAGGGATTTCGTAACGCCGTCCAGAGCAATCTGGGGCGCAACCCCTCCAAATTCAACGGGTCAGATCTTGAACGAGCTGCTGATTATCGCCGCACCCGATCTCATCGAAAAGCGTCGCGAATGGCTGGAGAGCCTGGCAAGCGAACGCCGGCTCTCGGAGAACACGCTCGATGCCTACGAGCGCGATAGCCGCCAGTTTCTGACGTTTCTGACCGCACATCTGGGCGGCCCCGCGAGGATTGCCGATATCCACACCCTGCGCCCCGCCGACCTGCGCGCCTTCCTGGCGTCCCGCCGCCGCGAGGGCTCCGGCGCCCGCTCGCTCGGCCGGCATCTCGCCGGCCTCCGTTCATTTCTTCGTTATCTCGAACGCAAGGGCCTGGTGAACGCCGCAGCCGCCGGCGCCATCCGGGCGCCGAAGCAGCCGAAGTCCTTGCCGAAACCGCTGACGGACCGGCAGGCGCTCAATCTGGTCACGACAGGTGCGCAGTTGCAGGAAGAACCGTGGATCGCCGCGCGCGACGCCGCCGTGCTGACCCTTCTCTACGGCTGCGGCCTGCGCATCTCCGAAGCGCTCGGGCTCAAGCCCCACGACCTGACGCCGGGCGCGACGACGCTGCGGATCACCGGCAAGGGCGGCAAGACCCGTCTCGTGCCGCTGCTGCAGATCGTATTCGACGCCGTTGAAGCCTACAGGAAACTCTGCCCCTACCATCTGGATGCGGAAAAACCGCTGTTCCGCGGCGCCCGCGGCGGCCCGCTGCAGCCGGCGATCGTCCAGCGGGAAATGCAGAAGCTCAGAAGCGCCTTCGGCCTGCCGGAGACGGCAACCCCGCATGCGCTGCGGCACTCCTTCGCCACCCACCTGCTCGCCGGTGGAGGCGACCTGCGCACCATCCAGGAACTGCTCGGCCATGCCAGCCTCTCGACCACCCAGGTCTATACCGGCGTCGATTCGTCCAGGCTGCTGGACGTCTACGACCGCGCCCATCCCCGCGCGTGAACCAAGTTTTAACCAGTTGCGTTAAACGCTTGTGCAGCCGCCACCGCTAACATGCCGGCGACCCTCGCAGACGGATGACATGATGACTCCCGCCCTTGCCTCTCCCACCGGCGCTTTCATGAAGCGCGCCCAAGGTTTCGTGCTGTGGCTGATCGCGGCGGCGCATGTCCTTGCACTTGCCTCCCTCCTTCTGGTCCTCGGCTCCTTGTCGCCGGCTCGGGCGGAAACGCCCGCCTGCGACGGCCGCAACCTGCTCGACGAGATGAAGGCCGCGAAATCGCCGGTCTACGATCAGATCGTCGCCGAAGGCAGAAAGGTGCCGAACGGCAAGGGCATCTTCTGGAAGATCGAGAAGGACGGGCTGACGCCCTCCTATCTGCTCGGCACGATGCACGTCTCCGATCCGCGGGTGCTGAAAATGCCGCTGGGCGCTGCCGAGGCGCGCTCGAAAGCAAAGACTATTATCATCGAATCCGACGAGGTGATCGACGAAAAGAGGGCCATGGCCAAGATGCTGGCCAAACCGGAACTGATGATGCTGACGGACGGCAGCACGATCGATTCGCTGTTGTCGAAGGACGACGTCGCGCTGCTCGAAACCGGCCTCAAGGCACGCGGGGTGCCGCTTTCGGCCGTCTCGCGGATGCGTCCGTGGATGCTGATGGCGCTCGTCTCCGTGCCGGCCTGCGAGCTCGCCCGCAAGGCGCAGAACGTCGCCTTCCTCGACAGGAAGATCGCCGAACAGGCCACCGCCGAAGGCAAGCCGGTCAAGGGGCTGGAAACGCTCGAGGAACAGGCCGCGGCGCTGAACGCCATTCCGATCGATCTTCACTTGAAGTCGCTGATCGAGACCATCAAGCTCGGCAAGCGCGTCGACGACATTTTCGAGACGCTGACGGAAGTCTATCTTTCCGGCGAGATCGGCATCGCGATGCCGATGCTGAAGGCCGTGGCGCCCGACGGCACCGAGGACGAAGCCGGTTACGGCGACTTCGAGAACCTCGTGGTCAGCAAGCGCAACCACATCATGGCAGAGCGGGCAGCGCCCATCCTTGGACAGGGCGGTGCCTTCATGGCCGTCGGGGCGCTTCACCTGCCCGGCGAGGAAGGCCTTGTCGAACTCTTCCGCAAACAGGGCTTCAAGGTGACGGCGGTCAATTGACGCCGCTTGTCATCCGCTTCAGCACGTTCGTCTTCCAATAGAACTGGTGGACCAGGACGCCGCCGATATGGGCGGCGATCAATGCCCACATCAACAGTTTCAATGGGCCCGTATGCGCGAAGGCCGCGGTCTTGTTCCCGAAATACCAGGCGCCGATGCCGGCAAGAGGCATCAAGAAGAACAGCGCATAGAAGGCCCAGTGGCCAACCCTTGCCACCATCCGCAGGAACGGCGGCTCCTCCACCGGCTCCGGCGGCACGCCCTGGGCGAACCGCAGACAGAGCCGGATCACCGCGAGCACCAGCACGCTGATGCCGACATAGGCATGGATATTTGCCGCACTCACCTGCTCCGGCGTCAGCGCCTGCCCCCGGAACATCAGCCGCCCGGCAGTCTCCATGGCATCGGTGAAAAGCAGGTTGAAAAGAATGAGCGCTGCCATCAGCCAATGCGTGATACGTTGCGGCACCGAGAAGGATGAAACCATTTTCTTGACCTTTTTCAGAAGGTTAGAGTGATGGTATCCAGTCTATGCCTGTCTGGCGGACGCTCAAGCGAAACCGGCAAGCCTGTCCAAGATTTAATCCTGGAATTGACCAATCATAATTTCAGCTGACCGTAATTGCTATTCCGAAGGCCATTCGGCGCCATCGATGTTTTGGCCCCCGTAGAAAATCCGCAGAATGATGATGCTGCCATCTGCCAGACGATACGCCACGATGACCCGGCGCTCGAATACGATCGTCCTTACGCCTTCTGCCAGATCGTCCCGGCGCCGGCCGCGTTCCGACATCGTCGCCAGAGTGGCACTGAAAGCCCGGATGCGCCGGACAAAGGCGATCGCCCGCTCCGGGCTGTCATTGGCAATAAAATGGTAGATAGCCTCAAGGTCCGCATCCGCAAGCGGATGAAACAAAACCTCACGAACCATTCGGATTACTCTTCACCCGAGCTGCGTGCAGGCGCTCCAGTCGATCGAAAACTTCCTCCGCTGGTATAGCTGGCCGCGGATCTTCCAGCGCCTCCCGGATTTTCGCATCCGCCACCTGATCGAGAACATGCTCTTCCCGATCGAGCGCCCGCAGAGCCGCCCGCATAACCTCGCTGGTCGAGGCATAGGAACCCGCCTCGACGCGCGATCTGATCGCATCGACCATGTGAGACGGCAAACTGACACTGATCTTTTCGTTCATCGCAGTCACTGTGCTCCAACGAAAAAAGGGTAGGACAAAATCCTACCCTTTTCAATCTTCGCTTACGATCGTCCGATCACATATGGATCGGCTTGAAGAAGGTCCCGAGTGCCGCTTCCTTGACGGCTTCGGACATGGTCGGGTGCGCGTGGCAGGTGCGGCCGAGGTCTTCCGAGGAGCCGCCGAATTCCATCAGCACGGCGATCTCGTGGATCATTTCGCCGGCGCCGAAGCCGACGATATGGCCGCCCAGAACCCGGTCGGTGTCCTTGTCGGCGAGGATCTTCACGAAACCGTCCGTCGCCAGCATCGCGCGGGCGCGGCCGTTGGCGGTGAACGGGAACTTGCCGACCTTGTAGGCGATGCCCGCCGCCTTCAGCTCTTCCTCGGTCTTGCCGACGGAGGCCACTTCCGGCTGCGTGTAGACGACGCCCGGGATGACGTCGTAATTCACATGGCCGTGCTGACCGGCGATGATTTCGGCCATCGCGACACCTTCGTCTTCCGCCTTGTGGGCGAGCATCGGGCCACGCACCACGTCGCCGATCGCATAGATGCCTTCGACATTGGTCTTGAAGTGGCCGTCGATCTCGACCCGGCCGCGGTTGTCGAGCTTGACGCCCGCTTCCTCGAGGCCGAGGCCCGCCGTATACGGCTTGCGGCCGGTGGCGATCAGCACGACATCGGCTTCGAGCGTCTGGGCTTCGCCGCCCTTGACCGGTTCGTAAGTGACCTTGGCGCCGGTGGCGGTCTTTTCGACACCGGTGACCTTGGCATCCGTGCGGATGTCCATACCCTGCTTGGCCATCATCCGCTGGAACTGCTTGGAGACTTCGCCGTCCATGCCGCCGAGCAGCTTGTCGAGATATTCAACGACGGTCACCTTGGCGCCGAGGCGCGACCAGACAGAGCCGAGTTCCATGCCGATGACGCCGCCGCCGACCACGATCAGGTGCTGCGGTACTTTCTCAAGCGCGATGCCGCCGGTGGACGAGATGATCACCTTTTCGTCGATCTCGACATTGACGCCCGGAATGCCGGCAACGTCGGAGCCGGTGGCGATGACGATGTTCTTGGCTTCAAGTTCCTGGACCTTGCCGTCGTCGCCGGTCACCGAGACCTTGCCGGCCGAGACGATCTTGCCGGTGCCGATGAAGCCGTCGATCTTGTTCTTCTTGAACAGGAAGGAGACGCCGTCGACATTCGACTTAACGGTCGCGTCCTTGTGGGCCATCATCTTTTCGAGGTTGAGCTTCGGAGCCGAGACCTCGACGCCGAGCGCATCCATGCCGTGGGCGGCGTGAGCGAACATTTCGGACGCATGCAGCAGCGCCTTGGAAGGGATGCAGCCGATGTTGAGGCAGGTCCCGCCATAGGTGGCGCGCTTTTCCACGACCGCGACCTTGAGGCCGAGCTGGGCGGCCTTCACCGCGCAGACGTAACCGCCGGGACCGCTTCCGATGACGACGACATCATAAGCCATAGTTCTTTTTCCTTCTCTTCATCTCTTCGTTTCGTCGCAATTCCGAACGCAAAACCGCTGCGGATTTTTGCTGGAATTGCTTTAGCGCCCACCGCTCACGTCGAGTATGGCGCCGGTTACATAGGAAGCCGCTGGCGACAGAAGATAGAGGACGGCATCCGCCACTTCTTCCGCCCTGCCCGGCCGTTGCATGGGAACGCTGGGCGCCATGTCGCGCGCCCGGTCCGGCAGGCCGCCGGACGCATGGATATCGGTGTCGATAATGCCCGGACGGACCGCATTGATACGCACGCCCTCGGCCGCGACTTCGCGCGCCAGGCCGATGGTCAGCGTGTCGATCGCCGCCTTCGAGGCCGCGTAATCGACATATTGGCCCGGGGAGCCGAGCTTCGCCGCCATCGAGGAGATATTGACGATCGCCCCGCCCCTGCCCCCGTGTTTCGTCGACATCCGGCGCACCGCCTCGCCGGCACACAGGATCGAACCGGTAACATTCACCCGCATCATCCGCTCGATGCGTTCGGCGCTCATCTCGTCGATGCGCTGCGGCATGTCGACGATCCCGGCATTGTTGACCAGCCCGTCCAGCCGCCCGAAATGCCGATCGACCGCCTCGAACATCGAGACGATCTCGGCGGCATTGCCGACATCGGCCTGGACCGCGATCGCCTCGCCGCCGGCAGTCTTGATTTCGGCGACCACCTTGTCGGCAGCCTGCCGATTGGATGCGTAGTTCACCGCCACCCGCCAGCCGCGGCTGGCGGCCATCAGCGAGACCGCTGCGCCGATGCCGCGGCTTCCGCCGGTCACCAGAAGAACAGGGGTTTCGCTCATGCCTTGCATTCCTTGAATTGGTAGAGGTCCCAGGGCACCCGGCTGAGACCGCTCTTTCCCCATAGCGCCGAATGGCGGATCGCCGGGCCGAAACCCGGCATCAGGATCGCGTCCGGCGCCGGAGTGTCCGCGGCACCCAATATGTCGATACGGCCGGTCGCGACATCAAGGGCATAGGGCACGCCGGTCCAGAGAGTGCAGGCCCGAAGCTCCGCGCCGGTCGCATCGCCCTGCGGGCAGTTGTTCGTCACCATGCCGCCCGGCCGTTCGGACTCGTCGTCATACATCACGTTGCCGTCGAGCTTCAGCTTGCCCCCGGTGATCGTGAACAGGTGGCTGACGACAGCCGCATTCGAACCGACCGGCTTGAACGAAAGCACCGTCCCGGCGGTGGCCTCGACGAACACGGCCTTCTCGATCGCGCAGCGTTCGGCGGCGGCAGCAAGGCCTGGCAGCAGGCAGAATATGGGAAACCATGCTTTGAAAGATGCGGTCATGGCGTCACCGGAACAGCGCGATGGTCATGATGAGAAGTCCGATCAGGCTGACCGTCCAGACGAGAGACCGGATATAGTAAACGCCGCCCATGTAGAGGGGGATATAGACGATCCGCGCGGCCAGCCAGATCCAGCCCCCGATCAATCCGAGGCGAAACGTATCGTCGCCGGCAAAGGCGACGCCCAGCAACAGGCCCACAAAAGCCGGATAGGTTTCCCGGAAATTCCCGGAGGCGCGTGCGGCGCGTCCCGCCATCTTGCCCTTGGGTTCCAGCCCCTCGTCACGCGGCCCGGCATTCCACTGCGAACCGAGTTCCCGGGTCGAAAGCACGCCCTGCATCAGGACGTGGAAGACCAGGAGGACAACGCTCAAGGCCAGCAGCGTCATGTATGGCGTTGCAGCGGCCCCGAGCGTTTCCATAGGTTCGTTCCCGTCTTAGAGATCGAGAACCAGGCGTTCCGGATCTTCGAGGCTTTCCTTGACGCGCACGAGGAAGGTCACGGCTTCCTTGCCGTCCACCATGCGGTGGTCGTAGGAGAGCGCCAGATACATCATCGGGCGGATGACGATCTGGCCGCCGATGACGACCGGACGGTCCTGGATCTTGTGCATGCCGAGAATGCCGGACTGCGGAGCGTTGAGGATCGGCGAGGACATCAGCGAACCGTAGACGCCGCCGTTCGAGATGGTGAACGTGCCGCCCTGCATGTCGGCCATCGAAAGCGCGCCGTCACGGGCGAGCTTGCCGAGACGGCCGATATCCTTCTCGATTTCGGCAATCGACATCTGGTCGGCATTGCGCACCACCGGAACCACGAGGCCCTTGTCGGTGCCGACGGCGACGCCGACATGGCAGTAGTTCTTGTAGATGATGTCGGTGCCGTCGATCTCGGCGTTGACGGCCGGCAGTTCCTTCAGCGCGTGGGTCACGGCCTTGGTGAAGAAGCCCATGAAGCCGAGCTTGACGCCGTGCTTCTTCTCGAACACGTCCTTGTAGCGGTTGCGCAGGTCCATGACCGCCTTCATGTCCACCTCGTTATAGGTGGTCAGCATGGCGGCGGTGTTCTGCGCGTCCTTGAGGCGGCGGGCGATCGTCTGGCGCAGGCGCGTCATCTTCACGCGCTCTTCGCGCGACGCGTCGTCGGCCGAGGAAACCGGACGCGGGGCGGCCGGAGCGGCAGGCGCTGCGGCCGGAGCGGAAATGCCCTTGGCGACGGCGGCGATCACGTCGCCCTTCAGAACCTGGCCACGCTTGCCCGAACCGTCGATATCGGCGGTCGAGATGTTGTTGTCGGCAGCGATCTTGGCGGCAGCCGGAGCAGCCGGCATCGAAGTCGCGGCAGCAGAAGCGCTGGCGGCAGCGGCGACCGGCGCCGGAGCAGCCGGTTCGGCGGCCTTGGCCGGCGCGGCTTCGGCGGGCTTTGCGGCCGGAGCGGCGGCGGCAGTACCGGCAGCACCTTCGGCGATCTGGCCGAGCAGGGCGCCGAGGCCGACGGTCTCGCCGTTGGCGGCAACGATCTCGGTCAGGACGCCGGAAGCCGGAGACGGAACCTCGACGGTCACCTTGTCCGTTTCGAGCTCGAGGAGCGGCTCGTCGGCCTTGACCGTATCGCCGACCTTCTTGAACCAGGTGCCGACGGTCGCCTCGCTGACGGATTCTCCGAGGGTTGGGACGCGGATTTCAGTGGCCATTGTGTGAGTTCCTGAATGGTTGTTTTCGTTTAGACGGCGGCCGCGGCACTCGCCGCAGACGTCCGAAGAATGATGGATGGCATGGGAGACGTTTCGAAACGGAAGCCGAGAGCTGCCTTGATCACCGGATCGTTGTCGCCGAGCGCCTGGGCGGCAGCGGCATCCGCCGCTTCCACCACCGCGATGCCAAAAGCCCCGCCTTCCGAGAAGACGGGACCGACGGCGATCGCGACGCCGCTCTCCGCAAGGCCCCGCCAGTAGACGGCGTGGGCCTGCATCGCCGTCATCTCGTCCGGCGTTGCGTCATGCGGAAAGCCCGGCCGAGGCGAAACGAGCTTCAGGTGAAAATAGGCCATCCGCCCTACCCCTCAGCCGCCCAGCGCGTCTTCGAGGAAGGCTTCGAGCTGTGCGAGATGCTTCGACATCTGGCCCGTTGCAGGCGAGGCCGCTGCCGGCCGGCCCGTGTAGCGGACGCGCTGATACTTGGCATCGATATGGGCCAGAACCCATTCCAGATACGGGTCGATGAACGACCATGCACCCATGTTCTTCGGCTCTTCCTGGCACCAGACCATTTCCGCGTTGCGGAAGCGGGACAGCTCGTTGATCAGGGCCTTGGCCGGGAACGGATAGAGCTGTTCGATGCGCAGCAGGTAGATGTCGTCGATGCCGCGCTTTTCGCGTTCTTCCAGAAGGTCGTAATAGACCTTGCCGGTGCAGAGCACGACGCGACGGATCTTGGCATCCTTCTGCAGCTTGATCGGACCGTCCTTGATGACCTCCGCATCGTCCCAGAGCAGGCGATGGAAGGAGGACTCGCCGGCCAGCTCGGCCAGCGTCGAGGTCGCCCGCTTGTGGCGCAGCAGGGACTTCGGCGTCATCAGGATGAGCGGCTTGCGGAAGTCGCGCTTGGTCTGGCGGCGCAGGATGTGGAAGTAGTTCGCCGGCGTCGTGACGTTGGCGACCTGCATGTTGTCTTCGGCGCACATCTGCAGCCAGCGCTCAAGGCGAGCCGAAGAGTGTTCCGGACCCTGGCCTTCATAACCGTGCGGCAGCAGGCAGACGAGGCCGGACATGCGCAGCCATTTGCGTTCGCCCGACGAGATGAACTGGTCGAACACGACCTGCGCACCGTTGGCGAAATCGCCGAACTGGGCTTCCCACAGCGTCAGCGCGTTCGGGCGGGCCAGCGAATAACCGTATTCGAAGCCGAGAACCGCCTCTTCCGAAAGCATCGAGTTGATGACTTCGTAACGGGCCTGGGTCGGCGACAGGTTGGCGAGCGGGATGTAGCGCTCTTCGGTATCCTGATCGTAGAGGACCGAGTGACGCTGCGAGAAGGTGCCGCGTTCGCAATCCTGGCCCGACAGGCGGATCTTGGTACCCTCGACGGCGAGCGAGCCGAAAGCGAATGCTTCCGCCATCGCCCAGTCGATGCCTTCGCCGGTCTCGACCATCTGGGCACGGTTTTCCATGAACCGCTTGATGGTGCGGTGCGCGTTGAAACCTTCCGGAATGGTCGACAGCTTGCGGCCGATCTCCCGCAGTTCCTTCATCGGCACGGCGGTCTTGCCGCGGCGCTGTTCGTCGGCATTGTCGGCCGAACGCAGGCCCGACCACTGGCCGTCCAGCCAGTCGGCCTTGTTCGGCTTGTAGCTCTGGCCGGCCTCGAATTCGGTTTCAAGATGCGCGCGCCAGTCGGCCTTCATCTTCTCGAATTCGCCGTCGGTGACCAGGCCTTCGGCGATCAGGCGGTCGGCATAGATCTGCGCGACCGTCTTGTGGGCGCGGATGACCTTGTACATCTTCGGCTGCGTGAACGCCGGCTCGTCGCCTTCGTTATGGCCGAAGCGGCGGTAGCAGAACATGTCGATGACGACAGGCTTGTGGAACTTCATCCGGTATTCGGTAGCGATCTTGGCGGCATAGGTGACCGCTTCCGGATCGTCGCCGTTGACGTGGAAGATCGGCGCCTCGATCATCTTGGCGACGTCGGACGGATAGGGCGACGAACGCGAGAAGGCCGGGTTGGTGGTAAAGCCGATCTGGTTGTTGACGATGACGTGCATCGTGCCGGCGACGCGGTGGCCGCGCAGACCGGAAAGGCCGAGGATTTCGGCAACCACGCCCTGGCCCGCAAACGCGGCATCGCCGTGCAGCAGGAGCGGCAGGACCTTGGAACGTTCCTTCAGCGGAATGATGTCGCCATCCCAGGCCTTGGCAAGCATGTCCTGCTTGGCGCGGGCCTTGCCCATGACCACCGGGTTGACGATTTCCAGATGCGACGGGTTCGCGGTCAGCGACAGGTGCACCTTGTTGCCGTCGAATTCGCGGTCGGATGACGCACCGAGATGGTACTTCACGTCGCCCGAACCTTCGACTTCGTCGGGCTTGAAGGAGCCGCCCTTGAACTCGTGGAAGATGGCGCGGTGCGGCTTGCCCATGACCTGGGAGAGCACGTTCAGGCGGCCGCGATGCGGCATGCCGAGAACGACTTCTTCAAGGCCTTCCTGGCCGCCGCGCTTGATGATCTGTTCGAGCGCCGGGATCAGCGATTCACCGCCGTCGAGGCCGAAGCGCTTGGTACCCTTGAAACGGACGTCGAGGAACTGCTCGTAACCTTCCGCCTCGACCAGCTTCTGAAGGATGGCCTTCTTGCCGTTGGCGGTGAATTCGACGCCCTTGCCGGGGCCCTCGATCCGCTCCTGGATCCAGGACTTCTCTTCCGGATTGGAGATATGCATGAACTCGACACCGAGCGTCGAGCAATAGGTGCGCTCGAGGATCTCGATCATCTCGCGGACGGTCGCATATTCGAGGCCGAGCACGTTGTCGATGAAGATCTTGCGGTCGTAATCGGCTTCCGTGAAGCCGTAGGCCGTCGGCGAAAGCTCGTTATAGTCTTCCACCGGAGCGGCAAGGCCGAGAGGGTCCAGCTTGGCATGCAGATGGCCGCGCATGCGATAGGCGCGGATCATCATGATGGCGCGAACCGAGTCCCGGGTCGCCTGCAGCACTTCTGCTTCGCTGACCGGCTTGCCGGTTGCGACGGCGGCGGCTTCCGCCTTCGCCTTGACCTTGGTTTCGATCGCCTTTTCGACGATCGGCCAGTTGCCGTCGAGCGCCGAGACCAGTTCGCCATTGGCCGCGATCGGCCAGTTCCTGCGCTGCCAGGAGGCTCCCTTGGCGGCCGCCTTCACATCATCCGGGTTGTCGGCGAGCGCCTTGAAGAAGGCCTGCCATTCCGGCGCGACGGATGTCGGGTCGTCTTCGTAGCGGGCATGCAGCTGCTCGATATAGGCCGCGTTCTGTCCGTCGAGGAAAGAGGTGATGAGGAACTGCTCGTTGGCTTCTTGCCGTGCCATGGTTATCTGCGGGCGCCGCGCCCGCCTCCTGACGTAATCGGAACCGGAACACTTCCGGCCTCCGCATTTTCTTGGTCTTCGTCTTGATACCGAACCGCCCTTGGCGGTCACGCGTCTTCAGAAACTGAGAGACGCAAAACATGGACAGGCGAAGCAATATGGCGGTTCGCCTGTCCCAAGCTTGTCGGATCAATCGCCACCTATCTATCTAGGGGCGGCGAGTGTCCTTTATGTGGCGTCAGCCCTTGAGGACTTCAACCAAGGTCTTGCCGAGACGGGCCGGAGAAGGCGACACCTTGATGCCTGCCGATTCCATGGCTGCGATCTTCGATTCCGCGTCGCCCTTGCCGCCGGAAACCACGGCACCGGCGTGACCCATGGTGCGGCCCTTCGGGGCGGTACGGCCGGCGATGAAGCCTGCCATCGGCTTCTTGCGGCCCTTCTTGGCTTCGTCCTTCAGGAACTGTGCCGCGTCTTCTTCCGCCGAGCCGCCGATTTCGCCGATCATGATGATCGAGGTCGTGGCGTCGTCCGCGAGGAACATTTCCAAGACGTCGATGAACTCGGTGCCCTTGACCGGGTCGCCGCCGATACCGACAGCGGTCGTCTGGCCGAGGCCTTCGTTCGAGGTCTGGAACACGGCTTCATAGGTCAGCGTGCCCGAGCGGGAAACGATGCCGACCGAACCCTTGCGGAAGATCGAGCCCGGCATGATGCCGATCTTGCATTCTTCCGGCGTCAGGATGCCCGGGCAGTTGGGGCCGAGCAGGCGCGACTTGGAGCGGTCGAGGCGAGCCTTGACGCGGACCATGTCCATGACCGGGATGCCTTCGGTGATGCAGGTGATGAACGGGACTTCGGCTTCGATCGCCTCGATGATCGCGTCCGCGGCACCTGCCGGCGGAACGTAGATCACGGTCGCGTCGGCGCCGGTGCGCTCCCTGGCTTCGGCAACCGAGGTGAAGATCGGCAGCGACGTACCGTCGACGCCGGACGACCACGATTCGCCGCCCTTCTTGGGATGAACGCCACCCACCATCTTGGTGCCGTAGTAGGCGAGCGCCTGCTCCGTATGGAAGGTGCCGGTCTTGCCGGTCAGGCCCTGGACGATGACCTTGGTGTCTTTATTGACGAGAATAGACATTGGTTCCGGTCCTTCCAGGTTAGGCTTGGATCGCCGCGACGATCTTCTTCGCCGCGTCGTCAAGGTCGTCAGCCGCCGTGATAGCGAGACCAGATTCGTTCAGGATCTTCTTGCCGAGCTCGACATTGGTGCCTTCGAGGCGCACGACGAGCGGAACCTTCAGGCCGACTTCCTGCACCGCCGCGACAACGCCTTCGGCGATGACGTCGCAGCGCATGATGCCGCCGAAGATGTTGACGAGGATGCCCTCGACCTTCGGGTCGGCGGTGATGATCTTGAAGGCCGCAGCCACCTTCTCCTTGCCGGCGCCGCCGCCGACGTCGCAGAAGTTCGCCGGCTCCTTGCCGTAGAGCTTGATGATGTCCATCGTCGCCATGGCGAGACCGGCACCATTGACCATGCAGCCGATATTGCCGTCGAGAGCCACGTAGGCGAGATCCCACTTGGAGGCCTCGATTTCCTTGGCGTCCTCTTCGGTCTCGTCGCGCAGCGCCTTGACGTCGTCGTGACGGAACAGCGCATTGCCGTCGAACGACATCTTGGCGTCGAGAACGCGCAGGTGGCCGTTCTTCATGACGATCAGCGGGTTGATCTCGAGAAGGGCCATGTCCTTCTCGTTGAAGGCCTTGTAGAGCAGCGGGAAGAGCGACTTGGCATCTTCGCCGGCAGCACCGTCGAGTTCCAGGGCCTTGGAGATCGCAGCGATATCGGCAGCCGTGACGCCGGCTTCCGGATCGATGGCGATCGTATGGATCTTCTCAGGGGTATCATGGGCAACGGCTTCGATGTCCATGCCGCCTTCGGTCGAAACGACGAACGCGACGCGGCCGACGGAGCGGTCGACGAGCAGCGAGCAGTAAAGCTCGCGGGCGATGTCGGCGCCGTCTTCGATATAGAGGCGGTTGACCTGCTTGCCTGCTTCACCGGTCTGAGCGGTCACCAGCGTGTTGCCGAGCATTTCCTTGGCATGCGCCTTGGCTTCCTCGATCGAGAAGGCCAGGCGAACGCCGCCCTTGGCGTCGGGGCCGAGTTCCTTGAACTTGCCCTTGCCGCGGCCGCCCGCATGGATCTGGCTCTTGACGACATAGAGCGGGCCGGGAAGCGACTTCGCAGCAGCTTCGGCTTCTTCAGCCTTCAGGATGGCTACGCCTTCCGCAACCGGCGCACCATAGCCCTTCAGCAGAGCCTTGGCCTGATATTCATGAATGTTCATGGGTTTATCCCTGTTTCGATGACTTCGGCGCGCTGGTTACTTGAGAGCCGGTGCGATGTTGATGCAGGCTTCGCAAAGACCGGCGACGGCGCCGACCGACTTCTGGAAGGCGGCCTCTTCGTCCTTGTTGAACTCGACCTCGATGATGCGCTCGACGCCGCCGGCGCCGATGATCGTCGGAACGCCGACATACATGTCCTTGACGCCGTACTGGCCGGAGAGATGGGCGGCAGCCGGCAGAACCCGCTTCTTGTCCTTGAGGAAGGATTCGGCCATTTCGATCGCCGAGGCGGCCGGAGCGTAATACGCGGAACCGGTCTTCAGCAGGCCGACGATTTCGGCGCCGCCGTCACGGGTGCGCTGGATGATTTCTTCGAGACGTTCCTTGGTGACCCAGCCCATCTTGACGAGGTCGGTGAGCGGAACGCCGCCGACGGTCGAGTAACGGGCGAGCGGCACCATCGTGTCGCCATGACCGCCGAGAACGAAAGCGGTGACGTCCTGGACGGACACATTGAATTCTTCCGAGAGGAACAGGCGGAAGCGGGCCGAGTCGAGCACGCCGGCCATGCCGACGACCATGTTCTTCGGCAGGCCCGAGAACTTCTGGAGAGCCCAGACCATCGCGTCGAGCGGGTTGGTGATGCAGATCACGAAGGCGTTCGGGGCATATTTCTTGATGCCGGCGCCGACCTGTTCCATGACCTTGAGGTTGATGCCGAGCAGGTCGTCGCGGCTCATGCCCGGCTTGCGGGCGACGCCGGCGGTGACGATGCAGACGTCTGCGCCTTCGATGGCAGCGTAATCGCTGGCGCCGGAGAGCTTGGCGTTGAAGCCCTCGACCGGGCCGGACTGGGCGATATCAAGGCCCTTGCCCTGCGGAATGCCGTCGGCGATGTCGAAGAGGACGATGTCGCCCAGTTCCTTCAGGCTGGCGAGATGCGCCAGCGTGCCACCAATCATGCCAGAACCAATAAGTGCGATCTTCTTGCGCGCCATCGAAAAGCTTCCTTTCGAGATCCGAATCCATGGCAGACTACGGCTCGCCTACCCATGTGCCAGACCGCATAGCGCCATCCGCTCAAAATGGCAATCGATTATTTTTGGCTCAAGTTTTTCAATCGGTTAGATGATCAAATTCTTACGTAAACGTAAGAATTTCTGTCACCAAACCGTTAAAAATCAGCGTCGCTTTTCCTGATGCAGCGCGAGATAGTCGGGGCTGCGCATCTCGAAAAGACGCGAAACCGTGCGGTCGAACTCGAAACCTTCCGTGCCTTTTCGCTCGAGCAGGATGTCCTCCGGCGCCGTGGCAGCGGAGACGTAGAGCCGCACCGTGTGGTCGTAGAGTGCGTCGACAAGATTGATGAGACGCTTGGTTTCGTTGCGCTTTTCCGGGCCGAGCTGCGGAACGTGCTCGACGAAGATGGCATCGAAGCGGTCGGCGAGCGCCAGATAGTCCGAGGCCCCGAGCGGCTTGCCGCAGATGTCCTTGAAATCGAAACGCGCCGCTCGCCCTGCGGCCGAGGGCACATGAATGCTGCGGCCCTTCATCGGGATCTCGGCAGGCGCCGCCTTCTTGCCGTCGGTTACCTGATGCCAGGCGGATTCCATCGCCGCATCGGCGCGGGCATCGAGCGGCGTCACATAGACCGGCAGGCTCGCAAGCTTCTGCATGCGATAATCGTTGGGCGAGTCGAGGGTAACCACGTCCACATAACGGTTGAGCAGCGCGATGAACGGCAGGAACAGCCCGCGGTTCAGTCCGTCCCTGTAGAGATCCTCCGGCGCAACGTTCGAGGTGGCGACAAGAACGCAGCCGAGCGAAAACAGCTCCGTGAACAGCCGCGCCAAAATCATCGCGTCGGTGATGTCGGTGACCGAAAACTCGTCGAAGCAGAGAAGCTCCGCCTCGGCAAACAACGCGGCGGCGACAGGCGGCACGGGATCCGCCTGCTTGGTTTCGCCACGCTTCAGCTTCTGGCGGTGTTCGTGGATGCGGTTGTGCACGTCCGCCATGAATTCATGGAAATGCGCCCGGCGTTTTTTCTCGCTCGGCGCCTTCTTGAAGAACATGTCCATCAGCATGGTCTTGCCGCGACCGACGCTGCCATGCACGTAGAGACCGCGGATTTCGCGCGGCCGGCCGCTGCCCTTGGCGAAGAGCCAGCCGAGCGCGCTTTTCTTCTTGGCGGGTTTCGTCTCGCGAAGGCAGGTCAGAAGATGGTCGAGCTTGGCGGCGACCGCGAGCTGCGCATTGTCGGCGATCAACGCGCCCGACACGGCAAGAGCCTTCAGCTCCTCACCGACGCTCGTCGTGTATTCGGGGATGGGTTCCAACCGGACGCCCTCGAGACTGTGGGGGACCGCTTAGCGGCTGAGGCTGACCTGCTGGCCGGAGTTCATCGTGCCGTCGAAGCGGTTCTCGGCGCTCTTGTAGACGCGGCCGATCACGTCGCCGGCGCGGTTCTTGAACTGCACCATCTTGCCCGACACTTCCCAGGAGCCCATGGCGGTGAGTTCGCCGGCACAGCCGCGGGTACCACCGCGCGAGCCGCCGCCGAGATTGGTGAGCGTCAGGAACATGTCGCAGGACGAGCCGCCATTCGACACACGCCAGTTGCCGACCATGGCTTCCTTCTTGACATCGAGCGCGCTCGCAGGCGGCGCGGCCGAATTGGCCGATGCCATGGCGGGATTTGCGCCGGGCGCGCTCGGAAACTGGGAAGCACCTGCGGTACCGGGAGGCGGCGGCAGCTGGCCGCCCTGAACGGACGGCACGGGCTGTGCCTGGAGCGGCGCGGGCTGGGAAGGCTGGGAGGGCAGATCGCTGTAAGGGCTATAGGAAGTCCGCTGGCAACCGGCCAGCACCACGGCAAGAACAAGTCCCGTCGCCACATATCTGAACTGCATCATCACACTCCTGCTTTCAGCCGGTACCCGCCACCGATGCCACTGAATTGAGACCGAATTATCGTAAACCGCTTTGGTTAATCAAGTCGTACTGGAACATTTTGGCGGGCTCGATCGAGAAGATGGCAATGCGCTCGATCCCCGCCAGGACAGGGATCGACTGTCGAAAATGCCTCAGACGCGACGCTCGACCATCATCTTCTTGATTTCGGCGATCGCCTTGGCCGGGTTCAGGCCCTTCGGGCAGGTCTGGGCGCAGTTCATGATCGTGTGGCAGCGATAGAGCCGGAACGGATCCTCGAGATTGTCGAGGCGTTCGCCCTTGGCTTCGTCTCTGGAATCGATCAGCCAGCGATAGGCCTGCAGCAGCACGGCCGGACCGAGATAGCGGTCGCCGTTCCACCAGTAGCTCGGACAGGAGGTCGAGCAGCAGGCGCAGAGGATGCATTCGTAGAGGCCGTCGAGCTTCTGGCGGTCCTCGTGGCTCTGCTTCCATTCCTTGGCCGGCTGCGGCGATACCGTCTTCAGCCACGGCTCGATCGAACGGTGCTGGGCGTAGAAATTGGTGAGGTCGGGAATGAGATCCTTGACGACCGGCATATGCGGCAACGGATAGACCTTTACCGTGCCCTTGATATCGTCCATGCCCTTGGTGCAGGCGAGCGTGTTGGTGCCGTCGATGTTCATGGCGCAGGAGCCGCAGATGCCTTCGCGGCAGGAGCGGCGCAGCGTCAGCGTCGGGTCGATCTTGTTCTTGATGTAGAGCAGACCGTCGAGCACCATCGGGCCGCAATCGTCGACGTCGATATAGAAGGTATCGATGCTCGGATTTTTGCCGTCATCCGGGTTCCAGCGGTAGATGCGGAACTCACGGACATTCTTGGCGCCTGCCGGCTTCGGCCAGACCTTGCCTTCGGTCATCTGAGAGTTCTTGGGGAGAGCGAGTTCAACCATGCGACCTATCCGTTCTTTCCTTGCGCCGATCCTTGCGAATGACCAGCTTCAGCGCCGACCATATATTGTCGACCGCGGCCACCTTGACATCCACCAGATCGAGATCGAGAGCCGCCGTACGCACGACATCCTCGGTCACGTCCGTCCTAACCTTCGAAGCCTTCTTCGGCCAGGAGACCCAGATCATGCCATCCGGCCTGATTCGGTCCTGAAGACCGGAAAGCTCGTTTTCAATCTCCGCCTTCATGATCGTGAAGGCGTGGATCGCATCATAAGCCTTGCCTGCCGCACGCATCGCTTCCCAGGAGGAAAACCGGTCGCAGGCGGCGAATTCAACCAGGGCTTCCAGCTCTTCCAGACTGTCCGGCAGCGCAACGAACGCTGCCGTCATCCCAGGCTTGAAACCCAGCTTCTTGACGAGCGGCGTTCCGGAATATCCCGCACCCGCCGCCGCCATGATCAGTACACGCGCGCTTTCGGCTCGATCTTGTACGGATCGATGCCTTCGGCAATGAGCTCGGTATGGACCGGGCGGTAGTCGAGCTTGACGTCGCCCGTTTCGTTGACCCAGGCAAGCGTGTGCTTGCGCCAGTTCTCGTCGTCGCGGCCGGCGAACGGGCCGGACGTGTAGTCCTCGCGGGCGTGGCTGCCGCGGCTTTCCTTGCGGGCTTCCGCGCCGTAGACCGTGGTGATCGCGTTCGCCATCAGGTTTTCGAGCTCGAGCGTCTCGACGAGGTCGGAATTCCAGATCATCGAACGGTCGGTGACCTTGATGTCCTTCATCTCGCCCCAGATCGCCGACATCCGCTTGCAGCCGGATTCCAGCGATTCCTGGGTACGGAACACTGCCGCGTCGTCCTGCATGGTACGCTGCATCTTGTCGCGCAGAACCGCGGTCGGCGTGCCGCCATTGGCGTTACGCAGGCGGTCGAAACGATCCATGATCTTGTCGCAGGCCGCGATGTTGAGGGCGGGGATCGGGCCGGCGCGGTCGATGACCTGGCCGGCGCGGATGGCGGCGGCGCGGCCGAAGACCACGAGGTCGATCAGCGAGTTGGAGCCGAGGCGGTTGGCGCCGTGAACCGAGGCGCAACCCGCTTCGCCGACGGCCATCAGGCCCGGCAGGATGCGTTCCGGATTGCTGCTGTCGGCATTCAAGACTTCACCCCAGAAATTGGTCGGGATGCCGCCCATGTTGTAATGCACGGTCGGCAGAACCGGGATCGGCTCGCGCGTCACATCGACGCCGGCAAAGATCTTGGCGCTCTCGGAAATGCCGGGAAGACGCTCATGCAGCACAGCCGGATCGAGATGGTCGAGATGCAGGAAGATGTGGTCCTTGTTCTTGCCGACGCCGCGGCCTTCGCGGATTTCCAGCGTCATGCAGCGGGAAACCACGTCGCGCGAGGCAAGGTCCTTGGCCGAAGGCGCGTAACGCTCCATGAAGCGCTCGCCCTCGGAATTGACGAGGTAACCGCCTTCGCCGCGCGCGCCTTCGGTGATCAGACAGCCCGAACCGTAGATGCCGGTCGGGTGGAACTGCACGAATTCCATGTCCTGCAAAGGCAGGCCGGCGCGTGCCACCATGCCGCCGCCGTCGCCGGTGCAGGTATGGGCCGATGTCGCCGAGAAGTAGGCACGGCCGTAGCCGCCGGTCGCCAGCACCACCATCTTGGCGGCGAAACGATGGATCGTGCCGTCATCGAGGTTCCAGGCGACGACGCCGGTGCAGCGGCCGTCTTCCGACATGATCAGGTCGAGCGCGAAATATTCGATGAAGAATTCCGCGTTGTTCTTCAGCGACTGGCCGTAGAGCGTGTGCAGGATGGCGTGGCCGGTGCGGTCTGCCGCAGCGCAGGTGCGCTGCACCGGCGGGCCGGCGCCAAAGTTCTGCATGTGGCCGCCGAACGGCCGCTGGTAGATCTTGCCTTCCTCGTTGCGGGAGAAGGGCACGCCGTAATGTTCGAGTTCGTAGACCGCCTTCGGCGCTTCCATCACCATGTACTGCATGGCGTCGACATCGCCGAGCCAGTCGGAACCCTTGACGGTGTCGTAAAGGTGCCACTGCCACGAGTCCGGCGTCATGTTCTGCAGCGAGGCGGCAATCCCCCCTTGCGCTGCGACGGTGTGCGAGCGGGTCGGGAAAACCTTGGTGATGCAGGCGGTCTTGAAACCCTGCTCGGCCATGCCGAGCGTGGCGCGAAGCCCCGCGCCGCCGGCGCCGACGACGATCACGTCATAGGAATGGTCGACATAGGTATAGGCTTTGCCGTTCTGGGCGGCCCCGTTCGGAGCAATGGGTGTGACTGATGCCATGACGGGTTATCCTGCGAATGCGATTTTCAGAACGGCGAACAGACAGAGCCCGGCGATCAAAATCGAGAAGAAGGTGTTGAGCATGATCAGCGCGACCTTGCCGAATTCGCCATGGACATAGTCCTCGATGATCACCTGCATGCCGAGCTTCATGTGAATGACGCCGGAGATGACGATGAGGCCCATGACGACGGCGACGAACGGGTTCGACAGCGCGGCGATCACTTCCGGATAGGGCTTTCCGGCGTAGATGATCATGAAGATGACGAAGAAGATCATCAGCGGCACGTTGGCGACGGCCGTCAGGCGCTGGCGCCAGAAGTGATCGGTGCCGTCCTTGGCGGAGCCCAGTCCGCGGACCTTTCCGAGCGGGGTACGCATATCCATGGATGAGAACCTTACCGAACGAGGAAGCCGATCACCCAGACCAGCACGGTCAGACAGAGTGATGCGATGATATTGGCGATGGCGAGCTTGGTGGAGAATTCCTTCTCGAAACCGTGGCCGAGGTCCCACATGAAGTGGCGGAAGCCGCCGAGCATGTGGTGGATCAGCGCCCAGGTATAGCCGAGCAGCACAAGCTTGCCGAGAATGCTGCCGAGCGCCCAGTTGGCCCAGTCGTAATAGGCCGGGCCGCTGGCGGCGGCGATCAGCCACCACGCCACCAGGATGGTGCCGAAGTAGAGCGCGCCGCCGGTGATGCGGTGCACAATCGACATGGCCATGGTGGGGATTAGCTTGTAGACTTGAAGATGCGGCGACAGGGGCCGGTTATTTGTCACATTCGCCATCAGAACCTCGCGGCGTCGTATGCGGTATCAAGGGCGGGCGCCCAACAATGCACGTATGCCGAAGAAATGTGCATTGCATCATTGGCGTGGTTTAATCGCACGGATGTCTGACGACAAGAACAATTCAAACCGATTTCCAATTTAATCGATTGTGTCTTTCTCGTGGCTGACGCGGCTCAAACCTGCGGGCGACGTTAACCACGATTTACAAAGAAATCGTTGCCGTGGCGAACGGACAACCCATTTCGTGTTAGTAAATGGTTAACCATACCTGCCGGAGTTCGCCATGATCGCGAATCACATGAAGCCTGTTTTCCTCGCCGCAGCCCTGTTTGCGACGGTTGCCTCGGCCGCCGATGCCCGCGATCGCTGGTCCGACACGGCCGGCAGCATCTATCGCATCGGGACCAGTCGCGACGATCCCGCGCCGGAAGGCGAGTTTTATCGTATCGTCTATACCGGGTCGGCCTCGTTCGTGCGCAGGCTCGGCATCTTCAGCGGCGCGCTGCAGGCTCCCCTACCGCGCGACTTCGGCATCTATATCACGCGCGGCTACTGGCTCGGAGAGGCCGAAGGCGGTGGGCCGCTGGCGCCCAAGGCCAAGATTATCGATGTCGACGGCGGCCTGCGAGGCCACGCCTTCGCCTCGGACGGCGCCTGCTCCTTCGAAGCCGGCGTCTGCGTCATCCGCGGCGGGAATTGAGGGCTTAAGGCGTTTACAGGCCTCAGGCGGCTGAAGCATAGGCACCTGCGCCAGCCGGCCCCCCTCTGCCCTGCCGGGCATCTCCCCCTCGGGTGGGGAGATTACAAGCGGCATGACCGTCGCTTCCAAGCAAAAGTCGTGCATCTCAGTCGGAAGGCTCTCAGGATGAGACGGGGGATGCAGGGCTGTGAGCCCGCGCCCAGCCGATCTCCTCACCTGAGGGGGAGATGCCCGGCAGGGCAGAAGGAGGTGGGCTTGGGCACGTCCTATAAACTTGGGCACATCCTATAAAATAAAACGCACCTCTACCCAAACCGCCAGACTGTCGTCTTCTTCACCTCGCTGTCCTCCAGCGCCCGGGTCACGGGCACCTGATGGACGGCAAGCTGCTTGAGCCGGTCCTTCGGCAGATAACTGCGGCCGGGATCGCCGACCAGAACCAGCTTCCCCTCGCCCGCCAGCCGGACGAACCACGGAATGAGTGCGGCCGCAAATTCCCGATCGTAGAAGACGTCGCCGGCCAGAACGACATCCGCCTCCACCGCCCGGCCGATCAGATTCTCGGCGGTAAACCGAACCGTCACCCCGTTCTCCGCCGCATTCAGCGCCACCGCGCTCTGCGTCCACGGATCGATATCCGCCGCCAGCACGTCGGCGGCGCCGGCGAGCTTTGCGGCAATCGCTACCAGCCCCGAGCCGCTCGCGAAATCCAGCACCCGCCTGCCGGCAACCACATCGGGATTATCGAGGATATAACGGGCGAGCCCTTGGCCCCCCGCCCAGGCAAAGGCCCAGAAGGGCGGCGGCAGGCCGATTTCCTCCAGATCCTCCTCCGTCTTCTGCCAGAGGTCATGCGCTTCGCTCGCCAGATGCAGCCGGATTTCCGGCACATGCGGCGGCCGCATGATCTCGGTATTCTGAAGGATGAAGGTCCGCGGATCGGTCTTCAAGAGCGCGTCAGGCCGGCGATTTCGGCGGGTTGTCGAGACCGCCAAGCCTGCAGATCTCGAAATATTCCTCATCCGTCACCGGCTGAACCGAAAGCCGCATCGAGGTCACAAGCGACATCTTCTCGAACTTGGGGTTCGCCTTGATGTCCTTCAACGTCACCGGCTTCGGCATGTCGGTTACGGCGCGGATATCGACGCAATCCCATTTCGGGTCGCCTTGTGCCGTCGAATCGGGATGCGACAGCGCGCAGACCTCGACGATCCCGACAATCTCCAGCCCGTCATTGGAATGGTAGAAGAAGCCCTTGTCGCCGATCTTCATGGCCCGCATGTTGTTGCGTGCCAGGTAGTTGCGAACGCCGGTCCATTCGGTGCCCTTGTCGCCCGCCGCCTTCTGCTGTTCCCAGGACCAGGCGGACGGTTCGGATTTGTACAGCCAATACGCCATCTGTCGCCTCACTCCGGCTTGTTGAAGACCCAGTTCCAGGCTTTCACTTCGACCTTCTCGAACAGGCCGGCCATGTAATAGGGATCAGCCTCGGCGATCGTGCGGGCGGCGGCCATGTCGGCGGCCTCGACGACCACGAGGCTGCCGTTCGGCTTGCCGTCATCGTCGAGGAACGGGCCGGCGAACTTCAGCGTGCCCTCGGCATTCAGTTTGTTCAGATATTCCACATGGGTCGGGCGGGTTTCCATCCGGACGTTCAGATGGCCGGGCTTGTCGGTGCACAGAAACGCAAACAGCATCAGTCTCTCCTTGGATGCCCCATATGGGAAATGATCTTATTCGGTGGTGATCGGCCGGGTCATCAACTGTTCCATGGCCATCATGATATCGAGCCTGCCGTCGATGATATCGGCCACCGCGTTGGTGACCGGCAGTTCGACCGAGAATTTTTCGCCAAGACCCGCCGCGACGGAGGCCGCGAACGCCCCCTCGACAAGCGGCCCGCCGGCTTGAGTGCCCTCGCCCCTGCCGAGCGCGATGCCGAATCGCAGGTTTCGCGATTGATGGCTGGTGCCGGTCAGCACCAGGTCGCCGAGGCCCGACAGGCCCCGCACGGTATCCGCCTTGCCGCCCATCGCCTCGATCAGCCGCGACATTTCGGCCAAGCCGCGCGAGATCAGCGCCGCACGGGCCGATTCGCCAAGCCCTGCGCCCTCGATAATGCCGCACGCGATCGCCAGCACGTTCTTCAGCGCTCCGCCGAGCTGCACGCCAACCCGGTCGGTCGAGGCGTAAAGCCGGAACGTGCGGCTGGAGAGCGCGTTGGCGAGCCGCTCCGCCAGAACCTGATCGGCAGCCGCAATCGCCATCGCCGTCGGCAGGCCGCGGGCGATATCCGCCGCAAAACCCGGCCCCGAGAGGACGGCAACGGCATGGTGCGGCAACTCCGCCTCCAGCACCTCGGTCAGCAGCCGGCCGGACGACTTGTCGATGCCCTTGGCGCAGGTGACGACCACCGCCTTGGCGGCGAGATAGGGACCGTAATGCCGCGCCGCATCCGCCTGTGCCTGCGAAGGCATGGCGAAAAGCACGAGATCCGCCTCGCCGATCGCATCCGGCTCGGCGGAAAACTCCAGCGCATCCGGAAGGGGCACGCCCGGAAGAGCTGCATCATGCACCCGGTCGTCGCGCAGGTCGCTCATCAGCGAGGGGTCGCGGCCGATCAGGGTGACCGGATGCCGGCCTTCCAACGAGATGACAGCGGCAAGCGCCGTTCCGAAAGCACCGGCGCCGATGACGACGATCCGTTCTCCTGGCCGTTCCCGCCCGCTCATGCCTTGGCTCCCCGCTTACCGGAGCCGAGCAGGGTTTTTGCTTGCCCGTCGAGCGGCCAGCGCGAGCGCGGCGCCACATCGAGGCCATCCGCCGGCAGGTCTTCCGCCATCCGCTCGAGCCCCGCCCAGGCGATCATCGCCGCATTGTCGGTGCAGAGCCTGAGCGGCGGCGCGATGAAGCGGAAACCGTTTTCGATGCAGAGCGCCTGCAGCGTGCGGCGGATTTCCTGGTTGGCGGCGACCCCGCCCGCGACCACCAGCGCCTTGTCGACATCGAGATGCGCGAATTCCTGTGTGAACCGCGCCAAGCCTCGGCCGATCCGGTCGCGCAGCGTCCGCGAAATCGCTTTCTGGAACGAGGCGCAGATATCGGCGACGTCCTGGTCGCTCAAGGGGGCGATCTCGGTCGCCGCCTGGCGCACCGCGGTCTTGAGGCCGGAGAAGGAGAAATCGAGCCGCGCTTCGCCCACCAGCGGCCGCGGCAGCGAAAACCGGTCCGGATCGCCCTTCAGCGCCGCCTTCTCGACCGCCGGTCCGCCGGGATAGGGCAGGCCGAGCAGCTTTGCCGTCTTGTCGAAGGCCTCGCCCAGCGCGTCGTCGATCGTCGTGCCCCATCGCTCGTATTCGCCGACGCCGCGCACCAGCACCAGCTGGGTATGGCCGCCGGAGACGAGCAGCATCAGGTAGGGAAAGGCAAGCCCATCGGTCAGCCGCGCCGTCAGCGCATGGCCTTCGAGGTGGTTGATCGCCATCAGCGGCTTGCCGGCGGCGCGCGCGATCGCCTTGGCCGTCATCAGCCCGACGATCAGCCCGCCGATCAGGCCCGGCCCCGAAGTCGCCGCCACCGCATCGATCTCATCGAGCGAAACGCTGGCGCGCGTCAGCGCCTCCTCGATCAGCCCGTCCAGCGCCTCGACATGCGCGCGCGCGGCGATTTCCGGCACGACGCCGCCATAGGCGCTGTGTTCGTCGAGCTGCGACAGCACCACGTCGGAGAGGATTTCGCCGCGGCCGTCCTCGTGGCGCGCCACGATGGAAGCCGCCGTCTCGTCACAGCTGGTTTCGATGCCAAGGATGCGAAGAAAGGTCGCCATACGCCTATCGATAATTGCGATGCCGGATAAACCGGTCTACGAAAGCCTCCGGTAACAATGGAATGACGCGGATGCAAACAAAACCTTTCCGGATCGGCACGCGCGGCAGCCCGCTGGCGCTCGCCCAGGCGTTCGAAACCCGCACGCGGCTGATGGCGGCGCATGGCCTGCCGGAGGATATGTTCGAAGTCGTGGTGCTGTCGACCACCGGCGACCGGATCACCGACCGGTCGCTTTCGGAACTCGGCGGCAAGGGCCTGTTCACCCAGGAGCTGGAGGAAGGGCTGCTCTCCGGCGATCTCGATTTCGCCGTGCATTCCTCCAAGGACATGCCGACCAGGCTGCCCGACGGCCTGCGGCTTTCCGCCTATCTTCCCCGCGAGGATTTTCGCGATGCCTTCATCGGCCGCACCGCCCATACGCTGGCGGCACTTCCCGATGGCGCCACGGTGGGATCCTCCTCGCTGCGCCGCCAGGCGCTGATCCGCCGGATCCGGCCGGATATCCAGGTCATCACCTTCCGCGGCCTTGTCGAGACACGGTTGCGCAAGCTTTCTGAGGGCCAGGTGGATGCGACGCTGCTTGCCTATGCAGGCCTCAAGCGCCTCGCAAAGGAAGACGTCGTCACCGAACTGCTCGACCCGGAGGATTTCCCGCCGGCACCCGCACAGGGCGCGATCTGCGTCGAAAGCCGTGTCGGCGATGCTCGCATCGACGCGCTGCTCGACCCGATCAACGATCGCCCGACCTATGACGCCGTTTCCTGCGAACGCGCCTTCCTCGCGGCACTCGACGGCTCCTGTCGCACCCCGATCGGCGGTTATGCGATCTGCGAAGGCGACCACCTGAAATTCTCAGGTCTCATCCTGACGCCGGACGGCCGCAAGGAACATTCGATCGAAACCGAAGGCAAACGGATAAACGCGGAAAAACTCGGCCGCCAGGCCGGCGAAGCCGTCCGCGCCGCCGCCGGCCCCGATTTCTTCGAAGGCTGGTCGTAAGGCGATGCGGGTCGTCGTCACCCGCCCCGAAAACCCGGCCCGGCGCACCGCCGAACGGCTGCAGGACCTCGGCCATGAGCCGGTCCTGCTGCCGTTGACCAGGGCGATCCACCATCCGGACGCTGCCGCGGCGTCGCTCGCCGGTCCACATTCCGCTCTCGCCGTCACCAGCGCCGAAGCCGTCCGCGTGCTGTCCGCGCTGGGTGAGCGCCTGACGCCGTTTCTCGGCCAGACCCTTTACGCAGTCGGGGAAACGACGGCGAACGCGGCCGCGGATGCCGGCTTCCGGGATGTTCGCGCCGGACCCGGCACAGGCGCGGGACTTGCGGAACTCATCGCCGGCTATGCATCCAGGCTTGATGCTCCGCTGCTCTATCTGGCCGGCAAGCCCCGGTCGCCGAAATTCGAAGAGGGACTTCACGGCAAGGGCGTAGCGTTCGCCGTCTCCGAAGTCTACGAAATGGCGCCCATAGCCTACGATGAAACATTCGTCCGTGGCGCGCTGCTCGATCCGCCTGCCGATGCCGTACTTCTCTACTCGCGGGAAACCGCCCGGCTCTTCTGGGATTTCGCTGCGCCGCACCTGAAAGAACTCGCATCCATGCGGTTGCTTTGCCTCAGCGACAATGTGGCCGAAATCATTCCGCGGGAATTTCATAGAAATATCAAGATCGCCCGCCACCCTGACGAGGAGGGTATTTTCGCACTCCTTTAGTCGAGGGGTGGCTGCAAAATCCCGCCCGCCCCTTTCTTTCCGATAACCCACCCACTAGTTTCCTGTGAGCGCATGCAAAAAGAGGTCGAGATGGTACCGGAACAACCACCCCGCCGATCGAAGACAGACAAGGAACCGGTCACGATCGACCTGACCGCCGAGCAATCGGACGTGGTCGCCGAGCCTGTCCGCAGCAACGACACCGATGACGCGGTGAGCGCGAACGAGCCCGCCGAAGAGATGTCCGCAAGCGCTGATGAGCCGGCAAATCCTGAGCTCGCCAAAGACCCTGCCCCGGGCCTTTCTACGGCTGACGAGCCCGTCGATGAACCTGCCTTCGACCGCTCGCCGACCGACGAGCCGCGTTTCGACGACGCTGCGGAAATGCCGAAGGAACCGCAACCCGCAACCGTCGCCCCCGAACCGGAGCCCACCCCCGCTCCGCCCCGGCGCCCGAGCCCTGCTACGTCAACGCTGATCGCCGCCGGCATTTTCGGCGGCCTCGTCGCACTCCTGCTCGCTGGCAGCATGCAATATGCCGGTTATCTTCCCGGCGCCACGCCCGCTCCCGCCGCCTCGAACACGGCCGGTCTCTCCGCCGAACTCGCTGAACTGCGCCAGGAAATCGCGGCACTCAAAAACCGGCCTGCAGCTGCAGCGGCCCCCGATGCTGCGCTCGCCAACCGCGTTACGGCACTCGAATCAGCGCCACGGACGTCGAGCGGCGCCGGCGAACAGGCGCTTGCGGCACTGAAGGCCGATCTCGATCGCCTCCGTGCCACGGTCCAGTCCTCCGCGAGCGCCGATTCCAGCCTCGCCCAGCGCCTCGACCAGGCCGAAGCGAAGCTGAACGACCGCGGCCCGGAACAGCAGGTCGCTCGCGCTGTCGCAGCCGCGGCCCTCAAGGCCGGCATCGATCGCGGCGGCCCGTTCGAGACCGAGCTCCAGACCTTCAAGACCGTCGCCGGCGACGATCCGGCGATCGCCGACCTGCAAAAGTTCGCCTCGGCCGGCGTGCCGGCCCGCGCCGAGCTGCAGCGCGACTTCCCCCGCGTCGCAGATGCGATGCTGGAAGCGACCGTCCAGCGGGACCCGAACGAGGGCATCGCCGGCCGGCTGCTTTCCTCCGCCATGTCGGTCGTCAAGGTCCGCCGCGTCGGCGATGTCCAGGGCGATACGCCGGATGCGGTCGTCGCCCGCATGGAAGAGGCGCTGCGCAACGGCAATCTCCAGGCCTCGGCCCGCGAATGGGACGCGCTGCCGGAACCGGCAAAGGCCGTTTCGCGGGATTTCAAGCAGAAGCTCGATGCCCGCATTCAGGTGGAAAATCTCGTGGGCGGAACGCTTTCGCGCGCCGTCGCCGGCACCCAAGGCTGAGGACGGAAGAACCGGATGGTCAGACTTTTCATTTTTCTCGTTGTGGTGCTGGCTCTCGGCTGGGGTTTCTCCTGGCTTGCGGATCGCCCCGGCCTGATTTCCATCACCTGGCAGGACCACCTGATCGAAACCAGCCTGATGGTGGCCGCCACCGCCGTGGTCGCGCTGATCGGTCTGGCGATGATCCTCTGGTGGATCGTCGGAGTGATCTGGACATCGCCCTATTCCGTCCGCCGCTATTTTCGCGCCCGCAAGCGTGACCGTGGTTATCAGGCGCTCTCGACCGGCCTGATCGCTGCCGGCGCCGGCAATGCGCTGCTTGCCCGCAAGATGAGCCTTCGCACCCGCGGCCTGATCAGCGCCGACCAGGAGCCGCTGATCCATCTCCTCGAAGCCCAGGCCGCCCTCATCGAAGGCAAGCACGACGAAGCGCGCAAGAAGTTCGAGCAGATGGCCGAGGATCCGGAAACCCGCGAACTCGGCCTGCGCGGCCTCTACATGGAAGCCCGCCGGCTCGGCGCCAACGAGGCCGCCCGCCAATATGCCGAAAAGGCCGTCGAACATGCGCCCTACCTGCCCTGGGCCGCCCAGGCGACGCTCGAATCCCGCAGCCAGGCCGGCCGCTGGGACGATGCGATCCGCCTGCTCGACCAGCAGCGCATGGCAAACATCCTCGAAAAGCCGCAGGCCGAGCGCTGGAAGGCGGTGCTTTTGACCGCCAAGGCCAACGACCGGCTGGAAGGCGATCCGAAGGGTGCCCGCGACGACGCCATGGCGGCGCTCAAGCTCGCCAAGGACCTGGTCCCCGCCGCCGTGATCGCCGCCAAGGCCTGGCTGCGCGAGGACAATATCCGCAAGGCCGCCTCCACCCTCGAAGGCGTCTGGAAGCTCGGTCCGCATCCGGAAATCGCCCGCGCCTATATCCGCGCCCGCAGCGGCGACAGCACGATCGACCGGCTGAAACGCGCCGAAAAGCTGGAGGCGATGCGCCCCAACAATCTCGAGTCGCTGCTCGCCGTCGCCCAGGCGGCGCTCGACGCGCAGGAATTCAAGAAAGCCCGCGCAAAGGCCGAGGCCGCCGCTCGCATGGAGCCCCGCGAAGCCGCCTACCTGCTGCTTGCCGATATCGAGGAGGCCGAGACCGGCGACCAGGGCCGCGTTCGCCACTGGATGGCGCAGGCGCTGCGCGCGCCGCGCGACCCTGCCTGGGTGGCCGATGGTTTCGTCTCGGAAAAGTGGCTGCCGCTTTCCCCCGTCACCGGCCGGATCGACGCCTTCGAATGGAAGGCGCCGTTCGACCAGCTCGAAGGTCCGGTCGAGGAAGGTTCGCTGGCGGCCGACACGGCGATCGCCAGCTTGCCGCCTGTCAGCGAAGCGCCGTCGGCCAGCAAGGTGTCTCCCGCGCCAAAGGTCGCCCCGGTGGGAGAAGCGAAGGCCGAAGAAGCTCCGAAGCCGATTCTCGTCCCGATCAAGCCCGCTCCCCAGGAGGTCAAGCCGCCCCACAGGGAATTGGCTGTTGCAGCAAAAACACCAGCCTCCGCGAATGTGACGCCGAAAACCGGAAAAACCCCTGAAAATGGGGAGGAGCCCGTTCCCTTTTTCGGCCGTCCGCCGGATGATCCGGGTGTGAAAGATCCCGAGGCCGGGCAGCCCGCAACGAGGCTCCGGCTCTTTTGAGAATGGCGAGGGCCTGGAGATAGATGTTAGACCGCATTCAGGCCTTCCTCCACACTCTGACCGGATCCCATCATGCGCACGAATTCGCCCCCGACGATCCGCGGGTAGCCTTCGTCGCGCTCTGTTTCCAGGTCATGGAGGCGGACGGCAACATCTCCGACCAGGAACAGCAGAAATTTCGCGACCTGCTGCGCGAGCGCTACGACCTCAGCGAGGACCGGTTGAAGGCACTGATCGAGGTCGGCCATCAGGCCGGCAGCGAGGCGGTCGATTATTATCGCTTCACGTCCGACCTTAGAAAACATCTCGTCGACGAGGAAGACCGCGTCGAGCTTCTCGGCATCCTCTGGGATATCGTTTATGCGGACGGGCAGCGGAGCGAGATCGAGGATCATGTGATCTGGAGGATCGCCGACCTGCTTGGCGTCTCCGCGCGCGACCGGGTTCTGGAGCGCCAGCAGGCCGCCGCACGCGCAACCGCACAGGATGAAGACGGAGACTGACGGCACGCCTGCCCCCGATGCCTCCCTTGCGCCCTGCCACTTCCGATATCGCGGATGCGTCGCCGCTCGGGGCGAAAAGGCCGGATGATCCGCTTTTCCGTTACCGCTCCGGCGCCTCGAGACTGTCGATCCGGCGCAGCTTCGGGAAACCGACGGACCAGGCGATCGCAACGGCCAGCGTGCCGATGCCGCCGATCACCACGGCCGGCACCGCGCCGAAGATCGAGGCCATCGTACCGGCGCGGAATTCCCCGAGCTCGTTGGAAGCACCGACGAACACCATGTTGACCGCGTTGACCCGGCCGCGCACCTCGTCCGGCGTCCACAGCGCGATCAGCGTCTCGCGCACATAGACCGAGATCATGTCGGACGCGCCCATCAGCATCAGCGCCGAAATCGACAGCCAGGGCGTTGCCGACAGGCCGAAGATCAGCGTGCCGATGCCGAACAGACCGACGCCGATGAACATCGCCACGCCGGCATGATGGCGGATCGGATAGAAGGCGAGGTAGATCGCGACGATGATGGCGCCGACGCCCGGCGCGGCACGCAGCATGCCGAGCCCCCAGGGCCCGAGTTCGAGAATATCGCGTGCAAAGATCGGCATCAGCGCCACGGCGCCGCCGAGAAGCACGGCGAACAGATCGAGCGAGATCGCCCCGAGCACGATCTTTTCACCGGAGATGAACCTGAAGCCGGCAAGGATCTGCTCCCAGCTCACCTTGTCCACCGCATTGCGCTGCGCGGGCTTCGGGATCATGAAGACCAGAACCGCGGCGAGGATGAGAAAGGCGAAGGCGATCGAATAGGCGGCAACCGCGCTGACGCCGTAAAGCAGGCCGCCGGCCACCGGACCGAGGATCGCCGCCGTCTGCCAGGAGGAGGAATTCCAGGCGACCGCATTCGGCAGATCCTGCTCCGGCACCAGGTTCGGGCCGAGCGACTGGACCGCCGGCCCCATGAAGGCGCGCTCGATGCCGAACACGATCAGGATGCCGAACACCGGCCAGGGCGAAAAGGAGTGGGTGATGGTGAGCACCAGCAGCGCGCCGGCGCAGAGCGCCCCGACCACCATGCAGATCGCCATGATCGCACGCCGGTTATAACGGTCGGCGACGGAGCCGGTGACGAGGATCAGGACCAGCGACGGGAGGAACTGGAAGAGCCCGATCAGGCCGAGATAGAGCGGATTGCTGGTCACGTCATACATCTGCCAGCCGACGGCAACGCTGACGATCTGGATCGCGAAAGCCGAGAAAAGCCGGGAGAAGAAGAAGCGGGTATAGGACGAGTGCCGGAAGGCGGCGAAACGATCGCCCGAGACGGGAAGAGACATGATGCAGCACTTTCAGCGGGGCCCGGAGACCGGCAGGACGCCTGCCGCCCGTTAAACATGATTCGGTAGAGGCGCGGGTGCGGCACTTGCCCGTTAGTTCGCCAATGTCTACATGTCTGTCAACAAAGAAATGGAGACGTTAATGCTCGCCCTGTTTCAGACCATCGATTTGGCCTTGAACCTCTATACCTGGGTGCTGATCGCCAGCGCCATCTTCTCGTGGCTCTATGCCTTCAACGTCATCAATTCGCGAAACCAGTTCGTCGATGCGGTGGGCCGTTTCCTGTTCAACGTCACCGACCCGGTTCTGCGCCCTATCCGCCGCATCATGCCGGATCTCGGCGGCATCGACATCTCGCCGGTCATCCTGCTCCTGATCATCTTCTTCATCCGCTCGCTGATGTGGACGTCGATCTATCCGCTGTTTGCGTGAGCGGTCCCTGCAGCAAGCATTCCGATCATCTGCGGCTCGCAATCCGGCTCACGCCGAATTCGGGCCGCAATGCTGTCGACGGCATCGAGACCGCCGCCGATGGCGAGGTTTTCCTCAAGGCGCGTGTCACCGCGGTGCCCGAGGACGGCAAGGCCAACAAGGCGCTGATCCTGCTGCTGGCCGAGACGTTCCGCCTCCCCAAATCCTCCATTTCGATCATCTCAGGCGAAACCGCGCGCAAAAAAATCCTCCGGATCGATGGCGACCCGGAGGATTTGGAGAAAAAGCTCGAAAAGGTTCTGAAAGCCTGACGGCTTATTTCTGGGCCTTGTAGCGCTCGATCGCCTCGACGATCAGCTTCTTGGCGACGTCGACATCCTGCCAGCCGCCGATCTTCACCCACTTGCCGGGCTCCAGATCCTTGTAGTGCTCGAAGAAATGCTCGATCTGCTTCAGCGTGATCTCGGGCATGTCGGTATAGTTCTTGATCTTGTCGTAGCGCTGGGTCAGCTTGGGAACCGGCACGGCGATGATCTTCTCGTCCTTGCCGCCATCGTCTTCCATGATCATCACGCCGATCGGGCGCACGTTGATGACGCAGCCCGGAACCAGCGGGCGGGTATTGCAGATCAGCACGTCGATCGGGTCGCCGTCTTCCGACAGCGTGTGCGGGACGAAGCCGTAATTGCCCGGATAGGTCATCGGCGTGTAGAGGAAACGGTCGACGACGAGAGCGCCGGCTTCCTTGTCCATTTCGTACTTGATCGGATGGCCGCCGACCGGCACTTCAACGATGACGTTGACGTCTTCAGGCGGATTCTTGCCAACGGAAATTGCATCGATACGCATTCTGGTCCCCGATGAGGTTCGACAAAGTTATGCGTCGATAGCGGGAATCATGCTGCAAGGCAACAAGGCTTTGCGCCATTGTTAAACTGCCGCACGCGTTGCAACATTAGAAAATGTTCAAATTCCAGAGTAATCTCGATCCAGCGGATCAGGGCCAGACGAAGCCGATCTTGCGGAGCTGGGTACCCCCGAAATCTTCCATGCCTTCGGCGAGATCCACGCCTCCATGCCGCCGGAAGAAACGCGCCGCATGCTCGCTGTCTTCCAGGCACCAGACGACCAGGCCTTCGCAGCCGAGCGACTTCAGGAGCCGGCGGCCTTCGCCGAACAGGCGGCGGCCAAGCCCGATGCCCTGGAATTCCGGCCGCAGATAGATCTCGTAGACTTCGCCGTCATAAGGCAATGCACGCGCCCGGTTGAGGCCGATCGTGGCATAACCGGCGACCTGGTCGGCGACATCGAGAACCAGAAGCGTGGCCGGACCGCGCGTCGCCTTGCGCCACCAGGCCTCGCCACGCCGCTCCAGCATCTGGGTCAGCGGCTTGTGGGGAATGAGCCCTGCATAGGCCTGTGTCCACGCCTGGCGATGCGCCTCGGAAATGGCGCGGGCGTCTTGCGGTTCAGCCCGCCGGACATCGATCGACAACGTTTTCATAACGCTTACTCTAGGCCCCGAAGCAGGCAATCCGCCATTCCGCCATTATGCGTAGCAGGGATTGCCCACAGACTTCTCATGTGGACGACGAGGCAACGTTAACGTGTTTTTAACCATTGCCACAAGGCCGGGCGGGCCACAGGCACAAAAAAACCCCAGTATTTCTACTGGGGTTTTGAAGGGTCCAATGAAAGCTATCGAAATCAGGCGATCTTCGACTTTTCGTAGCGCTTGCGGTCGTTCGGGTCGAGATACATCTTGCGCAGACGGATCGACTTCGGCGTCACTTCCATCAGTTCGTCTTCCTGGATCCAGGAGAGCGCGCGGTCGAGCGTCATGCGGATCGGCGGGGTCAGCTTCACGGCTTCGTCCTTGCCGGCGGCGCGGATGTTGGTGAGCTGCTTGCCCTTCAGCACGTTGACTTCGAGGTCGTTGTCTCTGGAGTGGATGCCGATGATCATGCCCTGATAGACCTTTTCGCCCGGCTCGATGATCATCGGACCGCGGTCTTCCAGGTTGAACATCGCATAGGCGACGGCTTCGCCGGCGCCGTTGGCGAGCAGCACGCCGTTGACGCGGCCGCCGATCGGGCCCTTGTAGGGCTGGTAGTCGTGGAACAGGCGGTTCATGATCGCCGTGCCGCGCGTGTCGGTCAGCAGTTCCGACTGGTAGCCGATCAGGCCGCGGGTCGGAGCGTAGAAGCGCAGTCGAAGGCGGTTGCCACCCGACGGACGCAGCTCGACCATCTCGGCCTTGCGCTCCGACATCTTCTGCACAACGACGCCGGAATGTTCCTCATCGACGTCGACGACGACTTCCTCGATCGGCTCGAGCAGGTTGCCGGCCTCATCCTTGTGCATGACGACGCGCGGACGCGA
>Ga0209257_1000992_pt1 | contig 38512 bp, 28 predicted proteins | sample AraplaCvi_mCL_r2_FD_184277 | JGI IMG/M metagenome (GOLD analysis project Ga0209257, IMG submission 184277) | Arabidopsis root microbial communities from North Carolina, USA - plate scrape MF_Cvi_mCL_r2 (SPAdes) (version 2) | ecosystem: Host-associated > Plants > Roots > Endosphere | place: USA...
TCGGTCACGGTCAGCGTCACGCTGATCGAGCCCTGCGCGTAGTTGCCGTCGGCGGCCTGCGTCGCGACCAGCGTCGTGACGCCCGCACCGACCACGGTCACGCGGCGACCATTGACCGTGGCGACGGCCGCATTCGAGCTGCTGAAGGTGAAGGCGCCGCGGCTGTCGCTGCCCGGATCGGGCAGGTCGAACGCGGCCTCGCCGACGACGCGGCTCATCTCGCCCACCCACGACAGCGTCGGCGTCGCGCGTCCGATGACCACCTGCAGCGCGACCTGTCTCGCGGCCACGTAGTCGTTGTTGCCGGCCTGGTCGGCCGTGAGCGCGCACGTGCCTGCCGCCTGCATCGTCACCACGTTTCCGGCGACGGTGCACACCGCCGGACTCGTGCTGGCGAAGACGACCGCCTGACCTGACGCGCCACCGATCGCGGCGAGCGTGAAGGTGCCGTTGCGTGCGTACACCGGCGCGCCCGGATTGGCGGTGAAGCCGGTGATCACCTGCGCCGCGGCGGCGATGGCGACGCTCAGCGTCACCTGCGGCGCCGCGCTGTAGCGAACGTCGCCGGCCTGGTCGGCGGTGAGCGAACACGAACCCGCGGACAGCATGGTCACCGTACTACCCGAGAGGGTGCACACCGAGGTCGTCGTGCTGGCGAACACCAGCGCGCTCGTCGACAGGCCCGGCGTTGCCGACACGGTGAACGTACCGCCCGGCGCGTACACCGGCACGGCTGGATTCGCGACGAAGCCGGTGACCGCCTGCGCCGCTTCGCCGATGGTCACGTTCAACGCCACCTGCGGCGACGCGGTGTAGTTGCCGTCACCCGCCTGGTCGGCGGTGAGCGAACACGTGCCCGCCGTGAGCATGGTCACGGTGTTGCCCGCGACGGTGCACACCGACGCCGTCGTGCTGGCGAACACCAGCGGGCTCGTCGACAGGCCCGGCGTTGCCGACACGGTGAACGTGCCGCCCGGCGCGTACACCGGTGCGGCCGGATTCGCGATGAAGTGGGTGATCGCCTGCGTCGCCGCGGCGATGGTCACGTCGAGCGTCGATTGCGGCGCCGCGCTGTAGTTCGCGTTGCCGGTCTGATTCGCCGTGAGCGAACACGTACCGGCCGCGAGCATCGTCACCGTGGTGCCGGCGGCACTGCACACCGACGCGGTCGTCGACGCGAACACCACCGGCAGGCCCGACGCGCCGCCCGTCGCCGCGACGGCGAACGTACCGTTCGAAACGAAGGTCGGCACGGTCGGCGTCGAGGCGAACGCGACGATCGCCTGCTGCAGCTGGCCGATGACGACGCCGGGCGTGATGTTGACGCCGTTCAGCGCGATCGCTGCGGCATTGCCCGCGGCATCGGTGATCGTGCCGCCGTTGAGCGCCACCGTCGCGCCGACGACGGGGCCGTCCCGATCCTGGTCGCCCGCCGCCACCGTGTAGGCGAACAGCAACATCATGCTTCCGGATCCGCCGGCGAAGGTCGCTTCGCGTGCGCCACCGACATCCAGCGTGAACGGTACGCCTGGGGTGCCGGTGACCTGGACGGCCTCGCTCATGTGCAGGCGGAACGACAGCGGCGCCCCGGCGACGTACTGGACGCCGGCGGAGGTCGACACGATGTTGATGGTCGGTGCCGTGTTGTCGATCGTGTAGGCCGCCCCCCCGGTGAACCCCGGTGCGACGTTGCCCGCCGCGTCGGTGATGCCGGTCGCGCCGTTGAGGTCCAGCTTGAGCGTGCCGTCACCGGACACGTTGTTGACGGTCACGGTGTAGTGGACGCTGTCCGTTGTCGCGATCGAGGCGATCGCGCCGCTCGCGCCCGTGCCGACGACGGTGAAGTCGCCCGCGTCCACGCCGGTCACGGCTTCAGTGAAGGTCACGGCGAACGTCAGTGTCGTCGCGTTCGTCGGCGTCGCACTGCCCAGGTCGACCGCGCTCACTGCCGGAGGCGTGCTGTCGAGCGGGACGACGGTGATCGTTACGTCATCGTCGTCTTCCTTTGCACCGCCGAAGCCGGTGTTGCCCAGGTCGTTGGTGAAGATCTGGAGCCGCGTGGCCCCGCGATAGCCGGCGACCGGTACGAAAGTGAGGCCGTCCAGCGCGGCGTTGATGCTCGCGGTCGTGCCCTGGAACTTCATGACGGCGTCGTTCGTGCCCGAGCCGACCACGAACGTCAGTCCGGTCCTGCGCGGCAACGTGAGCCTGCCGTTCGGCGCGAGGATCGTGACTTCGACCGGACTGGTGCCGGCGTCGGGATCGCTGATTGACACCGTGCTGCCGAAGTTGAGCGAGCCGTTCTCGATGACCGTGAGCGGACCCGGCACCTGGTTCACCGGCGCCTGGTTGGTCGCGCCGACGTTGACGTTCGCGGTACTGCCTACCGAGTTGAGCGTGAGCAGTGCATTGGCGCCGTAGTGGTTGCCGATGGTGCCGCCGTTCAACGACAGCGCACCGACAGTGATGCCATTGGCGTCGACCTGGCCGGGCAGAACGGTGTAGCGGAACATAGTGGTCGTGGCGCTCGGGCTAGACACGTAATCGGCGTGTACCAGGGTCGACCCGATCACCAGCGCGAGCTGCGGCGTGCCGGTGACGGTCATGCCCTGGTCCCACGACACCGTGAAGTCCAGGTTCGCGCCCGGGCCATACATCGCGTTGGCGGGGACCGCCACGGAGGTCACGGCCGGTGCGGTGCTCGGCACGACGCTGTTGGACGCCGCCGACACCGTACCGTCGCCGACGCTGTTCGTCGCGACGACAGTGAACGTGTACGCGGTGCCGTTGGTGAGACCGCCAAGCGAGATCGGACTGCCATTGCCCGTCGCGGTGATGCCCTGCGGACTGGACGTGACCGTGTAGAGGCTGATCGCGGCGCCGCCGGTGGACGCGGGCGCGGTGAAGCTGACGGTCGCCTGCGTGTCGCCTGCGGTCGCGGTGCCGATGGTCGGCGCGCCGGGGGCGACCGCGTTCACCGCGAACGATTGCGAGACGCGCGCGGCCGGGTCGAACACCGTGTTGCCGGCCTGGTCGGCATGCACGGTGCACGTGCCGGCGACGACGAACGTCAGCAGGCCGCCGCTGGAGATGGTGCAGATCGAGGGCGTGCCAGTCGTGAACGCCACCGGCAGGCCCGACGTCGTCGACGCCGCGAGCGTCGGCGTGGTGCCGAAATTCTGCATGCCCGGATTGGCGAAGGTGATGCTCTGCACGCCCATCGGCGTGACGGGTGCCGACTGCGGGGACGCGGCGCTTGCGCCCCTCGTGCTCGTGGCGGTGATCGTGAAGCGGTAGGCGACGCCGTTGGTGAGGCCGGTCACCGTGATCGGGCCGCTGCTACCCGTGGCAGTCAGGCCGTCGGGCTGCGAGGTCACGGTGTAAGTGTCGATCGGGTAGCCGCCGTCGAACGGCGCCGCGAACGTCACCGTCGCCTTGCCGTCGCTGGCGGTCGCTGTGACGCTTGCCGGCGCATCGGGTTCGCGCGGCGCCTGGTAGCCGAGGACGTAGGTGTTGGTGGTGCCGCTGCGCGCGGCACCGCCGCTGCGCGTCGCGCGCCAGCGGCCGAGTGCGCTGACCTTGCCCATCGCCACGTCCATGTCGGTCGTGACGTAGGTGAAGGTGCAGGTGACCGTGGACTGGACGTCGTCCGGATAGGCCGGGCAGCTCACGCCCGACATGCCCGACGGGCTGCCGCTGGTGAAGCTCAGCCCGGTGATGTCCGCGACGTTGCCCGAGTAGAGCTGCACATGGAACGTGAGCGGCTGCCCGGCGCGCGAGAACGAAGGCCGATCCGCACCGGAGATGCTGACCGTGGTGGCGCTCTGCGCGGCCACGGGGCCGGCGAACAGTGCCGCCAGCAACACCAGAGTCGCACTGATCGCGCGGCGCGCCCGAATCGCCGACTTCCCTGCCGTGTGCGTGCGCGAAACGTCGCTCACGCCGATCCATCGCTGGATCGCGCCTTCATTCCACATGGTGTTTTCCCCGGTTGGTGCTTCCCCACGCCACAGCAGAAGTGTGACGGCGCTCAAGTTTCAGCGCGGCGCATATGACCACGTTTGGGTGGGGATTGCCAGCGAAAACGCCTTGCGACCGTTCGAATCGGCGTCCGGGCAGGCCGGAGGCGCCGCCCGGGCTGCAACGCCCGATGCGCGAACGCCGGCGTGCGCTTGGCTTGCTGCGCCTGCGACGTCTCGTGCCGCCTTACTTCGGCTTGGAGTACCAGAGCGCGTTCACGATGACCCAGCGATCGCCGAACCGGCCCATGTGGAAGAAGTCGACGAACCACGGCGTTTCCGCGCGCACCGCCGCGATGTTCCCCGCGACGTCAAGCACCTTGCACGAACGATCCCACTGTTCCTTCGGTGTCTTCAGCGCGCCCTGCTTCGTCAGTTCGACCAGTTCTTCCTTGCTCATGCGGCGAAGGCCGAGGCGTTCGTCCGGCGTGTCGCCCAGCACGCGTCGTTTCGCGAGGTCCGGATGCAGCGAACGCGCCACGCGCGCGGGGTCGCCTTCGAGCTGGCCGTCGACATAGTCGAAGCAGGTGGCCTCGATCGCGGCCCGGGTCGCCGGTTCGATCTGCGTGGGGCCAGGAGCCGCGACGGCTGCGGCGGCGAGTACGAGGCTCATCATGGGCACGTGCGGTTCCTTGCAGGCGGGGACGAGCGCGGACAGTAGCATCCGCGCTGCGCCGCCGATCAGTCCGTATCGAACGCCCCCGTCCTCACTTCGCCATCGCGCACGTAGCGGCTCACCAGCACGCCGGTGGACGTGGCGCGTGTCGCGGCGAGCCGGAACGCCGACGCCTTCGCGCGATCGTCGAACAATCGCTTGCCGCGACCCAGCAGGATCGGGTGCACCAGCAGGCGCAGCTCATCGACCAGGCCCGCCGCGAGCAACTGGTGCACCAGCTCGCTGCTGCCCTGCGTGACCAGATCGGGCCCGTCGCCGCGCTTGAGTTCGCGCACCGCGGTGGCCACGTCGTCACCCAGCGCGTGGCTGTTGCGCCACTGGAGCGTGCGGGGATGATGCGTGGCGACATGCTTGGTCGCACCGTTGAACATGTCGGCGATGAAGCGATGCGGCGCGCCCTCGGCCACATGCGGCCAGTACGAAGCGAAGATCTCGTACGTCCGGCGTCCCAGCAGGAGTTCGAACGGCCGCGAGAACACGCCGTCCATCACCTCGCCGGACCCGTCGGCATACGGCACGATCCAGCCGCCATGGGCGAACCCGTCGCTGGTGTCCTCTGCGGGACCGCCCGGCGCCTGCATCACACCATCGAGGCTGGTGAACGCGGCGACGATGAGGTGTCTCATGTTGGCACTCCGTGCGGATCGATGTGTCCGCGTCATCTGGATGACGAACGGGAGGCCAAGGGTTCGACACGTCCGGCAGGACATCGCTCCCGCAACGGGTCACGTCGGCTTAACTGCACTCTGCGGATGCTTCCCGGGGCTCGTTCGACAACCCGGGGCCGCAGTGCGTTCGCCGCGTTGCGGCCCCACCGGCGGCCGCCCTGTCACGCGCCCATGTCGAACACCGTGGTACAGCCACGAATTCGCCATCGACAGCCAGCGCCCCTTCGGAAGCCTAGCCAATGGACAACGATTCCCCGCGCGAAACCGGCCCGCTCACCACGCGCGTGAGCCGGCGCAACGTGTTGATCGCCGGCACCGTGTCGGCTGCCGCCGGCGCATTGCCCGCCATGGCGACGTTGGCGCACGAGGCGACGAGCCCGGCGGAGGCGAGACCGGTGGTGAAATCCAAAGTGACGTTCGAGGTCAACGGCAGCACCCGCTCGCTCGAACTCGACACGCGCACGACTCTGCTCGACGCGCTGCGCGAACACCTTCGCCTCACCGGCACGAAGAAGGGATGCGATCACGGGCAATGCGGCGCATGCACCGTCATCGTCGACGGACGCCGCATCAACTCATGCCTGACGCTGGCCGTGATGCATGAAGGCGCGCGCGTCACCACCATCGAAGGACTGGGCACGCCCGAGCGCCTGCATCCGATGCAGGCGGCCTTCGTCAAACACGACGGCTACCAGTGCGGCTACTGCACGCCGGGCCAGATCTGCTCCGCCGTCGCGATGCTGGACGAGGTGAAGGCCGGCATCCCCAGCCACGTGACCGGCGACCTGACGGCACGCGCAACGCTCAGCGCCACCGAAGTGCGCGAACGCATGAGCGGCAACATCTGTCGTTGCGGCGCGTATTCGAACATCCTCGACGCCATCGACGAAGTGGCCGGAGGCCTCGCATGAAGGCCTTCGTCTACGAACGCGCGCGCACACCCTCCGAAGCCGCGGCGGCCGTCGCACGCGTGCCCGGCGCGAAGTTCATCGCCGGCGGCACCAACCTGCTGGACCTGATGAAACTGGACATCGAAACGCCGACGCACTTGGTCGACGTCAACGGCGTCGGGCTCGACCAGATCGGCAAGGCCGAAGGCGGCGGATTGCGCATTGGCGCGCTGGTGCGCAACACCGACCTCGCCGCCGACCGCACGGTGCGTCGCGACTACCCGGTGCTGTCGCGTGCGCTGTTGTCGGGCGCATCGGGCCAGTTGCGCAATCGCGCGACCACGGCCGGCAACCTGCTGCAACGCACGCGTTGTCCGTACTTCTACGACACCGACCAGGCCTGCAACAAGCGCCTGCCCGGCAGCGGATGCGCGGCACTCGGCGGTTTCTCGCGGCACAACGCCATCGTCGGCGTGAGCGACGCCTGCATCGCGACGCACCCCAGCGATATGGCGGTGGCGATGCGCGTGCTGGACGCCGTGGTCGAAACCGTCGATCCGCAGGGCAATGCGCGGGCGATTCCCATCGCCGACCTGCATCGCCTCCCCGGCGAAACGCCGCACATCGAGCACACGTTGAAGCCGGGCGAGCTGATCACCGCGGTCACGCTGCCAAAACCCGTGGGCGGGCGGCAGATCTATCGCAAGGTGCGCGATCGCGCGTCGTATGCCTTCGCGCTTGTTTCGGTTGCAGCGATCGTGCAGCGCGACGGCACAGGCCGCATCGCAATGGGCGGAGTCGCCCACAAGCCGTGGCGCGTCGAAAGCGCCGACGCCGCGCTGCCACGAGGCGCAAGCGCGATTGCGGCCGCACTGCTCGACGGCGCACGCACCACGCATGACAACGCCTTCAAGAAGCCGCTGGCCGAGCGCACCATCGCCGCGGTCCTGGTCGAAGCCGGGAGGTCCGCATGAAGTTCGACACGCCCGCCACCACCAATCCGATCGACAAGGGCAAAGTCGTCGGCGTCGCGACCAGCCGCATCGACGGCCCGCTCAAGACCACCGGCACCGCGCCCTACGCCTACGAGCGCCACGACGTGGTGCCCAACCAGGCGTACGGCTACGTGGTCGGTGCGGGCATCGCGAAGGGACGCATCGCGTTGCTCGACGACAGCGCCGCACGCAAGGCGCCGGGCGTGCTCGCCGTGGTGACGGCCAAGAACGCCGGCACGCTCGGCAAGGGCAAGTTCAACACGGCAATGCTGCTGGGCGGTCCGCAGATCCAGCATTACCACCAGGCGATCGCGATCGTCGTCGCCGAAACCTTCGAACAGGCGCGCGCCGCGGCGCAGGCCATCCGCGTGGATTACGAACGCGGGACGGGTGCCTTCGACCTGGAAAAGGCGAAGGCGGGCGCCATCGCGCCGAAGAACGAGAACCCCGACAGCGACGCGGGCGACTTCGATACCGCGTTCCGGAACGCCGCGGTGCAGTTCGATGCGACCTACACCACGCCCGACGAATCGCACGCGATGATGGAGCCGCACGCGTCCATCGCCGCATGGGAGGGCGACAAGCTGACCGTGTGGACGTCGAACCAGATGATCAACTGGGGCGTCGGCGACCTGGCGAAGACGCTTGGCATTCCGAAGGAGAACGTGCGACTGGTCTCGCCGTACATCGGGGGCGGTTTTGGCGGAAAGCTCTTCCTTCGCGCCGATGCGCTGATGGCCGCGCTGGGTGCACGCGCGGCGAAGCGGCCGGTGAAAGTGGCGCTGCAACGTCCGTTGATGATCAACAACACCACGCATCGACCGGCCACCATCCAGCGCGTGCGCCTGGGCGCCACGCGCGAAGGAAAGCTCACCGCGATCGGGCACGAAAGCTGGAACGGCGATCTTCCCGGCGGCGGCCTGGAAACCGCCGTGGGGCAGACGCGCCTGCTCTACGCCGGCGAGAACCGCATGACGCGCATGCGCCTGGCGACGCTCGACCTTCCCGAAGGCAACGCGATGCGGGCGCCGGGCGAAGCACCCGGCCTGATGGTGCTGGAAGTGGCGATGGACGAGATGGCGGAGAAACTGGGCATGGACCCGGTGGAGTTCCGCATCCTCAACGACACGCAGGTCGATCCGGAGAAGCCATCGCGTCCGTTCTCCAAGCGCCAGTTCGTGGAATGCATGCGCACCGGCGCGCAGCGTTTCGGCTGGAGCAAGCGTTCGACGGTGCCCGGCGGCGTGCGCGAAGGCGACTGGCTGATCGGCATGGGCGTGGCCAGCGCGTTCCGCAACAACCTGCTGACCAAGTCCGCGGCGCGTGTGCGCCTGGACGGTCGCGGCATCGTGACCGTCGAAACCGACATGACCGACATCGGCACCGGTTCCTACACGATCATCGCGCAGACCGCCGCCGAAATGATGGGCGTGCCGCTGGAGAACGTGGTCGTGAAGCTGGGCGATTCGACCTTCCCCGTGTCGTGCGGATCGGGCGGGCAGTGGGGCGGCAACAACTCGACCGCCGGCGTGTTCGCCGCATGCACGAAGCTGCGCGAGGCGGTCGCGAACAAGTTGGGCGTCGACCCTGCCACGGCCGAGTTCGTCGATGGCCGCGTGCATGCGGGCGATCGACGCGTCGCGCTGACCGATGCCGCGAAGGACGGCGAGATCGTCGCAGAGGATCACATCGAGTACGGCGACCTCGACAAGAAGTACCAGCAATCCACGTTTGGCGCGCACTTCTGCGAAGTGGCCGTGCACGCCGGCACCGGCGAGATCCGCGTGCGCCGCATGCTGGCCGTGTGCGCGGCCGGACGCATCCTCAACCCGAAGGCGGCGCGCAGCCAGGTGATCGGCGCGATGACGATGGGGGTCGGCGCAGCCTTGATGGAGGAACTGGCGGTCGACCAGCGCCTGGGCTTCTTCGTCAACCACGACCTGGCGAGCTACGAAGTGCCGGTGCATGCCGACATCCCGCACCAGGACGTGGTCTTCCTGGACGAGACCGATCCGATGTCATCGCCGATGAAGGCCAAGGGTGTCGGCGAGCTGGGCATCTGCGGCGTCGGCGCGGCGGTGGCCAACGCGATCCACAACGCGACGGGCTTCCGCGTGCGGAACTACCCGATCACGCTCGACAAACTGCTGGATCATTTGCCGAAGATCGGTTGAGCGTCTTCGCGGACCACGTGGGCTCGGGGTGCGGTGCCCTTCGGCCTCGCTCACGCCAACGCCGCCGCCCATACCAGATGTCCGATTTCCGGCCTCGCGATGTCGCTGTGCGCGCCCGACGGCGGGCCGCCTTCGCGGATCACGTGATTGCAGTTGACGTTGTAGATGCGACCCGCACGGAAGTCGTACGCGGCATTGGCGGCGCCTGCTGCAAGATCCTCGATCTCCAGCCCGCCGCCACGAAGCCCGAAGGTTCCGACGCCGCCGTACTTCGGCAATTCGCCGGCTGCGAACGCCAACTGCCGCGCGACGCCCGCCGCCACCGGATACAACGAGCCCACGGCCATGTCGTGTTCCGAACGCGTGGTGACGATCGGTCCCGCCACCACGCCGCCGTTGGCGAGCCGCCGGAAGTAGCCGGCCTTGTCCGAGCCCGGCAGTCTGTCGCTGCACGACCAGAGCGACAACGCGCCCTGCACCAGCACGATCGACTGCAACGCGCGCGGGAGCTTTGCATTCGCCGGTCCGCATGCGGCGGCCGATGCGGCGATGCAGCCGAAGCTGTGTCCCATCAGGTGGAAGCGCGCGTCCGGCGCGGCGTTCATCAGCGAAGACAGGAGCTGGAATCCACCCGCTTCGCCGACCCGCTTGGCCCGTTCCTTCATCTTCCAGAACGACAACTGCACCAGCGGGGAGAGGATCGCCTTCTTCGCGCCGCCTCCGCCGAAGTTCGCCGCGTCTTCGCTGCCGCGCTCGTAGGCGGCGTCCGGATCGAACGCCTCGCGGTCCGCGCCCGGATCGGCATCGATGCCGTCGGCGCGCAGGCCCGATTCGCGATCCAGCGTGCGATACGCCTCCGCGACATCGGCCGGCAACTTCGTCGGCGCGAAGGCGATGTTCTGCGCGGCATCGAAGATCGTGCGAAGCGCCGCACGCGCGGCGGGCGTATCGGCGATCTGTTGCACCGCCTCGTCGATGGCCGTTTCGATCGGATCGGCGCCCACCGCGAACGACACGCCCGCCCCCATCTTCTCGTCGCCGAACGGCAGGCTCGGCCAGTGCAGGCCTATCAACAATGGCTTGAAGCCGGGTCGCTGCGCACGCGCGCGCGCAAGATCCTCCGTGCGCTGCATCAGCGTCGACATCCACGCGCCGTACTGCTGTCGCGCGGCGGGCAGGTCGCCCTTCCAGCCGTGGATGAAGACGAACACGTCGGTCGGCTTGTCGGCCTGCAACGCCGACTTGATGCGATCGCTCATCCGACCGTCGGGATCGTCCATGCGTTCCCTGCCGTCCTCGTCGAGCGAGACCAGGTGGTAGCGGATGTCGGTGCCGGGAATGGTTTCGATGGGCATGGCAGTGGCTCCGTCATGTCGTGACGCGCACGGCGGGATCGCCGAGGATCACGTAGTTGCGTGCATCGTTGTGCATGGTCCACTGGGCGGCGACCTGCTGGTCGTCCACGCGCGCGCCATGCCGGATGTCGTCGAGGATGCGGTTGAGTCCGACCGCCAGCGCGGCGTGCCGCATGGCGAAGGCGTCCATCGCCGCGCCGATGCGCAGGCCCGACATCAGGCCGTGCAGGCACATCTCGAACGACTTGGTCTGCGCGCCGAAATCGGGCGATGCGAACGAGTACGACCATGCGCGCTCCACATGCCCGATCACCGCCAGCGCCCCGCCATCGGGCTTTCCGAGCAGGCGTTGCGGAAGTCGCGCGACAAAGGGTTCGGCGGCGATCTGCGCGCGTGCGCCTGCGGCGCCGAAGTCGTCGTACTGCGGCGTCCCCGCGCCGTAGCAGGCGAAATGGAAGACGACAGACCCGGTAAGGTCGGTGCTGTCCGGCACGTCGTCGCCGGCGAAATACAGCGACGGATCGATCGCCCCGCGATGCATCAGCGGGCCCTGCCAGTCCTGGCAGAGCAGCGCGCCCTGGTGCGCGCCCTGGTTCGCGTGGCCGTTCGGGAAGGCCATGCCGTGGCTCGCGGTGAACAGCAGCGAAGGCGACGATTGCAGGCAATTCGCAAGCCCCGCCTTCGTGGCGTCCGCATCGAACACGCGATCGAACTGCCACTTCGCCTTGTGCCTGGTTTCCAGCGCGAGCGCCAGCGGTTCCACCAGCATGGTGCGGCTCATCTGCGTAGCGCGGTCGTCTTCGTTGCAGACGCCGAAGAAGCTGGCACGTCGCGGCGCCGCGCGGTCGGCGGCGGATTCACCGGCGACGACGCTGTCGGCGTAGTGGCGGTACTCGTCGATGGAGTCGAAATGCACGCGCCCCACCGCGTAGTTCACGCCCAGCTCGTACTGGAACGAAAACGCAATCGCATCGGGCCCGCCGACGATCAGCAGGTAGTACGGAACGACGGCGACCTGCGGCATGCCGACTTCGGCGCCCTGCCGTCCGAGCCAGCGGGTTACCGTGTCGTCGGCGCGAACGCCCGTCGTTTCCCTGAAGACCTTGTAGCGCGCACCCGCCTGCGCTTCGCGCAGCGTGCGCAAGGCGAGCAGCGCGTCGAAGATCGCGGGCGGCGCATCGTGCGCGAACACCAGCGCCCACCCGGCCTCGTCGAGCTTGCGGCCGTCCACGTCGAACGGAAGTCCCAGCGATGCGACCCCGGAGTCGCGCTTGGCGACCAGCGAGCGGTCCACCGGCGTGGCCGGCTCGCCGCGCAGCACGCGCGAGATGTCCTCGATGGACGGCGAAGGAAGGTACAACCCGGTGACGGCATCGATGCCGTTGAATACCGGTGGCGATGGCGGGATGTGTGCGTTCATCGTGTCATCGCGCCTCGGGATCGGTGGATGCGGGTGTCCTGCGCGCCTGCGCGTTGGCAAGCACGTTGCGTTGCGTCAGGTCCCATGCCAGCAACGCTTCGCCCGCCGTCACCAGGAAGGTGCCGTCGCGATTGAGCGCGATGGCCCAGATCGGTCCGCTTCCACGACGCGAAACTTCGGTGGCGGATATGCGTTGTCGCCCGGACTTCGACTGCCCCTGCAACGCCTGCATTTCCAGCACGTAGCCTTCGACGTCCGAGGTGAACCACTTGCTTCCCGCGCCTTCGGCGAGGGCAGACTCGACGCCCGAGATCTCGCGTTCGTGACGTTCGCTCACTCGCATCCGCTTGAAGCCGGGCAGCGAGTACACGGTGATGAAGCCGTCCTCGCCGCCGGCGCGAAGCCGCGTGCCCTCACGATTGAAGGACAGGCCGCGAACCGCCACGCCGTTGTCGACGGTCGCCGTCGGCGACGCGTTGCGATCCAGCGGCTGCAACAGGTGCAGCGCGCCGGACAGCGTGCCGACGGCCAGCGCGTCCGGGCCGAATGCCATCGCGGAGATCCGGTCCGCACGCCCGGCCACGAACATGTCGTTCGTCTTCGGCACGAGTTTCCGTGAGGCGAAGGGTTGCCATGCGCCGGCGTTGCCGCTTCCGGCGCGTTTCCAGATGCGTACCACGTCGCCGTCGGCGGCCGCGAGCAGACTGCCGTCGGGACTCAGCGCGGGCATCGGAACGACACGCTTGTCGCAGTCCATCGCCTCCGTTCCGTTGGTGGCCGTGCGCTGCGGGATCGAGCCGACGCGCAACTGCCAGTCGACCGGCGTGCCGCGGCAGTCCACGGTCACCAGGCGTTGGCCGTCCGGCATCAACGCGAATCCGGTGGCACGGCTTCCGCCGAACCGCCACTCCGGCATCGTGCGGAAGCCGGTGCTGCCCTTGTGCCACATCAGGATGGGACCGCTGCCGGCGCGTGCCGCAATGCGCGTGCCCGCCGCATCCATCGCGACGGCGCTCCACGAGGATCCGTAGCGGTCCGAGCGCGGGAGCGGCGTCGACAACGCGGCACCCGGCCCGCGATCAAGGTCGAGCAGCCAGATGGATCGCGTGCTCCCCACCGCGACCTGGTTCCGCGCCCCCGGCCGGTATGCGGCGCTGTACAGCCGTTCGCCGATCCGGAAGCGCTGCTTCGACATGCCGCTCACCACCTCGTCGAACTTCGTGGTGTTGGCAGGCAGCGTCCATCGCACGAGATACCCGTCGACGCCCACGCTCACGAACGAGGTGGAATCGGGTGCGAACGCGATGCCCTTCACGTGCGTGTTGACTTCGCTGCCGCGATGGCTCGGCCAGTTGAAGCGCCATCCCGGCGTGGCCGGGCCCGGCGCGCCGAGATCCCACATATGCACGCTGCCTTCGGTGTCCCCGGCCACGAAGTAGCGCCCCGACGGCGACACCGCCGACGCCGAGATGCCGATGTCCCGCTTGGTGTGGTCGCTGATCGCGAACTCGCGTTCCGGCCGCGGGCGGTCCGGCATGCCGTCGCCGATGGACCACACGCGCACTTTCCCAAGGTAATCCGTCGCCACGAGGCGTTGCCGCCCCGACGCCTGCGTGCCCGGTATGAACGCCAGGCTCTGGACCGGCGCCTCGCCGTTGACGATCGACGTCGCAAGGCGCGGCGCACGCGGATGTCCCACGTCCCACACATCCAGTCGCTTCTCCCATCCGCCGACGACCAGCCAGCGTCCGTCGTCGCTGAAGGCCGCCGAGGGCAGGTGCCGCAGCGTTTCCCGGGGCGGAACCAGCGCGCCGATGCGCTGCAGCGTTTTTCCATCCCACTGCCACAGCAGCGTCCGGCCATCGCCATGCGTCGACGCGACCACGCCCGTCGCCGGTTGCACCACCACCGCATACGTCGGCGTCTGCAGATCGTCCGTCACGACCGGCGCCTTGCCGGGCGAGTCGATGTCCTGCACGGACACATGACCGTCCCAGGATCCGGCGAACACGCGCTTGCCATCGCCCGAGAACGCCAGCGACCACACGATGTGCTTGCGCGACTGCAGTTCGCGCACCACGGCGGCCGGCGTTCGCGTGAGGGCCTGGCGAATGGCGCCGTCGACATCGCGCAGCAGCTCGTCATTGCGGCGTTGCCCTTTGACTTCGTCGCGAAGGTTCAACAAGCCATCCAGCGCCACGCCGGGCGAACTGCGTCCCGCGCGCGAGGTGCCCTGCTCCACCGCGACGCGCAGGCGTTCGGCCTTGCTCTCCCTGAATTCGTTGATGCCCCACGCGGCGCCCAGGATGAGGAACCCGAGCACGAAGCCGCCCGACACCATCCAGATGCGCCTGCGGTTCCTTCGCTGGTCGCGCGCACGCGAGACTTCCTGCTCCGATGCCTTCAGGAATTCGCGCTCGTCGTCGTTGACATGCCGGGGATTGGCTTCGGTGTAGGCGTTCGCCTCGTCCAGCTCTTTTTCGGTCAGCAGCAACAGGCGCGTGTACTCGCCGCTGGCGTGGTGCCACTGGTACGCCCGCTTCTGGAACGGCTTCAGGTGCTGGTCGGACCAGACGGCGTTCGACTCGCGCACCGGACCCACGAGGCGATCGTGCGGCAGTTCGATCCAGTCGCGTCCCGCGCGCTTTTCCAGTCGCAGCACGTGCGCATCGACAAGGCGGCGGATCGCGCAGTCGTCCTCGCCGAACCTCGCCGGTTCGTACAGGCTCTGCGTGCGCACGCCGGAGGGCGAGATCAGCTCATTGCCGATCCATTCGCGCAGCGCGCGTTCGGACACGTTCGTGTCCTCGACCGCGCGCGCGATCTCCTCGTTGTAGAAGTCGGCCAGCGCGCGATTGACCTCGCTGTGGCCGTGCGAGTTCACGTCGTCGACGGTGATCGCCCGCCGCTGCGCCCTCACCACCTTGTCCCACAGGCCGCGGCACACGATCTGCAACTGCACCGGCTCCAGCACGGGGCCCGGCTGCATCGTTTCCTTTCCGTCCTCGCCCAGCACCGACACCGTGCTCAGGTCGTTGACGATCACCGCCGGGACTTCGCCTTCGACCCATTCGGTGCCGGTGTCCGGCGTCTTCGCGGTTTCGCGGATGACTTCACGCCCCGCGTCCACGCCAAGCGCGTCGAGGCGATAGCGGAAGGTGAGCGAGGTCGGGATGAAGTCCAGGTACGGCTGGAGTTCGGCGGCGCGATCCTCGCGGATGGCGAACAGAGCCCAGATCGGCGCCCCTCCCTCGGATCCGCTGCGGCTGCTCGCGTCGCCGCGCAGCAGGTCGCCGAGTTCGGCAAGGAATTCGCGCTTGCATACGGCGTCGAGTGGGTCGACGAAGATTTCCTCCAGCTGGTCGATGATCAGCAGCGGATACTTCGGCCGGCCCTCGGCATCGCGCTCCATGGACTCGAAGACGCATTCGTCGAAGTACTGCTGCAGCGAATAGTTGCTCAACTCGCGCATGCCGCGTCGCGTGTCCTCCGGGCGCCGGCCTTCGAGCGCGCACAGCATCGCCAGGCGGTAGCGGTTGACCTTCGGATCGCTGCGCAGATCCGGATCGCGATAGCCCAGCCGCACGATCGGCAGCGCCTGGATGTCGTAGCGCTGCAGCCGGCGCAACAGGCCTGCGCGGATCAACGACGTCTTGCCCGCGCCCGACGGCGAGAACAGCAGGACGATGCGCTTTCCCACGAGCAGGTTCGCCAGTTCCTCCGTTTCGCGCCGGCGCCCGTGCAGCGGCTGGCCGACGTCGAGCGGTTCCGGGCCGACGAAAGGATTTTCCGGCGGCCGCGCCTGCGTTTGCGTGACGTGGGTCGCGGCGTCCTTGTCGACGGCGTTGCTCTTCTCGCCGCTCCCCTTGTCGGCCGCGTTCATGTCGTCACGCCGCGGTCGGCGTCCACCGCCTGCCGGTAGCGGATCCACAATTCGTTGACGAACGCCTCCGGCGAGGTCCAGAACAGAGACACTTCCTTGCTCGTCGAGAAGTGGCGGTCCAGGTAGTCGAACGTTCGCGCGAAGGCCACGCCTTCGTCGGTCAGGTTCATCTGGATCGCCACGCTGGTGCGCCGCTTCAGCCCCATCGGACGGCCGGGCTGGCGCAACACGCTGCTGAGGACGACGCGGAAGTCCCAGTCCTCGACCTGGAACCCCAGCATCAGCCACCCGCTCTCGGCGATCGCCGCGGTGACGGCGGGCGGAATGCGGGCAGCCTCGCGCGTTTCGTTGCGCGTGACGCCCATCAGGAATTCGAAGTAGTCGTCCTCGGTGACGATGAGCGCGTCGGGGTACTTGAAGTTGCCGAACACGTGGAAGACCAGCGGGGCTTCCACGCTGGGAATGTAGTTCGGATCCAGCTGCTGGCCGGGCTGCTCGTCGGTGGCCCAGGTGCACACGTGCATGCGCGGCTGCTTGCCCTGTTCAACCAGCGCATCGAAGAGCAGGTTGTCGCGATTGGCGTTGATGTAGATCGGCACCGGCATCCTCGCCAGCATCGTGTGGACCTCGTTCGGGTTCGATGCGCGCAGGTCCTTGCCGATGTGGGAGATCATCCGGTCGACGAGTCCCTTCTCGACGCGCGCTTCCAGCAGTTCCGTCGTCAGCGCGTCCTGGAAACGCTTGCGCAGGTAGCGCGTGACGTAGGCGCGGATGGAATCGCGCACGAAGAACGTGTCGTTCTGGTACGCCAGTTGCTGCGCCACCTGCGCCAGGTCGTCGCGATTGCGCGCCAGCGGGATCTCGTATCGCTCCGCCCACGCGCGCGCCATCTCGCGCGTCGAACCGATCACCGATTCGACCAGCCCCGGGCCCAGCACCGGCAGGCACACTTCGTTCTGCAGGCTCGACACCACCGAGTTCCAACCCTGGAAACTCCTCACGTCCACGGTGCGCGGCGGCCACACCAGCCCGCGCCGCGAATGCGTGTACAGCACGGGCATCCACCAGTCGGGCGCGTCGAGGATTTCCGCGCGCGCCGCGGCGACCGCGCGGTCGATCTGTCCGTGCGATGCAAGCTCCTTGAAGAAGCGCGGCATGAACTTCTGCATCGATTCGATCGACACGTCGCCCTGCATCGCGAGCACGTGCGGGACGCCCGCCTGCGACAGCCGCGGCGCCAGCGCCACCAGCCCCGGCGTTCCGGCTCCGCCGGCGCTCTTGCACGAGGCGAGCACGACCAGGCGCGGCAACTGCCCGGAGGCGACCAGGCGGTCCACGAGTTCCTCGCCTGCCACGATCTCGCCTTCGCCGCCGTCGCCTTCCAGCAGCAGGTGCGGTGCGCCGTCGGCGGTGATCGAGCCATGCGCGACGAGGTAAAGCACTTCGGCGTAATTGTCGCGCAGGGACGAGACGAGGTCGTAGATCGACACTCGCCCGGCGAGGCGCCGCGTCGCGATGACGCGTTGCCCGATGCCGTTGCGTGGGACGACAGCCTGTTCCGCGCGCCGGTATTCGGCCTCCACGTCGATGGGCGGATGCTGCCAGCGCGTCTGGACGTCGGTCGGGTTGGCGACCGCGACGAGCACCTGCACCTGGTCGGGGTTGTGCAGCGGTGCACCGCGCAGGTCGTCCGCGCTGAGGAATCGCGAGAACCACACGCGCTCGCTCCAGAACAGCGGCGTCGTCGCGCCCGGTTCGTGCATCAGCTCCCAGCGCAGGGCATGCAACTCCGGCGCGCCCTTCTGGATGTGCAGCCGGATGCGCAATCCGTCGCGCGTGCCGGACGCATCGCGCGCGCGCCGGTAGGCCTCCTGCACCGGCGCGCTGCCGAAGACCATCCGCGACAGCGCGGCGCCGTACTCGTGCGGGTCGTCGGCGACGGCACGCAGCGCGCCGTGGTCGATCTCGATGGCTTCGCGGTCGATCAGTTCGGTTTCGCTGTCCTGGTCGGGATTGATGCAGCGACCGGCGATCACGTACTTGCCGGGATCGGTCCACTGGATCCGGAGTTCAAGTTCGTAATAGGACATGGTCGTCGGGCTCGCCGGCACGCGGACGTCGCGTGGCTCAGCGCACCAGTTCCTCGTAGCCGTCTTCGGGCGCTTCGGGCGCCTCCATCGGATGTGTCGCGAACTCGATGGCGAACGATTGCGTCATGTACATCTGCAACGCCTGCGCGAGTCCTTCGGCGACGCCCTGCTGGTAGGCCGCCTGGCCGAGGCGCGCATCTTCCTGCGGCACGTCCATGAAGCTCACCTCCACCAGGCACGCCGCCGTGGCGGCATGGTGCTGCGCAGGGTTGAGCACGCCGAACTCCGCGCGCTTCACGCCGCGGTCGGTGTACTCGGTCACGGCCAGCATGAACTGCTGCACGAGCTTCGCCAGTGCCGTGGACGGCGCGGGCGAACGCGCATGCACGAAGGCCTCCGTGCCCTGCGAGCGCCCGTTGAAGCCGTTGAAGTGGATGGAGACGAACGCATCGGCCTTGCGGTCGCGCGCCACGTGCGCACGCGCGGACAGTCCGACGTTGACATCGCTGTCGCGGGTCAGGACCGCCGTGTGCCCCTGCGCCTGCAGCACCGGCACCAGCCGGCGTGCGATAGCCAGCGTCACGTTCTTTTCCAGGAGGCCGGAGGGACCGTGCGCGTTGTTGGGGCTGGAGCCGCCCACCTTCGCGCTTCCTCCGTGCCCGGGATCGATCACGATGATGCCCATCGTTCTCCTCCTACACGCCTCCCTGCGTAGGAACGAACGACCAAATCGCAGCGGACCGGACATACACCGCCGCGTTGCGCACGTAGCCCGGGCAAGTCGAGCGCACCGGGGGGCCGACTACCTTCGCCTCCATCACCCCGTTTTTGCGACCATTCCCGTGCGGATCCCACGCACCGCCGCCCGTACACGCCGCCCAGGAGGTCGAATGTCCCGCTATGCCGCCTACATCGCGAGCCTCGTGCTCACGGTGTTCTTCGCGTTCATCGCCTTCATCGACCATGACTGGGCCTGGGTGGCAGTCGTGTTCGCATTGCTGGCGCTGCTGGGCACCTGGGACGTGCTGCAGCACAAGAGCACGCTGCGCCGGAACTATCCGATCCTCGCGTATTTCCGCTACGGCCTTGAGTCCATCGGCCCGGAGCTTCGGCAGTACTTCTTCGAGTCAGACATCGCGGAAGTGCCGTTCTCGCGACAGCAGCGCGCACTGGTCTACCAGCGCTCGAAGGCCGTCAACGACACGCGCCCCTTCGGCACGCAGCAGGACGTGTACGGCCCCGATTACGAATGGATCAACCATTCGGTGATTCCGTCGGGAATCGCCTCGCACGACTTCCGCCTGATGATCGGCCCCAACGCGAAGCAGCCGTACTCTGCCAGCGTGTTCAACATCTCCGCGATGAGCTTCGGCGCGCTGTCCGCCGCGGCGATCAGCGCGCTCAACGAAGGCGCCAGGCGCGGCAACTTCTACCATGACACCGGCGAGGGCTCGATATCGCCCTATCACCGTGGCCCGGGCGGCGACCTCGCATGGGAGATCGGTTCGGGCTACTTCGGTTGCCGCAATGCGGAAGGCCGCTTCGATCCGTCGCGCTTCGCCGACAACGCGCAGCTGCCGCAGGTGCGGATGGTCGAGATCAAACTGTCGCAGGGCGCCAAGCCCGGCCACGGTGGCGTGTTGCCCGGCGCGAAGGTGAGCGCGGAAATCGCCGCCACGCGCGGCGTGCTGGAAGGCGTGGACTGCATCTCGCCGTCGCGGCACTCGGAATTCTCAACGCCCATCGAACTGCTCGAATTCGTCGAGCGCCTGCGCACGCTGTCGGGCGGAAAGCCGGTGGGATTCAAGCTGGCGATCGGCCATCCGTGGGAGTGGTTCGGCATCGCCAAGGCGATGCGCCAGACGGGCATGCTGCCGGACTTCATCGTCGTCGATGGCGCCGAGGGCGGCACGGGCGCGGCGCCGGCGGAGTTCATGGACCACGTTGGCGTGCCGATGCACGAATCGCTGATGCTCGTGCACAACACGCTGGTGGGCCTGGACCTGCGCGACCGCATCCGCGTTGGCGCGGCCGGAAAGATCGTCAGTGCGTTCGACATCGCCCGCACGATGGCGATGGGCGCCGACTGGTGCAACGCCGCGCGCGGTTTCATGTTCGCGCTGGGCTGCATCCAGTCGCAGAGCTGCCACACCGATCGCTGTCCCACCGGCATCGCCACGCAGGACCCGGCGCGCTGGCGCTCGCTCGACATCCCCGACAAGGCCACGCGCGTGTTCCAGTTCCACCAGAACACGCTGCGCGGATTGCGCGACCTGCTTTGCGCGGCGGGGCTGGAGCATCCGGAAGAGATCGACGCCGAACACGTGCTGCGTCGCGTGTCGCAGGTGGAAGTGCGATCGCTCGGCGCGCTGTACCGCTTCCTGCGGCCGGGCGAACTTATCTCCGGCATCCCGGAGCATGCGGTGTTCAAGACGTTCTGGGATGCGTCGCGGAGCGACTCGTTCGGGTTGAAGTGAGTCTTCGTAGCCCGGGTAAGCGAAGCGCATCCGGGCTTTCGCGTTCACGGCGTGCCCCCCTCGCCGGCTTGAACGATGAAACGCGATCCGCGAACGCGACGCCGGCGTCGTTCCGGTGGCCATTGTTGTTTCGAAGTCCGCTATCGGGAGCGGCAACGAGCCGGCGAAGCACAGCGTTTGAATGACGGTGTCCGCTTCGGATCGAAAGCAGACGTTTTCACCGGACCTGCGTCGAGGTGGCCACGGTGTGCGTTACCGGCCAGGAGCGGCCGTTCGGATACCGTCAAGGGCGCTTGATCAGCGACGACGGCATCAGCGCCTTTTGAGCAATTTCGCGATTACGGTGAACGTCAAGACGAACAGGCCAGCAGCGGCGAACCGCGCCTGGCTATTCAGCCGATCGCGAGTGAGCCAAGCAAACCCCAATGCCAGCACGATGAAGACTGCACTGAATCGATTGAGCGCGGCCCAGCTTGCGCCTAGTCCTTTCGCTCGACCAATTTGCACTACCCGGATCACTCCCGTTAGGTAGACCGCGGCCATAAGCAGGTTGAGCACAAGATTCGTCATCGCCTTCGTCGCTTTGCACGTGCCATGCTGGTTCTAAGGATGTCCGCTTTCGGCGAGAAGCGGACATTCGGCTTCGAACGCACTAGGTCCCCGTGGGCGTTCACCGGTGTGCTTCGCTCACCCGGTATATGCGGCTTCATTTGTCCTTGCAGATAACCCAAGCCCGCTCCACCGCCGCATCAGACAGTGAATATCCAGCGATGTGGGAGCAACCGCCGCCGACCTGATCGCCACAATGGTGAAGCTCACAGGCATCAAACACTGCCGTCCGATGGTCGTTCATGAGGGTTCTCGCGCATTCCTCAGCTTTTCCGGTCAGAGCGTTGACTTGATGCAGCCGCTCGTGGGATTGGGCCGGGGCTGTTGGCGACGCGTAGCGAGGGTCGTTGACCAGTGTCATCTCCATCTTGCGGCGGCAGTGCGCGGCCTGGGCCTGGAGAAGAGCGAGCGCCTTGGACATTTCCGCGTCGGCCGCGTCCAGCTTTCTTCTATCTGCAGCACACTGCTCATCGTCCTTCACGCAGCGGCGAATCGACAGAAGCTTGTTGATGCCAGAGGGCTTGGCCGTGCCGAAAACGGCGCGGACTTCGTCGCCCGCTTTCAACCCTTCCAGTCCAGCGAGCGCAGTGGGTTCCCCAACGAATCCAATGATCAGCGTGGCCCCATTTCGATCCAGTTCGATAGTGCTATCGGAGATCGTAAGCAGTTCGCCAACAACCACGTCCGCCGTCGCGTCCTGGGGTCCGGCGAGTGGCGATAACGGCGGGCCGCCGGTACATCCGGCCGCGATCACCATCGCGAAGGTTGCAAGCGTCAAGCGCACGGAAACCCTTGGGTCCTTGGACTTGTCATCCTGATGTCCGCTTTGGGTCGAAAGCGGACGTTAGCACCGGGGCCAGCCACGTGTCCTTTCCCAGCGTCCGAGCCATGACCAGGAGCGTGGGGCCAGATGAGCAGGCGGCGCCATCGTCCGCTCAGCGTGACAGCGGTCACCGCGCGACACTTGCTCGACATGGGGCACAGGGCGCCGGGTTAGACTCCACGGAGGGGAAACAGGAACTGACGAATGGAATCGTTTGCCATTCAAGGCATGTGGCAAGCCCGGCGCGACCTGGGTTGGCTTCGCCACGTTGTCATCGCGTTTGCGCTGTCTCGCGTGTTGATGCTCGGGATATTCACGCTCGTCCCGATGATCTCGGCCGTACCGCTGGCGGAGTGGAACAACCGCGACGTCTCGATCCGCGTTGGCGCAGGCGACATCGTCCAGGGCATGCAACGCGTGGCCTTTGCGAACGACGCATCGTTCTATCTGAATCTCGCCAAGGAAGGCTACGAAGAGCGCAAGTTCGACACGAGTCGGGCCGCAAACTGGGCCTTCTTTCCGATGCAGCCGCTGATATGGCGCGCGTCCTCTGCATTCACCGGAGAGTGGTTCTGGTCTGGCGTGCTGGTCGCCAATGCGCTTTTCTTCGCCGGGCTGTGCCTGCTCTGGCATCTTGCGCGCGACCTGTTCCCAGACTCCCAGGCCGCAGACGACGCGGTGACCTTCGCGGCCTTCTGGCCGACCAGCTATTTCGCTTCGCTGCCGCAGACCGAGGCGCTGTTCTTTGTCCTGGCGACGCTGTCGTTGCTCGCGGCGGCACGCAGGAAGTGGTGGCTGGTGGGGGTGAGCGGGCTGCTCGGCGGGGCAACGCGGGTCAACGGCGTATTCCTCGCACCGGCCGCACTCCTGGAGTGGTACAGGTCCGAGCGACGAGTCGCAGACCTCGCAAAAATAGGCCTGGTCGGCGCGGGAACGGCACTGTTCATGTTCCATCTCTGGCGCATCACCGGAAACCCGCTCGCCTTCAAGGACATACAGGTCACGTGGGGCCGCGAGCTGCATGCGCCATGGACGGCCCTGTTGGGTTACCTGTCGCGTCCGCACCGCATGGTGACGGAATGGAACGCCGAGATCCTCAACTTCTCGATGACACTGCTCGCGATCGCGAGCGTGGTGACGTGCTGGCGCAAGGGCTGGCGCGGCATTGCGCTGTTCACGGCACTGACGGTCGTCGCCCCGCTGAGCACGGGCACACTGATGTCCATGACCCGCTACATCGGCGTGGCTCCGGGCGTGTACCTCGCCTTCGCAGCGTGGTCCCAGCAGAGCCATCGCGCGGGACAAGCCCTGCTGATCGGGCTGGTCGCCGCGATGACGTTGCTGTGCACCCTCTTCGCGGCGGGCATCAACGTCGGCGGTGCCTAGCGCCGGGCACCGCATAGGCGACTCGATGCGTCGGTTGTCGGCCACCTGGCAGACGCTCGTGCGGCGGCCGAATTTACCGAAACTTTGCGCCGCCACGCCTGCGGCGAATGGCAACTTTACGCCCCGCGAACCGAGACTGTCGCCATTCCCAAGCGGAGAGTGTCGATGTCCATCGCCATCATCACGGCGCCGAACGGCCGGGTCGACCAGCCTGCCGGCCTGCCGCGCGAAGTGGTGTCGCAACTGGTCGAACGCGCGGCACAGGCGGGGCGGACCGTCGCGGTGCGTGCGTGTTCCAGTGCGATGGAGATCGTCGACTGCCTGCGCCAGTCGGGCGGGAACGGGACCGAGTTCGTGCTGTTCGATCCGGGCGTGCATTCGCTGTCGCGCAGCGGAATCGGCGCGTGCGTTTCGCGCCTGGGGACGCCCTGCATCGAGGTGCATGCGGGCGCGGGCGGGCCGGTGGAGATCGCGTCGGTCGCGCAGGCCCTCAGCGTCATCGACGGGTATGGCGCGCAAGGCTACGTCCTCGGGCTGTCCATCGCGCTGGAATACCTGGGCGATGCGGAGTGCGAGAACGCGATCCACGTCGGAACCTGACATGCGCTACTGCTACTTCGCCGACTACGAAATACGGATGAGCGAACGCCTGCGTGTATGGGGCCAGGCGACGCTTGTGCATGAAGTCGAAGACAGCGTGGCGCTCGACCCGGCCGACGTGCTGCATCGCATCCAGCAGCAAGCCGCGGATGCGCACGGCGTCCGGCCTGGCGAAGTTCGCGTCAGGGCGCTGAACCGGCTGGATTGAGCACGGGTTGCAAGTCGCCACATCGTCGACCAGGGTCATGGGCATCGTGTTCTTGCAAGCGCCGTGCGCGGCCAGCGCCGCTATCGACGGATGGGTCGCTGCGGCGCTGTGGCGCACGGCGCGGCGGGGCGGGCACTGCCTGCGCTATCAAGCCAGCGAGTCGCTGGATGCGCTGGTGGATCTGCTTCGCGGCCGCATGTGTGCAAGCAGCGATCTAGTGCTGCTCAATCCGGGCGATCTCAGCGCGGCGCCGAACAGAACCCTCCGGTCGATCCGCGACGCGCTTGATCTGCTCCCGGTGCCGTACATCGAGATCCATGCGCACAGCGGCGAACTGCTCGACCTGGACCTGCGGTCCAGTCGCCAGCCGCTCGCGACGATCGCAATCGGCGGCGACGTCGATGCCGCCTGCAGGATCGCCATGGGGGTGGCGATTCGCTATTTGTCGCTGCGTGATGGGCGGGATGCGCCCGCGCACACGCTCAACGTTCCGGAATAATGGCGGTGGCGATGGGGCCGAGCACCGTCCAGCCAAGCTTCGAATACAGGCTACGCCCGTCCTCCGTCGCGACGAGAAGCTGTGGCGTCGCCGGAGATCGTCGCGCCGCGCCAAGCGCGACCATCACGGCGATACCGAGCCCCCTGCGGCGATGATCCTGCGCCGTCTCGATACGGTCGTAGATGAAGGCACCCACCGTTTCCGACGCGCACCCGTTCGCGGCGACATCGCCGTCGGGCCCGAGGATGGTGGCGCGGGTAACGGCGCCGTCGCGATCGACCTGCAACCGGTAACCATCCGGCAGCGGCGTCGCATCGCGGTGTGCGGTCGTCGCAATCATGAAATGGTTTGCCGGCTGGATCTGCCAGCGATCGGGCAGCGCGGCGCGCAGTTCGACATCGGAGCCGCACAACTTCAGCGTATGCCGTGGCGCCGTGATGCCGTGCGCAATCTCGCGCAAGCCATCGCACATGCGCGGAAACACCCAACGCGTCACTTCCGTCTCCGAACCGGTATCGACACGAATGCCGCCCCGATCGTGCACCGGCGGCGGCGAACCGCGGGCGATGGAATGCGCTGCCTGCCAGGCGAAAAGGAGGTTGGGGTCGATGAGGGACGGAGTCATCGGGCTACTGGAGCATGGGACGGTCTCTGGGGGTGAGACGGCGATTGAAGAAACGCCTTCATCTGATGAGCCCTTCCCTCTGGTTACGGCGCCTGTACCGGGCTGCGCCATCCGGCCCCCCGCCCCCGCGTGAGGAACCCGCCGGGATGATGGTTTAGGCTTGGGGCAAGCTCCCGCACCGGACGAATCGAATGGAAAGCGGACTGGCCGACTTCATCGAGCGCCACATGGACTCCATCCTCGCCCAGGCGATCGAGTTCGCGAAGACGGTCGAGGTCGGTTCGCCACTCGACGCCGATGAGCTGCGCGACCACCTGCCCGAGATCGTGCGGGCCGTCATCTCCGACCTGCGAACGCCGCAGACGCGCGCGCAGGAGTTCGCGAAATCGCAGGGGCGTGCTCCCGTGGTGGTCGGCGACCCGCGTTCGGCGGCGGGGACGCATGCGCTGCATCGCGCGCACAGCGGTTACAGCATCTCGAACCTGGTATCGGAGTACCGTGCGCTGCGCGCATCGGTGTTGCGCCTGTGGGCGCAGGCTCCCGAGAGCGTTGCAGCGCCCGAGGAGATCACCCGTTTCAACGAAGCCATCGACCAGGCCATTGCCGAATCCGTGAGCCACTACGCGGCGGAAGTGGAACGGTGGCGCAACATCTTCCTTGGCGTGCTGGGCCACGACCTGCGCAGTCCGCTGGGCGCCATCGTGATGACGTCGGAGTTGATCGCGCGCATGGCGGTCGACGCTCCGATCGCCAGTGCCGCGCAAACCCTCATCCGCAGTGGCGAACGCATGCGCGAGCTGCTCGACAACCTGCTGGTCTACAACCGCGCGCAGATGGGCGTCGGATTCGAGGTGGACAAGGTGCAGGTCGACCTCGCGCGCGCCTGCCGTGACGAAATCGACATGCTGCAAACCTCGATGCCGGGGTCGCCCATCCTGTTCGAAGCCCCCGTGTCGCTGATCGGACACTTCGATGTCGGGCGCATCCGCGAAGCATTGGCCAACCTGGTGGTGAACGCGTCGAAGTACGGCACGCGCGGTGGCCAGATCCGTGTGGAGCTGCGCGACGAAAGCGACGGCCCCGAACTGACCGTCAGCAATGCGGGCGACCCGATCGCGCGCGATTCGTTCGACCTGATGTTCGAACCCCTCAGGCGTGGCGGCGTGTCGGAGGGCGAGTCGGAGCGCGCCAGCCTGGGGTTGGGACTCTTCATCGTCAGCCAGATCGCGCGCGCCCATGGCGGCACGATCCGCGGTGAGTCGTCGAATGGGAAGACGACCTTCACGCTGCATTTGCCGCGACAGCCTGGCTGAGCGAGAGGAAGGCAGACTCCTGGCGCTCCCAAGCTTTCCTTTTGCATTTCGGCAAGCCGTCGCCTCCCGCGCAGCCGGCAGCGAGTTCATGGGTCGATGGCGCATTGCTCCGCTACATGGACAGGGCGTTGACGCTTGACCACTAAGATTCAAGCCACTCCAGTGCCGCCAACCCCGTGAGGCGGTACCCGGCTGCACCCCGGGGACATTGCCACGGAGCGATGCCATGAAACGTACGACTCTACCGCTGACTGCATTGTTGGCGGCTTTCATCGGATCCACGTCGGGCATCGCTCAAACGCCAGGTCCGCCGACTGTGCTTTTCCAGAACGTACGGATCTTTGACGGCATATCTGAATCACTGTCGGCGCCAAGCAACGTGCTCGTCAGCGGCAACAAGATCGCGCGCATCGATAAGGGTCCCATTCTGGTCGATGGTGCGGTCGTGATTGAAGGGCGCGGTCGCACGTTGATGCCCGGGTTGATCGATGCACATACGCACTTGATGTTCACCGCAGTCCCGCAGCTGGTCGCTCTTACGAGCGACGTTGGTTACCTCAACGTGGTCGCGACGAAAGCTGCCGACGACACGTTGATGCGGGGTTTTACGAGCGTCCGCGATCTGGGTGGACCCGTGTTCGGCCTGAAGAGAGGCATCGACGAAGGATGGGCGACCGGCCCCCGCATCTGGCCGTCGGGGGCATTCATCTCACAAAGCGGCGGCCACGGTGACTTTCGACTTCCGAATGAGCTGCCCGCATCTCCCGGCAGTTTCAGTTACATAGAACGGGTTGGCGCATCGGCCATCGCCGACAACCCCGATGCCGTGCGGCAACGAGCTCGCGAGCAACTCGCGCTGGGCGCGTCCCAGATCAAGTTGATGGCCGGCGGCGGCGTGGCGTCTCCATACGATCCTTTGGACGTAACGCAGTTCACTGAAGCTGAGATTCGCGCCGCGGTTGAGGCGGCCGAGAACTGGGGGACCTACGTGACGGTGCATGCCTACACGCCAAAGGCGATCCGCCAGGCAATAGCGGCTGGGGTGAAGTGCATCGACCACGGGCACCTCGTCGACGCAGCCACTGTGAAGCTCATGGCCCAGAAGGGTGTGTGGTGGAGCCTGCAGCCGTTCACCGATGAAGGCCCCTCCACGTACGCCGAAGGTTCAAGCAATCGCCTCAAGCAGTTGGAGTTGTATGGCGGCACCGAGAACGCCTACGCGCTCGCGAAGAAGTACAAGCTGAAAGTCGGCTGGGGAACGGACAATCTGTTTAGTGCGCAGAATGCTTCGCGCCAAGGACACATGCTGGCGAAGATGGTGAAGTGGTACACGCCCGCGCAGGTGCTCAGGATGGCCACGCACGACAACGCACAGCTACTCGCCTTGTCCGGACCGCGCAACGCCTATGCCGGAAAGCTTGGGGTGGTCGAGGAAGGAGCGCTGGCCGACCTGCTGCTCGTCGACGGCGACCCGATCGCCAACACCGCATTGATCGAGGATCCCGGGAAAGCCTTCCTAGTGATCATGAAGGACGGAAAGATCTACAAGAACACGACGCGGTAGAGGCCGGCCGACTGGACATGCCGAGCGTCAGGTGGCTGAAGATCAGGCGCCAGCACCAAGTCCCAGCCTGCTTCATTCGTCAACGGTGCGAATGTCCGCTTTGGGTCGGAAGCGGACATCAAGATCTGGTGGGCCCACCAGGATTCGAACCTGGAACCAAGGGATTATGAGTCCCCTGCTCTAACCGTTGAGCTATAGGCCCGTGGGCTGCGGAGTTTAGCAGCCGGCGGGGGCGGGTCGGCGCGCGGGAAGGCCGCGCGCCGTGCGACTTCAGCGCGTCGTCATCGAGTACGGACGCTGCTTCGGATCCGTCGCCCACGCCTTGTTCGGTTCGGCCTGCATGGTGAAGCGCAGTTCGCCGCCGGCCATGATGTCTTCGTGACGCAGGAACGCGCGCTCCAGCGGCTTGCCGTTGAGCGTGGCGGTGCCGATGTAGAGGTGCGCGTCGTCCAGGCCGTCGGCGATCACGGTGAAGCGCTTGCCGCTGGGCAGGTTGAGCGTGGCGCGCGGCATGAACGGACGACCTATCACGTACTCGTTGCTGCCCGGCGCGACAGGATAGAAGCCCAGCGCGGTGAACACGTACCACGCCGACATCTGGCCAAGGTCGTCGTTGCCCGCAAGACCATCCGGACGCGGCGCGTACTGCGTCTTCATGATGTTGCCCAGGCGCGCCTGGGTGCGCCACGGCTGGCCGGCGTACGCGTACAGGTACGCGACGTGGTGGCTCGGTTCGTTTCCGTGCGCGTACCAGCCGATGAGGCCTGTGATGTCTTCCATGTGCTCGAAGATCTTCGGATCGACCTTCGCGTCGAACACGGCATCCAGGCGTGCGAGCAGCTTGTCCTCGCCGCCATGCGCGGCCGCAAGGCCCGCAACGTCCTGCGGCACGTACCACGAGTACTGCCACGCGTTGCCTTCGGTGTAGTCGGTGCCGTAACCGCTGGCGCTGGGGTCGAACGGTTCGCGAAACGCTCCGTCGCGCTTGCGGGCGCGCATGAAACCGGTGGATTCGTCGAACGCGTGCTGCCAGTTGCTGGCGCGCTTTCCGAACTGCTTGGCGACGTCGTCGCGGCCCATCGCATCGGCCATGCGCGAGATCGTCCAGTCGTCGAATGCGTACTCCAGCGTCTTTGAGGCGGCTTCGCCTTCCTCGTCGATCGGCACGTAGCCCAGCTGCATGTACTGCGCGATGCCGTCGTACGGGCCGTAGCTGGCGCTGGCGACCATCGCGTCGAGCGCTTCGTTGGCGTCATAGCCGCGGATGCCCTTCATGTACGCATCGGCGATGACCGGCACCGAGTGGTAGCCGATCATGCACCACGTCTCCAGGCCGTGGAATGCCCACACCGGCAGCACGCCGTACGCGCTGTGGCGACGCGACGCGAGCAGCGAATTGACGAAGTCGTTCGTACGCTGCTCCGGCTGCACGATCGTCAGCAGCGGGTGCAACGCGCGATATGTGTCCCACAGCGAGAACGTCGAGTAGTTCGTGAAGCCCTTCGCCTGGTGCACGGCGTTGTCGGAACCGCGATAGCGTCCGTCGGCATCCATGAACAACGACGGCCCCATCAGCGTGTGGTACAGCGCGGTATAGACGCTGCGGCGCATCGGTTCGGGCGCGTCCACATCGAGCGCGCCCAGCGCCTGCGACCACTGCGCTTTCGCATCGTTGCGCACGGCGTCGAAGTCGAAGCCGGGCACTTCGGCATCGAGGTTGGCGATCGCGCCTTCCTCGCTCACCGGCGAGATGGCGACCTTCACGATCATCGTGTCGCCCTGCGCTGCGTCGAAGTCGAGCGCGCCGACGAGCTGGCGTCCTTCGATCTGCGCACGCTGGCGCGGATCCTTTTCGCCCGGCGGCGGGAAACCCTTGTAGACGACGTCCTGTTCGGTGTCGTGGAACTGATGCCCGCTCACCGGCTTTGAGAACCGCATCGCGAAGTACAGCTGGCGACCCGGCGCCCAGCCGCGCGTTTCGCGGAACCCGGTGAGCGTGCCGTCGGGACGCAGCCGCAGTCGCGACCACTGCACCTTGCCGGGGTAGTCGTACATGCTCGTGCGCATGTCGACGAGCACGTGCGCGGGCTTGCCCTTCGGGAAGCGATAGCGATGCACGCCGACACGCGGGCTGGCGGTGAGTTCGGCGCGGATGCCGTAGTCGCGCAACGTCACCGCGTAATAGCCCGGCTCGGCGCGCTCGTCCTTGTGATCGAAGCGCGAGGTGTAGCCGCTGCCGGGCTTGTCGATGTCGCCGCGCTCGAGCTTCACCTCGCCGGCAATCGGCATCACCAGCACGTCGCCCAGGTCCGAATGCCCGGTGCCGGAGAAATGCGTATGCGAGAAGCCGACGATGGTGTGGTCGTCGTAGCGATAGCCCGCCGCCCAGCCGTAGCCTTCCTTGCGCGACTTGATCTGCGTATCGGGGCTCAGCTGCACCATGCCGAAAGGCACCGTCGCGCCGGGGAAGGTGTGGCCCTCGCCGCCGGTGCCGATGAAGGGGTCGACCGAGGCGAACGCCTTCGCGCCCGCGCCGCCGGTGGGCGTCGCCGCAGCGGCGAGCCCGCCTGCCAGCCACAGGGCGGCGCCGGCCAGGCGCAGGGAATGGGAACGGGCACGACGGGACATGGGCGCTCCTGGAAACGCTGAAGGTCGGCGCGGCGCAGCCGCGATTTGGATCGTTCTAAACGCCGGACCGTAGCACGGCGATGCGCCCCAGCTCATGTTGCAGTGCAAGATTGCGCCGGGTGCCGGCGCCACGCAGGATGCCCGATTTAGAACGATCCAAATGACGGAGCCGACTGAATGACCGCCCCTGCCGTGCGCGGCCGCGTGACGCTGACCGACATCGCCGACGCCTGCGAGCTGTCGCGTGCGACGGTGTCGCTGGTGCTGCGCGGCAGTCCGCTGGTGAACGCGCAGACGCGCGTGCGGGTGGAGGCCGAACTCAAGCGCCAGGGCTACGTCTATCACCGCGGCGCGGCGAACCTGCGGCGCAAGGAGTCGTCCACCGTCGCGCTGGTCATCAACGATCTGTCCAACCCGTTCTTCGCCGAGTTCGCCGCCGGCGTGGACGAAGCGCTCGGCGCAGCGGGCTACGTGACACTGCTCGGCAGCACGGGCGAATCGAGCGAGCGGCAGCAGGCCGTGCTGACGTCGCTGCTCGAACATGATCCGGCCGGCATCATCCTCTCGCCCGCCGAAGGCAGCGATGGCGCGCGCCTGCGTCCGCTGCTCGCCTCGCGCACGCCGACACTGGTGTTCAACCGAACGCTTGGCGAGGAGTGGGATTACCTCGCGCTCGACAATGCGCACGGCGCGCGACTGGCCACGCAACACCTGCTCGCGCAGGGCCATCGACGCATCGCATTCTTCGGCGGTCACGGCGAATCCAGTTCGTGCTTCGAACGTCGCAAGGGCTGGCACGCCGCACTCGCGGAAGCCGGCATCGCGCCGGAACCGCAATGGGTCGTCGAATGCGCGCCTACGCGACTGGAAGCGGCGCGGCAGACGGGCGCGCTGTTCGTGCGCGATCCCGCGCCGACGGCTGCGGTCTGCTACAACGATGCCGTCGCGCTGGGGCTCATCGCGGGCCTTTCAACGCGCGGGCGCCGCGCCGGCCACGATTTCGCCGTCACCGGCTTCGACGACATTCCCGAAGCGTCCGTGAGCGCGCCGCCGCTGACCACGATCGCGGTCGATCCACGCGCGCGTGGCCGACAGGCGGCCGAGTTGATCCTGCAACGCCTGCGCGATCCGTCCGCGCCCGCCACCACCACCATCGCCCCCGTGCGCCTCCACGCGCGCGCGAGCAGCCAGTTCACCCTGCACGGAGACGCCGCATGAGCGGTCGACCGCTGTCCAACGGCACCGCCATCGCGGTGCTCACGATGATCTTCTTCACCTGGGGCGCACTGACGAGCCTCAACGACGTGCTGATTCCGCACCTGAAAGCCGTGTTCGAGATGAACTACGCGCAGACGATGCTGATCCAGTTCACGTTCTTCAGCACGTACCTTCTGATGTCGGTGCCGGCAGGCAAGGTCGTCGCGTTCGCGGGCTACAAGCGAAGCATCGTGATCGGCCTGTGCGTGGCGGGCGTGGGCGCACTGCTGTTCTTCCCCGCGGCGAAGATCCCGTCGTATCCGTTGTTCCTGTTCGCGTTGTTCGTGCTCGCAAGCGGCATCACGTTGCTGCAGGTGTCGGCCAATCCGTACATCGCGCTGCTCGGCGATTCGCAGACGGCATCGAGTCGCCTGACGCTGGCGCAGGCGCTGAACTCGGCGGGCCACACGCTGGCGCCGTTGCTGATCGGGCCGTTCATCCTGTCGGTCGCCGTGATCGGCGGCGCCGAGCTTGCGCTGATGCCGGACGTGCAACAGACGGCATACCGCGTCGCGCAGGCCGAATCGGTACAGCTGCCGTACCTGGGCATCGCCGCCGGATTGTTCCTGCTGGCGGTGCTGGTCGTGCTGCTCCGCCTTCCGGCACTGACAGAGGCAACCGAACGCGCCGACCATCAGCGCCACACGTTCTCCGAAGTGCTGCGCCATCGCCACCTGCGGTTCGGCGTCATCGGCATCTTCGTGTACGTCGGCGCGGAAGTGGCGATCGGCAGCTTCCTGATCAACTACATCAGCGACCCGCGCATCGGTGCGCTCGATGCCGCAACCGCCACGCGCTACGTCGCGTGGTACTGGGGACTGGCAATGGCGGGCCGCTTCATCGGCTCGTTCCTGCTGCGGCGCATCGAACCGCGCGTGCTGCTGGGCTTCTTCGCGATCGGTGCGATGGTTCTGCTGGCGACGACGATCCTTAGCGAAGGCCGCGTGGCGGTGTGGAGCGTGGTCGCGATCGGCCTGTTCAACTCGATCATGTTCCCGACGATCTTCACCCTTGGCATCGACGGCCTCGGTCCGATGACGAGCAAGGCGTCGAGCCTGCTGGTGATGGCGATCGTGGGCGGCGCCGTGGTGCCGCTGCTGCAGGGTCTCCTCGCCGATCGCATCGGCGTGCAGCTTGCGTTCGCGCTGCCGCTGGTCTGCTACGCGTTCGTCGCGTGGTACGGGTTCAACGGTGCGCGTCGCGTGCACGCCAATGTCGACGCAGTACCGGTGACGCAGGCATGAACGAAGCCGTAAAGCGCGATGCGATCGTCTGCTTCGGCGAGGCGCTGATCGACTTCCTCGCATTGCCGGCACTCCCCGGCCAGCCGAGGCATTTCGTCGAATTCGCCGGCGGCGCACCGGCCAACGTCAGCGCCGCGGTCGCGCGCATGGGTGGCAATGCGCGTTTCGTCGGCATGCTGGGCGTGGACATGTTCGGCGAGTTCCTGATGTCGCAGCTGCGCGCCTTCGGCGTGGACACGCGATTCACCGCGCATACCGGCGCTGCCCGCACGGCGCTCGCGTTCGTTTCGCTCGATGAGGAAGGCGAGCGCAGTTTTAGCTTCTATCGCCCGCCTGCGGCCGACCTGCTGTTCCGCGCCGATCATTTCCGCAGCGAATGCTTCGTCGATGCCGCGGCGATGCACGTCTGCTCAAACAGCCTTACCGAAGCGGATATCGCGCAGACCACGGTCGCCGGGATGCAACTCGCGCGCGAACACGGCGCGCTGGTGAGCATGGACCTGAACTTGCGGCCCTCGTTGTGGCCCGAAGGCTTCGACGCCGCGCCGCGCCTGTGGGAGGCGCTCGCCGAAGCCGACGTCATCAAGCTGTGCCGCAGCGAAGCCGATTTCCTGATCCGTCGCGCCGGCCATCACGACGCGATGCTGCAACGCCTCTGGCAGGGCCATGCGCGACTGGTGCTCATCACCGACGGCGGCAAGCCGGTGCGCTGGTACACGCGCGACACGCACGGGGAGGCACCGGCATTCAAGGTTTCCGCGGTGGACACGACGGCCGCGGGTGACGCGTTCGTCGCCGGCCTGCTGCTGCGGCTGGTGGAACGCGGCGTGGGCGCCGACACCTTCGATGCGTTCCTTGCGGACGAATCGGCCATCGCCGACGCATTGCGCCATGCGGCGGCGGCGGGCGCACTCGCCGCAACGAAACACGGCGCCTTCGCCGCGATGCCGACGCGCGACGAGATCCAGAACCTCCTGCGAACCCGCTCATGACTCACGACATGCCGATGCCACCCGACTTCCGCAGCGAAGCCTTCCTGCGCGCGCACATCGCCGACACCATGGCGTTCTACCATCCGCGCGCGATCGACCCGAAGGGCGGCTTCTTCCATTACTTCCGCGATGACGGAAGCGTCTATGACGCCTCACATCGCCACCTGGTCAGCAGTACGCGGTTCGTCTTCAACTACGCGATGGCTGCGCGCGAGTTCGGCAACGCCGAATACCTCGATGTCGCGCGTCATGGGCTGCGCTACCTGCGCGAGGTGCATCGCGATGCATCGACCGGCGGTTACGCCTGGACGATCCGCGACGGCGTCGCGGAAGATCGCACCAACCACTGCTATGGCGTGGCCTTCGTGTTCCTGGCGTACTCGACCGCGCTGAAAGCGGGCATCGACGAGGTGGTTCCGTGGATCGACGAGACCTGGAACCTGCTTGAATCGCGCTTCTGGGACGCCGACGCGGGGCTCTATCGCGATGAAGCCGACGCGCAGTGGAACTTCTCCGACTATCGCGGCCAGAACGCGAACATGCACATGTGCGAGGCGATGCTCGCCGCGTACGAGGCGACATCCCAGTCGCGGTTCCTCGATCGCGCGCTCGCGCTCGCTGACCACATGACGCGCCGCCAGGCCGCGAAGGCCGGCGGATTGGTGTGGGAGCATTACGACCGTGAGTGGAACGTCGACTGGGACTATCACCGCGACGATCCGAAGCACCTGTTCCGCCCGTGGGGCTACCAGCCCGGGCATCAAACGGAATGGGCGAAGCTGCTGGTCATCCTCGACGGCCATCTGCGCGAACGCGACACGCCGGTCGATGGATTGCTCGATACGGCGCGCCACCTCTTCGATGTCGCGGTACAGCGCGCGTGGGACACGCAGTTCGGTGGCCTGTGCTACGGCTTCGGCCTCGCGCCGGAGTTCGCGGTGTGCGACGACGACAAGTACTTCTGGGTGCAGGCCGAGTCCCTCGCGGCAGCGGCGCGGCTTGCCGGCGCCAGCGGCGATGCGCAGTACTGGGAGTGGTACGGGAAGCTGTGGGCGTATTCGTGGCGGCACTTCGTCGATCACGAATACGGCGCCTGGTACCGCATCCTCGATCGTCGCAACAACAAGTACGGCAACGAGAAGAGCCCGGCCGGAAAGACCGACTACCACACGATGGGCGCCTGCTACGACGTCCTGACCGTCCTGCGTAACCGCGGAGAGCGCTGATGCGACTGCACACTGCGTTGTTGTCCCTGCTGCTGGTTCCCACGATCGGCGTCGCGGCCGAACCGAAGTCCGCCGATGACGCGAGGACGGCAACGTTCACGCAAGCGCAGGCCGAACGCAGCGCGGAAGAAGTGAAGGCGCAGTTCCTGCATGCGTGGCGCGGTTATCGCGAATACGCATGGGGCCACGACGCACTCAAGCCGCTCAGTAACGGTCGCGCGGACTGGTACGGCGAACCACTGCTGATGACGCCCGTCGATGCGCTCGACACGATGATCCTGATGGGCCTGGACAACGAGGCACGCGAAGCGCGCGAACTGATCGCGACGAAGCTGTCGTTCGATCGCGACCTGGACGTGAAGCATTTCGAAGTCGTGATCCGCCTGCTTGGTGGGTTGTTGTCCGGCTACCAGCTGACGGGCGACCAGCGCCTGCTCGACCTGGCCGAGGATCTCGGCACGCGACTGCTGCCCGCGTTCGATTCGCCCACCGGCCTGCCGTATATCTACGTCAACCTGCGCACCGGCAAGACGCACGGCAACGAGAGCAATCCGGCCGAGGCCGGCACGCTGCTGCTGGAGTACGGCACGTTGAGCAAGCTCACCGGCAACCCGGTGTTCTACGAGAAGGCCAAGCGTGCGCTGGTCGAAACCTACAAGCGTCGCTCGAAGATCGGCCTGGTCGGTGAGCGGTTCGACGTGACGACGGGCAAGTGGACGAACACGCGCAGCCACGTCGGCGCGCGCATCGACTCGTATTACGAGTATCTGTGGAAGTGCTGGACGCTGTTCGGCGACGAGGATTGCCACGCGATGTGGAAGGAAAGCATCGCCGCGGCCAATCGCTACTACCCGGAGGAAGTCGACGGCGCGCTGTGGGTCGGTCACGTCGACATGGACAGCGGTGAGCGCGTCGCGAGCCGGTACGGCGCGCTCGATGCGTTCTGGCCGGGACTGCTCGCGTTGTCCGGTGACATCGCGCAGGCACGTCGCCTGCAGGATTCGTCGTTCAAGATGTGGCGCAAGTGGGGCATCGAACCGGAGGCGTACGACTATCGCAAGGGCGAAGTGACGTCGGCGGGCTATCCGCTGCGGCCGGAGATCATCGAATCGGCGTGGTATCTCAACCGCCTCACTGGCGACGCGAAGTACCGCGCGATGGGCCGGGAGATGTTCGACGATTTCGTACGCTATACGCGCACGGATTCCGGCTTCGCGACGCTCAACAGCGTGGTCACGAAGGAGAAGGAGGACGACATGGAGAGCTTCGTCCTCGCCGAGACCTTCAAGTACTTCTACCTGCTGTTCGCGCCGCCCGGGACGCTGGACCCGGCGAAGGTGGTGCTGACCACCGAGGCGCATCCGCTGCGGCGTACGTGGAAGTAGGACGACGGTCCGCCTGACGCGGCATTAGCACGTCGGCGCGTAGGATCCTCGCGCATCCGCCGCGCGAGGAGCGTTGCCATGACCACGCAGACCATCGCCAGGCGCCTGGTCGAGTTGTGCAGGGCGGGACAGTTCGAGCAGGCCCAGCAGGAGCTCTACGACGGGGACGCCGTCAGCATCGAGCCGGAGGGCATCCCCGCCGGGATGCTCTGCGATGAGACCGGACTGGAGGCAATTCGCGGCAAGGGCCGCCGGTTCTGGGGCGGCGTGGAGACGTTCCACGTCGTTCGGTGCACCGAGCCGGTCATCGCCGGAAACTGGTTCACGTTCGCACTGAACGTGGACGCGACCTTCCGGACCATCGGCCGCATCGAGATACGCGAGCTGTGCGTGTATCGGGTCGACGACGGCCGGATCGTGCACGAACAGTTCTTCTACGACGAGTACGCGCCGTGATCGCGAATCTTTCCCGCACTTCGTCAGGCTGCTGACAGCGGGCGGACGTAGGCTTTCCGTTTCCCAAGGCAAGGAGAGGCAGCGATGGATACCCAGCAGGTTGCGCAGCGGCTCGTCGAACTGTGCCGCGAAGGCAAGTACGACCAGGCGCAGGAAGAGCTGTACGCGGACTCCGCCGTGAGCATCGAAGGCGACGGGCAGAAGGCCGATGGTATCGTCCGCGGCATGGCGGCGATCCGCGAGAAGGGCAAGCAGTGGGCGGACAACCTGGTCGAAGTCCATGGCGGAAGCGTCAGCGACCCGGTCATCGCCGATGGCTGGTTCAGCGTCGCGATGGGCCTGGACGCGACCTACAAGGACATGGGACGCGTGGCGATGAAGGAGATTGCCGTCTACCAGGTTCGCGACGGCAGGATCACGCACGAGCAGTTCTTCTACAACGCCGACAAGGGTTAATTCGGCGGGCTGTCGCCCGTCCCGTGGAGAGCGCAATGAGCGCGACGAAGACGCCAACGCCTTCGACCAGCAACGGCTGGAAGACCTGCAGCCGCGGACACAAGTACCGCGGCCCGGGGCCCTGCCCGACATGCTGGCCCGGCGGCGCGCAACGAAAGCGGTCATCAGGAACGACGAAGCCCCGCTGAGCGGGGCTTCGTGATCGAACATCGGCGGGCGCTGGCGCGTCAGTCGATATCGAGGAACGAACGCAGCTGTTCCGAACGGCTCGGGTGACGGAGCTTGCGCAGGGCCTTGGCTTCGATCTGGCGGATGCGCTCGCGCGTGACGTCGAACTGCTTGCCGACCTCTTCCAGCGTGTGGTCGGTATTCATGTCGATGCCGAAGCGCATGCGCAGCACCTTGGCTTCGCGCGGCGTCAGGCCGGCGAGGACATCGCGCACGGTCTCGGTCAGGTTGATGTTGGTGGTCGCCTCGACCGGGGACTCGATGTTCGTGTCCTCGATGAAATCGCCCAGATGGGAATCCTCGTCGTCGCCGATCGGGGTTTCCATCGAGATCGGTTCCTTGGCGATCTTCATGACCTTCCGGATC
>Ga0209257_1000997_pt1 | contig 38352 bp, 35 predicted proteins | sample AraplaCvi_mCL_r2_FD_184277 | JGI IMG/M metagenome (GOLD analysis project Ga0209257, IMG submission 184277) | Arabidopsis root microbial communities from North Carolina, USA - plate scrape MF_Cvi_mCL_r2 (SPAdes) (version 2) | ecosystem: Host-associated > Plants > Roots > Endosphere | place: USA...
ACGGCGACCGCCACGCGCGACCTCCCGGACGGTGCCGGCGGCATTGTCGATGCCGCGACCCTCAAGCGGGTCGCGTTGGCGGAACTGGGCGACCGTTTCGCGACGGTGGTGCCGGAACTCGATTAGAACAGCTTGCGCCCTCTGGGCGTCACCATCGTGTAGTCGTCGATGCTGAGCGCATGCGTGACCCGCTCGCTGTCCTCGGAGAGCGGGAACACCGCCCATTCGAAGACGCGGTCGGCCTTGGCCTGGAAATTGGTGTAGGAGAGGCCGAACAGCGGCACGCCTTCGCGATAGACCCGGTTGTAGATATGCGTCGTATCGACGATGTCCTGGGGATTCCAGTCGTCCACCTCGTCGAGGAACTTGCCGTGCACGGCGTTTCCATAGAGCCGTGCCACCTCGTTGCCAACCAGGCGGAACTGGATCCGGTAGGGCTCGTGCTGGTACTGCAGAATGGAGATGTAGGGGAGGGCGTTGTAGACCGCGGTCGGGTCGATCTCGGCACGGGTGGGGAAGCGACGCCCGTTCCGCAAGGCCTCCCAATGATTCTGCACCAGGGCGATCATCTCCGATCGCCCTGTCGGTTCGGGGAGATAGAGAATCTCACCGAGCCATTGCTGTTCCGTCGTCTCGGCCACGTGTCCCCCGTCGCCCCAAGCCTGCAGATCTAGCCAGGCTTCTTCATTCCCGCGTCGCTTCCCTGGCGTCGGATTCCGGTCCGTCCGGCAGCATATGCCGGCGGATCATCGGCAGCTGCGTCGCCATGAACAGGAAGGTGATAAAGATCGAGCCGAACTTGAAGTTGACCCAGAAGTTCTCGCTCTGGGTCCGCCAGACGATCTCGTTCAAGACCGCCATGCCGATGCAGAACAAAGCAAAGCGCGCCTCGAGCTTGCGCCAGCCGGCGTGATCCATCTTGAGGCTGGTGCCCATCAGCCGCTCCATCAGTGGCTTCCTGAACAACAGCCCGCCCCACAGGGTCAGTGCGAAGAGCGTGTAGACCACTGTGGGCTTCATCTTGATGAAGGTATCGTCGTGGAAGATCAGCGTCAGCAGGCCGAACACCACGACGATTGCCGTGGTGATGATCGGCGCCCAGGGCAGACGTCCGGCACGCATGTAGCCGATGACGGTGACTGCCACCGAGGCCGCGATCAGAACCGCCGTCGCCGGCATCAGGCCCCAGATTTTGTAGGAGACGAAGAACAGCCCCAGCGGCCCGTACTCGACCGCGTATTTGGCCCAACCGTGGGATTTTCCGGCTTCAGATTGTGTCTTCGCTTCGCTCATTCCGGCAGGCTCGCATGTTCCGGAACCGGGGGGAAGCTCTTGCGGTGCGCCAGGCGCGCTTCGCGATGGGCGATGTAGAGATTGGCGCCGATGATCAGCGCGGCGCCGACCAGGACCGCGACGGTCGGGAAATCGCCCCAGAACCAGAGGCCGAAAACGGCCGCCCAGATCAAGGCGGTGAACTCGATCGGCGCCAGCATCGACGCTTCGCCGAAGCGGAAGGCGCGGATCATGGCGAGCTGGCCCGAGGCGCTGGCCAGCCCTTGGATCAGCATCACCCCCGCCGCTTTCCAGGAGATCGGCTGCCATTCGAGGATGCCGGGGATCGCCGCCACCACGATGGTGAAGGCGGTCGAGTAGAAGATCAGGTTGTGAGTGTGCTCCTTGCCCGAAAGCCCGCGCAGGGTAAGGAGGGTGAGCGCATAGGCCAGCGCGGATCCCAGAACCAGCCCGATGCCGAGCCCGGTGTCGCCTTCCCAGCTTCCCGTCGGATCGACCGCAACCGCTACGCCGGCGAAGCCGACGACGACCGCGGACCAGCGCCGCCAGCCGACCTTCTCCTTCAGCATCGGTCCGGAAAGCGCCGTCACGAAGATCGGCGCGGCAAAGGCGATGACGATACAGTCCGCGAGCGGCAGGTATTTCAGCGCGGCGAAGAAGGTCGTGGTGGTGATCAGCACCAGGACGCCCCGGACCATGTGCATCCGGAAGAATTTGGTTTGGATCCGGAACGGGCTGCCGGTGGCCTGGGCGGTCACCGCGAGCGCGACCAGGAGCGGCGGAATGCGGGTCAGGAAGGTGATCTGCCAGGTCCCGAGGTCGTAATCCACTCGGAGCAGCCGGGTGGCTGCATCCACCACCGCGAAGCTCAGCACGCCGAGGGTGTAATACACAAAGGCCTGGATCGGGGCGGAACGGAGGGCGGGCGGGGTCATGGGCGTGCTCAGTCGGGTGCCGAGCTTTACCGGATCGGCCGGAAAATAGCGAGGCCAGTCTCCGGACCTGTATCAGAGGTTCAGCGAATTGGAGGCGCTACCGGCCGCGTTTCGCGGCGGGAGGCCGGCAGCGCCGTCGCCTCGGCGCCGAAAATCTCTGCCAGCTTGCGCCCGAGATCGGCCGCCCGGAACGGCTTGCCGATCGTATAGGTCCCGGCCTGCTGCGCCCGCTCGCCAACCGCGCGGTCGCCGAGATAGCCGGAGGTCAGCAGCACGCGGAGATCCGGTCGCCGTCGGCGGGCGAGGTCGGCGAGCTGCAGCCCGCTCGGCCCTTCCTTGAACACGATATCGGTGAAGAGCAGTGCGATATCCGGCCGCGTCTCCAGCAGCTTCAATGCGGTCTTGGCGCAGGACGCGGAGAGCGCGCGATAGCCGAAGGACCGGACCGCGCTCACCGCATAACCGCGGAGATCTTCATTGTCCTCGACCACCAGCACGACCTCCTTGTCGCGGCTCGGTGCCGGCAGCGGTGCCTGCAGCTCGGGCGCTGCGATCGCGACGCCGACCTGCAGCGGCAGGTAGATCAGGATCGTTGTGCCGCGGCCGGGCTCGCTCTCGATCTCGACATGCCCCTCCGACTGTTTCACGAAGCCGTACACCATGGAGAGGCCGAGTCCGCTCCCCTGGCCGGGCGCCTTGGTGGTGAAGAAGGGCTCGAAGGCGCGCTCCATTACGGCGCGCGGCATGCCGAGCCCGGTATCCGAGACGGAGAGCATCAGGTGCGGTCCGGGCTGGAGGTCGTGCAGCCGGGGCGGCCGATGCTCGTCGAACGCCACGGTCCGGGTCTTGATGGTGACAGCGCCGCCGTCGGGCATGGCGTCGCGGGCATTGATGCAGAGATTGAGCAAGGCGCCCTCGGTCTGCGGCCGGTCGATCAGGCAGAGCATCTGTCCGCCGGACAGCGAGGTCTCGATCAGCACCTTGTCGCCGAGCGTGCGGCGCAGGAGGTCGAGCATGTTGACGACCAGCTCGTTCACGTCGGTCAGCTGCGCGTTCAGCGCCTGCTTGCGCGAGAAGGCGAGCAGGCGGCGCACCAGCTGTGCGCCGCTCTCCGCCGCCGCGACCGCGCGGCCGGCCAAGGTGCGCGGGCGGCCTTCGCCGATCTCTTCCAGCAGCAGATCGAGATTGCCGAGCACGGCGCCCAGCAGGTTGTTGAAGTCGTGCGCGATGCCGCCGGTCAGCTGTCCGACCGCTTCCATCTTCTGCGCATGCTGCAACTGCGCCTCGATCGATTCCCGGTCGGTAATGTCGAGCGTCGTGCCGGTGATGATGGGATTGTTCGGGCCGAAATCCACGATCGGCTCGCCATGCACCTGGACGATCCGGATCGTCCCGTCGGCACGTACCAGGCGGCAGCGGTAGGTATAAGGCCGCGGGTTGCGCGCGATGCTCTCGATCAGCGTCTGCACCGCTGGCCGGTCGTCGGGATGGACTTTGTCGAGCCAGGTCGCCGTCATCACCGCCGGCACGTTCGGCGGCACGTCGTAGATGCGATAGCACTCGTCCGACCACCAGCGCCCGTCCGTGCCGAGGTTCCATTCCCAGCTGCCGAGCTTGGCGATGCGCTGCGATTCCGCCAGGCGGTTCTCGATCTTGACGCGATCGGTCACGTCCATGACCGTGCCGGCATATTGCCCGACCGAGGTCGGCTCGCCGGTCTCGAACACGGTGCGTATCTGGCCATCGGGCCGGATGATCCGGTACTGGTAGCGATAGGGCCGGTTGTTGCGCCAGGCGTCGCTGAACTCAATCTCGGTCCAGGCGACGTCGTCGGGATGGGTGAGGGCGTCCCAGGCGCGGGCCGTGGCCGGCACGGTCTGAGGATCGAGGCCGAGGATTCGGTAGCATTCCTCCGACCACCAATGCTCGTCGCGTTCGGCGTCCCATTCCCAGCTGCCGATCCGGGCGATGCGTTGGGCATGGCTCATGTTGCGCTGGGCGCGGGTGAGATCGGTGATGTCCCAGAGAATGCCGGTGAAGGTGCCGGTCCCGTTCAGTTCGGACTGTTCGAAATAGAGCCGATATCGGCCGTCCGGCTGACGCAAGCGGAACTGCAATGAGAGTCCTTCCGGCCGCGCACCGGCTTCCTCATAGGCGAGACGGACGCGGTCGCGGTCCTCGGGATGCAGCAGCGCCTGCCAGGCCTCGTGGCTGTACTGCCAAGTCTCGGGATCGAGGCCGAGCATCCGGTAGAGCTCATCGGAGATCCAGGTCGCATCGGTTGCGGGATCCCACTCCCAGCTGCCGATGCCGCCGATCTGCTGCGCCTTGGCGAGGTGGCGCTGTGCCTTCTCGCGTTCGGTGATGTCCATGACATAGCCGGCGAAGCGCCCGTTGGCGTATTCGCACTGCTCCAGCATGAAGCGGGTCTGCCCGTCGTTGCGGATCGACCGATACTGGATCGAATAGGGCACGCGACTGCGGGTCGTCTCGGCATAGGTATCGAGCACCCGCGGCCGGTCTTCCGGATGGATATGCGCGGCCCAGAACTCGGCGCTCGGCTTGGCCGAATGCGGGTGCGCACCGACCAGCCGGTACATCTCATCCGACCAGCGCGTCTCGCGCGTATGCTCGTCCACTTCCCAGCTGCCGAGCTTGGCAATGCGCTGGGCTTCGGCGAGGTTGCGCTCCATCCGCACCCGATCGGTGATGTCGACCATCGTGCCGACGAAGCGTTCGTCGGAGATCGGTTCGCCGGATTCGATGACGATGCGTTCCTGCCCGTCGCGCCGGACCAGCCGATATTGCCGGCTGTAGGGTCGGCGTGCTTCGAAGGCGTTGTTGATCTCGATCCGGACGGCGCTGCGCTCATCCGGGTGAATGAGCTCGCTCCAGGTCCGCGCGTCGAACCGTTCGTGCTTCGGGTCGATGCCGAGGATGCGATAGCACTGTTCCGAAGCCCAATGATCGTTGGAGATCAGGCTCCATTCCCAGCTTCCGATCTGCGCGATCTGCTGGGCGAGGTTGAGATTGCGCTCGGCCCGGTGATGCTCGGTGATATCGACCAGCACGCCGGTATAGACGCCGTCGGCATCGCATTCCGCCTGCTCGAGAACCAGCCGGTGATCGCCGTCCGGCCGCACGATGTGATACTGCGCTGAATAGCTGGAGCCCGCCGCGGCGGCGCTGGCATGGACCCGCATGATCCGTGCCCGGTCGTTGCGATGCACCAGGTCGAGCCAGCGCCGCGGCGCGTGCTGCCACATCGCCGGGTCGATGCCGAGGATGCGATAGAGCTCATCGGACCACCAGCTCTGGCCGGTGCGGCGGTTCCATTCCCAGCTGCCGAAGCCGGCGATCGCCTGCGCGCGGGACAGCGTGCGCTCGATCCGCAAGCGCTCGGTGATGTCCATCAGATGGCCGACTTCCAGCCCGTCGATGAACTCGCCTTGATCGACCATCATGCGCACCGCGCCATTGGGCAAGCGGACGCGGTATTGGATGGAATAGGGCTTCTGCTGCACGGTCGCGATGTCCAGCGTCCGCCGCACCATCTCTAAATCGTCGGAATGGACCCGCGACAGCCAGAGCGCGGTCGATGGCGCCGTCTCGTTCGGCTCGAAGCCGAGCAGGCGATAGGTCTGATCCGACCACCACAGCGTGTTGGTGCGCCGGTCGAACTCCCAGGTACCGAGCTTCGCGGTGTTTTGCGCCCGTACCAGGTTCCGCTCCAGCCGGGTGCGGTCGGTGATATCAGTGATCCGGCTTTCGAAGACGCCGGGTTCCTTCGGATGCCCGTCCTCCTCGATGAAGCGCACCTCGCCGGTCGGCCGGAGAATGCGATAACGCTGGTTGAAGGCGCCGTGGGTCTGTGCGGCGCGCGCATAGGTGCGGCCGACGCGGCTGCGGTCCTCGGGATGGATGACGAGGCTGCGCTCCTGCTCGCAGACCATGCCGTTGGCGCTGAGCCCGAGGATCAGCAGCGCTTCCGGCGAGGCGCGGAGTGTCTTCTTGCCGCTGTCCCAGCGCCAGGTGCCGACCAGAGGCAGCGCCGTGCTCTCGGCGGCGTCCGGTTCGTCATCCAGCGCGATCCGGTCGGTGACGTCCATGATCGTGCCGGTCACCCGCGGCTCGACCGGCGTCCAATGCGGGCTGGCGCCACCGGTCTCGCGCAAGGTGCGCACCGCGCCGTCGGGGCGGCGGATCCGGTAGTAGATGCTGTAATCGGGGAGGGCGACGGAGGCCGCGTCGACATTGTGGACCCAACGGTCCTCCTCCAGCGTCATCGCCACGATCTTGGCGAGGGTCGGGTGGAAGCCGGCGCGGCTGACCGCGAAAATCCGGTAGAGCCCGTCGGACCACCACAGCTTTCCGGATCGCGGATCCCATTCCCAGGTGCCGAGGCCAAGGAAAGGTTCCGCGGCTTGAGCCGGGGCTGTGGAACGCTCCGGTTGGCCCCCAGGTTGACCGTTGCCGTCGGGACTCATGGTTGAACGGGCACTTTCGTGATGCGTGCCGGGATATTAGTCCGAACGCCGCACGAGGTCACCGAAGATCAGGGTCACCGAAGATCAGGCGGGGTGGAGCAGCGGCTCCTTGCGGGTCAGCAGGTATTTCCGCGCCAGTTCGCCGTAACCCTTGATCAGGTACCCGCCATTGGCGGCGAGGAGCTCGTCGCGGATCTCCCGGTAGCGGGCGGGGCGCTGCCACCAGACGAGACCCGGCTCCAGGTGATGCAGGACGTGCAGGTTGTTGTAGAGGAACAGCATGCTCCAGAACGGACCCGATTCGATGATGGCGCTGCGATGGTTGTGGTTCTGCGCCCAGCGATGCTCGGCATAGGACCGGACCAGCGCCATCGAGGTGCCGGGATAGGCGAAGAACAGGACGTATTGCCAGAACGGCATGTCGCAGACGCCGATCACCCAGAAGAGGATCGCCGCCACGGCGAAGGCATGCCAGAACCAGGGCGTCAGGATGCGGCGGTCGCGGCGCAGCAGCGCCTCGCCGAGCTCGATGTAGTTCATGATGCCGAAATAGATCGGGCCGATGACGAAGCGCCCGGCCAGGCTGCCCATCGCCATGCGGATGGCGCGGTGGGTCTTGCCCATCTCGGCCCATTGCGCGGCGGTCACATAGTTCGATTCCGGATCGCGCAGCGGATCGGTCAGCTGCTCGTCGATGTGATGCTGCAGATGGAGGCGGCGATAGGTGCCGTAGGGCAGCCAGAGCCAGAGCGCCCAGCCGGCGATCAGCAGGTTCGCCAAGGGCCAGCGCGTCGGATAGCCATGCACCGCCTCGTGCTGCAGCGAGCCATGGATTCCGACGATGATCGCGCCCATCGGCAGCAGCAGCCACCAAGGGATCGAAGCGTGGAAATAGGTGGTGACGAGAAAAGCGGAATAGATGGCGCCCGCCAGGCCGATGGTCGGCCAGTCGATCGAATAGGGCCTGCGTCCAGAATCGCCCTTGGACGCTGACAGCGGCGAACTCATCTCATTCCCTTGTCGTTACTTGTATAGACAACCTTATCAAGCGTGCACTCCTGACGCAAGATGTCAGGAGCGTTAAGCCGACCGAATAGACGTGATGTCGCACACAGGCCAGCGTGTTTTCCTTGTCGATGCTCTACCAGGATCGAGAACAAAACAGGACAGGGCGAAGTCATGATCAAAGGACAATGTCTGTGCGGCGCCGTCTCATTCGAGATCGAAGGACCAACCTCGGCGCCGACCCTTTGCCACTGCGGCCAATGCCGCCGGCTCCATGGCGCGCCCGGCGCCTATACCAGCGCACCCGGATCAGCCTACCGGATCAGCGGTGAAGAAAACCTGAACTGGTACCGCTCATCGAAGGATGCCGAGCGGGGATTCTGCCGCCATTGCGGCTCCAAGCTGTTCTGGCGCGAAGTTGGCGGGGCCGATCTAGACGTCACCATGGGCAGCCTGACCGCGTCGGCCGGGCTGAAGCTCAGCAAGCATATCTGGGTCCACCATCAGGGCGATTACTATGACATCGGCCGGGATGGCCTGCCGCGCTTCGCCGAATCCTCGAGCGGCGCGCCGCCGATCGCGGCGGAGCCCGGACCCGAATCCGGACCGAAGACGAATATGCATCAGGGGCGCTGCGAATGCGGCGCGGTGAAGTATCGGGTCGCCGGCAACATGCGCGACGTGATCGTGTGCCATTGCGGGCAATGCCAGCACAACCACGGCTATGCGCCGGGCTACAGCGCCGCGCGCAAGGCGGAACTGACCATCGAGGGTGAGGACAATGTCGCCTGGCATCGCTCTTCCGAGCAGGCGCGCCGGGGCTTCTGCAAGCAATGCGGCGCCAGCCTGTTCTGGGCGCCCGAGGGCAAGGATACGATTTCGATCACTGCCGGCTCGCTCGAGCCGCCGACCGGCCTCAAAACGGTGCTGCACATCATGCTGGCCGACAAGCGCGAATACTATCCGATCGCCGACGGCGTGCCGCAGGTGCCGGGCGGCAGCGCGGCCAAACCGGTGACTTTCTGACCTCGGAGCCATGGCGGATCATGATCAAAGGGCATTGTGTTTGCGGCCGGGTGTCGTTCGAGATCGCGGCGGCGCTGCGCCAGCCGAGCCTCTGCCATTGCAACCAGTGCCGCCGGATTCATGGCGCGCCGGGCGCTTATACCAGTGCGCCGGCCTCCGCGTTCCGGATCGACGGTGCGGAGAATCTCGGCTGGCACCCGACCTCGGCGCGGGCTGAGCAGGGTTTCTGTACCCATTGCGGCGCGAAGCTGTTCTGGCGCGAGCACGGCAGCCCGGATCTAGACGTCACCATGGGCAGTCTCGTGGCACCGACCAGCCTCCGCCTCGACCGGCACATCTTCACCCGCGACCAGGGGGATTATTACGAGATCGGCCGGGATGCCCTGCCGCGCTATGCGCAGTCTTCGCGCGATGCGGATCCGGTGCGGCCGCAAACCGCACCGGATCCCGGGCCGGCCAGGATCAGTCACAGCGGCCGCTGCCTGTGCGGTGCCGTGAAATACCGGGTCGCCGGCAAGATCCGCGACGTGATCGCCTGCCACTGCAACCTGTGCCAGCATCTGCATGGCTATGCGCCGAGCTATTGCGCGGCGCGCAAGGCAGAGTTCGCCGTCGAAGGGGAGGACAACATCGCTTGGTATCGCTCGTCCGCGCATGCACGGCGCGGCTTTTGTAAGGATTGCGGCTCGACCTTGTTCTGGTGGCCCGAGGATCGCGACACCGTTTCGATCACCGCCGGCTCGCTCGATCGGCCGACCGGTCTCAAGACCGTGCTCCACATCATGGTGGCCGAGAAGCGCGACTACTATGCGATCGCCGACGGTGTCCCGCAAATGCCGGACAACTCGACCGCCGATACCGTGCCCTTCTGAGTCGCAGCTCCCATGTTCGCATCCCTTGGAATGTACGATCTGCCGGAGCTGACCGCGGCGACCGACGCCTGGTGGAACGGCTTGGCCGAGCATCTAGCGGCTCAGGGCTTCCGCGATCTGCCGACCGCGCTCAATCGTGCCGGCGATCCGGTCGATCGCCTGAAAGCCGAGGGGCTGATCTTCGCCCAGACCTGCGGCTTTCCGTTGACCCATAGGCTGAAGGATCATGTCCAGCTCTTGGCGACGCCGCGCTATGCCGTCCCCGGCTGTGTCGGCGCGACCTATGTGAGCTGGATCGTTGTGCGCACCGACCATCCGGCGAAGGGCCTCGCCGATCTCCGCGGCACCCGCGTCGCTTTCAACGACGAGGGATCGCAATCCGGCTACAACACTCTGCGCGCGCTGATCGCGCCCTTGGCGGCGGGTGCCCCGTTCTTCGGTGCCGCGCTGGAGAGCGGCGCGCATCGCAATTCGCTGGCGATGGTCAAGGCCGGTCGGGCCGATGTCGCCGCCATCGATTGCGTGACCTTCGCCCTGATCGCGCGCTACGCCCCCGCCGAAGTGATCGGGATCCGTGTGCTCTGCGCCAGCAGCACGGCGCCCGGCCTGCCTTATGTCACGTCGGCCGCCACCGCGCCGGCCGACGTTCGGCGTCTGCAGGCCGGCATCACCGCGGCCTTCGCCGATCCATCACTTGCCGGGACCCGCGCCGCGCTGATGCTCGACGGTTGCGAAATACTGCCGCGCTCTTCATATGACGTGATCCCGGCGATCGAGCAGGCGGCGATCGCCGCCGGCTATCCCCGATTGGCGTGAATGCATGAACGGGCCGAGCTCGAGCGCACTGTTTCCCAGCCTCGCCGTTGCCGCCTCTGCGGTGTTCTGGGGCACGACCTGGATTCCCCTGCGCGAGATCGACCGGCCAGGCGTGCCGGCGGAGTGGAGTGGCTTCCTAATCTATCTGGTGCCGGCCTTGCTTGTGCTGCCCATGATTCTGATCCGGCGCCGGCAAGTTCTGGCGGGTGGCATGCCGCTCCTGGTCGCAGCCGTCGCGGTCGGTGCCTGCAACGGCCTCTTCGCCATCTCCATGGTGTTCGGCGAGATCGGCATGGTGATCCTGCTCTTCTACCTCAACCCGATCTGGGCGACGGTGCTGGAGCGGATTGTGATCGGGACGCCGATCGCGTGGTTCCGTTGGGCCGGGATCGGGCTCGGTCTGCTGGGCCTGGTGGCGCTGCAAGGTCTGGCCGGACGCTGGCCGTTCCCCGCCAATTCCGCCGAATGGATGGGTTTGCTGGCGGGCGTCTGCTGGGCGGTGGGGCTGGTCGCGACCAATGTCGCACGCAACGCCTCGATGATCGAGAAGACCTTTCTGCAATTCGTCGTCGCCGCGCTGACCGCCGCTCTTCTCGTCTTCCTGCTGGGTTGGGCCGATGAATGGCCGACGGTCGAAGGTCTCACCGCCGGCATGCCCTGGATCCTGGCAGCGGCGGCCTTCTGGGTGGTACCGGCGATGGGCTTGAGCCTTTGGGGTGCAAGCCGCATGTCGCCGGCCCGGGCCAGCATGTTATTGATGCTGGAAGTGCTGGTCGGCGTCGGTTCCGCCGCCTGGCTCGCCGGCGAAGAATTGGGCATCAACAAGATCGTCGGCGGTGCGCTCATTCTCTCGGCCAGCCTGGTCGAGGCCTGGGGCAGCGCGAAAGCAGATGGAAGGGCGGCTGCGGCGAAGGCAGCCGAATGACGGAGATGCGCCAGTTCGATGCCAAGGGCATGAAATGCCCGCTGCCGGTCCTGAAAGCGCGTCGTCTCCTGAAGGAGATGAGCCCCGGCGAGCAGATCGAGATCGAAGCCACCGATCCCGGCGCGCCCAAGGACTTCGTCCATTTCTGCGAAACCACCGGCCATAAGCTGGTGGAAAGCACCGAGCGCGCGGGTGTCTATGTGATCCGGATCGAAGCGGCCGGCTAGTTGGTCGAAGCCGTGCCCGCGCGGTGGTCGTCGTAGAACTGCTTCGCGCCGGCATGCAATGCGAGCGGCCCGGTGCTGTCCGCCAGCGCGAAGTCGATCGGGCTCTTGCCGTTGGCGGCGAGGATTTGGCTGGCCAGCGCCTTTGCGAGCTCATAGGCGAGCTTTGGATCCAGCGCGTCGGAAACAGTCCAGAGGATCGGCACTTCCAGGGTCGCGATCGGCGGCAGGCCCTTGTAGGTGTCGCCCGGCAGCGTGACTGCTTTCAAGAATCCGTGATTGGATAGCAGCTTCTGCGCCGGTTCGCCGTCGATCGGGAGGAGCCGCGCATCGGCGCTGTAGCGCAGGGCGGCAATATCCGGATTGGGGGCGCCGTCCGAGACGATCATCGCATCGATCTCGCCATCGACCAGGGCGGCGATGGCGGGCTGCATCTCGTCGTAGACGAACTTTGTGCGTTTCGGGGTGATGCCATAGGCCGCCAGCACCATCGCACCGGTGACTGCGGAGTCCCGGAGCTTCGGTCCAAGGCCGATGGACTTGCCTTTGAGATCGGCGATCGTCTTTGCCTTCGAGGTGCCGGCGACCAGCACATGGATCTGTGCCGCGCCGATGCGGGCCAGGGCCCGGAGTTCGACTTCGGGCGCTGCGCCTTTGAACGGCTCGTCGCCGGACATGGCCTCGGCCGCGACATCGGCCTGCGCGACCGCGGACTCGATCGAGCCCTCATGCAGGCTCTGCAGGTTCTCGACCGAGCCGGAGGTGGTCTGTGCCAAGCCGACGAGGCCGGGCACGCCGCACGCCGACTTCTCATCGCATTTCGCGGCGCCGGGAGGATTGGTGATGGCACCGGCAATCGATCCCGCAAGCTGGTAAAGCCGCGAGCCCACGCCGCCGCCGCCGATCCGGAAGTAGCTGATATCCTGTGCCGCGGCATTCGAGACGCCGGACAGGCCGGAGGAAAGGAGGCGCAGAGCACCGAAGCCGCTCGCACCGATCGCCACCGCGCCAAGGCCCAGCAGCATGCGTCTGCGATCCATCTGGAAGGAGGCCAGCCGCAACGCCGCAGCACCCGCCAGCGGGCGGCTCATCAGGCGTTGGATATCGACCATCCGGCTGGCCACGACGCGTTCCTCGATCAGCGAATCAACGCATTTTCAGAAGATATAGCCGAGAGTTTTTAAGCTCCAGTAAAACGCCCGCGATAATGACACCCGTCACTGTGCGTTTTTCTCATTCGAAAACAACGATGCTGCTGGGGCGATGCGGTGGCGGAAGTTTGGCGCTTTCGCGGCAGCGTGACGGACCGCACTGCGCTGGCTCCATCGCCAAAGGTAAACTGGCCCGCCGCAGGCCCGGCGAGGTCGGATTTGCACAGGGTCCCGGCGAATTGCGTCAATCCTGGAGCCTCTGCTATCAGCCATCCAGATACCCAGATGAGCGGGGAGCATTTCCAGTGAGATCGGCCAGCCCAGTTTCGGCGAATGTAACTTCGGCCCGGGCGCAGAACCTGCGTCGCCTGTTGAAGCCGCGGCATGTCTGCATCGTCGGCGGCCAGGCCATGGAGGATTCAATCCGGCGCTGCGCCGATACCGGCTTTGCCGGCGAAATCTGGGTGGTCAATCCGAAGCGCAGCGAATTGGGCGGCCGCAAGTGCTTTCCCTCGATCGCCGACTTGCCGGAGGCCCCCGACGCGACCTTCATCGCCGTGCCGCGCGAGCCGACCGTCGAAATCCTGCGTGCCCTCAACGCCGCCGGCGCCGGCGGTGCCATCTGTTATGCCGCGGGTTACGCCGAGGTGGGCGGCGAGGGGCACGACCTTCAAAAACAATTGATCGAGGCCGTCGGCGATCTCGCCATGGTCGGCCCGAATTGCTACGGGATCCTGAACTATCTCGACGGGATTGCACTCTGGCCGACGGGACATAATGGAAAGCGTGTTGAATCCGGCTGCGCCTTCATCGGCCAGAGCGGCAACATCGCGCTCAATGTCACGGCGAACGACCGGTCGGTGCCTTTCGCCTATGTGATCAGCTCCGGCAATCAGGTGATCCTTACTGTCGCCGATTTCGTGGATGCGCTGACCGAGGATCCGAAGGTCTCGGCGATCGGCCTCTATATCGAAGGAATCGACGATGTGCCGGCGTTCAGCCGCGCCGCCGCCAAAGCAATGCAGGCGGGGAAGCCGCTGGTGGCACTGAAGGCGGGCAAGTCGGAACTGGGCGCGAAGCTCGCCATGAGCCATACCAGTTCGCTCGCCGGCAGCGACCGCATGTATGATTCCCTGTTCGAACGGCTGGGCGTGATCCGCGTGGATTCGCTGCCGCAACTGATGGAGACCATGAAGTTCGTCTCCACCGCGGGATTGCCCAAGGGCAACAGGCTCGCGGTCTTCACCTGCTCGGGCGGCGACGGGCTTATGACGGCCGACATCGCGGAGGCGATCGATCTCCCGTTGCCGCAGCACAGCCCGGCCCAGGTCGCCGACCTCCGCACCCAGCTCCCGAATTTCGCGACAATCTCCAACCCGCTCGACTACAACACCTCGCTCTGGGGTCATGAGGATCTGCTGACCCGCTGCTTCGACACGGTGATGGCGGGCGACTACGACGCCGGTATGCTCGTCATCGACTATGCGACCGACGGCGAGGCCAGCGAGCAGGCTTGGGATTGCTCGGTCAAAGCGCTCATCACCGCTTGTGGGAAGAACGACAAGCTGCCGATCGTCACCGCAACCTTGCCGGAGCTCTTGCCGGCGCGGGTGCGCGATCTCACCATTGCCGGGCACGGTGCGCCGATGCAGGGGCTGAAAGAGGCGCTGCACGCCTTCGAAGCGACCGAACGCTTTGCCCGGCTCCGCGACCGACTTTCCAGGTCCGGGAGCGACGGCGTCACGGTCCCGCCGACCCCGAAGCCTCAGGGCGAGGGCCGGCTGCTGGATGAATACACGGCGAAGCAGCAGCTTTCGGTTTGCGGCCTCAGCGTCCCGGCGGCCCGCGTCGTGACGCCGGCAGGCGCCGCAGCGGCAGCCGGGGAGCTTGGTTTCCCGGTGGTGCTGAAGGTTGCCGATCCGGTTCTCGCCCATAAGACCGAAGCCGGTGCCGTCGCGGTCAACCTCAAATCCGCCGCCGATGTCGAAGCGGCGCTGCAGCGCATGAGCACGTCTCTCGCGCAGTACAAGCCCGGCGCCGCGATCGCTAAGGTGCTGGTCGAGAAGATGGTGTCGGATGTGGTGGCCGAGCTCATCGTCGGCGTGAAGCGCGATCCGCAGTTCGGCTTGGCCCTCGTCGTCGGCGCCGGGGGTATCCTGGTCGAGATGGTGCAGGATTCGGCGATGCTGCTGCTCCCGACCGACCGCGCCGCCATCGAGCGCGCGATCGACAGCCTGAAGATCGCCAAGCTCCTCAAGGGCTATCGCGGGCGTGCCGCCGGCGATCTCCGCGCCGTGGCCGATGCCGTCGCAGCCGTGGCCGCCTTTGCCGAGGCCCATCGCGGCAATCTGCTGGAGCTCGATGTGAATCCGTTGATGGTTCTGAAGGACGGGGCAGTCGCCGTGGATGCGCTGGTGGTGCTGGCGGAGGGGTGACGCGGAGGCCGCGTCAGCGACGGCGCTGCTGCAGCTTCAGGATCGATTTCAAGTATTCCGGATCCACGGTCCAGCGCTCGACCATTTTCTTGGCGGCATCGGTGCTCACGCGGTCGAAGAGTTCCAGCGATTTCGACATGAGGTAGGGATCGCGGGTCATCGGATCGGTGCGCGCCCGCTGCATCAGCATGAACAGGGTGACGAAGCTCGACCGGTCGATGCCGGCCGCACGGCAGGCAATAACCAGGCCTTCGCCGGTTGAATCGTAGATCAGCTTGCGGGCGAGAATCGGCTTCACGCCGATCCGCTCGCCGAGCATGGCCTCGAACAGCGGTGTCTCGCCGCGACGGAGCGTCTCGACGATGATGTCCGGGGTCAGGTCCTGGCGCTCGGCCAGCTGGCGCGCAAGGTTGGCTGCAGGATCGTCGGTATGCGCGGACACTGCATGGGCCGCCTCCTGGGCGACCTTGCCGAGAGCGAGATCGAGCTCGACAGGGTCGACGGGGAAATTCTCGACGATGAACTGCCGCATCGCCGCCGAGACCCAGTAATACATTCGCTTGGCGAGATCCGGCGGCAGGTCGCTGCGACGGAGCAGGGGCTCCTGATAAACGTCGAGCGTTTTCGACTGATCGACCAGATAGGCCATGGTCGCCACGGAGATGCGCGCCCCGTGATTTTCCAGCAGCGCCTTGATCACATCGACCGAATTGGTGTGGACCAGCGCATCGCAGACTTGTTCGTTCAGCGACCGCCGCATGGCGATGGCGAGACGATGACTGATCGAGCGATGACGCACGATCTCCATCAGGTCCTCGTCCTCGAGCAGCGGCGAGTTCAGCAGGATCGGCGAGGCGATGTCGAACTCGTCGTTGGCGAGCAGCGTGGTGACCTCGCGCGGCGCATGCGGCGAGAGGGCGAGCTTCTCGGCCAGCGCCTTGCGCACCGGGCGCGCCACGTCCTGGATCAGCTTCTTCAAGATATCGTTGATGAGCGCGCGTTCCTGCAGCGTCAGGATCCGGCCGTGATCGTTCATCAGGTCGCCGATGGCGGTCACCAGATGGCTGCGACCATGGGTCGTGCGATCATGCGCGAGGTCGATCAGGCTCCGAACGTCGTTCGCGATCGCGGACATGATTGCCGATGCGCCCAAGACAGAATTCCCAGAAGGATCGATTCCTGTCCGCCGCCCCGCACCGGTCCGGTGCGCTGCTTTGGGACGGAATGACCAGTGTTAATGAGACGTTAGCTGAGCACCGGTTAGCAAAGCATTAATTCGACAGGCGGATCGGGTGCTAACGTTTCTGAGAGTCTTGGGCCTCGCGGTGTGGGATGCGACCCCGCCCGGGGTCAAGCCGGGCGGATCACATCAGGCTTTCCGTCATAGTCGTAGTCCATGCCGATGGCATCGGGCTTGCCGTCCTCGTTGTCGTCGATCTCCCAGACGTCGCATTCGCCGGCCTTTTGGTCGCCATAGATGATCCGTGCTTCCGGCTTGCCGTCCTGATTGCGGTCGAGCAGGCCGTAGTCCGCTGTCCCGTCGCCATCCTGGTCGATCAAATAGAGATCCGGCTTGCCGTCGCCGCTGATGTCCACACCCCAGCGGTCGGCTTTTCCGTCCTTGTTGTCGTCGTAGTCCCAGGTCTGATAGTCGCCCGCACCGGTGCCCGCCGAGGCGGTCTGCACCTTGCCGCTCTGGCTGTCTTTGGCATCAGTCGCCTTGGCCTCGACCAGTGTACCGTCCGCGAGGCGGTCGGCGTTCATCTTCATGACGCGGGTCACCTCATCGACTGAAACCGCGTAATTCAGACCCTGTGCACCGGAATCGACGAAGCTGTTGATGCCGATGAGTTCGCCCTCGTCGTCCAGCAGCGGGCCGCCGGAATTGCCGGGGTTGATCGGCGTCTGGGTCTGGATGACGTCGGCTTCGTGCTCGTAGTAGGAATCGTCCCAGGCGTATTTCGGCCTGATCTGGCTCACATAACCGCGGGTATAGCTCCAGAACTCGCTGTGCGGATGGCCGATCGCATTCACTTCTTCGCCGATCTCGACACTCGAAGGATCGCCGAGCGCCACGATCGTCATGTCCGGAGGCGGGTTCTTGATGCGAATGAGTGCGAGATCCGCGATGACGTCGATGCGCTCCACCGTCGCGTCATAGGACTTGGCGCCATCGACCGAGGCCCCGGCCGGCGGCATGAAGATCACGGAGACGGCATCCGCGCCGGCAACGACATGGTGGTTGGTGACGACCAGGCCGTCCTGGTTGAGAATGGCGCCGGCGCCGATGAAGTCGCCGTTGACCACCAGCACGACCCCGTTCGCGACCTTTTTGAAGACGTTCGAGCCGATGCTGCGGTTGGTCGTTGTGCTGGCCGCCGGGGTCTGTTCCAGCGTCTTGGCCACCGCTTCCGATTTCGCGACCACGTCGGGCGCCTGGTCGTATGCCCCAAGATTGACGCCGCCGATCGCGTGGGAGAGCTGGCCGCCACCATCTTTGCCGGCCGTGCCGCCGGTCGAAAGATTGCCGATCTGGATCGTCGTTGGATCGACGATCCGGTAGCTGGTCTTTGCAAGCACTGCCCCGGACGCGTCCTCGGCCGCGAGCTTCTCCTCGCCGAGCCCGCTGGTGACGTGATACCAGCTGCCGTCTTCCGGCAGCCGCTTGCTCTCGCCGGCCTTGAGCGCGATGCCGCTGGCCAGCAGGGCCGGGCTGCGGTCGCTGGGCGTATAGCGGATACTGAACTTCGCATTGCTCTTGGCGGTGATCACCAGCGCCAGCTTGGTGCCGATGGTGACGGGGTCTCCGGCATCGATGTTGATCGGCCGCGCATCGGCGCCGTCCTGCGCCTGGGTGATCAACTGCAGCGTGAGCGGATCCTCAGCGCTCGCCGGCTTGGTCACGAAGCTGACGACGGCCAGAAGCAGGGCCGCCAGGAACTGAACCCGCATCATCCGATCCTCCCACCGCACTGACGGCGATTTTGCGCCAGTGCGGTGAAGTGGGAAAGAGGCGATTCGACGACATCCCGACAAATGGACGGGTGGCGCGTTGGATCAGGAAGACCTCCGGGGACGCCTCAGGCCCCGATCTTTCCGCCGAGCTCATCCTCGATATGGATTTTGATGATCTCGTCGAACGACTTCTCCGCCTTGAAGCCCAGCTCGATCGCTCGCTTCGGGGCAAAGTCGCGGGGCCAGCCGGCGACGATCTTCGCAATCGTGGCGTCGGGCTCGCGGCGGATCAGCTTCAGCGCCTTGTCGCCGCCGAACCGCTTCAAGGCCTCGAGCTGCTCGCCGACCGTGGCCGAGAGGCCCGGCATGTTGAGATTGCGCCGCGTACCCAGTTTCGCCGTGTCCAGCGTCGCGGCGTGGATCAGGAAACCGACCGCCGCGCGCGGGGAGGCATGCCAGTGCCGCACGTCCTCGCCGACCGGCAGCACCGCTTCCTGGCCGGAGAGCGGTTCGCGGAGGATGTTGGAGAAAAAGCCGGAGGCGGCCTTATTCGGTTTGCCGGGTCGGATGCAGATGGTCGGCAGGCGGATACCGATTCCGTCGAAGAAGCCCTTGCGCGAATAGTCCGACAGCAGGAGCTCGTCGATCGTCTTCTGGGTTCCGTAGGAGGTCAGGGGCGCCTGGATGAACTCGTCGTCGATCTTGTCCGGGAAGGGTGCCCCGAAGACGGCGATCGACGAGGTGAAGACGACGCGCGGAGTGTAGGGCGATTTCAGGCCTTCCTGGCGGATCGCCTCGAACAAGGCACGGGTGCTGTCGAGATTGATGCGATAGCCCTTGTCGAAATCGGCCTCGGCTTCGCCGGAAACAATCGCCGCCAGGTGGAAGATCGTATCCGGGCGCAGCGCCGCGAGCTTGGCGGCTTCGCCTTGCGTCGAAAGATCGCTGACCATGGTCGCAACTTGGCCGCCAAAGCCTTGGGGCTTGGCCGGCTCGATCACGTCGGTCAAGGTCAAGCGGGTGAGGTCGCGACCGCCGAGCTTCCCATCCTTCACGAGCTGGTCGGTCAGCTTGCGGCCGACCATTCCTGCCGCGCCGACAATCAAGACATGCATGCGCCGTATTCCTTTGGGCTGAATTTCCGGATGCAGGGGTCGCGTGGAACGGCCGATGTGTCAAGGGCCAGGATGGCGCGAAAACCGCCATGGCTGAGCGCGCAGCCGGTCCCTCTACCCACCGTTGAAACCGGGCCTGAGGGAGGGTACAATTCGTGCAGGTTTGGGGGGACTGGAAGTGCGGGGCATTGTCGGTTTTGTCGCGGTCTTGGTGCTGGTCGCCTCGGTGCAGCCGGCTTTGGCCGTGTGCGTCAATCGCGGTGGCGCGCTTACCTGCGAGCGGGATCCCAACGCGCCTAAGTATCCCAATGCCACACAGCGCTTCTTGAAGAACCCGCCGGCTGCAACGCCGGCGACGAACGGGCAGACCATTGTGCTCCAGCCCGCCGGGTCCGACGACAACAACGCCTGGGTGCTCACGCCGCAGCCATCCACCGCCGGCGATGCTGCCGTGCTGGCTTGCGGATCGAGCGCTGGCTGCTAGCTCTGAGCGCGATGGGCAATCGATGCGGGCAAGCCTGATCGCCACGGCAATAGTGCTGCTCAGTGCCGCGCCATCCAATGCGATGGACTGCATGGGGAGCGGTCTCGGCGAAGTCTGCGTCGACCCCTTCACGGGAGAGATCTGGAGCGCGGCGGACGACTATGTCCGGCAAAGCGACGACCGCACAAAATCCGGCAGTTACGGGATATCGAAGTATCCGAACGCGACCGCAGGTTCGCGGAGCGAAGCGCCGCCGGCCAGTTCCACCGGGATCACCACCGTGCTGCAGCCCGCGGCACAGAGCGGCAATGCCGAAGTCCTGGCGCCGCAGGACAACAACGGCGGCGCGGTTGTGCTGGAGAGCGACGACAGCGGCCCCGCCGCGGATTGTGGATCCGGCACAAGCTGCTAGCAGGACGGAAGCGGGATCGAGAGCTTCCGGGGTGTGGTGCCGGCTGCGGGATTTGAACTCGCGACCTACCGCTTACAAGGCGGTTGCTCTACCACTGAGCTAAGCCGGCATTCCTGGAAATCGAGCGGAATCCGCTCCTCATAACCCCGCGGACCCCGGTTTATCAAGCCCGGCCGGGAGGCTATGCTGGCCCTCAGCATCCGCCTGGAACGAGGACCCGTCATGCCCAATTCCGTGAAAGTCGCCCTGATCCAGAATTGTGCCGAGCGCGAAATGGCGCCCAGCATCGCCGCCGTCGAGCCTCTCATCCGCACCGCCGCCCAGGACAAGGCGCAGTTCATCTTGCTGCCGGAAATGGTCGCGATGCTGGAGCCGGACAATGCCAAGGTCCTGCAGAAGACCGTGCCTGAGGCCGAGGACCCGGCGCTGAAGACCTTCCGCAGCCTGGCGGAAGAGACCGGGGCCTGGATCCTGGTCGGCTCGCTGCTTCTGAAAGAGCCCGGCAAGACCCGGGTGGTCAACCGGTCGCTGTTGGTCGATCCCAGCGGCACGGTCACGGCCCGCTATGACAAGCTGCATCTCTTCGACGTCGATGTCGGCGACGGCCAGGCCTACAAGGAGAGCGCCACCGTCGAGCCCGGCGAGCGCGCCGTGGTCGCTGCGACGCCCTGGGGCCTGCTTGGCCTTTCGATCTGCTACGATCTCCGCTTCGCCTATCTCTACCGCGCGCTGGCCCAGGCCGGTGCCGGCATGCTGACCGTGCCGGCCGCCTTCACCTATGCGACGGGCAAGGCGCATTGGCATGTCCTGGCCCGCGCCCGGGCGATCGAGACCGGCAGCTTCGTGCTGGCGCCGAACCAATGCGGCACCCATGCCGAGGGCCGCAAGACCTGGGGTCATTCGCTGATCGTCAATCCCTGGGGCGAGATCCTGGCCGATGGCGGCGAGGATGTCGGCATCGTGACCGCGACCATCGATCTCGACCAGGTGGCCGAAGCCCGCCGCAAGATCCCGGCGCTGAAGCACGACCGCAGCTTCCCGGCACCCGGCCGCCCGGTCGTGCAGAGCAAGGCGGGGGAGTAGGGCGTTTCGCAACGTCCTGAAGAAAACCATGCCCAAGCTGAAACTCTACGGCGGTGCCAAGAACCGTGGCCGCCGCTGCTACTGGCTGGTGAAGGAACTCGGGCTGGATATCGAGCCGGTCGAGATCGATCTTCACAGCGGCCAGCACAAATCGCCGGAATTTCTCAAAATCAATCCCAACGGCCATGTGCCGGTCCTGGATGACGACGGCCTGCTGCTCCACGAGTCCTTCGCCATCAATCTCCATCTCGCGAAGAAATATGGCGTCGCCCAGGGCAGCCCGTTGGCGCCGCGCTCGCTTGAGGAAGAAGCACTGATGACCCAGTGGACCTTCTGGGTGGTGAATGAGATCGAGCATCTGCAAGGTGTCATCCTGCAGCACCGGCTGACGACGGCCGGTCCGGCGGCAACCGCTCTGCTGCCGGAGGGTGCGCGCGACCCCAAGCGCGCCGACGATGCCTGGGAGAGACTGCAGAAGCCGCTCGGCGTCCTGGACGCGACGCTCACCGGCCGCGACTACCTGGTCGGCGACCGCTTCACCGTCGCCGACCTCAATGTCGCCATCGTGCTCAGCACCTTCAGCCGCTTGGGACTGGAGCTCACGCGCTACCCGAACCTGCGCGCCTGGCTCGACACCTGTTTGGCGCGACCGGCGGGGCAAGGCTATGTCTAGTTCCGGTATTTCACCCCGGGCAGGACGCAGAGCATTTCATAGAGCAGGTTCGCACCCAGAAGCGCTGTGTTCCCGGTCGGATCGTAGGGTGGCGAGACCTCGACCAGATCGCAGCCGACGATCTGCAATCCCAGGCAGCCACGGATGATCTCGATGCCCTGGATCGTGGTCAATCCACCGATCTCCGGCGTGCCGGTGCCCGGAGCCGAGGAGGGGTCGAGCCCATCGATGTCGAAGGAAAGATAGACCGGGCCCGAACCGAGCTGTGCCCGCACTTCCTGCATCAAGGGCGCCAGCGACTTGTACCAGCATTCCTCGGCCTGCACGACGCGGAATCCCTGCTGGCGGGGCCAGTCGAAATCCTCGGCCGAGTAGCCGGTGGCGCGCAGCCCGATCTGTGCCACGCGCTTGCCGTCGAGCAGGCCTTCCTCGACCGCGCGGCGGAACGGCGTGCCATGGGCGATCTTCTCGCCGAACATCGTGTCGTTGATATCGGCATGGGCATCGACATGCACCATGCCGACCGGTCCGTATTTGCGTTTCATCGCGCGCAGGATCGGCAGCGCGATCGTGTGATCGCCGCCCAAGGTCATCGGCACGCAGCCATGCGACAGGATTTCGTCATACGCGTTCTCGATCAGGCCGATGCTCTTCTCGAGATTGAAGGTGTTGATCGCGACGTCGCCGATATCCGCCACCGAAAGGCTGTCGAACGGTGCCGCCCTGGTCGCCATGTTGTAAGGCCGGATGAGACAGCTCTCGGCCCGAATCTGCCGCGGCGCGAAGCGCGCGCCGGCCCGGTTCGACGTGCCGATGTCGAACGGCACGCCGACGAAGGCCGCATCGAGCCCCTTGGCGCTGGAGACGGCCGGCAGCCGCATCATGGTGGCGGGACCGCCGAAGCGCGGCATCTGGTTGCCGCCGAGCGGCTGGTGATGGACCTTGTCGTTCATGACTTCCTCAGTTCGGGCAGTGCTCTCTCTATTCCAGAGTAAACCACTGCGCCTCGACCCGTCGATTCTTGTCGCTGTCGGGCCCGGCCGGTTCCTCCCAGCCGCGGCCGACAATCTCGATCCGTTTCGGATCGATGTTGGGATACTTCTTTAGGAGCGCGGCGCGCACCGCATCGGCGCGCTGCTTGGAAAGCTCCATGGCCTTCAATGCCATGGATTTCACCAGTTCCTCGCCGCCCTGCTTGCGGAACTCGTCGATCCGCGCGTTGTCGACATGACCGCGCAGCAGGATCTCCGAGCCCGGGCTGATCTGCAGGAAGTTCTTCACCGTGTCGAGATAGTCCTGGTTTTCCCTGGCCTGCTCGTCCAGCCGGGCCGAGTTGGGTTCGAAGAAGAAGCGGATGTCTTTCTTCAGCAGCGGATCGCCTTCCAGCGCCTGGGTCGTCGAGCTGCGGATCGGTGCGATCGCCACCACCTGGTCGGCGAACTTGCCTTCGCTCTTCAGCGCCTGCAGATGCGACGTATCGACGAAGCGGTCGCCATCGACCGGATTCTTGATCCGGTCGCCATAGGCCAGCACCGAGGACTGGTAGATGCCGGAAAAGGATCCCGCGGCGTCGATGGTGCCGTTGAAGAAGGCGAGGTTCTCCGGCAGGTTGGAGAGGTGGACATGGGCGAGTTCATCCTTGGTCTCAGCCTCGGTCCACTTGAAGGCCTTGGCGACGACGGCGATGTTCTGGTCCGGCTGGTCGCGCAGGCGCCGGTTGCCGTCCAGCAAGCCGTGCACGATGCCCTTCACCATCTTCGGATTGGCGTCGGCGAAGCCTTTGTTGACCGTCAAGATGTCGGCGACGATCAGCAGGTTCTTGTTGGAGACCAGCATCTTCGCCTTGCCGCCGGAGGCATCGATCACCTCGTCGGTGCGCGGCGTCCAGCCGACGCAACCGGCCAGGCGATGGCTGCCGCTCTTCAGCTCGGCCTCATAGGCGTCGCAGGCGACGAAGGAGTCGTCGTAGAAGACCAGCCCGACCTCATCCGCCGCGGGCTTGGCGTCGAGGTCGCGCAGCAGCTTCACCTTCAACCCAGCCTCGCCGGCGAGATAGCGCAGGAAGAACTCGCTCTCGTTGAACTCCGAGCCCGACACGGTCTTGCCGGCGAGCTGGTTGACCGAGGTGATCCCCTGATCGACCACGATCATGTCGGCGCCGCGGGAGAAGCCGATCTGCGCCGGCACCACCACGTTGAACTGCCGGCCCAGCACCGCCAGCACGTCGGTTGTGGTGGCGGAGGCGGCGAACTTGCCGTTGTTCAGCTTGCCCCAGGTCTCCTCTTCCGAGACCGAGAGCTTCACCTGGAACCCGTAATTCTTGGCGAAGAAGGAATCCGGATTGGGATCGAGCCCGCCATTGGCGACGATCAGCCCGCCATAGCCGGCATATTCCGAGATGTCGATCTCGACCACGTTGTTCTTCGGCACATAGGCCGCGGCGGCCTCGAGCTGCGGGCTGCCGGCGGAGGGCTCGACCGGCGACGGCGCGTCGACCTGCGCGCTCGAGGCCGTGGGGGCCGCCTGGGAGGTCTGCTGGGCGGAGGACTGCGTGGTGCCCGGCGCCGCAGCGGTCTGCCCCTGCTGGTTCTTCATATAAAGCCAGCCGCCGAGGCCGATCACGCCGAGGCAGAGGATGATCGTGACGATGATGCCGACCGGCGAACGCCGCGGCTGGCGGTTGATCGAACCCGGATCGCTCATTGCGATTCTCCCACGCGTTTGCTGTTCCGTTGCTGCGGCGAATTCGCCAGGGGCGAGACATAGGGCGCCCCGAGCTCGCCCATCTCGCCGAAGATCTCTTCCTGATCCTTGAGCCAGCGCCCCGATTCATTGAGGAAAGCCGCGAGCCCGTCGACCGATCGGCCGATCGAAGCGGGATCGGAGCTCAGGAGCGCCTGCTCGCGCATCAGTGCCATCTGGTCGCGGATCCGCTCGAGCTCGGCGTCGAGCACGTCGAGGCGCCGCCGTGCCTCCGCCTGCATGGCGATGCGCTGCTCGAGGATCCGCTGCTGGTCTTCCAGCGTCTCTTTGAGGTCGCGATCGAGGCCGTCGGCGCTGAGGCGCGCCTTCACCTCGGCGAGCTGTGCGGCGAGCGGTTTCTTGTCCCGCTCGTTGCGGTTTTCGGTGACGGCCACGGCGGCAGCACGCGCGACCAGCAGTTTCAGATGCAGCCCGACCAGTTGCCAGACACCGTTGATATGCTCGGCGCCGGCCTTGGCGTTCTCCAGCACTTTCTGCAGGTCCCGGCCTTGCTCTTCGAGCTTGTCGTGGCGCTCGCGGCTCCAGGGATCGAGCCGCTGCAACAGGCCCGCATATTCGTTTTCCACCGGCGCCGGCAACAGCCGGGCATCGACCGCGGCGCGAAACCGCTTGCTGCTGGCGAGGATGCCGGTGAACATCGCCGTCCCGCCGAGACCGATCAGGGCGAGGGGCGGGGCGATGAACCAGCCGACCAGGCCCGATGCGACCACCGCGAACCAGAGCGGCGGGATCGGCATTCCGAGCGGGCGGGCGTTGAACGCCTTCCAGAGATATCTAGGCCAGTGCATCGGCCTTCCCGGCGAGCTTGCGCAAGGATTCCGGAACGAAGGCGAGATCAGTCGCCTCGCGGATGGCGATCGCCATCTGGAACTCGAGCACGTCTTCCGGCACCGGCGGCTGATAACCGGTGAGGCAATCCTCGATCGCCCGGATCGGCTCCAGGCTCTTGGTCCGGGCCATGCGGTACGCCTTGACCGCGATGGCCTCCGCGGCACCGGGAGTCAGCAGCAGCGGAATCTTGCTGCCGAGTGCGATCAACTGCCCGACGGTCACCACAAGGCCCAATCGCTTGCAGAGCGCCCGCAGCAGGTTGGCGCTTTCAGCGATCGTGGTGGTCGGCAGCAGCGGGATCTTCACATCGACCCGGCCGGGCCGCTTCAGGTCGACCTCGATCATGTCGGGCCGGGAAGAGGCTAGGATCCAGACCACGTGACCGCGGGTATCGGGATCGCTCATCTCCTGCGCGATCATGGAATAGATGCGCCCGGAGAGTCCGCTGTCGGCGCTGTCGGAGGTGCGGCGGCCGAGCGCCTGGTCGGCCTCGTCGATGAACACCATGCAGCGGCCGAGCGCGCGGACCAGGCCGATGATCTTCTCGAGATTGCCTTCGCTCGACCCGACCCAGCGGTCACGGAAATTCTTCAGCTTCACCACTGGAATGCCAGCCTCGCCGGCCAGGCATTCGACCAGATAGGTCTTGCCGGTGCCGACCGGCCCGCAGATCAGATAGCCCTTGGGCAGCGCCTTCAAGTCACCCGCCTGCCACAAAGCCACATCCTGCTGCAGCCAGGTCTTCAGCGCCTCCTGGCCTTCATAGTCGGCGAGGGTGCGCTTGGATTCGATGAACTCGATCAGATTGGCGCTCTCGCGCTCGACCAGCTCCTTCTTGATCTCGACCAGATCGTCGTTCTTGATCGGCTGCCTCTGGTGCGCGCGCTGCTTGGTCAGCGTTTCGACCGCGGTCACGGCGACGCCGGTCAGCGCTGCCGCTATCTGCGCATCGTCATGCATGGCGCTGTCGAAGGCCGCACTCTGATTGCGCCGGAGCAGCGTCAGCGCGCGGGCCAATGTCTCGGTGTTCGGCAGCGGCACCTTCACCCGTGCGGCACGTGGGTTGAGCGCCACGGAAGGGTGCAGGTCGTTCAGATTGTCGGCGATGATCAGGCTGACGAAGGGGAGCTCGCTGAACGGCGCCTCGCCGGCCCAGTCGCGCAGCAGGCTCGCCATGCCGCCCAATTCGTAGCTCCAGCCGCCGGTGGCCGGCAGGATGTCATCGGCATCGCGCAGCACGCAGGCCACATGCAGCTCCTGCTTCTCTTGCCCGAGCGCGCGCAGATTGGCGCGGTAGCGCAGGAACGCGCTCACCAGCTCGATCGCGGCCAGGGGCTGGCGGATGGTGGGGTCGAGCCGCTTGGCGCCGCTCCAGCCTTCCATCAGGTCGGCACCGCGGGTCACGCGCAGGCCGTTGCCGAGATCGAAAGTGAAGATCACCTGGAAACCGCCCAGCAGCTCCTTCTCGATGAAGCCGCCGAGATTGACCAAGGCACCATTGACCGGCAGCCGGTCATGCACATTGCCGCTGAGGATGAACTGGCCCTGCGCCGTGCTTTCATATGCCAGAGCGATCTCGGCAGCCCAGGCCGGGGCCTCGGGCGAGAGGGGCATGTCAGCTCTTCTCCGCGACGCCTTCGCTGCCCATGGCGCGCGGTGCCGGCTGCGCGGCTTGCGGCGATTCCAGGGTCAGGCCCTCGCGTGCGGCGAAGTCGGCCAAGGCCTGGTCGGCCAGCGCATTCTGCTCGGCCTCCTTCAGGTTCACCTCGGTCATGTCGATCGAATCCTTGGCGACCCGGGCGCGGCCGGCGGCCTTGTTGCGCTCTTCCTCGACCATCTCATGGAGCCGGTTCAAGGTGTCGCCGCTGCCGCCGATCTGGCTGATCATGCCGGCCGCCATCTCCTGCATCTCCGCCATGGCGTTGTTCATGCGCATATCGGCGATGGCGCCGCGCAGGCTTTCGATCTTGGCGCGGGCGTTCTGCACCGCGACGTCGCGGGCCTTCAACATGTTCTGATAAGTCGCCTCGGCACTTTCGAGCTGGCGGCGGTTCTCTTCGAGCTCGCGCTCCACGGTCTGGAGCCGCAGCGCATACTGGCCGGCCGCCTGCCTGTTGCCGACCTTCAGGTTGGCCGCGGCCTTGGCGCGGAGATCTTTCTGGTCGCTTTCGAGCTTGCGCACCTGGCCCATCAGGCGTTCGGCGAGGCCGGCATGGGTGGCGAGCCCCTGGTTGAAGTTGCCGATCTGCTTGCGGAGATTCTCTTTCTCAAGCTCCAGCAAAGCCTCCGGATTCTGCCGTTCGACGCTGCCGATGAAGACGTTCAGGAAGGCTTTGAAGAGATTCGCAATCCGTCCGAGCATGACTTCCCCCAATGGTCGACCACAGGCACCACCCGCCGCCCGCAAATCGGGTGCCAGAGTGCCATTGATCCGTCGTGGCTTCTAGGAAAAACGTTCAATAAGAGCGGCCTAGCCCGTCTGGGTGCCGCTCGCGACCCGTTACATCGCTCCATCCCTCATGGGCGGAACAGATGTGATCGGCAGGGCTTGATTTCAATCCCGTGGCCTTGCACTGTCCCGGCCGAGTCTTAACGGGTCCATCGACATGCGATACTCCAGTTTCACCCAGCGCATCGGCGGGGAGGGTGCCCGCGCCTGGGAAATCCATCATCGTGCCGTGCAGGCCAAGCGCCGCGGCGAGGATGTCATCATCCTCTCGATCGGCGATCCGGATTTCGACACGCCGGATTCCATCAAGCGGGCGGCGGTCGCGGCACTCGATGCCGGCGACACGCATTACACCGACATCCTCGGCTTTCCGGAGCTGCGCGCGGCGATCGCCGCCTATCATCGCCGCACCTCCGGCCAGGACGTGACGGCGGACAACGTCGCCGCGGTCTCCGGCGCGCAGGGCGGTCTCTTCGTCTCGTCGATGCTGGTGCTGGATGCGGGCGACGATGTGGTCGTGCCCGAACCGATGTATCTCACCTACGAGGCGACGTTCCGCGCGGCCGGTGCGAACTTGATCCGCGTGCCCATGCGGCCGGAGAACGAATTTCACCTCGATCCCAAGGACCTCGAGCGCGCGATCACGCCCAGGACCAAGGCGATCGTCTTCGCGACACCCGGCAATCCGACCGGTGCCATGTTCGCGCGCGACGTGCTGGAGGCGATGGCGAAGCTCGCGATCGAACGCGACCTCTGGGTGATCGCCGACGAGGTCTATGCGGCTTTGAGCTTCGGCAAGCCGCATGTGAGCATCGGCGGCCTGCCCGGCATGGGCGCGCGCACGGTCACCATCAACAGCCTCTCGAAGTCACATGCGATGACCGGCTGGCGGATCGGCTGGATCGTCGGGCCGCAAGAGCTGATCGAATACGCCCATGATCTCGGGTTGAGCACGCAATACGGCCTGCCGGGATTCATCCAGCGCGCCGCGATCCGCGCGTTGGCCGAACCGGTACCGGAAGTCGAGCGGATGCGCGAAGCCTATCGCCGCCGGCGCGATGCGGCGGTGACGACCTTGAACCAGGTGCCGGGTCTCAAGGTCCACGTGCCGGAGGCGGGGATGTTCATGATGCTCGACGTCCGCGGCACGGGCCTGAGTGCCTTCGACTATGCATTGCGCCTGTTCGAGCAGACCGGCGTCGCGATCCTCGACGCGACGCCCTTCGGCCGAAGCGCCGAAGGGCATTGCCGCGTCTCCTTCGTGGTCGACGAACTGAGCCTGACGGAAGCCTGCCGCAGGATCGCCGGCTTCACCAACAAGCTCTGATCGGCCTACTCGGACTTGCTCATATCGAGCGGCGCGACGCCGCCGAAGAGCCTGGCCTTCTGGCTGCCGTCCTTGTTCGACCACGTCACCTTGTGGCCGACGACATCGACGCGGTAGCAGCCGTCTTCCGACGCCACGGCCTTCGGCCATTTCAGGCAGACGTCGCCGCTTTTGTCGAGCGACCAGGTGCCCGACTGGGGTGCGGCGTCGCCTTCCTGGATGGTGGCCTGCCCGCCGGGCAGGAAATAGAGCTTGTACCGCGTGCCATCGGCCATCTTGCCGGTGAGCGTGTTGCCCTCCATGGCGGTGATGAACGCATCGCCGCGCAGCGACTTGGCCTCGGCGGGAACACTCGCCAAAAGGGCGACCGCGGAGAGTGCGGCCAGAGCGAATTTGTTAAACATGGTTCTCGTCCTCGTTTCCATCCCCCGGCACCTTCTAAATGCGTATGGGGTGACATCGGTTCACCTGGGCGAGGCAGGGCCGTTCCGCAAGTCAGACTTGCGTATAGTCCGGCGAAAGATACCGACTGTTACAAGAAATCTCTTATCGATCGAATGCGTCTAAAAAGCCGCGGATGATCGCGCGCATCCGGTCCCGGCCGAAGCTCGGGTAATGCCCGCCATGGACCACGCGTACCGGCAGGTCGAGCAGGCGCTTCATGCTGGCCACGTATTGCCGCATCTCTGCGGCATTGCCTTCGTCATAGGCGAGGGGGCCGTCATAGACGACGTCGCCGGCGAACAGGATCCCGCTCGCGCGCTCATAGAGCGCGATCGAGCCCGGTGAATGTCCCGGCAAGTGAAACACCTCGAGGCTGCGATCGCCGGTATCGACGACACTGCCTTCGGGCAGCAGCATGGTGGCCGGTGCCGGCGGCACGTCATAGAGCAGCGGCTGCCAGTTGCCCGGCGGCAATTGCGTGAAAATGCTGTCGTCCTTCACATACTTGTCGGCGACGGTGTTGGCCCGGCTCGGATGCGCCAGGATCTCCGCCTCGTCGGGATGCACCGCACGATCGCTGAACTCGTGATGCGTTCCGATATGGTCGAAATGCGTGTGCGAGGCGACGGCGAGGATCGGACGTCCGCTCAAAAGCGGAATCTGCGCACGGAGGCTGACGACCCCCATGCCGGAATCGACCAGCAGGTCGCGATCGCGGCCGCGCACGTGCCAGATGTTGCAGCGATAGTATTCCTGGATATGCGGCTCGAAGATCCAGGTGACGCCGTCGCTCAGCCTGCGGGTCTCATACCAGGTCTCCGGCGTTGCGATCTGCATGTCATTCCTCGATGTGCCCGAGGCCAGAAAACACCAGGCGCACCTGCCGCGCCAGTGCCTTCTTCAGCAGCGCGATCGGCATTTCTTCGCGGGCGACGAAGCCCTGGAACAGGCTGTTGACCACTTCGAACAGCACGTCGCCCGCGGTCTTCGCATCGACCGTGGCGTCGATCTGGCCGCGCTGCTGCAACGAGGCGACCAGCTCGCCGACCTGGTCGGCCAGCTTGCGGTCGAGCGCGGCATAGGCCAGGCCGAACTCCGAGCTCGGCTGCGCCAGCGCATTCGCCATGGCGTTGCGCCAGAGCTCTTTCGAAAGATGGATGAGAGAATGGTCGATATAGAAGGTGAGGAGCTTGCTGACCGCCTGGACGGGATCCTTCGGCGGATGGGCGATGATGCTCTTGCCGGCGGCGCGCACTTCCTCGCCGTCGAGCGCCACCAGCGAGATCAGCAGGTCGCCCTTGGATTGGAAGTAATTGTAGACCGTGCCGGCGGCGACTTCGGCCTCGGCCGCGATCGCCTCGATGCTTGTATCGGCGAAGCCGTCGCGGCGGAACAGCTTGGCCGCCGCCGCGAGGATGTCGCGCCGCCGTCCTGCCTTCTGCCGCTCGCGCAAGCCCGCCAATCCTGCCTCCGGAAAATGAATTGACTTAAGTTTGTAGTTCATTCATTTTTTTCCGACAAGCAAATTCAAGCCTGATAAGGGCGCAAGGCAGGACAGGAGCGGGCAGATGAATATGGCGAAGACTCTTCTTGCGGGCATCGCGCTGATGGCGCTGACGCAGGCGGTATGGAATGGGGCGGCGCAGGCGGCGGATACCTTGAACGTGCTGACCTGGTGCGATCACGAGGATCCGGCGCTGCTGGAGCCGTTCGAGCAGGCCAACGGCGTCAAGATCAACTTCAAGGACATCGACAGCACCGCGGCGATCCTCGCCGTGCTCGGCCAGTCGAAGCCCGGCGACTGGGACGTGCTGGTGATGGACCAGACCGACACGGCCCGGCTGGTCGGCATGAAGCTCCTGGCGCCGCTCGATGCCAAGGACTACCCGTTCGCCGATATTCCGGCCGAGATCGCCGACCCGAAGCTCTCCTCGGTCGATGGCACGCTCTACACCATCCCGGAGAAGTTCGGCTACAACACGGTCGCCTACAACAAGGCCGCGGTCGATCCCAAGGCGATGACCGACATCAACGCGATCTGGGACCCGAAATACCAGGGCAAGATTGCGATGTATGACTACTACGTGCCGATGATCGAGTATGTCGCGATCGCCCTCGGCAAGAAACCCGCGGATCTCACCGAGGCCGATCTGCCGGCGATCAAGGAGAAGCTGATCGCGCTCAAGGCCAATTCGCAGATGATCGGCGATGTGACGACGGTGCAGCAGGCGTTGGCCTCCGGCTCGGTCGATATCCTGGTCGGCGGCGGCGAATGGGTGACCGCCGGCATCGCCAAGGACAACCCGAACCTCGACTACGTGATCCCGACCCAGGGCGGCGTCCGCTGGCAGCAGGCGCTCGCGGTCTTCGCGGAATCGAAGCAGAAGGATCTCGCGAAGAAGTTCGTGCAATACATCGTGAGCCCCGAAGCCCAGGGCAAGCTCGCCACCTCGTCCTGCTATTGGGGCATGCCGGCCAACAGCAAGGCGGTGCTCAACGACGAGCAGAAGCAGATCCTGCGCTGGAGCGACCAGCCCGGCTACATCAAGGTCTCGCATCCCTACCTGCAGATGACGCCGGATTTCGACAAGGCGCTGCAGGCGATGTGGGCCGAGGTGCTGCAGGCGAAGTGAGCGCGCTGGATTGAAGAATGGTCATCGGGGCTTATTGGATGCCCATTTTCACTCGTCATCCTCCGCGAAGGCGGAGGATCCACGAGTTTGTATCCGGCGCTCCGAATGAACTCGTGGATGGTCCGCCTTCGCGGACCATGACGATGAGCTAGATGAAGTCTGAGACATCCACCAACGAGCAACGTGCAGCCGCGCAAGCCCGCGCGGCCGGCCTCGGTTTCACCCTGCCGGCGGTCGCCTGGATCCTGGTGTTCTTCGGCGCGCCGCTCATTATCATGGGCGTCTACAGCCTGCTGCCGCTGACGGCCGACGGGTCTCCGCCACAGCTCAGCCTCGAGGCCTACAGCGACTTCTTCAGCCAATCGGCCTATGTCCAAGCGGTCTGGAACTCCGTGGTCACGACGGCGATCGTCGTCGCCGTCTCGCTGCTGCTCGCATATCCCTTTGCCTTCGTGCTGGCCTACAAGGTGCCGAAGCGCTGGCAGCGCTTCGCGCTCGCCTGCGCGATCCTGCCGTTCTGGACCTCTTATGTCGTGCGCTCCTATGCCTGGCTGCTGGTTCTGGCGCCGACCGGCATCGTCAACTGGGTGCTGATCAACCTGCACCTGATCGAGCGGCCCATCACGCTCGCCTATAACCCGAACGCGACGGTCCTCGGCTTCGTCCATTTCTTCATCATGCTGAACGCGCTCACGATCTACGCCAACCTGGTGCAGATCAACCCGCGCTACGCGCTGGCGGCGCAAGACCTCGGCGCCTCGGCCTGGCGCACATTCCTGGCCGTGACCTTGCCACTCAGCGTGCCCGGCATGGCGGTGGGCGCGTTCCTGACCGTGGTGCTCTGCATCGGCGATTTCATCACGCCGCAGATCCTCGGCGGCAACAAGGAGCTGCTGCTGCCCCAGGTCATCATGATGCAGATCCAGCGCCAGCTCGATCTCCCCATGGCCTCGGTCATGTCCCTGGTCCTGACCATCATCGTCGCCGTGGTCTATCTCCTGATGCAGAAGCCGATGCGGAGCGCACGGCTGTGAGGCGGTATCTGGGCAACGTGCTATCGGGCTTCTACCTGACAGCCTGTTACATCTTCATCCTGCTGCCCGTGGCCGTGCTGATCCTGTTTTCGTTCCAGGACGGCCGGCTTGCGGTCCCACCGTTCAAAGGCCCGACCCTCGACTGGTATGTGACGGCTTTCAACAATCCAAGAATGATGGATGGCCTGGTCAATTCGCTGCTGGTCGGGATCGGCTCCTCGGCGATCTCGGTCATCCTGGGATTCCTTGCCGCCTATGGCATCTCGCGCCACGAGTTTCCGGCAAAACGGTTGCTGCAGGGCGTGATCATCCTGCCGCTCGCTGTGTCCTATCTGCTGGTCGGCATGGGATTGCTGGTGACCCTGTCGTCGCTGGGGCTCGGGCCGTCGCTCTGGATCGTCGTCATCGGCCATGTCGTCATCAACATGCCCCTGGCCTTCGCGATCTGCCTGGCGCAGCTCGGCGAGCATCAGCGCAAGATCGAATGGGCGGCCAAGGATCTCGGCGCCTCGACCTTCCGGGTGCTGACCCAGGTCACCATGCCGATGATCGCACCCGCGCTGATCGCCGCCTTTTGCCTCTGCTTCACGCTTTCCTGGGACGAGTTCATCATCGCCTTCCTGGTGACGCGTTTCGATGTGACCTTGCCGATTGTGATCTGGACCATGCTGCGCGGCGGCTTGAACCCGCAGACCAATGCGGTCGGCTCCTTCATCTTCCTCTGTTCCATCCTGATGCTGGTCGCGGTGGAGCTCCTGCTGTTCCGGAAACGCCGCGCATGACCGCCCATCTCGAAGTCCAATCCATCTCCAAGATCTACGGCGCGGTGACCGCGCTCGACCACGTGTCTCTGGCCGTGGAGCAGGGCGGTTATGTCGTGCTGCTGGGGCCGTCGGGCAGCGGCAAGACCACGTTGCTGTCGGTGATCGGCGGGTTCACGGTGCCGACCTCGGGCCGGATCTCGATCGCCGGCCGCGACGTGACCGCGCTCAGCCCGGCCGAGCGCCCGACCACCACTCTGTTCCAGGATTACGCGCTGTTCCCGCATATGTCGGTCGCCGGCAATGTCGGCTTTGGCCTGAAGGTGCGCCGCGTGCCGCCGGCCGAACGCGAGAAGCGCATTGCCGCAGCCTTGGAACTGGTCGGCCTCGCCGGCTATGGCGCGCGCGGCATTCATGAAATCTCCGGCGGTCAGCGCCAGCGCGTCGCCTTGGCGCGGGCCTTGGTGGTCGAGCCCGAAATCCTGCTGCTGGACGAGCCCCTGGGCGCGCTCGATCTCAATCTGCGGCGCCAGATGCAGGACGAGCTTCTGGCCCTGCAGCGCCGCACCGGACGCAGCTTCGTCCATGTGACTCATGACCAGGAGGAGGCGATGGCCTTGGCCTCCCTGGTCGTGGTCATGAACAAGGGGCGGATCGAGGACGCGGGTTCGCCGAAACGCATCTACGAACGGCCGGCCACGCTGTTCACGGCGACCTTCATGGGCGAGAGCACGCAAGTTTCCGGCCGGGTCTCCGGGGCCAACGCCGTCGAGACCTCGGCCGGGCTGATCCGTGCCGCCACGCCGCATCCCGTGGGCAGCGAGGTGGTGCTGATCGTGCGGCCGGAGAACATTCGCACCGACGCGGCCGAGATCGAGCTCGGCGCCGCGCGCATTCGTGAAGCCACGTTCCAGGGCGCGCATTACCGCGTCCTGGCGAGGAGCGAGCGCGGCGACCAGGATTTTGTCCTCCGCCTGCCGCCGGATTCAGCGGTGGAGCAGGGCGCCGTCTTGCGCCTGGGCTGCCGGGCGGAGAACCTGGTCGTTTTGAAACGCTGATCTGCCGTTTCATCGTTTGCAGAGAAAGCGCGGTTCGTCTAAGCCTCCCTGGAAGCAAGGGGAGTGCCTATGTCTGCCGGAATGAACGAGCTGAAGCTCAATGAATACGGTCGCCTGAAGCGGGTGGCGTTGCGGCGGCCGGAGCAGGCGATGCTCGACCAGGCCAAGGTCGATGCCGAGTGGAAGCCGCTGAACTATCACACCCGGCCGGATTTCGATCGCGCGGTCGCCGAGCACAAGAAGCTGGTCGAGATCATCCAGGGCGTCGGCGCTGAGGTCGTCTATCTCCCGGCCCAGGAATCGCTTACCATGGACAGCCTCTATGTGCGCGATGCGGCGACGGTCTGCGCCCGCGGCGTCATCCTCTGCAACATGGGCAAGCCGGCGCGTGCCGCCGAGCCCGGCGTCCACGGCGAGGCCTTCAAGAAGGCGGGCATTCCGGTCGCCGGCGCCATCACCGGCGAGGGCAAGGTGGAAGGCGGCGACATCATCTGGCTGGACCAGCGCCATGTCGGCATCGCGCGCGGCTATCGCACGAACGCCGAGGGGATCCGCCAGTTCAAGGAGATCGTCGGCGGCGACGTCCATGTCGAGGTCGCGGTTCTGCCGCACTATAAGGGCCAGTTCGACGTCTTCCATCTGATGTCGATCATCAGTCCCTTGGACGAGAAGCTGCAGCTCGTCTATTCGCCGCTGATGCCGGTCACTTTCCGGGAATGGCTGCTCGACCACGGCCATCAGCTGGTCGAGGTGCCGGACGAAGAATTCGCCAGCATGGGCTGCAACGTGCTCGCCATCGCCCCCCGCGAGGTGGTGATGGTGCAGGGCAATCCGGAAACCCAGCGCCGCATGGAAGCGGCGGGCTGCAAGGTCCATGTGATCGAAGCCGACGCCATCTCGGTCCCCGGCGAAGGCGGCCCGACCTGCCTGACGCGGCCCCTCATTCGCGGATAGGCATTCCGGGCCTAGCAAGAATCGGAACGTCTTGGCGGCGGCACGGGGCTAGTTAAGGACCATCCAAGATGGAGGTCCGTCATGTCGTTCCGCATTTCCAGTCTGCCCGTCGAGCCCTTCCAGGCGCTGTTTGGTCTCAGCGATGAAGAGCTGCTGAAGCAGGGTGCCCGCCGCGCGATCTGCGACGAGAAGCCCGGCTTTCCCTGCCGCGTGACCCTGGCCGATGCCGAGCCCGGCGAATCCCTGATCCTGCTGAACTACCAGCACCTGGCCGACGAGAGCTCGCCCTATCGCGCCAAGGGCCCGATCTTCGTGCGCGAGAATGCGCAGGCGGGCAGAGTGGTGGTCGATGCGGTGCCGGATTATCTGGCGCGCCGGCTGCTCTCGATCCGCGCCTATGACCGGGACGGCATGATGCTGGAAGCCGATGTGGTCGATGGCAATGAGCTCACGCCGATGATCGAGAAGATGTTCGAGATCGAGGGCGTCGATTATCTCCACGCGCATTTCGCGCGCCGCGGCTGCTACGCCGCCCGGATCGATCGGGCCTAGATCCGCTGCATATTTTCGCTTTACGCAACGCAGGACTCGCAGCGCCGTTTGTGGTATGTTCACTGCCTGCCTCCGGAGCATGCGGCGCGCAGGCGGGCGCTGTTTGAAATTGTCAGTGCGGATCCTTCCGACGGCGCAAATGCCGGTTGCCCTGCAACCCGGACCTGACCCGGACAGGAAACCGCATCTGCAAATTCAGTACAGTTCCGTGCGCGCTTCGGTGCCGCCCGCATAGCCGTTCAGAGCCTTGGATCCCGCGGTCGCACAAACATCGATCGCGATGTCAACCCCTACAGGACACCTACAGATTTGAGAATCCGCCGCGTTGTCCGGCGAAAATGCACGGTGTTTGCGTACGAACTCCTGCCGCGAAGGCGTGTCCGCTGCGAGTTAAATCTGTTGCGATCGCCCCTCGCTGCATGTGACAGCACGAAATAGGCGGCGGTTCCTTTCCACCTCTGTTTTGCTCCGCACTTGCGACTAATTCGCATTTGCGATAGCGTCCCGGCCTCATTTCTACGAAGGGGACGGGGCTATGCGGACATCGGGGTGGATTCTGGGTACGGCGGCGGCGTTGCTCACGGTCGGCGGCGCGCAGGCGGACATGACGTTTCTGGATCATCGCGGCAAGACCATCACCTTGAAGCAGCCGCCGCAGCGCATCGTCTCGATGTTCGCCTCTGGGCCGCTGGTGCACACCGCCGTCGAGGGCGCCGACGATCACTTCGTCGGCGTCAATAAGAAGGCGAAGAAGACCTATGAGAACGGCATCTATGCCGAGCTGCTGCCGGATCTGCTGAAGCTCAACTTCGAGGTCGCCGGCGAGGGCTTCGCGCCCAATGTCGAGGCGATCCTGGCGCTGAAGCCCGACGCCGTCCTGCAATGGACCTTCGATCCGAAGATCATCGAGCCGCTGGAGCGGGTGAACCTTCAGGTGATCGGCTGGGATTGCTGCACCAAGGAGCAGCGCCGCGACTACCTGCGTCTCGCCGGCTATACCACCAACCGCATCGACCGCGCGCAGACCATCCTTGCCATGCAGGACAAGTCGGAGAACGGGCTCAAGGAGCTCTTCGCCAAGGCGAAGCTCGCCAAGCCGACCAGCCTCCTGGTCATCGACCAGGTGAAGGAGAGCGTCCAGGTCATCGCCAACAGCTCGCAGGATTACAGCCTGAGCGGCACCGTCAACCTGGCGGCCGATAACAGCGGCGAGTGGTGGCGCACCATCGATGCCGAGCAGCTCCTGGTCTGGAACCCCGAGATCATCGTCATCCCGGCGTATGCGGCGGACCTGAAGCCCGCCGATATCTACGCCAACCCGATGTTCGCCAGCGTCGCGGCGGTGAAGAACAAGCGGGTCTACAAGTTCCCGCAATTCGACCGCTCGCCGGACGCCGCGGAGATCTACCTCAACGACGACTGGCTGGCGCGCGTGGCGCATCCAGACCTCTTCAAGGACGCGAAGCCGTTCAGCGCCACCATGACCGAAAGCTACAAGGCCATCTATCAGAAGGCCCTGACCGAAGGTCAGATCAAGTCGATCCTGGAACTGGAGCAGAACAAGGCCTCGACCGGCTACAACGACATTCTCGGCTGAGGTTTTCGATGCGCGCCGCGATGGCCGCCCGACGTGCCTCCTTCGCTGCACTCGATGC
>Ga0209257_1000999_pt1 | contig 38298 bp, 33 predicted proteins | sample AraplaCvi_mCL_r2_FD_184277 | JGI IMG/M metagenome (GOLD analysis project Ga0209257, IMG submission 184277) | Arabidopsis root microbial communities from North Carolina, USA - plate scrape MF_Cvi_mCL_r2 (SPAdes) (version 2) | ecosystem: Host-associated > Plants > Roots > Endosphere | place: USA...
ACGTCGGCAAGGGCATGGCCGGCGGCCGCCTGGTCGTGCGCCCGCCGCGCGGTGCGCGCTTCGAGGCGCGCAACACGGCGATCATCGGCAACACCTGCCTGTACGGCGCCACCGGTGGCGAGCTGTTCGCCGCCGGGCGCGCGGGCGAGCGCTTCGGCGTGCGCAACTCCGGCGCGCTGGCGGTGATCGAGGGCGCCGGCGACCACTGCTGCGAGTACATGACCGACGGCATCGTGCTGGTGCTGGGCAAGGTGGGGTTGAACTTCGGTGCCGGCTTCACCGGCGGCCTGGCCTACGTGCTGGATATCGACCGCGACTTCGTGGACCGCTACAACCACGAACTGATCGACATCCACCGCATCTCGGCCGAAGGCTTCGAGAACCATCGCCAGCACCTGCACACGCTGATCAGCCGCCACCGCGAGCTCACCGGCAGCATCTGGGCGCAGCAGATCCTCGACGAGTTCCGCGACTACGTCGGCAAGTTCTGGCTGGTCAAACCCAAGGCCGCGAGCATCGAATCGCTCACCGATTCGCTGCGCCGCGCCGCGTGACGCCACGCCGGTTTCCGGACCGGCCCACTATTCGGTAGCGCCGGCCGTTGGCCGGCACCAGGACATTCCAGGGCCTACACATGAGCCGCAAGCACGCTTTCCAGTTCCTCGACCTGCCCCGGACCATGCCGCAGCGCATCCCGGTGGAACTGCGCACCTCCGGCGACTGGGGCGAGCTGTATGGCAAGTTCGGCAAGGAAGACGCCCAGTACCAGTCCGGTCGCTGCCTGGACTGCGGCAACCCGTACTGCAGCTGGAAGTGCCCGGTACACAACGCCATTCCACAGTGGCTGCAGCTGGTGCAGGAAAACCGCATCCATGAAGCGGCCACGCTGTGCCATTCCACCAACCCGCTGCCGGAAGTGTGCGGCCGCGTGTGCCCGCAGGACCGCCTGTGCGAAGGCAGCTGCACGCTGGAGGAATTCGGCGCGGTCACCATCGGCGCGGTGGAGAAGTACATCGTCGACACCGCCCTGGCCACCGGCTGGCGCCCGGACATGGCGGCGGTGGAAAGCACCGGCAAGCGGGTGGCGGTGATTGGTGCCGGCCCGGCCGGGCTGGCCTGCGCCGACCGGCTGGCGCACGCCGGCGTGCAGGCGGTCGTGTACGACCGCTACGAACAGATTGGCGGCCTGCTGCAGTTCGGCATTCCCAGCTTCAAGCTCGACAAGTCGGTGATCAGCCGCCGCCGCAACGTGCTCGAAGGCATGGGCGTGCAGTTCCGGCTGGGCGTGGAGATCGGCCGCGACGTCACCCTGGATACGCTGCTGGCCGACTACGACGCGGTGTTCGTCGGCACCGGTGCGTACCGTTACACCGATGGCGGCCTGCCCGGCCAGGACCTGAAGAACGTGCTGCCGGCGCTGCCGTTCCTGGTGCAGAACAGCCGCATCGTCAGCGGCAGCGACGCGCACGGCCGGCCGATTGCCGGCTGGGAAGACACCCTGGCCCTGCCCGACCTGGAAGGCAAGCGCGTGGTGGTGCTGGGCGGTGGCGACACCGGCATGGACTGCGTGCGCAGCGCGGTGCGCTTGGGCGCGGCGCGGGTTACCTGCGCGTACCGCCGCGACGAGGCCAGCATGCCGGGCTCGGCGCGCGAAGTGGCCAATGCCCGCGAAGAAGGCGTGCGCTTCCTGTTCAACCGTCAGCCGCTGTCGATCGAGGCCGGTGCCGATGACGAGGCGATCGGCGTAACCGTGGTGGAAACCCACCTGGGCGAACCGGACGCACAGGGCCGGCGCAGCGCGGTGCCGATCGAGGGCAGCGAATCGCTGCTGGAAGCGGACGTGGTGATCATCGCCTTCGGGTTCTCACCCACCGCACCGGAGTGGCTCACCGCGCAGGGCGTGGAAGCCGGCGGCAATGGTCGCATCCTCGCCGGCGGCAGCGGCCGCCTGCCGTTCCAGACCGCCCACCCGAAGCTGTTTGCCGGCGGCGACGCGGTACGCGGTGCGGACCTGGTGGTGACCGCCGTGGCCGAAGGCCGTGATGCGGCGGCAAGCATCGTGACGTTGATCAGCGGGTAGCGCCGGCGGATATCCGTGGGCCGGCCAACGGCCGGCGCTACCGGTGAGTGCAGCCGGCGGGCAGACGCTACGGGTGATGACGACCAGGGCGGGTAGCGCCGGCCGTTGGCCGGCCCACGCAGCGCTGGAATCAGGCGGCTGCCCGCAAACCAGCGCGTTCGATCTCCAATGCCAACAGCAACTGGATCTCATCCAGCTGGCTGCGGATGCGGGCATTGCTGGCTGCATCGGCGTGGTCGCATTCGATGTGCGCATCCAGCATGCGCGCCAGCCCCACCAGCAGCACATCGGCGTCGCCGCTGGCGGCATGGCGCAGCAGGCGCCCCAGCGCGCGGATGCGGGCACTGCGATCGTGGGCCAGCGTCTGCACCGGCGAAACGGTAGGGGTAGCGGTCAAGGGCATGTGGGGAAACCTGGGTGGCGTAGGGCGGACGCCAATGTCGGTTATGACCCCTATGGGCGCCCATGCAACTTTTACGAAAAGGTGTGAAGGCGGATGAGCGCTGGGTGGTCGGGCATTGCGTGGGACACGCGTGGCGTGTCGCTACGCGGGGTGTCGCGGTGCCGGGCGGTCGGTCATGCGTGGGGCCCGCGCGGCGCGTCGCGGGGCTGCGCGTAGCGACACGCCATGCGTGTCCCACGTAGCGTTGGCGATCCAGGCAACCCAAAATGCGCCATAGAATGTCGCTTCCGGCTCAACCAAGGATCCCCATGCGCATCGGCCTGGCCGCCAATCGGCTGCACCACCACGACAAGCACGCCGCCCTGTTCCGCTGGCTGCGCGCCAGCGACAGCGGGCTGCGCGAGCTGGGGGTGGAACTGCATGCGGTCGGGCGCACTTACGACGCGATCCAGCGGCTGGGCTTCCTGCCCGACTTCCCGACCCTGCGCCGCTATCCCAACGGCCGCGAAGGCGGGCTGATGAAGCTGGTCGCCGAAGTGGTCGGCATGGGCACGCCCGAGCGCACCCTCGACGGCGCGATCTACCTGATGGATCCGGTCGACCCCTCCTCGGTGTTCCCCGAAGCCACCGCGCTCAAGCGCCAGTGCGTGATCCACGGCAAGCCGTTCATTTCCACCGTGGCCACCGCGCGCGACTGGGTAGAGGTAGAGCGCGTGCACGCCGGCTTGTCCGCTGACCCGGGCGCCCATGACCTGCATGCCTTCGAACAGCACACGCTTGCGCTGATCGCCCACGATGCGATGAAGCCGGCGATGCTGGCCTTCGCCGACGAGCATTTCGACCTGCTGTCGCGCTTCCGCAGCCGCGTCGGTACCGGCACCACCGGCCAGCGCCTGAACGAACTGGCCTGGAGCCGCGGCTGGGCCCGGGACCAGGAATGGGTCACCCGCTACCAGAGCGGGCCGATGGGCGGCGACGCGCAGATCGCCGACCAGGTGCTCGAGGGTCGCTGCCAGCGCGCGATCTTCTTCGAAGACCCGCACGTGGCGCGCCAGCACGAGGCCGACATCCAGCTGCTGGAGCGCGCGGTCACCACCGTGACCGATCAAGCGGTCTGCATCACCGCACCGCGCGTGGCGGCGCGGTGGGCGCAGGCGGCCGTGCTGCGCGCCTGACACCGGACGCACACGTACCGTAGTGCCACGCCCTGCGTGGCAATCACGCGCCGGCCGGCATCAACCGATCACAGCAGCTGCCGCAGCATCGCCTTGAGCCGGCGCCCTTCCAGCTGGAAGTAGTCCCGCTCGGCACGCCAGGCCGGGAAACGCTGCTCCACTTCCGCCCAGAACGCCGGCGAATGATTGGCCTGGATCAGGTGGCAGAGCTCATGCACCAGTACGTATTCGAACGCGGACGGGCGGCCGAGGACCAGCGCAAGGTCCAGTGCCATGCTGCCGTCCGGCGCCAGCGAACCCCACTGCGAGGACATCACCTTCAGCCGCAACCGCGCCGGCGCGCGTGGCAGGCTGGGCAGGTAACGCGGCAGCCACTGGCCCACGTCGGCGCGGGTCTGCGCTTCGTAGAATTCGCGCAGGGTGCGCTTCACCGTGGCATCGGTGCCCCGTGCGGGCAGGTGCATGCAGGCCCCGTCGTCGTCGAGCAGCAGGCGCGCATAGCGCCCGGTTTCCCAGCGCAGCGGCAACAGCTCGCCGCGCAGCGGAAGCAGCCCCGTTTCCCCGATCACCAGCGGCGGCGGCAGGTTCTGTGCCTGGTAGTTGCGCAGCTGAGTGGACAACCAGTCGCGGTGCTGCTGCAGGAAACGTTCGCCCATCGCCAGGCTGGCGCGCGGTGGCAGGGTCAGGCGCACGCCGCGTTCGTCCACGCTTAGCTTGATCCGGCGCGCGCGCGGGTCGCGCACGCGCAGCACGTCGATCTCCGCGTCGTCCTCCAGGCGCAGGCGCACGGTGTCGCGCTGCAGGGTCGGGGCGGCAGCCGGGGAGATCAGGCGGCGGAGGAATCCGGGCATGGCTACAGCATAGCGCTCGTGCTGGCGGGCAGATGACTGGGGACCCATCTGCGTAGAGCGGGGCTCTGCCCCGCTGACCGGATGACGTGCAGCGGGGCAGAGCCCCGCTCTACGGCGTGGGGGATGGTCAATCCGCCTTGCTGAGCTTGAAGGCTTCTTCCAGCAGCAGGAACAGGCGGCGCACCTCGCCACTCTGCAGGGCGAAGCGGGCGTCCAGCTCGGCGCGGCGGCCGTCTTCGTCGGCGTGCTCGAGCTGGTCCAGGGCACCGTCGAGGAACTTCAGCTTGCGCACGATCAGGTCGTCGCCGAGCACGAACGACAGGTTGTCCTCGAACACCAGGGCCAGCTTGGTGACCTGCTTGCCGGCGTCCAGGTGCTTGTCGATCTCGTCGCAGCGCAGTTCCTGGTGCTGGCACTTGACCACCGCCCCGCCCTCGGCCGGGTCCTTCATTTCGCACTCTTCGCCCAGGCTCAGCCCGGTCGGCAGCGGCTCGCCGGCAATCCACCCGGTCAGGATCGAGCGCGGCGCCACTTCGGCGTTCAGCGGCATGGCCGGGAAACTGCCGAGCAGCCCGCGGATGTCGGACATCATGTTCTCGCCCTTCTTGCTGCTCGAGCAGTCCACCGCCACGAAGCCGTGGGTCAGGTCGACCAGGGCGTCGGTACGCGAGCTCTTCACGAAGGCACGCGGCATCAGTTCGTGCAGCAGGTCGTCCTTCATGCGCTTGCGCTCACGGCCGCCCGGCTTGCGCCCTTCCTTTTCCTCGATTTCCTCCAGCTTGCGCGCCAGCAGGTCGTTGACCACCGCACCGGGCAGGATCTTGTCCTCACCGCCCACGGTCAGCCACAGCGCGTCGCCGACGCGGTGCGAGAACACGGCCTTTTCTTCCCGGCCGAACGGGGAAATGAAACCGCGCGAAGACATTTCAAGCGGTCCCACCGGCTTGAGCAGGACCTGCGGCAGCAGGGTGTCGACCTCGGAAAAATCGGTGGCGGTAGGGAAGCGGAACAGCGTCAGGTTGCGAAAGAACATGGAGATCCGGAATGAAGTCGTGAAGGGAAGTGGCGACGGCAGCCGCGTGGCGCTCATGCCAGCGCGCGGGCCTCGCCAGGGTCGGAAGCCGCGTCGGTCCACGCCGACGCGGCGCTGGGCGCGGCCGGGGTGCGGCCCAACGCCATGAAATCGAACAGGGCCGGGTCGGCCAGCTGCGAAGGATGGATGTTGCCCAGCGCGCGCGCGATCTGGTCGATGCGCCCGGGGTGCTGCTGCTCCCACTGCTGAAGCATCTGCGCCACCTGGCGGCGCTGCAGGGTGTCCTGGCTGCCACACAGCGTGCACGGGATGATCGGAAACGCGCGCGCGTCGGCGTAGGCCTGGATGTCGCTCTCGCTGACGTAGGCCAGCGGGCGGATCACCACGTGCCGGCCGTCGTCGCTGCGCAGTTTCGGTGGCATCGCCGACAGCTTGGCGTGGTGGAACAGGTTGAGGAAGAAGGTGGCCACGCTGTCGTCACGGTGGTGGCCGAGCGCGATCTTGCTGAAGCCGTTTTCGGCAGCGTGCCGGTACAGCGCGCCACGGCGCAGGCGCGAGCACAGCGAACACATCGTGCGCCCTTCCGGGATCACCCGGCTGACCACCGAATAGGTGTCCTGTTCGATGATCTGGTACGCCACGCCGATCGAGGCCAGGTAGTCGGGCAACACCTGCGCGGGGAAACCGGGTTGTTTCTGGTCCAGGTTCACCGCCACCAGTTCGAATGCCACCGGCGCCTTCTTCTGCAGCTGCAGCAGCACGTCCAGCAGGGTGTAGCTGTCCTTGCCGCCGGACAGGCAGACCATGATGCGGTCGCCGTCCTCGATCATGCCGAAGTCGGCGATCGCCTGGCCTACCTGGCGGCGCAGCCGACGCGCCAGCCTGTCCTGCGCGGCCGCGTCCGCGCGCGGCGCGCGGGGGGCGGGATCGGGCAGCGGCAGGACGACGGACATCCCTGCATTCTACCGGCTCGCGGCCACGGCCATCGGTGCCTGGACGTGACTGCGTTCACTCCCGGTCGCCGTGCCGGGTGTGTATGCTCCGTCTCTGTGGATACCTATACGCCCGAGCAGATCACCCAGCGACTTGTCGTGCTCCGGCAGGAGCACCGCGAGCTGGACGTCACCATCGAGCGCATGGCCGCCAATGGCCATGACGAGTTCGAAGCCAAGCGCCTGAAGCGGCGCAAGCTGCAGTTGAAGGACTGCATCGCCAAGCTGGAAGACATGCTGATCCCGGACGAGCCGGCGTAAACAGGCAACCAGGCGTTCACGCGGACACGCATGGCGTGTCGCTACGCCGCTGTCGGCCCGTGCGGATGCGCCACGCATGTCCGTGCAGGGACGGCGACCAACGCCCTGCGTAGGGACACGCCATGCGTGTCCACGCGGCATGTGGCGACCGGTAACGGTCGCCACCTCCTTCAATCCTGGGTAACAGGTTCCTCGGGTTTTGCCGCTTCCGGGCTGACCCGCTCGATGGTGTGGCGCAGCTCGCGACCGAGGATGAACTTCGCATCCTTGGCCCACCCGTCCAGGCGCTCGTCGAACATCAGCTTGCTGTTTTCGTCCGGCCACACCAGGCGCAGCTCGCGCATCTTCTGGATGAAGCCACGGAACAGGGTGCGGTCGAAGAACTCCGGCGCGGCCGGTGCGTACAACAGGCTCAAGCGCTGCGCGGCCTGCTGGCACAGGCTTTCCAGCTCGGCCGCGCCCAGCGTGCCCGGGCCGTTCTTCACCAGCACCGAAATGGCGATGTAATAGCGCTCGAACGCCTGCTGCAGCGAATGGCCGATGGCACGCAGGCGGAACACTTCGTCGGTCTGCCCGGTGTTGCGCGCCAGGATGCCGCCGTCGTCGTCGTTCACGTTCTGCAGCAGGCCTTCGCGCACGAACACCGCGATGGTCTGCTCGATGCGCTGGGCGAACTCGTCCTCGGTCCAGGGCAGGAACAGCTCGGCCTGCAGGAACGGGTAGACCGTACGCCCCAGCTGCACCAGCCCGGTGCGGCTCATGCGGCGGTTGTTCTGGAAGCAGCACGCCACCCACGACGAGGCGGTGAACAGGTGGATGACGTTGTTGCGGAAGTAGCTCAGCAGCACTGCGGTATCGCCGCTGACGCTGAGCACATCGCCCAGCGGGTGCTTGACCCGGGTCAGGACGTTGATTTCCTCGGCATGCGCGATGATCCGCTCCGGCGAATGCGGGGTCACGGTGACCCGGTCCGAGTACGGCATTTCGGCCAGCAGGGTCTTGCACAGTTCGATCTGCGCGATGAGGTCGGCTTCGCCCATCGCATGCTTGGGCGTGGACAGCAGCGCCAGCGCCAGCAGGTTGATCGGGTTCACGTCGGCCGCGCCGTTGATGTGTACCTGGATGCGTTCTGCCAGGTGGTCCACCGTGCCCGACAGCCACGCCGGCTTCTCGTCTTCGCCGACCGGCGCGCCGTCCCATTCCGGTGCCTGGCGGGCCAGCACGTCGTTGAGCGCGATCGGCTCGCCGAAGTTCACCACGACCTGCCCATAGTTCTGCTTGAGCACCTTGGGAATGGACCACAGCAGCTGCCAGATCGATTCCTTCTCCTTCGGCCGCCCGGACAGTTCGTCCAGGTAGCTGCCGCCTTCCATCAGCTTTTCGTAGCCGATGTACACCGGCTGGAACAGCACCGGCTTGCGCGGCTGGCGCAGGAACGCACGCAGCGTCATCGAGATCATGCCGCCCTTGGGCTGCAGCAGGCGCCCGGTGCGCGAGCGCCCGCCTTCGACGAAGTACTCGATCGAGTAGCCACCGGCCACCAGCTGCGCCACGTATTCGCTCAGCACCGCCGAGTACAGCGCGTTGCCGCGGATCGAGCGGCGGATGAAGAACGCGCCGCCCTTGCGCAGCAGCGTGCCCACCACCGGCAGGTTCAGGTTGATGCCGGCCACGATGTGCGGCGGCACGATGCCACGGTCGTACAGCAGGTAGGACAGCAGCAGGTAGTCCATGTGGCTGCGGTGGCTGGGCACGTAGACCACTTCATGGCCCGGTGCGGCGGCCTTGAACTTGTCCAGGTGGTGCACCAGCACGCCGGCGTAGATCCGGTTCCAGACATGGCTGAGCATGAAGCTGGCCGAACGCACCACCGGGCTGGAATAGTCGGCGGCGATTTCCCAGGCGTAGGCGTGTGCCTTCTTCCAGGCATCGGCCGGCTTGGAGTTGTCCCGCTTGGCCTGCGACGCGATGGCCTCGCGCACCGTGTCCGCTTCCAGCACCTTGTCCACCAGCAGGCGGCGGGTGGACAGGTCCGGCCCGATCACCGATTCGCGGATGCGGCGGAAGTGGGTGCGCAGCACGCGCTGCAGCTTGCGCACCGTGCGTTCGGGGTCCAGCCCCTCGTCCACGGTGGCGCGCAGCGAGATCGGCGGCGCGAAGCGCACGATGGTGCTGCGGCCGTTGAGCAGCACCGCCAGCAGGCGGCGGAAGCGGCCCACCAGCGCCCAGTTTTCCGAGAACAGCACCGCGAACCAGCCGCTCTGCTTGTCCGGCGCACGGCCGACGAAGATCGACACCGGTACCAGGTTCACGTCCAGCTCGCCGCGCGCGCGGTGCGCCTGCAGCACCTTGGCCAGGGAATCGGAGTGGGTCTTGGCGCCACGCTGTTCGGGGATCAGCGAGTTGCTGCTGCTCCGCCGCGACAGCGCCAGGTAGGCGCGCCTGCGCCCGGTCGGGTCGCCGGCGATGGGCACCAGCGGCGACGGCAGGCCCGCCTCGCGGCAGGCCTTGTCCAGGATCAGCGCGTTGGACAGGCCGTAGTCTTCCAGCACGTACACCACCGGGCGGCCGTCGTCGTACTGGCCGGGGTGTTCGGGTTCGATCTTCAGCGACAGCCACGGTTCGACCAGCCGGCCGAGCAGGCGCGCCCACCAGGGGCGGCGGCCGGACGGGGCGCGGGCGACCGCGGCGACCGGGCTGGGCACGATCGCGGCGGGATCGGCAGGGTCCACCGACGCGCTCACGGCGTCGGGCGACGCGGACGGGGCGTCGGGCGTCCTGGGCGGCTCTTCGCCGGGAAAAGGCAGGGGATTCTGGTTCGGCATCGGCTTCATTATGGCTTAGCCGGTGCGGAAGCACCGTCCTTGACCTGCGCGTCGCCCTCTGCTTCGGCCGCATTCCGCGCGTCTTGTTCAGCTTTCGCGGCCTCGGCGGCGGCCGCATCGGCCGCGGCCAGCAGCGCGTCGGTCTCTTCCAGGGTGCGCGACAGATACCAGTGGCCGTCGCGGCGGGTCATGCGTACCTGGGCTTCGATCTGTTCGCCGGCCAGCGGGTACTGGATCCGCAGCACGGCGGTGTCGCCCTGCTGCGACACCACTTCGCCACGAAGCCCGGTCATGGCTTCGTCCAGCGACAACCCGTAGCTGGCCAGTGCGGTCTTGAAGGCCTTGGCGAACGGTGCCAGCCGGCGCAGGCTGTCTTCCATGCCGGCCGCCTGCAGCTGGGCGTCGGTGGACAGCCCGGCGGTGCGTGCGGTGGCGGTCAGCAGGGTGATCGTGGTTCTGGCGCGCTGCTTGTCGGTCAGTGGCGCGGCGGCGGCCCATCGGCTCAGCGCGTCCACCACCTGGCTGTAGTGGGCGCGTTCGGTGTCGCTGTAGTCGGTCTGGTTGCGCAGGTACTGCACGCCGAACAACCCCATCGAGTGGGCGGCCTGGCGCACCCCGGTGGCCTGCCCGGCAATCTGCGCGTCGAACGAGCGCTGCAGGCGCTGCGCTGCGTCCGGCGCGGACAGCGCAGCCAGCATCGGCAGCAGTTGTCCGTCCAGCGGCAGGTCGGTCAGCGGCCAGCGGCTGTGGCCGTTGGCCCAGGCGGCCTGCAGGCGGGTGTACTGGGCCGGCGGCACCGATGCGCGGGCATACCCGATCAGGTCGTTGTCGGCGACATGGCGGGCGATCTGCTGCAGCGCCGCCACCGGTTCGGCCGCCGGCGCGTCCGGATCGATCGTGTCGCGCTTGCACGCCCCCAACGCCAGCAGGCCACACAGCGACAGTGACATCACCCAGGGTCGGTAGCGCCCTGTCATCAATGGCATGGACATGAATTCGGACTTCCCCGGACCGGTCCGCATCTTGCGGCCTTCGCCCCCGCAGCGGCAAGCCACCCTGCCCGTCCGGGCAGGCAGGGCGGCTACAACCGCTTGTTTCCATTGAGGTTCAGTCACGCATCCAGGTGGCCTGGAGGAAATCGCGCACATAGCCCTGCGACAACCGCGCGTAGACCCCGGGCAGGCCCGGCAGCGCGCAGCCTTCGCCCCAGCTCACGGTGCCCAGCACCGTCCAGCGGCCCTTGCGCTGAACCAGCAACGGCCCACCGGAGTCGCCCTGGCAACTGTCGATGCCCTCGGCGCCGGCACAGATCACCGTGCCTGCCTGCAGGTCGGGGTAGGCCTCGCGGCAGGCATTGAAGGCGACGAACGGGGTCTGCACGGTCTGCAGCACGGTGGGCCGGGCGTCGCCGGGAAACTCGGTCACGCCCCAGCCGATCACGGTGAAGGCGCGCCCCGGCCGCAGGTAGGCGCTGTCCCGCCCGAGCAGCGGTTCAGCCGGTTCCACGCCCTTGACCGGCCGTTTGAGCTGGACCAGCGCCACGTCGTTGAGCAGGTCACGGGCGTCGAACGCCGGATGGACATGGATCGCCTTGATGTTGGACACGCGGCGGCGCGGCGCGGTCTTCAGGGTGTGCTCCCCGACCAGCACCGCCAGCTGCGGCGGCAGCAGGCCGTCCACGCAGTGCGCGGCGGTCAGCACCCAGGACGGCGAGATCAGGGTGGCGCCGCAGCGATGGCGCTCGCGGTCGTTGTCGCCGCGCTGCAGCGACTGCAGGCTGGCCATGAACGGGTACTGGCCGGGTTCGGCGTCGGTGCCGCCGATGATGCGCGGGGTGGCCTCCGGCATGGGTGCGGCGAGTGCGGGAAGGGAAACAGCGGAGAACATCAGGCCGAACATCCAGGTCGGCCGGTAACAGGTACGCATGCAGCAACTCCTTTGCGGAAAATGGAAACGACAGGCACGACGCCAGGGCGCGTGCCAGTTCGATTCGACGGCACAGGAGCGGGCAGGACTGCGTGGTCGGTCCCGTTTCCGCGGCAGCGCACACGCGCTGGCGATTGATGGATCCTTTTCTGCAAACCAGCGCACTACTGAACCGGGATGGCGTTCCATCCCGGCGCGCGCAGGACGCGCAGGTCAGCGCCGCGCGCTGCGGATTTCGTCCTGGATGGCCAGGGCGGCGGAACGCGGGTCGCCGGCGAGACGGATCGGGCGGCCGACCACGATCGCATCGGCGCCGTCGGCGAACGCCTGGGCGACGCCCACGGTGCGCTTCTGGTCGTCGCCGACCGGGCCGCCAGGGCGGATGCCCGGGCACACGATGGAGAAGCCGGTGCCGGTGGCGGCGCGGATCGGGCCGGCTTCCTGGCCCGAGGCGATCACCCCGTCGATGCCCGCGGCCTGGGCGGCCAGCGCGCGCTCGACCACCACCTCCACCGGTTCACGGTCGATGCCCATGCCGCGCAGGTCGTCACGGCCCATCGAGGTCAGCACGGTCACCGCCAGCAGGCGCATGTCGCTGCCGTTGGCGGCGGCGCAGGCCTCCATCATCGCCGGGTGCCAGCCGTGGATGGTGGCGTAGCTCACCGGCCACTGCGACAGGCGCTTGATCACCGCCGCGGCGGTGGCCGGGATGTCGAAGAACTTCAGGTCGACGAACACGCGCTTGTCGCGTGCGGCGAGCGCGTCGAGCACCTGGAAGTACTCGCCCGAGGCCAGCAGTTCCATGCCGATCTTGTAGAACGACACCGCATCGCCCAACCGATCGACCCAGGCCAGCGCCTGGTCGCGGTCGGGCACATCGAGGGCGAAGATCAGGCGCTCGTCATCGCGCAGCGGCAGCGGGGCGCGGCTCACGGGGCGACGTCCAGGGCGGCGCGCTTGGCTTCGTGGCGGGCCTGGCGCGACTGCGAATAGTCGTTGTTGAACTGCGCCGGTTCGAAGCCGCCGTAGGTCGGGTTGGGCAGCATCCACCAGCGCTCACCGAACCAGTCGTGGTACTGCTGCTGCAGGGCGTCGCGCGCGTCGTTGGTGTTGGCCGTGACTTCCACGAAGTCGCCGAGCTGGTCGCCGAACTGCATCAGCACGCGGTACTGCTGGCCGGCCAGGCGGCGGCGGCAGTTCTTTTCGCTGCCGGCCTGCTCGCAGTCCTTGACCACCGTGCCCAGCCCCAGGAACACGCTGTCATCGGCCACCGGCAGGCCTTCGGCGCGCAGGTTGGCCAGGGTGGCGTCCTTGAGGTGCACGGCGCGGTTGGAGATGTACAGCAGGGTCACGCCTTTGGCATTGGCCGCCTTGGCGAAATCGACCACGCCGGGGATGGCCTTGGCCTTCTTTTCGGCCACCCACTGGTCCCAGCTCATTTCGTCGTACTCGCCACCGTTGCGGACCAGGCGCGCCTGGTACGGCGAGTTGTCCAGCACGGTTTCGTCCACGTCCAGCACCACCGCCGGCTTCAGGCCCTTGGCCGGGTTGCCGCGCTCTTCCGGCACCAGCGCGTCCCAGTGGGCTTCCTTCAGCGCCTTGTCCAGGTGATCGGCGGCGGCGCGGTAGGTCTGCTCGGTGATCGCCCGGTATTCCTGCGAACGCTGCATCCACAGCACCGCGTTGAGGTTGTCGTTGCCGGCCACGGCGGTATCGGCCTGGGCGGCGGGCGCGGTGGCAGCGGCTGCCGGGGCCGGCGCGGCGGCTTCAGCGGGGGTTTCGGTGCGCTTGCATGCACCCAGCGCCATCACGGCACAGGCAAGCACGGACAGGGAAACGGCGGTACGACGCATGGGAATCACCAGAACTGAGTGGCGCCAGTTTACCGGCTTGGCCTGCTGCGTTCATGCCGGTGGCGGGGCTCGGCTATGCTGCTGGCCCCTGAAACACCCCGGAGCCCGCCATGACCGACGACACCCAGACCCCCGCCCTGCCCGTGCTGAACGCGGCCCAGGCCCGCGCCCTGGGCTGCCTGATCGAGAAGGAAGCCACCACCCCGGACGCCTACCCGCTCACCGTGAACGCCACCCAGGTGGCGGCAAACCAGAAGACCGCGCGCGAACCGGTGCTGCAGCTGTCGGCCGGCGACGTCCACCATGCGCTGCGCCAGCTGGAGACGCTGGGGCTGGCCCGGCAGCAGTTTTCCTCGCGCGCCGAGCGCTACGAGCACCGCGCCGGCAGCGCGCTGGACCTGACCCGGCAGCAGCTGGCGATCCTGGGCCTGCTGCTGCTGCGCGGCCCGCAGACGGTGAACGAACTACTCACCCGTGCCGAACGCCTGTTCCAGTTCCAGGATGCGGACGAAGTGCGCCATCACGTGGAGCGGATGATCCAGCGTGGACTGGCGGTGCAGGTTCCGCGTGCGGGTGGGCAGCGCGAAGATCGCTACATGCACCTGCTGGCCGGACCGGTGGACGTGCAGGCGCTGGCGGAGCAGTACCGGTCGACGCCGTCAGCCGGTGGTGGCAATGCGGGGCTCGAAGCACGCGTGCAGGAGCTGGAAACCACGGTGGCTGCGCTGCAGGAACAGTTGGCCGAGTTGCGCGGGCAACTGGGCGGGTGAGATTGCGTGGGACACGCATGGCGTGTCCCACGCGATTGGTGGACAACCGTCAAACCTGCGGCGCCCCCGGTGTGGCGAACAGGAGCAGCACTTCTTCATCGCGCGGCGCCGGCAAGCGCAGGTCGCCGCGATCCTCCATGCCCAGCTTGCGCAGCAGCGCGGCCGAGCGCAGGTTCTCCGGGGCGACGATGCCGTACAGGTCGGGGTAGCCCAGTACATCACGCGCGTAGTGCATCACCCCGCGCGCGGCTTCGAACGCGTAGCCGTTGCCTTCGTACTGTGCCAGCAGCGCATAGCCCACGTCCGGCGCCGGCAGCCCGTCGCGGCGCACCAACCCGGCGTTGCCCATCCACGCACCATCGCTGCGGCGGATGATCGCGTACATGCCGAACCCGTTGAGCGTGTAACTGCCGAGGACACGCTCGGCGGTGTAATCGCGCGCCTGCGCCAGGGTGCGCACGCCCCGGTCGGCGATATGCCGGATGAAGCCAGGCTCGTTGAGCAGCGCCAGCATGTCCGCCGCGTCATGGTCGGGATCGATCAGGCGCAGGTGCAGGCGTTCGGTCTGGATCACGGCGGACATGGAAAGCCTCGGCTAGTCGAACAATGCTTCAATCGCGGCCAGGCCGGCGCTGGCGCGCTCCTTCTTGCGCGCCGCATCGGCCACCGGGTCGGCACCATCGCGCTGCATTTCCTCGGCCGGAATCTCGTCGAAGAAACGGCTCGGCTTGAGCCGCACGTGTTCACCGAACTTGCGGGTCAGCTTGCTGTGGCTCATCCACAACTGCACCTTGGCCCGGGTGATGCCCACGTACAGCAGGCGCCGCTCTTCCTGCAGGTTGCCTTCGTCCAGGCTGACCTGGTGCGGCAGCACGCCGTCTTCGCAGCCGACGATGAACACATACGGGAATTCCAGGCCCTTGGACGCATGCAGGGTCATCATCCGCACCTGGTTGCCACCGTCGTCCTTGTCGTTGCGCGACAACAACGCCAGCTGCGCGGCCAGGTCGGCGGTAGAAGCGCCACGCGGACCGCCTTCGAACCACTGCGCCAGTTCTTCCAGGTTGGCCAGGCGGCGCTGGTAGACCGATTCTTCCTTGCAGGTGCTGCGCAGTTCGGACACCAGGCCGGAGTCCTTGACCAGCTTGCGCACCAGGTCGCCCGAGCTCAGTCTGGGCATCTCCGCGCGCAGGTCGCGCAGGATGTCGGTGAAGCGGCTGAGGCTGTTGGCCGCGCGCGGCGGCAGCTGCGACAGCGCGCCGATCGCTTCGGCGGCATGCGCCATCGGCAGCTCCTTGTCCGACGCCAGCTCGGCGAGCTTGGCCAGCGTACCGGCGCCCACTTCACGCTTGGGCGACTGCACCGCGCGCATGAACGCGGTGTCGTCGTCGGGATTCACCAGCAGGCGCAGCCACGACAGCGTGTCCTTCACCTCCTGCCGTTCCAGGAACGCGGTGCCGCCGGTGATGTGGTACGGCGCGCGCACCAGCTGAAGCGCTTTTTCCAGCGGCCGCGACTGGAAGTTGCCGCGAAACAGGATGCAGAAATCGCTCCACGGAACCTGTTTGGAGGTGGCCAGGTAGGAGATCTCGGCCGCGACCTTCTCCGCCTCGTGTTCGCTGTTGCGGCACTCCCACACCCGGATGCGCTCGCCGTCGGCCTGGTCGCTCCACAGCTTCTTGAGATGTTCGTGCGGATTGTTGGCGATCAGGGCGTTGGCCGCGCGCAGCACGCGGTTGGAGCAGCGGTAGTTCTGTTCCAGCTTGATGATTTCCAGCGCCGGGTAATCGCGCGCCATCTGCTGCAGGTTTTCCGGGTTGGCCCCGCGCCAGGCGTAGATCGACTGGTCATCGTCGCCCACGCAGGTGAAGTTGCCGGCAGTGCCGGCCAGCTGCTTGAGCAGCCGGTACTGCGCATCGTTGGTGTCCTGGCATTCGTCGACCAGCAGGTAGCCGATCCGCTCGCGCCAGGCCAGCGCGATCTCCGGGTTTTCTTCCAGCACCTGCACCGGCAGCCGGATCAGGTCGTCGAAATCCACCGCGTTGAAGGCGGTCAGGCGCAGCTGGTAGCGCTCGTACACGCTGGCCGCTTCCTTCTCGCGGTTGCTGCGTGCCGCCGCCATCGCCTGCTCGGGCGAAAGACCGGCGTTCTTGGCCCGCGAAATCAGGTTCTTCACGTCCTCGATGTCGTCCGGCTTGGCCCCGTACATCAGGTCTTTCACCTGCGCGGTGGCATCGTCGGCGTCGAAGATCGAGAAGCCGCGCTTGAGCCCCACCGCCGCATGTTCGATCTGCAGGAACTTCAGGCCCAGCGCATGGAACGTGCAGATGGTGACGTCTTCGGCGTCGCCGCCGTGCAGGCGCTTGGCCACGCGCTCGCGCATTTCCTTGGCGGACTTGTTGGTGAAGGTGATCGCCGCGATGCGCTTGGCCGGGTATCGCCGGGTGCTGATCAGCTGGGCAATCTTTTCCACGATCACGCGGGTCTTGCCACTGCCCGCACCGGCCAGTACCAGCAGGGGACCTTCGCAGTGCAGCACTGCCGCGCGTTGGGGGGGGTTGAGACCGTGCATGCCTGCTCCGTGGATGCGGCATTGTAACGGGCGGCGGCCAGCACCGGGTCGGCGCGGACTCCCCTTCCCGGGACAGGACTTGACCCACCCCGCTGGCTGCGCTATTCAGCGGTGACTCGACGCATGGGAAGCAGTCGCATGACCCGAATCCGGAATCTCCTTGCCGTTGCCATCGCCGCCGCGGCGCTGGTCACCACCGCGGCCGGCGCCGCACCAGCGCACGATGTCGATCCCCGCGCCCAGGAAGTGATCAGTTCCCCGGGCTTCCTCACCGCCCACCCGGACCTGCGCTTCCGCCTGCTCGGCCAGGAAGCGCAGAAACGCGGCCGCCTGGGCGAAGCCCGTGGCTACTACCAGCAGGCTGCCCGCTACGCCGACAAGCCGTCGCAGGCGGCGCTGGCCGAGCTGGTCTGGGCGGGGCAGGACGAGGGTCCCGACCACGCGCTGGGCTACGTATGGATGGACCTGGCCGCCGAGCGTGGCGGCGAGTACCTGCTGGCCCGGCGCGAGGTCTACTGGAATGCGCTGACCCCGGAAGAGCGCGAGCGCGCCGTGCGCGAGGGCCGCGTCCTGTACGCCGAATACGGTGACCCAGCGGCGCGCCCGCGGCAGGAACGCGAGATGCGCGCGGTGCGCCAGAACGTGACCGGCAGCCGCACCGGCGATGCGGGACTGCTGCGCACCCAGGCCAAGGGCAACATCGGCATGCGCCAGATGGACCCGGCGATCTACTGGCAGGACCGGTTCTGGGAACCGGCCGCGTACTGGCAGTGGCAGCAGGAGGTCATCGAGGCAATCGGCCCCTAGGGCGGGCAGGCGTCTAGAATTGGCGCATGGCCAAGCTCTATTTCTACTATTCGGCGATGAACGCCGGCAAGACCACCACGCTGCTGCAGTCGGCGCACAACTACCGGGAGCGCGGCATGCGGGTGGCGATCCTGACCCCGCGCCTGGACGACCGCGCCGGGCGTGGCGTGGTGGCGTCGCGGATCGGGCTGAAGGCCGACGGCGTGGCCTTCGACCGCGACACCGACCTGGAACGGCTGATCCGCGACGACCTGGCTGCGCACGGGCCGCTCGGCTGCGTGCTCGTGGACGAGGCGCAGTTCCTGAGCCGCAGCCAGGTCTGGCAGCTCAGCGAGGTGGTCGACCAGCTGCGCATTCCGGTGCTCTGCTATGGGCTGCGCACCGACTTCCGCGGCGAGCTGTTCGAAGGCAGCCAGTACCTGCTGGCCTGGGCCGACGAGATGCAGGAAATCAAGACCATCTGCCACAGCGGCAAGAAGGCGACCATGACCGTGCGCGTGGACGAACACGGCCACGCGGTACAGGACGGCCCGCAGGTGGAGATCGGCGGCAACGAACGCTACGTGTCGGTCAGCCGCGCCGAGTTCAAGAAAATCACCCGCGGCGAAGGCAGGATCGACCCTGCCCAGGCGCGTCTACCCTTGTAGACGCGCCGGTAGGTACCGACCGTTGGTCGGTACACCTTTTCAATACAACGTCCGCTCCGGCGCCCCCGCCGGCGGCGGGCTGTACTGGTAAAGCCAGGTTTCGGTCAGGGTCTTGCCACCGCTGCGCAGGTACAGGCGGATGTCGATCTGGTCGGTGCTGTTGTCGGGCGGCACCAGGTCGAACATGGCGCGGTAACCCTTGATCTCGCGCAGGGGGCGGGCCGAAACGGTCTCGGTGCGGCCGCGGCTGGCCTGGACCACGGCCTCCACCTCGCCCTTGTCGATCAGCGCGGCCAGCTCGCCGCCGGCGAAATCCACCGCGAAGCGCCACGAGAAATACTCGCGCTTCTTGCCGATCACCCCGCCCAGACCGGTGCGGGTGGCCACGGCCTGGGCCAGCGGTGGGCGTGCCGGCGGTTCGGCGCCCCAGTACAGGCGATAGCCCAGCAGCATTTCCTGGCCCGGCTGCGGTTTCGCTTCCGGATTCCAGAACGCCACGATGTTGTCGAAGGTCTCGTCCACGGTGGGGATCTCCACCAGCTGCACCGAGCCCTTGCCCCACTGGCCCTTCGGCTCCACCCACAGGCACGGGCGCTTCTCGTAGAACACGCCGTCGTCCTGGTAATGGTCGAAATTGCGGTCGCGCTGCAGCAGGCCGAACCCACGCGGGTTGCTGTCCACGAACATGTTGAAGCGCAGCTGGCGCGGGTTGGACAGCGGGCGCCAGATCCATTCGCCCGAACCGGTCCACATCGAAAGACCGTCGGTGTCGTGGATCTCCGGGCGCCAGTCCCAGGCCATGCGGCGGTCGTTCTCGCCCACCTGGTACATGCTGGTGCACGGCGCGATGCCGAGCCGTTCGATGGCCTTGCGCGGGTACAGCGCCACGTCCACGTCCATCAGCAGAACGTCACCGTTGGTGATGGCGAAGCGGTAGGCGCCGGCGACGCTGGGCGAATCCAGCAGCGCGTACACCACCAGCGTATTGGAATCCTTGGCGGGCTGCTCCAGGAAGTAGGCGATGAAATCCGGGAATTCTTCCGGGCGCTCCATGCCGGTATCGATCGCCAGTCCGCGCGCGGACTGGCCGTACTGGCCTTCCTTGCCCACCGCGCGGAAATAGCTGGCGCCCAGGAACGCGGCGAAGTCGCGGTCGGTGTCCTGGCGGGTATTGAGGCGGAAGCCGGCAAAGCCCAGGTCGGCCGGCAGCTGCCCGTCCTTCAGTCCGCTCTTGCCGTAGTTGAAGGCCGCCGGGTCGTAGGCCAGTTCCTGTGCCATGCCATCGACGACGTCGAACATGCGCACCGGCGAGTGGAAGTACAGGCCGAGGTGGAAGAACTTGGCCTGGAAGCGGCCGGGCTGGTCGGCCCACAGCGCGTGGTCCTGGCGGTAGCTGATCGACTGGTACTGGTCCCAGTCCAGCGCCTCCAGCGGCCCCGGCAGGGTGCGCCGGTGGGTCTTGTAGGCGGCCTCGGACAGCGCGCGCGCCTGGCCTTTGAGCACGGCGAAGTCGAACGGCTGCGGCTGGCCGAGCCGGCGCAGGCCCACCTGGCTGCCCTGCGCGGCGCAGGCCGGCAGCGCGGGGAAACCGATGGCGGCCAGGGCCAGGGAGGCGTTGCGAAGGAAGTCGCGTCGTTGCATGCGGGCAGCGATGGCAGGAAAGGGCCGGCCATCATAGGCATGACCACGTTAATTCGCCGCTGTCGCGCGCGGTGATCGTTCAGCCGGACGCCGGGTGCCGCGCGCTACGCCCGGCGTACAGGCCTGCAGCAGCTGCTCGATCTGCCGGGCCACGCAACCGCCCTGCGGCCGCTGCGCGCGTACCTCGGCCTGCAGCGCCAGCAGCGCCGCACGCCCGCGCGCGGGGGACTGCGCGCAGTCCAGCTGGCCCAGCGATGCGCGCGCCAACCAGCGCAGCTGCACGCTGCGCGGGTCCATCGCATCGCCGTCGCGGAGGGGCTGCAGTGCGCGCCGGGCCTCCACCGGCTGGTCCATGCGCAGCAGGTTGCGCCCCCATGCCAGCTGCACCGCCTGCTGCTGCAGGCGCGCGTCCGGGCCGTTGCGGGTGGTCTGCCGCATCAATGCCGCCAGGCGGTCGCCGGCCTGCCAAGGGTCGACATGCTCGCCGACGATCTCGGCCATGCGACGGTCTGCGCGCAGCACCTCCAGGTCACCGTCGCCGCGCTGGGCGGCCTGCCATTGCCGCCCTTCGCGCAGGGCGGCCAGGCCGTCCTGCCAGCGCCCGCCGTCGGCCAGCGCGCTGCCGTAGTCGTACAGCCCCTGCGGGAGCAACCCGATGGCGTCCGGCTGCCGCCAGATCGCCACTGCGCGCCCGAACGCATCCACCGCCGCAGCGGTATCGCCGCGTTCCAGCGCTGCACGTCCCAGGGCGTGCCAGGTCTGCCCGGTGTCGCGGTGCTGCTCGCCCAGCGCCTTGCGGGTGAGCTGGTGGACCTGCAGCAGGGCCTGCCGGGCCTGCGCCAGGTCGCCCCGCTGCAGCGCCAGGCTGGCGCGCAGGCGGCGGATGGTCAGCGTCTCCGGGTGATCCTCGCCATACAGCGCCACTGCGTCGGCCCAAGCCTCGCCCAAGCTGCGTTCGGCACCGTCCAGGTCGCCCTGCGCGGCGAGGGTCTCGCCCAGGTGGCGATGCAGCGTGACCCGCTGCGGGTGGCGGTCGCTGGTCCGCTCCTGCAGCAGTTGCAGGGCCTGGCGGTAGCCGGCCAGCGCAGCCGGCGCGTTGCCGACGTCGTTTTCCAGCGCGGCCAGATCGGCCAGGCTTTCGGCGGTGCCGGTGGTGTCGTGCGCTACTTCGCGGCGCAGCGACAACGCCCGCTCGAACGCCTCGCGTGCCTCTTCGCGGTAGCCCAGCAGTTGCTGGCAGCGGCCCAGCTGTGCGTGGAACTCGGCCACCAGCGACGGCAGTGCCTGCTGCTGTTCGCCGGCCAGCGCCTGCAGCGGCGTCATGTGCCCCACGCACTCGCGCGACCGCCCCAGCATGCGCAGCGCGCGACCGCGCTGGGTCACGGCCTCCAGCTGCATGTCCGGCGGAACGTCTTTCACCTGCTCCAGCAGCGCGCGCTGCCGGTCCAGGGTTTCCAGCGCCAGTGCGTAGTCGCCCATGCCGATCCGCAGCCGTCCGATCACGCCTTCCAGGTTGGCCAGCGGCAGGGGCTGGTCGGCCAGTTCGGCCTCGCCGCGCTGCTGCCCGGTCGCCAGCAGCTGGCGTACGTCGAAGCTGCCATGGCGCACGCCGGCGGCGCGGTCGAACAGGCCGATGGTGAAATCCTGCATGGCCTGGGCGCGCGCGATCTCGCGCCGGGCCTGCTGCATCTGCCACAACGCCAGCGCCGCCAGCGCCACCAGGACCACCGCGACCACGGCCGCAAGCGCCACGCCCCAGCGGTGCCGGCCCAGGTACTTGCGCAGCCGGTACAGCGCGCGCTGCGGGCGCGCCTGGATCGGACGGCCCTCGAGGAAGCGCTGCAGGTCCTGGGCCAGCGCCTCCACCGAGGCATAGCGCTGCGCCGGCTCCTTCTGCAGGGCCTTCAGCAGCACCGTGTCCAGGTCGCCGCGCAGGCGCCGGGCCAGGCGCCGCGCCGCCGGCGTGACCGCCGCATCGGTGATGTCGCCGCGCAGCAGCACGCTGGACGCGCGGGGCGCATCAACTTCCAGGATCGACCGCTCCCATTCGGCGTCGCTGACCCTGCGCAGGCGGTATGGCTTGCGCCCGGTGATCACCTCGAACAGCACCACGCCGAGCGAGTACACGTCGGTCAGCGTGGTCACCGGGGCGCCCCGCACCTGCTCCGGTGCGGCGTAGTGCAGGGTGAAGGCACGCGCTTCGGTGGGCGGGTGCACGGCGTTGGCGCGCGCCTGCTCGTCGTCGAGCAGTTTGGCGATGCCGAAATCCAGCAGCTTCACTTCGCCCGCGGTGGTGACCAGGATGTTGGACGGCTTCAGGTCACGGTGCACGATCAGGTTGGCGTGCGCATGGCTGACCACCGCGCACACCTGCAGCATCAGCTGCAGGCGGCGTTCCAGCGGCAGCTGCAGGCGCTGGCAGTAGTCGGTGATCGGTTCGCCTTCCACGTAGGCCAGGGCCAGGTAAGGCTGGCCCTGCAGGTCCACGCCGGCGTCGAGCAGCTGCGCCAGGTGCGGGTGCTGCAGGCGCGCCAGGATCTCGCGTTCGCGGCTGAAGCGCTGGCGCAGCCCGGGATCGGCATAGCCGCTGCGCAGCAGCTTCAGCGCCACCTGGCGCTGGTACAGGCCATCGGCGCGTTCGGCCAGCCACACTTCGCCCATGCCGCCTTCGCCCAGTTGCCGCAGCAGCCGGTACGGGCCGATATGGGTGCCGGCGCGGCTGTCCTCGGGGGCGGCGGTCCACAGCGGTTGGGCCATGAAGTCCTGGCTTTCCTGCTCGTGCGCCAGCAGCCGTTCCAGGTCATCGGCCAGCGTGGCATCGGCCGCACGCAGTTGCGCCAGGCGCGCGCTGCGCTGGTCGGAGGGCATTTCCAGCAACTGATCCAGCAGCGAGGAGAGCTGCCGCCAGCGCACTGCATCCATCGTCCCTTCCCCGGGCGTCGTGTTACCGCGCTGCCGATTCGACCGCCGTGCTCAGTCCTCGCGGACCGAGGCCAACAGGAACATCCGCGCCTTCTGCCAGTCGCGCCGGATGCTGCGCTCCGAACGCTGGCACAGGTCGGCGATTTCCTGCTCGGACAGCCCGGCGAAGTACCGCAGCTCCACCACCTTGGCCAGGTGGTTGTCCACCGCCTGCAGGCGCGCCAACGCGACGTCCAGCGCCAGCAGGTCTTCGTCCAGGCGCACGCCGCTGCTGCTGTTTTCGGGAATCTCCGCAACCCGCTTGAGGTCGCCGCCGCGCTTGCGCGCCAGCCGGTTGCGCGCGTAATCGACCACCACGCTGCGCATCGCCGAGGCGGCATAGGCGAAGAAATGCGCCCGGTCCTCGAACCGCGCCGCGCCACGTGCGCCCAGCAGTTTGAGGTAGGACTCATGCACCAGCGAGGTCGCATCCAGGGTTCGACCCTGCTGCCCGGCCAGCTGGCGCCGGGCCATGCTGTGCAGTTCCTGGTACAGCAGGGTGAGCACCCGGTCCAGCGAGGCGCGGTCGCCCGCCCGGGCTGAATCCAGCCATACGGTGATATCCGGGCTTTCGTCCATCGCACACCCCCGCCGGTGACGTTGGGCCGACTATAGCGCCGGTTTCCGTCCGTGCGTATGCCGGTTCAGCGCTGGCAGTGGCCGCACCAGACGCTGGCGCGCTGGCCGATGGTCGCGTGGCGCAGCAGCCGCCCGCATTGCCGACAGGGTTCGCCTTCGCGCCCATAGACCAGCAGTTCCTGCTCGAAATAGCCCGGCGCGCCATCGGGATTGATGAAATCGCGCAGGGTGGTGCCGCCGCGGGTGATGGCGTACGCCAGGATCTGCTTCACCGCCGTGGCCAGGCGCTGGTAGCGCTCCCGCGAAATCTTCCCTGCCTCGCGCAGCGGGTTGATCCCGGCCATGAACAGGCTTTCGGCCGCGTAGATGTTGCCCACGCCGACCACGATGCCCTGGTCCATCAGGAAGGTCTTCACCGGCGCCCGGCGGCCCCGGCTGCGCTGGAACAGGTACTCGCCGTCGAACGCGTCGTCCAGCGGTTCCGGGCCCAGGCCGGCCAGCAGTTCGTGGGTTGCCCCCGCCGGCTGCCACAACAGGCTGCCGAACCGGCGCGGGTCGTTGAAGCGCAGCAGGCGGCCGTTGTCCAGGCTGATGTCGACATGGTCGTGCGCCCGCACCGGGGTGTCGCCGGGCAGCACGCGGAGGCTGCCGGACATCCCCAGGTGCAGCACCGCACTGCCGATGGCGGTATCCAGCAGCAGGTACTTGGCGCGGCGGCGCACGCCCTGGATGGCCTGCCCCGGAAGCAGCTGGCTGATTTCGTCGGGAATCGGCCAACGCAGGTCTGGCCTGCGCAGGATCACGCCGTGGATGCCGCGGCCTTCCAGGTGCGGGGCCAGGCCGCGGCGGGTGGTTTCTACTTCGGGAAGTTCGGGCATGGGGAAAGGAAAGGCAGGGTCGGTTGCCGCAGCGGGGCAGAGCCCCGCTCTACCCGATTGGCGGGCAGGTGCGCGGCGTCATCGGGGTGGGGCGGACAGTTCCTTCGCGCTCAGGGAGCCGTCGCGGTTGGCGTCCTGCTTGTGGAAGCGGTCGATGATGGTCTGGCGCTGCTGCTCGCGGGTGATCGGCCTGCCCTTGCCGCCCGGCAGTTCGTCGGCGCTGAGCACGCCATCGCCATTCCGGTCCATGCGGTCGAAGGCGTACATCATCCAGGCCACGTACTCGTCGACGCTGACCTTGCCGTCGCCGTCGCTGTCCATGCGCTGCAGGTAGGTGCCGGTGTCGGCTACCTGCGCCTGCGCGCCCAGCGCGAACAGCAGCAGCGCGGCGCAGGAAAAACGCCGCGCAGGGCGGCGTTTTCCGGAAACGGTGGACGGGCGCACCGGTCAGTGCGCCGTCAGCGCGTAGCCCTTCAGGCGGGCTGCGTAATTCTGCAGCGCGGCGATGCCGCTGGCCTCGGCTTCGTGGCACCAGGCCTGCAACAGCTTCAGGCGTTCGGCGGCGTCGTTGCCGCGGGCTTCGAGCAGGGCCGCCAGGCGCGCGCGGTGTTCGACCAGCACGCGGATGCGCGGGCGCTGCTCCACCCAGCTGCTGAGCTCGGCACGGCAATCGGGCTTGAGCCAGCGGCCATCGTTGACCAGGCCACGGCGCATGCGGCGCGGCAGCAGCTGGCGCAGCTTGGCACCGGCCATCGCCGCTTCCTCGCGCAGCGCCGGCACGAACACGTTGCGCTGGTAATCAGTCATCGCCTGGAAGCGGTGCGAAAGCAGCGCCTTGAGGGTTTCGGCATCGGGCACGGCAATGTTCGGGCGCACGTCCATGCTCGGCGCTACGCGCAGCACCTTGGCCAGGCCAACGGCCTGCAGGCCGCGGATGGCCGCCCAGCCGATGTCGAATTCCCAGCGGCGCATCGAGAAGCGCGCCGAGCTGGGGAAGGCATGGTGGTTGTTGTGCAGTTCTTCGCCGCCGATCCAGAACGCCCACGGGGTGAGGTTGGTCGAGGTGTCGGCCGACTCGAAGTTGCGATAGCCCCACCAGTGGCCCAGTCCGTTGACCACGCCGGCGGCCCAGAACGGGATCCACGCCATCTGGATGGCCCACAGCGCAACGCCCGGCAGGCCGAACAGCAGCAGGTTCAACGCGAACAGCACGACCGGGCCCAGGTTGGCGTGCGGGGTGTAGAGGTGGCGCTCGATCCAGTCTTCCGGGGCGCCACGGCCGTACTGCTCGATGTCCGCGCGCATCCCGCGGGCTTCGCGGTACAGCTCCACGCCGCGCCAGAACACGGTGCCGATGCCCTTGGTGACCGGGCTGTGCGGATCTTCCTCGGTTTCCACCTTGGCGTGGTGCTTGCGGTGGATGGCCACCCACTCCTTGGTGATCATGGAGGTGGTGAGCCAGGTCCAGAAGCGGAAGAAGTGCGCGATGACCGGGTGGAAGTCCACGCCACGGTGGGCCTGGCTGCGATGCAGGTACAGCGTGACGGCAAAGATGGTGAGCTGGGTGAACACCAGCAGCACCAGGCCCATGCCCCACCAGCCGAGGCCGACGACACCGCCGGTCAGGAAGTTGAGGAGGGTATCGAGCATCGCAGGACTCCGGGCCGCAACGGCCAGCAGGGAAACGGGTTTACAGGTAGGTCCATCATGGGGCCAGACGTTGCAAACTTCATCCGTCTGATGCGATTTTTGCGCAGTCATTCAGTTGATTTCCCCCTTCGTGAGCATTGCCCCCGCATTCATGACCGTCGCTACCCCTCCCCCGGCCGCTGCGTCCGCCGCCCCGTTGATCGAACTGGACCGGGCCTGCGTCATCCGCGGCCAGGTCCGGGTCCTGCACGACCTCAGCCTGCGTATCGCACAGGGCCAGCACACGGCGCTGCTGGGCCCGAACGGCTGCGGCAAATCCTCTTTCATCAAGCTGATCACCCGTGAGCTGTACCCGCTGGCGCATGCCGACGGCAGCGTGGCGGTGCGCGTGCTTGGCCAGAACCGCTGGCAGGTGGACCGGCTGCGTTCGCAGTTGGGTATCGTCACCGGCGACCTGAGCAGCAACCTGGCCGACATGCCGGGCCTGACCGTGGAAGAAGCGGTGCTGTCCGGGTTCTTCGCCAGCTTCGTGGTGCCGGCATTCCGCGAGGTGACCGACGACATGCGCGCGCGGGTGCGTGAAACCCTGGCCCTCACCGGCGCACTGCCGTTGCTGCAGCGCGGCTACGCCGAGCTGTCCGCCGGCGAAACCCGTCGCGTGCTGATCGCGCGTGCGCTGGTCAACCGCCCGCAGGCGCTGCTGCTGGACGAACCCTCCACCGGGCTGGACCTGGTGGCCCGCCAGCACCTGGTGGCCACCATGCGCACGTTGGCCGCGCAGGGCATCACCCTGGTGCTGGTGACCCACCACATCGAAGAAGTGATTCCGGAAATCGAACGCGTGGTGCTGCTGCGCGGTGGCCGGATCGCCGCCGACGGCACGCGCGCGGAGCTGCTGCGCGATGGGCCGCTGTCCGAGGTGTTTGGTGGCCCCATCCAGGTGCTGGAGCACGAAGGTCGGCTGACCGCGTTCGCCGGGTAAAACAGCCACGCAGGGCGTGGCGCTACACGCCCTGCGCTGCTTCCCTGCCTAGAACCGCACCGCTACCGCGCGGCGTTCGATCGGCGCCATCCGGCCCTGGTCCTGCAGCTGCAGGTCACGCAACTCGAAAGGCGCGCCGTAGCCATTGGGCAGCGCGACCTCGTCGAAGGCCAGCAGCAGCTCACCGCTGCCGGCAGCGTCGAACCACGCAGCGCTGTGTGCCTGCGCCACCGGGCGCAGGCTGCCGCCCGGGGCGGTGGCGTACAGGGTGCCGCGGGCTTCGTACCGGCCCGGCGCGCCTATCTGCAGCGGCAACCGCACCTGGCGCTGCGCCGCGTCCACCTCGGCCTGGCCGCTGAAGCGCGCGGTCGCCCGCGCCACCGCGAACGCCACCTTGGCGTCGCGCTGCACGCCCTGCGCGCTCACGAAGGCCTGCAGCTCCCACAATCCCTCGGTGGTGCCGATGTCCTCCGGAACGGTCACCTGCGCGCGCAGGCCGTCCCTGGCGGTCACCAGCGGCACCGGCCAGCTGCGGCCGTCCGGCGCCACCAGCAGCGCCTCGCCGGCGGCCGGCAGCGCGCGCGGCACCGAGCGCCCGGCCGCGCGTGCCGCATTGCCGCCGTCGTTCTGCAGCCGCGCGGTCACCCCCACGCGGCCGCCGGCCAGCACCTGCTGGCGGTCGGCCTGCAGCTGCAGTGCGATCGGGCTGTTGGGCTCAAGCACCTGCACCACATAGCGGCCCTGGGCCTGCGCCGCCTGCAGGCGGTAGCTGCCCACCGCCGTGCTGGCGCCGGTACGCGCCATCGCGCTGCCCTCGTTTACGCCCATGCCCGCCGCGCGCAGCTGCTGCGCGTCGGCCACCGCGTCCAACGCCAGGGCGCCATCGGGGGCGCGCACCTGCAGCTGCTCCACCTCCAGCGCGCGGGCGCCCTGCACCGGGCTGACCTGGATCACCGCGTCGGGGGCGGTCAGCGGCAGCTCCAGGCCACGTTGCAGGGTGGCCGCATCCACGGTGTCCCAGTAGCTGCGGCTGAGCGCGGCCTGGGGTGCCGGCGCCTCCAGCGCCTGCTCCGGGTCCAGCGCCCAGGCAAAACGCACCGGGGCGCGTTCAACGGTGGCATCGGGCATCGGCGCGCGTTCCACGCGCGGGGCGACCTGGTCGGTGCCGCGCGCCGCCTGCAGGGGTTGTGCGGCCTGCAGCGGCAGCGCGAACAGCGCCGAGGCCACGGCCATGGCAAGCATCAATCGAGACGTCATGGGGTGCTCCTCAGAGGGTCAGGTCGTTGCGCAGGATCGCGCCCAGGCCGAAGCAGTCGCGCCGGCTCTGGTTGTGGCTGAGCGGTTCGGCGCCCTTGGTACGCGCCTTGTCGGTGAACAGCAGCGTGCCGGCGGCCTTCTGGCTGCTGCATTCGAGGAAGCCGTCGGAACAACTGTCGAGCCAGTTCTGGGTGAGCTCCAGCCCCACGTTCTGCGCGTAACCGCCGCAGTAGCTGTTGCTGTCCCACACCGCCGACTCCACGTCCGAGCCGACCACCGCGCGGAACGGCTTGGGCAGCGCCGGGCGCCCCGCCGTGCCGTAGAGGTTCTGCGCGTTGTAGGTGGCCATCCAACCCACCTGCTGCATGCGCACGGCGTCGTTCTGGTAACCCAGCAGCCAGCCCACCGAGGCTTCGAACACGTTGCCGTTGAGCACTGCGTCGGCCAGCGGCGTCCCGGCCGACGAGGGCGCCAGCGCGGTGACCTTGCTGATGGTCTGGATCAGCTTCGGGTAGCGGCTGTCGTAGGTGGGGTTTGACAGGATCCAGCGCACCACGTTGCCGCCGTTGGAATGGGTGATCACCACCAGCCGGGTGATGCCCTTGCTGTTGATGAAGGTGGTCAGCTGGCCGGCCAGGCAACCAGCTGCTTCCGGCTTCCACATGTACTGTTCGAAATCGCAGTTGACCACGGTGTAATTGGCGCTGTTGGGCAGCCCTTGGCGCACCGTGTCGATGATGCCCGGCTGCCAGTACTCGGCGCGGGCATCGGTCTGCTTGCCGGTACCGTGCACGAAGGCCACGCCGACCACGTCGGCCGCCTGTGCGCCGCCACTGGCCAGCATGACTCCCAGGGCCAGGCCGATGGCCTTCCCTACTGCATTGCTCTGCATTCTGCGTCTCCGTTCAGGCAGGTAGCGGGGCCACGCTCCGCGCTGCCGGGTGATCCCCCTGGGCGTTGGCACTGCTCCGCCATCGACTCGGCCTATCCATATCCGGATGACGGCGGGTAGCGCCGATGCAGAAGCTATGCCGGCTGACGCTCGCAGTCCGTGACCCAGTACCGGGTTCGTGGCATTTGAAACCAATCCCACCGGTGCGCCGCAGTGCGCCATGCCGGGTCTGGCGGCATGACCTGCGGCCGCTGGCAGGCGACCGCGAAGCTGCGATCATGCGGGCGTCACATTCCTGGGATCCACCGATGCACGCTGCCGCTTCCGCCCCCTTCCTGCGCCCCCTGCTGGCCACCGCCGTGCTGGCGGCGCTTGTCGGCTGTACCAGCGTGGCCGCGCCGACGACGCCGGTGGAGGCCTCGGTGGTGACCAAGGCGGTGGGCTACCTGGCGGCAGACGCGGTCCCCGGCAGCCTGGCGCTGGTGCCGGCACCGCCAGCGGCCGGCTCGGCCGGGTTCGCGCTGGACGAACAGGTCAGCCGCGAGGCGCGCGCCCTGCGCGGCAGCCCTCGCTTCGCGCAGGCGCACCGCGATGCCGAACTCGGGTTTCCGGACGGCGCGAACCAGTTCGCCTGCGCGATCGGGCTGGACGTGGATGCGCATAAGACGCCGGCGCTGTACCGCCTGCTCGAGCGCAGCCGCATTGATGCCAGCGCCGCCACCCGCGCCGCCAAGCACCACTACCAGCGCCCTCGCCCGTTCATGGTCAACGGCGAGCCGACCTGCACGCCGGAGGATGAGGACGGGCTGCGGAAGAATGGTTCGTACCCGTCCGGGCACACCTCGATCGGCTGGGCCTGGGCCCTGATCCTGTCGGAGGTCGTGCCCGAGCGTGCCGATGCCATCCAGGCGCGCGGCCGCAATTACGGCGAAAGCCGCCTGGTGTGCAACGTGCACTGGCAGAGCGACATCCTCGAAGGCCGCTTCATGGGCGCGGCAGCGGTGGCACGCCTGCACGACAACGCCGAGTTCAACCGCGACCTGCTGGCGGCGCGGAAGGAGATCGCGACGGCGAGAAAGGCGGGGGCGAGTGTCGGCCGTGACTGCGCGGCGGAAGAGACGGTGCTGAAGATCCGACCTGCCAGCGCGTTGTGATGTCGGGTAACCCGGTAATGATGTATCCGGGTCTTATCGCGTTCGCCAGCGATTCGTAGTGCCACGCCATGCGTGGCAACCGCGCAACGCGCGGCTCACGTATCCGAACCCATATCAACGCGGCGTGGGTGGACTTACCGACGCTTACATCCGTCCGAAGACGTCCTTCAGGTGTACAGGACGTCGGAACGGAGTGCCTTTCTGCGTTTCAGGTCATGCGTTACCGGGCGTTGCACCGTTATCGGCGGTCGTTTGGGAACCGACCCTACCGCGCAGGCAACACGTCGAAATGGAATGAAAAACGGCGCGGATTTCTCCGCGCCGTTTCCCTTTCATCCCATCAACCGCATCATCAGAACTTCGCGGTGAACTCCACGCCGAAGGTGCGCGGCTCGTTGAGGAAGCCGGTCAGGTTGTTGAAGTCGATCGCACCCACCACGCGGGTCTGGTTGGTCAGGTTGCGACCGAACACGGCGACGTCGTACTGGCCGTAGTCCCAGTTGTAGCCCAGGCGCAGGCCACCTTCCAGCGACGAGCGGCTGCGGAACTCCGGCGACTCGTACAGGAAGAAGTTCACCGCGCTGCGGTAGGCCCAGTCGGTGTACACGTAAAGCTCGCTGGCATCGGTGACCGGGAAACCGGCACGCAGGGTCAGGTTGTGGATCCACTTCGGTGCCTGCGGCAGCGGATTGCCATTGACCAGCGCGTAGGTGCCGCCGTTGATCACCGTGGTCGGATCGGTGATGGTGCAGCCGCCACCGCAGATCGCCACCGCCAGGTCGCGGTCCTTGATCTCGGTGTCGTTGTAGCTGCTGCCCAGGGTGAGCAGGACGTGGTCGGTGAGGTAGGCCTCGAAGTCCAGCTCGGCGCCCTGGCCGATGGTCTTGTCGGCATTGAGCAGGGTGGCAGTGTTGTTGCTGCCGCCCACCGCGATCAGCTGCTGGCCGTCGACGTTGTAGCGGAAGATGTTGAAGCCCAGGCGCGCGCGACGGTCGAACAGGTCGGCCTTGACGCCCACCTCATACGAAATCACCTTCTCCGAGTCGGCCTGCGACACGCCACCGAAGGCCAGACGGCCCTGGATGGAAGGCGCGCGGAAGCCCTTGGCCACGCGGGCGTAGGTGTTGACGTTGTCGGTGATCTGGTAGACACCGCTCAGGTCCCAGCTGACATCGTCGACATCGGTGTTGGCGACGTACGGACCGCTCACCGGCGTGCCGCCCGGAACCGCCTGCAGCACGCTGGCGGTGAAGTCCTTCTCGTCCTGCGTGTAACGCACGCCACCGCGCAGCTTGAACTTGTCGGTCACGTCGAAGTCGCCGGACGCGAAGACCGCCCACGCCTTGTTGCGCTGGCTCTGCACGGCGTGGCCGGTCTGCGGGTTGCCCGGGGTCAGCGAGTCGTAGTTGAAGCTGTCGATGGTGACGTCTTCATCGAAGTAGAACACGCCGGCCTGCCAGTCGAAGCGACCCCACTCGTTGGATTCCACGCGGAATTCCTGGGTCCACTGGCGGTGGTGCGGCAGGCCGTCGGCCGATTCGGACGGGAACGGGATGAAGCCCGGGCCGTAGTTGCCCGCGCCCAGGAAGCTGGCGCCGTAGCCACCGTCGATATCGCCGTGGTTGAGCGACTCGGCGGTTTCATAGCCGGTGATCGAGTGCAGGGTCACCCGGCCGAGGTTCCACTGCAGGCGCGCGCTGCTGCCCCAGGTTTCGAGCTCGGAGAAGTTCACGCCGTCGTTGGAGACCTTGTCGCGGTCGAAGTTTTCCACCAGCGCATTGCTGCCCGGCTGGATGATGTTGGCGCGGAACAGGCGCGCGGTGCCGTTGAGCTTGCGCTTGTGCAGGTTGAGCAGCGCTTCGAAATCGTCGCCTTCGTACAGGAACTGCACGCGGCCGGCGAACTCGTCATAGCCCTCGAAGCCTTCGGCCGGTGCATTGGCGCGGGTGTTGTCGACGTAGTTGTCGCGGCGCTGGTACAGGCCCGACACACGTGCGGACCAGCGGTCGGTCAGAGGACCACCGTAGGCGGCCTGGGTGTTCCAGGTGTCGTAGGTGCCATAGGACACCTTCACGTAGCCATCGGCGTCCTGCGAGGGACGGGCCGAATCGAACTTGACCACGCCGGCCGGGGTATTGCGCCCGAACAGGGTGCCCTGCGGGCCGCGCAGCACTTCCACGCCGGCCAGGTCGAACAGCGGGAAGCCCTTCAGCAGCGGGCTTTCCTGCACCACGTCGTCATACACCAGCGACACCGGCTGCGAGGCATTGAGATCGAAGTCGGTATTGCCCAGGCCGCGGATGTAGAAGCGCGGGAAGGCACGACCGTAGGACGATTCGATGTTCAGGCTCGGCACGCGCGCCGACAGGAAGCGGATGTCGTCGCCGGCCGAACCGAGCACGTCGAGCTTTTCGCCCTGGATGGCCGAGATCGACACCGGCACGTCCTTGGCGTTTTCGACACGGCGCTGGGCGGTGACCTGCAGGGTGTCGAGTGCGACCGGATCCTTGGTGGCAGGAGCTTCCTGGGCTGCGGCCGTCAACGGCAGCAGGGCGGCAAGAGCGACAACGAGGGGGTGCACGGACGGAAGACGGCCGTGGGCAGTGCGGTTCGGGAACATGGCGATTAGGCTGTGTTGGGAGGGGTGGTGGACCGGCGCTACCAGACAATTGTTGCAGTACAACAACTGCGTCGCAAATACGGATCTTTCATTACCAAGATCCGCGCCCCCAGATGTGAAGGCATGGCCCCGGGCATCGCGTCGTGGATCTCGCCCGATATGGCAGGATGAACGTCTTCAGCCAGAGCCTGGCGCCATGCGGATGATGCAATGCTGTCAGAGGACCCCAGAGGGAAGCCCAAGGACGACGACGCCGTGTCCGTAAGCGGGTGGCGGGTCTGGATGACGGTGATGGCCTGGGTTCTTTGTCTCCCGGGCTTGCTTTACCACGTGGTGATCTTTGGGTCGGTCGCGCTGGCGGGCCTGTTATCGGGCGAATGGCTGGCGCCCTTGGACCTGCCGGAACTGGGGGTGATGCTGCTCATCCTGCTCAGCACGTTGTCCTGGCTCGCCCTGGCCTGGATGAGCCTCGCGTGGATCCAGGACCGACCGGTGCACTGGGCATGGCCGGTGGGGGGCACCGCAGTGACACTGCCGATACTGCTGGGAACCCATTTCGTTGCGGCGCTGTTTGTCCTGCCCGGCGTTCTTTTGGCGCTCTACCTGTGTGTCTGGCACCTCCGCCAGGCGCGGCGAGCGACCGGCAACCCTGCATAACCACGCAATGCACACTGCCGGCCATGGGCCGGCACTACCGGTATGCTATCGCCCATTCACATTTCGCCACGCCCATGACCGCCTTCCGCCGCACCCGTCTCACGCTGTCCGTTGCCCTGCTCGGCCTGCTGGCTGGCTGCGGCGGTGAAGCCGTTCGCCCAACCCCGCCGCCGGTGGCCACTACGGTGGTGCCGGCCAAGCCGGTGAAGATCGGCATCGCGCTCGGCGGCGGCGCGGCCAAGGGCTTCGCGCATATCGGCGTGATCAAGATGCTGGAAGCCAATGGCTTCGAGCCGGTCGTGGTGTCCGGCACCAGCGCCGGCAGCGTGGTCGGCGCGCTGTACGCCAGCGGCATGGATGCGTTCCAGATGCAGACCAAGGCCGTGGCGCTGGATGAAACCAGCATCCGCGACGTGCGCCTGTTCTCCGGCGGCCTGGTGCAGGGCCAGAAGCTGCAGGACTACGTCAACGCCCAGGTCAACAACCGCCCGGCCGAGAAGCTCAAGAAGCCCTTCGCCGCGGTGGCCACCAACCTCGATACTGGCGACCGTGCCGTGTTCGTGCGCGGCAACGTGGGCCAGGCCGTGCGCGCGTCCAGCAGCATCCCGGGCGTGTTCGAGCCGGTGAAGATCGGCAGCAACCTGTTCGTGGATGGCGGCGTGGTCAGCCCGGTGCCGGTGGATGCGGCGCGCCAGCTCGGCGCGGACTTCGTCATCGCCGTGGATATCTCCAGCAAGGCCAGCGGCAAGTCGCCGACCGGCATGCTGGGCATCGTCAATCAGTCGATCTCGATCATGGGGCAGCGCCTGGGCGAGCAGGAACTGGCGCGCGCCGACATCATCATCCGCCCCAAGGTGCTGGACATCGGCGCGGCCGATTTCAGCCAGCGTGGTTACGCGATCCTGGAGGGCGAAAAGGCCGCGATGGCGGCAATGCCGCAGATCCGCGCGAAGATCCAGCAGCTGCAGAAGGCGCGCGCGGCCGCACTGGCGCCGCCGCCGAAGCCGAAGTGCGAAGCACCCTCGCGCGTGGGCAAGCTGATGGGCCGCAAGGAAAAGTGCGAGGGGTAACCCGCGTCATCGCTGGGCGCCGCCGGCGGTAGAGCCGACTGTCAGTCGGCTGCTCTGCGCACGGGCGTTGGTGTCTCCGCAAAAGGCAGCCGACTGACAGTCGGCTCTACCGTTGCGGTGGCACGTTGCGTCATTCCAGCTGGGACAGGGGCAGCGCCCTGAAGTCCTTCACCGTGCGCAGCACGAAGCTGGAATTCACGTCGGCCACGCCGGCGGCATTGAGCAGCTTGTCAAGCAGGAAGCTGGAGAAGTGCTCCAGGTCGCGCACGTAGATGTGCAGCAGGTAGTCCATGTCGCCGGTCAGCGCATGGCAGGCCACCACTTCGTCCCACTCCACCACGCTGTCGGCGAACACGCCAATGGCGTGCTGGTCATGCTTCTCGAGTTGTACGCGCACGAACGCCTGCAGGCCCAGGCCGATCCGGCGCGGTTCCAGCCGCGCGCCGTATCCGGCGATGACGCCTTCGCTTTCCAGCCGCTGCACCCGCCGCAGGCACGCCGACGGCGAGAGGTTCACCCGCGCGGCCAACTCGGCGTTGGTGGCGCGCCCGTGCTGCTGGATCTCCGCCAGCAGTCGCAGATCCGTGCGGTCGAACTGGGCATCTCCGGACATTGCTGCTCCGCAACATTGAATGGACGCAACGATATTGCGCCAGTTCGGCATATTCATGCAACTTTGCAATCCTCTTGCGCGCGCCCTGCCCTACCCTCTATCGATGACCTGCCAGGAGCCTGCCCCGATGGAAACCGCCACCGCCCCCCGCCGCGTCGAACACCAGCAGACCGACAAGGGCTACGTGCCGGTCTATACCACCGCCGTGGTGGAACAGCCGTGGGACAGCTACACCGCCGACGACCACGCCACCTGGAGCACGCTGTACCAGCGCCAGCGCGAACTGCTGGTCGGCCGCGCCAGCCGCGAGTTCCTGCAGGCGCAGGACGAAATGGGCATGAACGCGCACATGATTCCGCGCTTCGACCAGCTCAACGAAGTGCTGGGCGCCGCCACCGGCTGGACCCTGGTTGGCGTGGAAGGCCTGCTGCCGGAACTGGATTTCTTCGACCACCTGGCCAACCGCCGCTTCCCGGTCACCTGGTGGATCCGCCGCCCGGACCAGATCGACTACATCGCCGAACCGGACATGTTCCACGACCTGTTCGGGCACGTGCCGCTGCTGATGAACCCGGTGTTCGCCGATTACATGGCCGCCTACGGCCGCGGCGGCGTCAAGGCGCATGCGATCGGGCCGGAAGCGCTGCAGCACCTCACCCGCCTGTACTGGTACACGGTGGAGTTCGGCCTGATCAACACGCCCGAGGGGCTGCGCATCTACGGCGCCGGTATCGTGTCGTCGAAGGGCGAATCGCTGTACTCGCTGGAATCGGCTGCGCCGAACCGGATCGGGTTCGACCTGGAACGCATCATGCGCACCCGCTACCGGATCGACACCTTCCAGAAGACCTACTTCGTCATCGACAGCTACGAGCAGTTGATGGAAGCGACCGCGCCGGACTTCACCCCGATCTACGCCGCGCTGGAATCGCAGGAGCACCTGCCGGCCGGTGACGTGCAGGACGGCGACCGCGTGTTCCAGAAGGGCACCGGCGAAGGCTGGGCGGAAGGCGGCGACGTTTGACGTCGTTCGCTGACGCAATTCACCGGGCCTTTTGAAGTTTAGCGACCTAACCTTCAAAAGCTTCAGAGGCTTTTGAAGGTTAGCGTCAGTAGAGCCGGGCCCTGCCCGGCTGGCTTCACCGCGGATACGCCAGCAGCACGACCAGATCCTGCTCCCCGCGCTGCTGCAGCGCGTGCAGGCTGCCCACCCGGGTCAGCAGCGCGTCGCCGGCCGCCACGTCGTACTGCTTCCCATCCAGCACGTAGCTGCCCTGCCCGCTGACGATGTAATAGATCTCGTTCTTGTGCTGCGGGTGCAGGCCAATCCCCGCGCCCTTGTGCAGCACGCGCTTGCGCAGCACGAACGGCAGGTCCTTGTCGTCGGCGAAGAATGGATACGCCGTGGTCGGTCCTGCACCGCCATGCGGACCGGGCTGGGTGATGGCGATATCGCGTTCGTGCACCACCCGCGACGGCTTGGCCGGATCAGCGCCCTGCCCTGCGGATCGGCTCACGTCGCAATCGATATCCCGCTTCAACGCGGGCTTGAGGTCCGGCTTCAGCGCCACCCAGTCGCGCATCACCAGGCAGGCCACGGCAGTGGCGCCGGCCAGGCTGAAGTGGGTGCCATCGGCCTTGTTCTGTTCGGGCACGAACAGGAAGTACGGCTTGGCGCCCTGCTCGCCCAGCGCGCGGATCCAGCGCGTGGAGCTGGCATTGAGGTCGATCAGCGCCACCTGCTCGCGCTCGGCCAGCTGCTTTACGGTCTGGGTGTACAACCCATGTGTGTCGAGCAGCGAACCGAAGTCGTACAGCAACCGCGCCACCGGAGTGATGAGCACCGGCGTGGCGCGCTTGTCGCGGGCCAGCTGCACGTAGCGCATCAGGTATTGCGGGTAGGCAGTGACCGGATCGTTGTAACGGGTGGGGTCTTCGAACTTGGCGTCGTTGTGGCCGAACTGGATCAGCAGCACATCGCCGGGCTGGATCTCGGCCGCGATCGCATCGAGGCGTTTTTCCTCGATGAAGCTGCGCGCGCTGCGGCCACCCTTGGCGTGGTTGCGGACTTCCCACGACGCCGGGTCGAGGTAGCTCTGCAACGCCTGTCCCCAGCCGGCCTGCGGGGCGCGTTCCGGGCCGTATTCGGCGGCAGTGGAATCACCGGCGATGAAAATACGGTGCGGCGCCGCGTGTGTGGTGACCGCCGCGAACAGCAAAAGCATCGGGAGCAGGAAGCGGTGCATTTTCGGGCTCCAGGAGGGCCGGCCAACGGCCGGCGCTACCGTCATGACGTTTGGCGGGGGAACCGACCAACGGTCGGTTCCTACCTGTCTTGCGCCGCGGGTTCGCGGCCGACGATCTGATCCCGGTAGGTATCGACCGTTGGTCGATACCCATGCGTCACCGAGCCAGCCAACCACCGTCAACGGGAATGACCGAACCATTGACGTAATCCGAAGCGCTGGACGCCAGGAACACCGCCGTACCGGCCAGGTCCTCCGGGGTGCCCCAACGACCCGCCGGAATGCGGTCGAGGATGGACTTGTTGCGGTCCTGGTCGGCGCGCAGTGCGGCGGTGTTGTCGGTCGCCATGTAGCCGGGGGCGATCGCGTTGACGTTGATGCCCTTGTTGGCCCACTCGTTGGCCAGCAGGCGCGTGATGCCGGCGATGCCGCTCTTGCTGGCGGTATACGACGGCACCCGGATCCCGCCCTGGAAGGACAGCATCGAGGCGATGTTGATGATCTTGCCGCGGCCCTGTGCGATGAAGTGGCGGCCGGCAGCCTGCGAGATGAAGAATGCGGACTTGATGTTGACGTTCATCACGTCGTCCCAGTCCTGCTCGCTGAAGTCCACTGCATCGGCGCGACGGATCAGGCCGGCGTTGTTGACCAGGATATCCAGGCCACCCAGGCCTTCGACGGTTTCGCGGATGACGCGCTCGACCGGTTCGATGCTGATCAGGTTCGCTTCCACTGCCAGGCAGCGGCGACCCAGCGCGGTGATCCTGGCGATGGTCTCGGTGGGCGGCGCGATGCCGGCCACGGCGACGTCGGCGCCGGCCTCTGCCAGCGCCACGGCGATGCCCTGCCCCAGGCCGGTATTGCCACCGGTGACGAGGGCGATCTTGCCTTCCAGACTGAACG
>Ga0209257_1001000_pt1 | contig 38276 bp, 38 predicted proteins | sample AraplaCvi_mCL_r2_FD_184277 | JGI IMG/M metagenome (GOLD analysis project Ga0209257, IMG submission 184277) | Arabidopsis root microbial communities from North Carolina, USA - plate scrape MF_Cvi_mCL_r2 (SPAdes) (version 2) | ecosystem: Host-associated > Plants > Roots > Endosphere | place: USA...
GGCGTTGGCCAGCACGACGCCCGTGACGCCGCCCACCGTGAACAGGAAGATGAAGCCGATCGCCCACAGCATGGGCGTCTTGAAGTCGATGGAGCCGCCCCACATCGTGGCGATCCAGCTGAACACCTTCACGCCCGTCGGCACCGCGATGACCATGGTGGCGGCCACGAAGTAGGCCCGCAGCTCGATGCCCATACCGACCGTGTACATGTGGTGGGCCCACACGACGAAGCCGATGAAGCCGATGGCGACCATGGCGTAGGCCATCGCGAGGTAGCCGAAGACCGGCTTGCGCGAGAACGTGGCCACGATGTGCGAGATCATGCCGAACCCGGGCAGGATCAGGATGTACACTTCCGGGTGCCCGAAGAACCAGAACAGGTGCTGGAACATGACGGGGTCGCCGCCGCCGGCGGCGTCGAAGAAGTGGGTGTGGAAGTTGCGGTCCGTGAGCAGCATGGTGATCGCGCCGGCCAGCACGGGCAGCGAGAGCAGCAGCAGGAACACGGTCACCAGGATCGACCACACGAACAGCGGCATGCGGTGCAGGGTCATGCCCGGCGCGCGCATGTTGAAGATCGTGGTGATGAAGTTGATCGCGCCCAGGATCGAGCTGGCGCCGGCCAGGTGGAGCGCGAGGATGGCGCAGTCCATGGCCGGGCCGGTGTGACCCGAGGTCGAGAGCGGCGGATAGATCGTCCAGCCGCCGCCGAAGCCCCTGCCCGGGCCGCCGTCGACGAACATCGAGGTGAGCAGCATCACCCAGGCCGCGACCAGCAGCCAGAAGGAGATGTTGTTCATCCGCGGGAAGGCCATGTCCGGCGCGCCGATCATCAGCGGCACGAACCAGTTGCCGAACCCGCCGATCATAGCGGGCATGACCATGAAGAAGATCATGACCAGGGCGTGGGCGGTGACCACGGCGTTGTAGCCGTGCTTCGAGGCCTCGATCAGGCCGGTCTGCGCCAGCCAGGAGCCCTGCTTGAAGATCTGGATGCCGGGCTCGTAGAGCTCGGCGCGGATCAGGCCGGAGAGCGCGCCGCCCACGATCCCCGCCATGATGGCGAAGATGATGTACAGCGTGCCGATGTCCTTGTGGTTCGTGGAGAAGAACCAGCGGACGAAGAACCCGGGCTTGTGGTCCCCGTGGTCGTCGTGGCCGTGTCCGGCGGCGTGATCGTGAGCGGCTTCAGCCATCTTACGCGGTCCTGAGCTTATTTCGCGGCCGGCGCCGAGGGCGCGGGCGTGGTGGCGGCGGGAGCCTTGGGCTCCGGCGTCGCGGGAGGCGGAGAGGCCGGGTTGACCGGCGTGGTCGCGGCGGCCGGCTGGCCTGCGGCGGACGCGGCCGGCGCGGCAGCCGGGTTGGGCTGCGACGGAGCGCCGCCGACGGCGCCGCCCTTCTTGGCGACCCAGGCGTCGAACTCGGCCTGCGTCACGACGCGCACCTCGATCGGCATGAAGGCGTGGTCGACGCCGCACAGCTCACGGCAGTTGCCGTAGTAGGTGCCCAGGCGGTCGGCCTTGAACCAGGTCTCGTTCAGGCGGCCGGGGATGGCGTCGGTGATGATCCCGAACGACGGCACGGCGAAGGCGTGGATCACGTCGGCGCCGGTCACCTGGACCCGCACCACCTTGTTCACCGGCACGACCAGCGGCTCGGTCACGGCCAGCCGGTAGGGCTCGCCCTTCGCCTTGGCCTCGGCTTCCGGAAGGATGTTGGAGACGAACTCGCCGATCTTCTGGTCGGGGTACTCATAGCCCCAGTACCACTGGTAGCCCGTCGCCTTGATGGTCAGGTCGGGCTTCGGCATGTCGTTGTAGGCGAACAGCAGCCGGAACGAGAAGATCGAGATGAACACCAGGATCAGCACCGGGATCAGGGTCCAGGCGACCTCGATCGCGGTGTTGTGGCTGAACTTCGCCGGCACCGGGTTGGCGCGCTTGTTGTAGCGGACCACCACCCAGACCAGCAGCGCCAGCACGAACAGCGTGATGACCGTGATGATGGGCAGCAGGATCACGTTGTGGAACCAGATGGCGTCCTCGCGCAGCGGCGTCACGCCCGGCTGCAGATCGATCGCCCCGTCCGTCGGCTGGCCGAACTTGTCGGCGGCCATCGCAGCGGCGCCCCAGAACGCCGTCGCCGCGCCCGCGAGGGCCCCGGCCGCCCGCGTCCGCAATCCGTGAAAGCTCGACTTCATGTCCCCTCGGTCTATCTGGCCGCAGGCGCCCCGCGAGACGGGCGGACACCTCCGACGACTTCGGAATGGACGCGCAGGCGTAGCTTTGCAACGCCCGACCGGCCCCTTCGCGGGGGTCCATACGCGCATCGCCGGGCCTTGCCAAGGCGTCCGCAGCCCTTAGGGCGCGCGTGCCTCAAATCCAGCCCTCGTAGGCCGAGCAGAAGGCCCGCCCGATCTCCAGGAAGCCGTCGGCGGCATAGTGCAGATTGTCGCACTGCATGGCGAAGTCATAGGTGTCGAACGAGACGGCGTTCGGATCCTCGCCGTCCACGACGCATTGGGCCCAGCGCACCTGTTCGAAGTACGGCGTCGAATCGTTGATCCGGCCGAAGGCGATGTCGCCCTGCGGGTCGCCCATCCACTCGGCCCGAATCGCGGCGAGCCAACCGCGCAGGTTCTCGGCGTAGGCGTTGGCCGCCTCTGCGCAGGTCGCGTCCTGCTCGCCCTGGAACAGGAACACCGCGTCCGGCGCGAGGCCGCCCAGCGCCGCCCGGGCCTCGGCGATCCGTTCCGTCGTGAGATCGAACATCTCGCCGGTCGAACACGGCGACCAGTCGAGGGCGCAGGGATCCGCTTCCAGGCCGGTCGAACCCTTGGCCGACTTGACGATGAACAGCGGCTCGAACGGGTGGGTGAGGCGGAACTGGGCGGCGAAGGCGGTCTCAGGACCCCACGCCTCAGGGTGGACCGGCGTTCCGGTGTTCAGTCCTGGGTAGAGGACTTCCCATTGATGGGACGCATTGCTCCAGATGAATGAAAGGAAATCAACTGCAACTACTTCCGGTTGCAGCGTCTCACAGGTCATACCCATGCCGACTGCATTGGATTGGCCCGCAAACACCACGAACGCCAAGGGACTCGGCTCCGATCAGCGCCCCCGTTGACCTGCGGCGATAAGCTTAACGGCAATCTATGCTTTAGGTTGCGTAGGCGACTCCTTGGGCGGATCCTGCGACGACTTCGCTGGGCGGCCGGTGGGTGACGCGCCAGCGGCCAGCCCCTATCTTTGCGCGATGAACGCTCCCGTCCCCGCTCCTTCGATCCTCGATTCCGCCGGCGTCGACCCGGCCCGCGCCCGTGAAATCCTGGGCGACGCCCTCGCCGGCGCCGACGACGGGGAGCTGTTCGTCGAACGCTCCGAGAGCGAGTCCTTCCTCTTCGACGACGGCCGGCTGAAGTCGGCGGCCTACGACGCCACCGAGGGTTTCGGCCTGCGCGTCGTGGCGGGCGAGACCGCCGGCTACGCCCATGCCTCGGAGATCTCGGAAGCGGCGATCCGCCGCGCCGCCGACTCGGCGCGTTTGGCCAAACGCGGGTACGCTGGCACGGCGGCCGAGGCGCCGCGCGCCACCAACGCCAAGTTGTACGGCGAGGACAATCCCCTCGCCTCGCCCGAATTCTCGGACAAGGTCGCCCTGCTGCAGGAGATCGACGCCTGGGCCCGCGCCCGCGACCCGCGCATCGTCCAAGTGATGGCCTCCATCGCCGGCGAACGGCGGACCGTTGAGATCCTGCGCGCCGACGGCCGCCTGATCCGCGACGTCCGCCCGCTGTGCCGGATCAACGTCCAGGTCACCGTCGAACGGGATGGCAAGCGGGAGAACGGCTACACCGGCGCCGGCGGCCGCGCCGGCTTCGAGGCCTGGATCACCCCCGACAAGTGGCAGGCGCAGGTGGACGAGGCGCTGCGCCAGGCGCTGACCAACCTGGACGCCGTCCCCTGCCCGGCCGGCGAGATGGACGTGGTCCTGGGCCCCGGCTGGAACGGCGTGCTGCTGCACGAGGCGGTCGGCCACGGCCTGGAAGGCGACTTCAACCGCAAGGGCACCTCGGCCTTCTCCGGCCGGATCGGCGAGCGGGTGGCTGCGCCCGGCGTCACCGTGTTCGACGACGGCACGATCCTGAACCGCCGCGGCTCGCTGACCGTCGACGACGAGGGTACGCCCACCGAGCGCACGGTGCTGATCGAGGACGGCATCCTGGTCGGCTATATGCACGACCGGATGAGCGCCCGGCTCATGGGCATGCAGCCCACCGGCAACGCGCGCCGGCAGTCCTACGCCCACATGCCCATGCCGCGGATGACCAACACCGCCATGCTGGGCGGCGACCATACGCAGGCGGAGATGATCGCCTCGACGAAGCGCGGCCTCTACTGCGCCAACTTCGGCGGCGGCCAGGTGGACATCACCAACGGCAAGTTCGTCTTCCAGTGCACCGAGGCCTACCTGATCGAGGACGGCAAGCTGACCGTGCCGGTGAAGGGCGCGACCCTGATCGGCGACGGTCCCTCGGCCCTGACGCGCGTGACCATGATCGGCGACGACTTCGACTTCGACCCCGGCGTGGGCGTCTGCGGCAAGTCGGGCCAGAGCGTCCCGGTCGGCGTCGGCCAGCCCTCCCTGAAGATCACCGGCCTAACGGTCGGCGGCACCGCGGTTTGAGCGCGATTGCTCCTCCCCCGTCCCGAAGAGGACGGGGGAGGTGTCAGCGAAGCTGACGGAGGGGGCCGCGAGGCCGGGAGCTCGGCGTGTGCCGCCTGACGCCCCCTGCGTCTCGTCGCCGGTGGCGCCGATCCACCTCCCCGCTACGCGAGGGAGGGCTTCCCGCGCAGATCCTGTCCCCGATTTAATCCACCTTACGGCCATTTAACTCGCTCCTGAGGACCCCGGCGGGCCAGTTCTGCCCGCGAGTTCTGGGGAGCGAGTTTCGTATGCTGATCGCCACTATCCTGGCCCAGGCGGCCGTCGCCGCCACGCCGCCCGCCGCCGTCGCGCCGCAGCCGCAGGGCGTGATCAGCTATCCGACCACGTTCTTCGCCGGGCAGCAGGTGGCCAACGCCGCCGAGATGCTGGCCCGCATCCCGGGCTTCTCGCTCGACACCGGTGACTCGGTGCGTGGCTTCGAGGGCGCCGCCGGCAACGTCATCGTCGACAGCCAGCGCCCCACCAGCAAGACGGACAATCTGGAAGAGATCCTGCGCCGCATCCCGATCTCGCAGATCGAGCGTATCGACATCATCCGCGGCGGGGCCCCCGGCATCGACATGCAGGGCAAGACCGTGATCGCCAACGTGATCAAGAAGTCGGGCGGCGGCTGGCGCGGCCTCTACGCCGTGGCCAACAACCACCTCTGGGATGGGCGCAACATGTACGGCATGCGCCTCGAGCTCTCGGGTGGCGATGGAACCCGCACCTGGGAGGCCCTGGCGCGCTACGGCTACGGCAACGACGACGGCGGCCAGTTCGGCCCGCGCGTCCGCTTCCGCCCGGACGGCACGGTGATCCGCGAGGGCCGCCACCAGTCGGAATCCGACGGCCTGCAGCAGATCTTGTCGGGCGCCTACTCCCAGCCCCTGCTGGGCGGCCGCGTCTCGGTGAACGCCCGCCTGTTCTGGGATAGCTGGAAGAGCGAGGACACCACCACCTACACCCATCCCGCGAACGAAGGCGTGGCCAAGGACGTCAATCCGTACGACGACTTCCAGAGCGAGCTGGGCCTGCGCTTCAACCGCGACTTCGGACCGAAAACCCGGCTGGAGATGGTCGCGCTGCGGACGGACCAGGACTACCACACCTTCGACCTGTTCACCTTCAAGGGCGACACGGACGAGTTCCGCAACGCGCGCGACAAGAGCGAGACGATCGGCCGGGCCGTCCTCAAGCACCAGGCCTCGCCCACGCTCTCGTTCGAGGCCGGCGGCGAAGGCGCGTTCAACAAGCTGGATAGCCGATCCCAGACCTTCCACAACGGCGCGCAGACCCCGTTCCCGGCCGCCAACGTCACCGTCGAAGAGACCCGCGGCGAAGTGTTCGGCAAGGCGATCTGGCGGCCCGCGGCGGCCTGGACCATCGACGGCAGCCTGCGGTTCGAGGCCTCCAAAATCCAATCCGACGGCGACGTGGTGCTGGAGAAGAAGCTGCAGTTCTGGAAGCCACGCCTGGCCGCGAGCTGGGACGTGCGGCCCGACACCCAGCTCCGCGCCAGCGTCGAACGCACCGTGGGACAGCTCAACTTCGACGACTTCGTCGCTGGCTCGGACTTTACCGCCGGCACCGGCGTCAGCACCGGCAATCCCGACCTGGACCCCCAGCGCGCCTGGGTGGGCGAGGCGGCGATCGAGCAGCGCTTCTGGAAGAGCGGCGCGGTCACGCTGACCTACCGACACTCCGAGCTACAGGACGTGGTCGACCGCGGCCCCGTGTTCCTGCCCACCGGCCAGGTGTTCGATCAGCCCACCAACATCGGCGACGGGACCAAGGACGAGTTGATCGCCACCTTCACCGTGCCCAGCGACCGGCTGGGCTGGAAGGGCGGCCTGCTGCGCGGCGAGGTCAACAAGCGCTGGTCCAAGGTCACCGACCCCACCACGCTCGACAGCCGCACCATCTCCAAGCTGAGGCCTCTGGAGTGGGAGGTCCACTACAGCCAGGACCTGCCGCAGTACGGCCTGGCCGCGGGCGCCGACTATTTCTCCGGCTGGTCGCAGACCTCATACCGCTACAACTACGTCTCGGACGTGAAGCTGCACAACGGCTACCTGGTCACCTGGGTCGAGAAGCGCCTGCAGCCGCAGACCGTGCTGCGCGTCGAGGTCCAGAACTGGACCAGCCGCGGCATCCGCATCAACACCCAGCAGTATGACGGCCCGCGCAGCACCGGCCGCCTGCTCTACACCGACGACCGCGACCTGATCCCCGGCCGCAGCGTCTACATCCGCATCCGCCATACGTTTGGGGGCTAGTGTTGGCCCTGTCCTCTTGCGAAGCGGGAAAAGAAGCATCTGATCAGCGGCAAGATTTCCGCGATTTAATCCACCTTACGGGCATTTAACTCGCCTCGAAGCGGCGCCGTGGGCGAGGTCTCCCGCAAGGGAGAGTTCCAATGCTGATCGTCCACGTCCTCGCGCAGGCGGCGGTCGTCGCTGCGCCGACGCCCGCAACCGCGCCGCAGCAGGCGGTCATCAGCTACCCGCCGTCGTTCTTCGCTGCGTTCCAGCCGGCCAACGCCGCCGAGATGATCGCCCGCGTGCCGGGCTTCTCGCTCGATTCCGGCGACTCGGTGCGCGGCTACGAAGGCTCGGCGGGCAACGTGCTGATCGACGGCGAGCGGCCGGCCACAAAGTCGGAGGAGCTGGACCAGGTCCTGCGCCGCATCCCCGCCAGCCGCATCGAGCGCATCGACCTGATCCGCGGCGGCGCGCCGGGCATCGACATGCAGGGCAAGGCGGTGATCGCCAACATCGTGCGCAAGCCCGGCGGCGGTTTCCGGGGCGTGGCCGCGGCGGCCCTGAACAACAGCTGGGACGGCCGCCACGTCCCCAGCGTCCGGCTCGAGGGCTCCGGCGACATCGGCCCGCGCAAGTGGGAGCTGGGCCTTCTGGCGGGCGGCTTCATCGACGCGGGCGACGGCGACGGTCATGGCGTGCGGATCTCGCGCACGGGCGTGGTCACGCCGATCGACATCGACGCGGAGAGCGACGGCCTGAACGGTCAGCTGACGGGCGTCTACGAGACCCCGATCCTGGGCGGCAAGGTGCGCCTGAACGGCCGCGTGTTCAGCGAGAAGTACAAGGCCGAGGACAACAGCGCCGTCCAGGGCGCGACGCCCACGTTCGAGCGGAACGTCGACCACATCCGCACCGACGACACCGAGATCGGCGGCACGTTCACCCGCCGGCTCGGGTCGCAGACCACGGTGGAGGTCGTAGGCCTGCGCCAAACCCGCGACCAGGCCATCGATTCCGACTTCACCAACGGCGTCGCCAGCGACTTCGCGCTGCGGCGGGAGTCCAGCGAGACGATCGGCCGGACGGTCCTGAAGCACCGCGCCACCGACCGCCTCTCGTTCGAGGGCGGCGGCGAGTACGCCGTCAACAAGCTGGACAGCGCTACCCGCCTCTCGTCGAACGGCGCGCCCGTCAAGCTGCCGGCCGCCAATGTGGAGGTGCAGGAGGATCGCGCCGAGGCCTTCGCCAAGGCCGTCTGGCGGCCCACCGACCAGCTCACCCTGGACGGGACCCTCCGCTACGAGCGTTCCGACATCTCCTCGGACGGCGACGTCAGCCTGTCCAAGACCCTGAGCTTCGTGAAACCGCGCGTGGCCGTGACCTGGGTCCCGATGGCGTCCACCCAGGTGCGCCTGCGGGTCGAGCGCGAGGTCGGCCAGCTCGACTTCGACGACTTCGTGGCCGACGCCAACTTCAGCGACCCCAGCGGCGTCTCGGCCGGCAACCCCGACCTGGACCCGGAGGAGGCCTGGGTCGGCGAGGCCGCCGTCGAGCACCGCTTCTGGGACGCGGGCTCGCTCACCGTCACCTTCCGGCACTATGAGCTCAAGGACGTGATCGACCGCGGCCCGGTGAAGTCCCCGACCGGCGAGATCTTCGATCGGCCCGAGAACATCGGCGACGGGACCAAGGACGAGCTGATGCTCCAGCTCAGCGTGCCGCTGGCCCGCATCGGCCTCGCCGGCGCCACGCTGAAGGGCGACGTCACCAAGCGCTGGTCCAGCGTCGAGGATCCCACGACCCACCGCGGCCGGGAGATCTCCAACCTGCACCCGGTGGACTGGAACGCGACCTATACCCACGACGTGCCGGCCTGGAAGATGACCTACGGCGTCGATGCCGACAGCGGCTTCCGCGAGACCTCCTACAGCTTCAACCGGGTGCGCACGACCAAGCTGCGCACCTTCGTGCGGCCGTTCGCCGAGTACCGCCCGCGGCCGGACCTCAACATCCGCCTGGAGCTGCCGAACGTCACCGCGCGCGGCCTGAAGCGCACGGTCCTGACCTATCCGGGGCCCCGCAACGCCGGCGGCGCGCCGTCGCTGGACGACCGCGACTATTCGCCGGGGCGGATGGTCTATTTCCGCGTCCGCAAGACCCTGGGCGGCTGAGGGGCGGAGCGCGAAGCTCCGCCCGCCGAAGCTAGATCCGCGCCGCCTGCTGCTCGCCGTCCACGGACGGCGTGATCAGTTGGGCCTCGACCGGCGGCTGGTCCGCGCCATGCGCCCAGCCCTTGATCAGGAAGCTGAGGGCGACGAACACGCCGCCGCAGGCCACGCCGGCCCAGCCCAGCTTGTTGAAGCCATCCATCGAGGTCGCAAAGGCCACGGCCGGGTCCAGCACCTGGCCGCCCACCGTCTCCGTGCCCATCAGGCCGGCGATCTTGCCGCCAACGAACTGGGCGATGGATGAGGCCAGGAACCACACGGCCATCATGAACGACACCACCTTGGCGACGCTGAGCTTGGTGACCTGCGACAGGCCCACCGGCGACAGGAAGAGCTCGCCGGTCGTGTGCAGCATGTAGAGCAGGCCCAGCATGTAGAGCGGCATCTTGTACTCGACGGCCAGCCCCTGGGTCCAAACCACCACCAGGAAGCCCAGACCCACCTGCAGCAGGCCGAGCCCAAAGGTCAGGGTGGGGTTCAGCATTCGTTTGCGCGCGCCGAGATAGGCCCACATCGCCGCGAAGATCGGCGCGAAGATCAGGATGAAGCCGGCGTTGAACGACTGGGTCTGGGCCGCGGTGATCCCCAGCAGGTCCACGTTGCGCGCCGCGAACAGGTTGAGCGAGGTGCCCGCCTGCTCGAACAGGGTGAAGAACACCACCGAGCCGAACACCAGCACCATGGCCAGCAACATCCGCTCGCGCTCCACCTTCGAGCACTGGGTGATGATGAAATAGAGGATGAAGGCCAGGGCCAGGATGATCGAGCCGTAGAGGGCGTAGCCGACGAACTGGTTGCTCTGCACCAGGAACCAGACCGGGATCACGCCCAGCAGGCCCAGCGCGTAGATGAGGCCCTCGCGGTTGATCGGCCCGGCGATCTTCTCGCGCAGCCGCTCCGGGTTCGGCGGCTCGCCCTTGCCCTCCAGCAGCGGCTTGCCCAGCGTGAAGACGATGAAGCCCGCCGCCATGCCCACGCCGGCCAGCCCGAAGCCGGCCCACCAGCCGACCGTCTGCCCCAGCCAGCCGCAGAGCAGGGAGGCCCAGAAGGCTCCCAGGTTGATGCCGTAGTAGTAGAGGGTGAAACCGGAATCCCGCCGCGGGTCGCCCTGCGGATACAGCTGCCCCACCACGGTGGAGATGTTGGGCTTCAGGAAGCCCACGCCCATGATGATGAGGGAGACGGCCAGGTAGAAGGCGTTCTTGCCGAACAGGTCGACCTGGTTCTTCAGCTCGTAGGACCCCTTGGGCATGACCGCCGGCAGCGGACCGCCGGGCGCCATCTCCTTCACCTCGAGCCCGCCCTCGGCCGTGGCGTGGAACTCATGCGGCGTCCCGCCCACCATCAGGCGCACTTGACGCGCCTCCATGCGGCCCTCGATCTGAACCTCGTAGCTCTGGCCGGCGTAGACCAGGGTCTGTTTCGCCGGCGTGCCCTCCACCGCCATCATCAGGTGGCCGGCCACCAGCAGCAGGGCGCCGAACGCCACGGCCTTGCGGGTGCCCAGCCAGCGGTCGGCGATCATCCCGCCGATCAGCGGCAGCAGGTAGACCAGCGAGGTGTAGGACCCGTACTGCGCGCTCGCCAGCTCATCGTCGAACAGCAGGTGCTGGGTCAGGTAGAAGATCAGGATGTTGCGCATCCCGTAGTACGAGAACCGTTCCCACATCTCGGCCGAGAAGAGGATGATCAGGCCACGCGGGTGGTTTTTGAGAAGCTGCAGCAGCACCGGAATTCCGGTGGCGAGCGTGACGAGGATGCCAGCGATCCAGATCAGCATGAGACGTGTCGATTTCCTTGTGGCGCGCCGGCCTGAGGCAGACCTCCCCCGAGGCCGCGGCTAAGCGCGGGAGAAAATCACGCGAATTCAGCCAGCACAAGCAAGGCTGCGCCTCCGGCCCCACTGGTGCGACGAATCGCGGCCCCCATATCCGACGCAGCCCGAACGCGTGCGGCGCGTTCACTCCGGCGAGGAGGACGTCCCGATGAAGATTCCCGGCCCCGACCATCCGATCACGATCACCCCGGCCGCGAGGCGCTGGCGCGCCAAGTTCGAGGGCCACGTGATCGCCGACAGCGCCAATGCGCTGGTGTTGAAGGAGGCGACCTACCCGCCGGTGACCTACTTCCCGCGCGATGACGTCTCGATGGAGTACATGTCCCGGACGACACACACGACGCACTGCCCGTACAAGGGCGACGCCAGCTACTACACCCTGCTGATGGACGGCCACTTCGTCGAGAACGGCGTCTGGACCTACGAGACGCCCTATCCGGCCATGAGCCCGATCGCCGGCCACGTGGCGTTCTACCCGAACCAGGTCGAGCTCTACGAAGTCGACGACGCGGCGGTGAACCCGCACCATGTGGACGCGCCACAGGACGCGAGGGCGGTCGACGCCACGGTCCAGCACACTGACGCCGGCGACGGCCACGCCCAGCGCGAGCCCTGGCCGGCCAATGTCGACGGCCCCGGCGTGGAGGGCGGCGTCCGCTAGCCGGCGTCCGCTAGCCCGCGGGCGGGACCGCCTGGGCCTGGGCCAGCGCGCCGCCCGTGTAGGCCGGCTCGGTGGTCACCTCGCGCACGCACCAGTTCGGGATCTCGACCGCCATCGCCGCCATGCGATTGGAGGCTTCGCATTCGGCCGTGATCAGGCCGCCCAGCGGCCCCTCGAAGACGTCGACCACGAACCCGCCGACCTTGTGCCGGCGCTTCGAGATGCGCGCGCCGGGCAGCTTCGCCATCACCGCGTACTCCTCGGCGCTGAGGTAGAGGTTGGTCATCGGACCGATCATCGGATTGTCGGGCGCGTACTTCTTGGCCAGCTTGAACTCCTGCTCGCCCGTCGACAGGTGAGTGATCGAGCGCAGCCGCAGCCGCCCGCCCTCGATGTAGAGGTCCTCGATCCGCCTGGCGCCGGCCTCGTCCAGCTTGGGCATGTTCCCGGGATCCACCAGGAACCGCCGCTCGGCCACCCAGTGGGCATACTTCGGGAGCTTGACTGGCATCCTATCCCTCGCGAGGTCCCGTCTGTTCCGGCCGCGCTCCGGCCGGCCGCACACTCATCGTCGGCCCGTCGGCCAATCGATGCGGCTAGGCGGCCACATCGAAGTCGTCGAGACAACCCACATTCACGCCAAGGCTGTCGGGCGTCGCGCGGACCCGACCTAGTACGCGAAGTCCTCGAACACGCGGCTGGCGTCGCCGGCCCAGCGGGTGTTGTAGAGCTCCAGAAGGCGCTCGGCCGGGGTCACGCCGGTCTCGGCGATGTGCTCCAGCTCGGCCAGGTAGCCGGTCTCGTCGACCATGCCGCCCGACAGGCGGTTGCGGTTCTTCAGGCCCGAGCGGGCGATGGCCAGCAGGTCGATGGCCACGTCCTGCACCTTGCGCCCGGCGATCTCGGCCTGCAGGCCACGGCGGGCCACGTCGGCGCGCAGGCGCTCGTGGTCCTCGATCCGCCAGTCCTTGCAGAGGTCCCAGGCCGCGGCGAGCGCCGGGGCGTCGTAGAAGATCCCCATCCACAGCGCCGGCAGCGCACAGAGCCGACTCCAGGGCCCGGCGTCGGCGCCGCGCATCTCCAGGTACTTCTTCAGCCGCACCTCGGGGAAGATCGTGGTGGTGTGGTCGGCCCAATCCTTCAGCGTCGGCCGCTCGCCCGGCAGTTCGGACAGCTTGCCGTTCATGAAGTCGGTGAACGAGCGCCCGGCCACGTCGATGTAGCGGTCGCCGCGCTTCACGAAATACATCGGCACCTGCAGCGCGTAGCGCGCATAGGTCTCGAAGCCGAAGCCGTCCTGGAACACGAAGTCCAGCATGCCGGTGCGGTCCGCATCGGTGTCGGTCCAGACGTTGGCGCGCGCCGAGACGAAGCCCGACGGCTTGCCCTCGATGAACGGCGAATTGGCGAACAGCGCCGTGGCGATCGGCTGCAGGGCGAGCGAGGTGCGGAACTTCGCCACCATGTCGGCCTCGGACCCGAAGTCGAGGTTGGCCTGCACCGTGCAGGTGCGGAACATCATGTCGAGGCCCAGCTTGCCGACCTTCGGCATGTACTCGCGCATGATCTTGTAGCGGCCCTTGGGCATCACCGGGATCTCGTCCCGCCGCCAGATCGGCGTGAAGCCCAGCCCCAGGAAGCCCAGGCCCAGCTCGTCGGCCACCTGCTTCACCTCGGCCAGGTGCTGGCCGGTTTCATCGCAGATGTCGTGCACCGTCTCGAGCGGCGCGCCCGACAGCTCGAACTGGCCGCCCGGCTCGAGGCTGACGTTGGCCATGCCGCGCTCCAGCGCGATGACGTACTCGCCCTCGTAGACCGGCTTCCAGCCGAAGCGGGTCAGGCCGTCCAGCAGGGCGCGGATGCCATTGGGCTCATAGGGGACCGGAGCGTGCTCCTTCAGCCGGAAGACGAACTTCTCGTGCTCGGCGCCCACGCGCCATTCGCTGGCCGGCTTGGCGCCGTCGGCCATCCATTGGACCAGGTCTTCGAACACCAGGGGTCGATCGTCGCAGGCGACTTCGGCCATCCATTCCTCCCCGGCCAGAACGCCGTCACGCCGGGAGAGGGTCCCGCGCCGCCGCGTCTTACGCCGTGAGGATAGGTGGGCGCAATTCCGCTAAGCTCAAGGGCCGCTTAGCTCTACTGTAGGCCGCGCGAGTACAGGAGCCGTCATGGACCCCGCCAACGTCAGGGAAGCCGTTCCCTTCTTCCGGGTGTCCGACATGAAGGCCTCGCTGGCCTTCTACGTCGACGGATTGGGCTTCACGATCGACAAGCGCTGGGACGACCGCGGGGTCCTGCGCTGGTGCTCGCTCAAGCTGGGCGGCGCCTCGATCATGCTCCAGCAGTTCCGCCCCAAGGGCCAGGACGCCTGGGTGCCCGACGGCAAGGTCGGCGAGGGTGTCAGCATCTTCTTCAACTGCCGCGACGCCCCCGCCATCTGGCGCGAAGCCGTCGCCCGCGGCCTCGACGCCTCGCGCCCGGAGGTGGGCAACGGCATGTGGGTCACCGGCCTGGACGACCCCGACGGCTACCGCATCGAGTTCGAAAGCCCCACCGACGCCCCCGAGGACAGCGTCTTCGACGAGGACTAGCGCCAGTCCCCGACCGCGGCCTGCCACAGGGTCAGCGCGCTGATCGCCGCCGTGTCGGCCCGCAGGATCCTCGGCCCCAGCGACGCGGAGACCGCATAGGGAAGGCTGCGCAGCGTCTGCCGCTCCTTGGGCGAGAAGCCGCCTTCCGGCCCGATGAGGATCGCCCAGGGGCCGCCGGCCTTCACCGCGCCCAGCACCGGGGCCGCGTCGCCCGCCTCGTCGCAGAACAGCAGCTGGCGGCTCACGTCCCACTTCGCCAGCAGCTTCTCCAGCTTCAGCGGCTCCAGCACCTGCGGCACGTCCAGCCGGCCGGTCTGCTCGGACGCCTCGACCGCGATGGCCTGCAGCCGGTCCACCCGGGTGTGGTCGGCATTGGTGCGTTCGGTCACCACCGGCTGCACGCGGCGCGCGCCCAGCTCGGCCGCCTTCTCGACGATGGTCTCCAGCCTGGCCCGCTTCACCAGGGCGATGACCAGCTCCAGGTCCGGCCCTGTCTCCTGCGCCCGCGTCCGCCCTTCGGCGGAGAGCGTGACCGACCGCTTGCCCATCTTGTCGACCCGCGCCCGCCACTCGCCGTCGCGGCCGTTGAACACTGCCACCTCGTCGCCCACCGCCTGGCGCATCACGGCGGCCAGGTAGCGGCTCTGCCCCTCGTCCAGCTCCAGGCTGGCGCCGGCGGCGAGATCGTGCGGGACGAACAGGCGGATCATGCGCGTTCCCTAGCGATCCTCCCTCCGTTCGTCATCCCGCGGCCGGCCGTGGGATGACGAACTCGGATGTCCGGCGTTAGATGCCTCATGGCCAAGTCCGATGACGACGACGAACTCGAAGCCCTGCAGGTCGCCCTGGTCCGCTTTCAGCAGCGGGCCATCGAGACCGGGCAGCGCGACCTGGTGATCTTCGAGGGCCGCGACACGGCCGGCAAGGACGGCGCGATCAAGCGGATCGTCGAGCACCTCTCGATCCGCAACACCCGCGTCGTGGCGCTGCCGAAGCCCAACGATCGCGAGCGGACCCAGTGGTATTTCCAGCGCTACGCCCCGCACCTGCCGGCGGCGGGCGAACTCGTGATCATGAACCGCTCCTGGTACAATCGGGCGGGCGTCGAGCGCGTGATGGATTTCGCCACGCCCGAGGAGCAGGAGATCTTCCTGCGCGACGTCAACGTCTTCGAACGCATGCTGGTCGGCAGCGGCATCCAGATCGTGAAACTGTGGCTCGACATCTCGCGCCAGGAGCAGGCCGAGCGGCTGGAGGCGCGGCGCACCGATCCGCTGAAGGCGCTGAAGGTCAGCCCGCTGGACGCCGTGGCCCAGAAAAAGTGGGACGACTATTCCAAGGCCCGCGACGAGATGCTGGTCCGCACGCATTGCGCCGAGGCGCCCTGGACCATCGTCCACACCGACAAGAAGACGGTCGCCCGCGCGAACATCATGCGCTTCCTCCTGAAGGCGTTGGCGCCGAAGGACGTGCGCAAGGACGTGCCTTCGGCGGACCCGGACGTGGTCTTCCCGTTCGAGACCGCGGCGCTGACCGACGGCCGGCTGGAGCACTGATCCGACGCCGCGACGATCCGCCACAAGCTCAGGTGGAATTTTCCGACTCTGTTCTCGCAACTTACGAGAGCAGGCCTCGCGGCGTTAACCATAGATTCACCATGATTGTTCCGCCTTCGTTCCGCAGCTAGGCTCCGGCTGCGACTCAGGAGCCCAGATGACCCGCGACACCCTCACCGCCGGCGAGGCCCGCCGCATCGCGCTGGCCGCGCAAGGCTTCGGCGGCGACCGCGACACGCCCGTCGGCCGCCGCCAGCTGGTGAAGCTGGTCGACCGGCTGGGCGTCATCCAGATCGACTCGGTCAACGTCGTCTCGCGCACCCACTACCTGCCGGCCTTCTCCCGCCTGGGCGCCTATCCGCGCGAGCTGCTGGAGGACATCGCCTGGGGGAAGAAGCGGCCGCTGTTCGAGTACTGGGCGCACGAGGCCTCGCTGCTGCCGCTCAGCGCCCAGCCGCTGCTCCGCTGGCGGATGGACGATGCGCAGCAGGGGGTGGGCACCTGGAAGGGCATCGCGAAGTTCCTGCGTGAGCGCCGCGAGTTCCTCGACCGGGTGCTGGACGAGATCGGCGCGCGCGGCCCGCTGTCCGCCTCCGAGCTGGAGATGGGTCACAAGGGCGAAGGCGGCTGGTGGGGCTGGAGCGAGGCCAAGCGCGCCGTCGAATGCCTGTTCTGGGCCGGCGAGCTGACCACCGCCACCCGGCGCGGCACGTTCGAGCGGGTCTACGGCCTGCCGGAAAAGGTGCTGCCCAGGGCGATCCTGGAGACGCCCACCCCGCCCCGCGACGAGGCCCAGCGCGACCTCTACCGCACCGCCGCCCGCGCCATGGGGATCGCCACGGCCAGGGACCTGCGCGACTATTTCCGCATGCCGGTGGACGGAGCGAAGGACCGGATCGCCGAACTGGTCGAAGCCGGCGAACTGACGCCCGTGAAGGTCAAGGGCTGGCGCGAACAGGCCTATCTCGATCCCGCGGCGCGGCGGCCGCGCAAGGTGGACGCCGCCGCCCTGCTCTCCCCTTTCGACAACCTGATCTGGTTCCGCGAGCGCACCGAGCGGATGTTCGGCGTGAAGATCCGGCTGGAGATCTACACCCCGGCGGAAAAGCGCCAGCACGGCTACTACGTCCTGCCCTTCCTCGAAGGCGACGCCCTCACCGCCCGCGTCGACCTCAAGGCCGACCGCAAGGCCGGCGTCCTGCTCGTCCAGGCCTCCCACGCCGAACCCTGGGCCAGCGATGCGACGCCGGCGAAGCTGGCGGCCGAGCTCAAGCGGATGGCGGGCTGGCTGGGGCTCGAGACCGTGCGCGTGGCGAAGCGGGGGGACCTGGCCGGGGCGCTGGCGGATGCGCTGTAACCCGCTCCTCCCCCGTCGCGAAGACGACGGGGGAGGTGGCGCGCGGCGCAGCCGCGTGACGGAGGGGGCGCAAAGCCGCCGCATGGCGCCATAAGAGCCCCAACCCAAACCCACGCTCGCGCGAGAAGACTACGATCCGAACTCACCTTGCCGGAGAAGCTGCTCTGGGTTCGCCTCCGCCGGCGCGAGCCTGACCTGCCCACCTTCCGTCGGCAGCACCCCGTCGGTCCCTACGTCCTCGACTTCTACTGCTCCGACGCCCGCCTCTGCATAGAGGTGGATGGCGCGATGCACTACGTCGGCGATCGGCCGGAGCGGGACGCCCGGCGCGATGCCTGGCTGAGGGACCAAGGCATCGAGGTCGTCCGCATCCCGGCATCCTCCGTGCTTGAGGATCCCGAGAACGTCACGGACTGGGTCCGCAACCTCGCGTGCGAACGAAAGGGCGCGAACCGGCAAGTCTGAGCGTGAGGCTTTGCGCCCCCTCCGTCTCGGCGCGTGCCGCGCCGATCCACCTCCCCCGCGCTCTCCGGCGCAGGGGAGGAGCGGCGCATGTTACCACTCCTCCCCCGTCGCGAAGACGACGGGGGAGGTGGCGCGCGGCGCAGCCGCGTGACGGAGGGGGCTATTCCTCCTCGTCCTCGTCCTCATCCGGCAGGTCCACCACCAGCGCCGGCTTGCCCTGGTGCATGAGCTCGCCGTTGGGGCCCTTGGCGCCCAGCCAGTCGTCCAGGATTCCCGCCGGAACGGTGTGCGGCGCCTGGGGCGGTTTCTCAGCCATGCGGCGGCTCCTTCTCGGAAGAAGGAACCGCCGCCCTTGACCCCGGTTCCGGAGAGGCTGGATCGCCCCCTCCGTCTCGCCCCGCGTCCCGTGTCGAGCCACCTCCCCCGTCGTCTTCGCGACGAGGGAGGAGCGACGTATCCCGCTCCTCCCCTGCGCCGCAGAGCGCGGGGGAGGTGGCGCGCGGCGCAGCTGCGTGACGGAGGGGGCGCTAAGCCACCCCCTCCGTCACAGCGTGCAGCCGCGCATACGCCCCGCCCTTCTGCACCAGCTCGGCGTGGCGGCCTTCCTCGACGATGCGGCCCTGGTCGAAGACCAGGATCCGGTCGGCGCCGCGGATGGTCGACAGGCGGTGGGCGATGACGATGGTGGTCCGGCCCACCATCAGCTCCTCCATCGCCGCCTGCACCTGGCGCTCGGTCTCCACGTCCAGCGACGAGGTGGCCTCGTCCAGCACCAGGATCGGCGCGTCGGCCAGGAAGGCCCGGGCGATGGCCACCCGCTGGCGCTCGCCGCCCGACAGCTTCACCCCGCGCTCGCCGACCAGGGTGTCGTAACCCTTGGGCAGCCGCCGGATGAAGTCGTCCGCCCGCGCCCGCTTCGCCGCCAGCGCGATCTCGTCCGCCGTGGCCTCGGGCCGGGCGTAGGAGATGTTCTCGGCGATGGTCCGGTGGAACAGCGCCGGGTCCTGCGGCACCACCGCGATCGCCCGCCGCAGCGACCCCTGGGCCACCTTCGAGATGTCCTGGCCGTCGATCAGGATCCGTCCGCCGTTCACGTCGTAGAGCCGCTGCAGCAGCTTCACGAACGTGGACTTGCCCGACCCCGTCGGCCCGACCAGCGCCACCCGCTCGCCGGGGGCGATGATCAGGGTGAAGTCGCGATACAGCGGCTCGTCCGCCGACTTGTAGCGGAAGGTCACCCGGTCGAAGGCGATCTCACCCAGTTCGCCGCGGAACGCCGGCGCGGCCGTGGCGTCGGCGACCTGCGGGGCGGCCACCGCGAACGCGGCCACGTCCTCCACGTCGTCCAGGCCCTTCTGCATCATGCGGATGTTCTCGCCGATGTTGCGCAGGTAGCCGCTCATCAGCAGGAACGAGGTCACCGCGAAGGCCACGTCGCCGGCGCTCGCCTCACCCCGCGCCCACAGCCGGATCAGCAGGCCCGACAGGCCCGCCTGCAGGACCACCAGGATCATGTTCTGGACCAGCCAGACGTCGATGAACCGCGTCCAGGTGGTGAGGGTCGCCCGCCGCCACGTCGCCGTGATCCCGCCGATCCGATCCTCCTCGCGCGGTTCGGCGCCGAAGGCCTTCACGGTGGGGTTCGACGAGATGGAGTCGGCCAGCGCCCCGCCGATCCGCGTGTCCAGCGCCACCGACTTCAGGTTGGCCGGCCGCACGTAGGTCACGGTGAGGATCAGGTTCGAGGCGATATAGAGCACCACCACCGCCATCGAGAACAGGCCGACCACTGGCCAGCGCGCCACCATGGTCAGCGACAGGCCCAGCAGCACCACCAGCGCCGGGCCCAGCCACAGGACCACGGCGTCCGAGACCATGTCGTAGCCCCACATGGCGCGCGACAGCTTGCGCACCGTGGACCCCGCGAAATGGTCGGCGTGCCAGTCGGCCGAGAAGGCCTGCACCCGCTGGAAGCCCTCGTCGGTCATCTCCTTCATGTTCCCGGCCGCGAGCGGGTTCCAGAACCGGAAGGCCAGGTTCCGCACCAGCGAGAAGGCCAGGTAGACGCCCACGAAGATCGCCCAGGCGGACCAGGCGGCCGGCGGCTGGCGCGGCGTCGTCGCCACCACGTCCACCAGCCGGCCCGCGGCCCACGGCAGCGCCAGGTCGAAGGCGATCGCCACCAGCATCAGGCCCACGGCCGCCCAGAACAGCACGGGGCGGCGCAGCCAGAAGCCGCCGATGAAGCCCAGCACCTGGCGGTTGGAGAGGACCCGTTTGGTCTTGGTCTCTTCGTCGTCCTCGTAGTGTTCGGTCATGACAGGTCTCGAATGCGGGCGCCGGGACCGGGACTCCGCCTCGGGCGGAGCGCGCGCAGGTCCGGCGCGGAAACAGGGAATGGGTCGGGCGGGGCTTCGGAGCCAGGGGAGCTCGGAGGGCCACGGGCGCGCGGGATCGCTTCGCGAGGGCGGCCGGTCAGGCCACGCGGCGAAGCGGTTCGGGCGACTTAACGGTGCGGCGGCGGCCCGAAGCGCGTGGGGAAGATCGTCGTTGCGACAGCTGTCATTCTGACGGACCTCCCTCAAGAGCCTCGAAGCCCCGGAAGCTAGGCGTGGCGGCGGAACGGGTCAAGGAACGTGGTTCGAAAGGTTAACCCGGGTTGCTGCGAGCGGCATTTCAGCAACACCGCGGCGTCTGCTAAGCCGTTCCCATGACCCCCGCCGCGCCCCTGCCCGACGCCGCGCCCACGAACTGGGTGGACCGGTATGCGCCGGCGGGTTTGCGGCCGTGGCTGAAGCTGGGGCGGTTCGATCGGCCGGCGGGGATCTGGCTGCTGATGCTGCCGGGGTGGCAGGGGATCGCGCTGGCGGGCGCGATCCAGGGCCGCTGGCCCGACCCGTGGCTGCTCTTGCTGTTCTTCCTGGGCGCGGCGCTGATGCGGGCGGCGGGCTGCGCCTACAACGACATCGTCGACCGCGACATCGACGCCAAGGTGGCCCGCACCGCCGGCCGGCCGATCCCGTCGGGCCAGATCAGCGTGAAACAAGCCTGGGCCTTCCTGGTCGGCTGCAGCCTGGCGTCGTTCCTGATCCTGGTAAGCCTGCCGCCGCTGGCGATCGCCCTGGGCGTGGGGTCGTTGGCGCTGGTGGCGGCCTACCCCTTCATGAAGCGGATCACCTGGTGGCCGCAGGCGTGGCTGGGGCTGACCTTCAACTGGGGCGCGCTGCTGGGCTATGCGGCGGCGACCGGCCAGGTCAGTGCGCCGGCGCTGTTGCTCTATCTGTCGGGCGTGGCCTGGACCCTGGGCTACGACACCATCTACGCGATCCAGGACCTGGAGGACGATGCCCTGGCCGGGGTGAAGTCCTCGGCCCGGCGGCTGGGGGACAAGGCGCCGCGGGCGGTCGCGGCCTTCTACCTGGGGACCATCGCGCTCGCCTTCGCGGCGGGCGTCCTGGGCCGCCTCGGCCCCGGCTTCTCGGTCCTGCTGCTGGTGTTCGCGGTGCACCTGGGCGTCCAGGCGCGGCAGGTGCGCGTCGACGATCCGATGCTGGCGCTCAGGCTGTTCAAATCCAACGCCGGCGCCGGCCTGATCCTGGCGGCGGCGTTCGCGGCGGGCGCGTTCTAGGCGTTCGCCTTCGCGCGCTTCGTCGGCTTCTGCGCCGCCCAGCCCGGCAGGCTGTGGCGCTTGCGCTTGCGGCCGCCGAACACGGCCAACAGAGTTTCGATCATGGTCATGGTCCCACCGGGGGTTCTTGCGTGGGGAAGAGGTTTGGGCCCCGACTGTGGCGACCTCGTTACCTCGGGGTGCGACCGATGCAGCATCGGCGGGTGGCAAAAGCGCGCAGGCTGCATCCGAACTGCGTGCGCCGAGCCGATCTTGACCGTAGTTCTTGTATAGCGTACAAATAAGACATGGCGGACGTGCGATCCCTCGCCGAAGTGCGCCCCATGCGCGAGCCGGGCAAACGGATGCGCTCGCGCCTGCTCGACGCGGCGGTGGACCTGTTCAAGGCCAAGGGCCTGGCGGGCGTCGCGGTGGCCGAGATCGCCGCCGCCGCCGGGGCCTATCCCAGCCAGGTCACCTACTATTTCCGCACCAAGGAGGCCCTCTTCGTGGAGGCCGCCTGCCGCGAGGTGCTCTATGTGGCGCGCCAGGCCGAGATCGCCGCCGCCGCCGCCCGCACCGGCTCGGACTACAACCGCCGCCTGGTCGAGACCGTGATCGGCTCGCCGGGCCTGGCGCTGTTCGTCGAGGCCCTATCCCTCACCCGCCGCCGCCAGGACCTGGCGCCGCTGATCGAGCGCACGTTCGAGCGGCTGCACGGCGAGGGCGACCGCGCCTACGCCCAGGTGCGCCAGAGCCGCGGCTGGGCCGCAGCCGAGGACGCCGCCACCATTGCCCGGCGGTTCTGGACCCTGGCCCTGGGCGTCGCCCTGCGCGAGGGCGCCACCGAGGCGACCGTCGCCGAGGCGGTCGAGGAGATGGTCGCCCTGCTGCCCCACCAGCGCGACCCGCGCCCCGCCGCCCTTGCCGGAGACGCCTGATGGCCGCCGCAGCCCGTGTCGCCCCGAAGGACTACTTCACCCCGGAGGAGTGGGCGCCGCTGGCGAAGAAGTCGGCGTGGAAGGGCCCGGCCCTCATCGCCCACGCCTGGATCGTCATCGGCCTGGCCGCGGCCATGGCCATGGCCTTCCCCATCACCATTCCGCTGGCGGTGATGATCATCGGCGCGCGCCAGCTGGGCCTCGCGATCCTGATGCACGACGCCGCCCACGGCGCCCTGCATCCGAACCTGAAGGCCAACGATGTCCTGGGCGACCGGCTGACCCCCGGCGGCCTCTTCGCCTATCGCACCTACCACCTGGGCCACCACAAGTACGCCCAGCAGGCCGAGGATCCCGACCTGGCCCTGTCGGCGCCGTTCCCGATCACGCGGATGTCGCTGCGCCGCAAGATCGTCCGCGATCTGACCGGCCAGACCTACTACAAGCAGCGCTGGGCCGGCCTGGTGAAGCGCCTGGCCGAGCGCAAGCCCGGCGAGCCCCTGCTGCCGATCCTCAAGGACGCCGTGGTGTCACGGAAGCGCTTCCTGATCGGCATGGTCGTGACGGTGGCGGCGACCGCGCCGTTCGGGTTCTGGTGGGCCTGGCCGGTGCTGTGGCTGGCGCCCCAGGCCACCTGGCTGCCGCTGGTCACCCGCCTGCGCAACATCGCCGAGCACGCCTGCGTGGCCAAGGACGAGCCCGACCCGCTGCGCCACGCCCGCACCACGCGGGCCAACATCCTGGAGCGGGTCTTCCTCGCGCCCTACTGGGTGAACTACCACTGCGAGCACCACATGTTCATGCATGTGCCCTGCTACAACCTGCCCCGCACGCACCGCCTGCTGAAGGCCAAGGGCGTGATGCCGGACATGCTGACCGCACCCAGCTACCTCGACGTGCTGCGGCAGGCGTCCGCCAAGCCCGCGGGCCAGGATCGCGGCGGCAATCCGACGCCCGAGGACCGCGGCGTGGTGAAGGCCGTCATCCAATAGGGGTCACCCGAGAAGCCCGGCCAGCTTGCGCGGCGCGGCCAGCTTCCAGCTCGTCCTCAGGCGCGCCTCGACCAGGCCCCAGTCCGCCTCGCCCGCCAGGCTGACCGCGATCCATCCCGACGGATAGAGATAGGCCGGCCGGCTGTAGGTGTCCGGGTCGAGCTCCAGCAAGAGCTCCTGTTCGTCGCGCCCCGTCGTCTTGACGCAGACCGAGGTCATGCCGTCGCCATGGTGGTTGTGGCGGAAGTAGGCGAACATCTTGCCGGCCACGTCGAAGGCCGGGATGCCATGGCTCACCCGCTCGCCCGTCTCCGGCAAGGCCAGGCAGAGGGCGCGCAGGCGGGCTTCGACGGCGGCGGGATCGTTGGCGAGCATGCCGGCCACGCTGCCCTATCGGTGACCGGCGCGCCAGCCTGCGGGCCGCTACGCGGCCTTCAGCTCGGAGGCGGCCATCAGGGCGGCGTGCAGCTGCTCGATCATGATCGGCTTGGGCACCACGCCGTCCATCCCGGCGGCGGCGTATTCGTCCACCTGCGCCGGCATGGCGTTGGCGGTGAGCGCCACGATGCGGGTCGGCGCCAGGCCCTTCTCGGCCTCGATGCGGCGGATGTCGCGGGTGGCGGCGACGCCGTCGCGCACCGGCATCTGGATGTCCATCAGCACCAGGTCCCACTCGCCCCGGCCCCAGGCCTCCACCGCCGCGCGCCCGTCCGGCACCACCGTGGGATCGACGCCCAGGGCGTTCAGCACCGTGCGCACCACCCGCTGGTTCGTCTCGTTGTCCTCGGCCACCAGCACCCGCAGGTCGGCCACGTGCGCCCCGCCCGCCCCGCCCCTGGCGTTCGCGTCGCCGCGCTGCAGCGGCAACAGGATCGTGAAGGTGCTGCCCCGCCCGGGCTCGCTCTCCACCGCCAGGGTGCCGTGCATCAGCTCGACCAGGTGGCGGCAGATCGCCAGCCCCAGGCCCGCGCCGCCGAACCGCCGCGTGGCGGCGCCGTCGCCCTGGGTGAACTTCTCGAACAGCCGCGGCAGCGCCTCGCGGCCGATGCCGATGCCGCTGTCCGCCACGGTGATCACCACGCCGGTCGGGCCCCCGCCGGCGCGCACGCGGACCGCGCCCTCGGCCGTGAACTTCAGCGCGTTGGAGACCAGGTTGTAGAGCACCTGGCGCAGGCGCACCGCATCGCCCAGCCACGGCCCCAGCGCCGAGCCGTCCAGCTCCACGTCCAGGTCCAGGCCCTTGGACTCCGCCAGGGTCACCGCCGTCTCGCAAGCCTGGCGCACCACGGCCTCCAGCTCGAAGGCCGCTGTCTCGATCCGCACCGCGCCCTGCTCCATGTCGGCCAGGTCCAGCACGTCGTTCAGCACGGTCAGCAGCGCCGAGCCGGAGTTGAGGATCACCTCCACCCGCTCGCGCTGGTCGGGCTTCAGGTCGTCCAGCAGCAGGGCCTGGCTCATCCCCAGCACCCCGTTCAGCGGCGTGCGCAGCTCGTGGCCCATGTTGGCCAGGAACTGCGACTTCATCTCGTTGGCCCGCTCGGCGGCGTCTCGCGCGGCGGTCACCTCGGTGAGCGCCCCGCGCAGGCTCATGTCGTAGTCGTCCAGCGCCCCCAGCAGCCGGTTGAAGCGCCGCGTCAGCTGGCCCACCTCGTCCTCGCGGGCGATCGGCAGCCGGGCGCTGAAGTCGCGCGAGGCGGTCACCGCCTCCATGCCATCGTTCAGCGCGTGCAGCGGCGCCAGGGCCCGCCGCGCCAGCCGGCGGGCCACCAGCCCGGCGCCCAGGGTCCCCAGCAGGGACAGCATCAAGGCGACGGAGATGTTGGTCAGCCGCTCGGTCAGGATCTCGTGGTCGTCGACCCAGAGCACCACCTCGCCCACCTGCCGCCCGGCCACATAGTGCGGCGCGCGCACCTCCAGCCCGCCGGCCCGGAAGCGGGTCTGCACCGCCGTCGCGCCCTCGAAGCCCAGGCGGTCGCCCAACTTGCCGGCCTTGCCCAGCTGCACCCGGTGGCCCTGGAGGTCGGAATAGGCCGCGGCCACGGCGTGCTCGCTGCCGTCCAGCAGCCGGGCGGCGACGACCATGGCCTCTGCGTCGCCCGCCGCCACGCCCTTGTGCGCCGCCGCGCCGATGGCCTGCGCCAGGCGGACGGACTCCGCCGCCAGGTCGGCGCGGTCGGCGGCCCAGTTGCGGTACTGATAGACCGAGAAGGCGGCCAGCATGGCGGTGATGGTCGAGACCAGCGCCACGGTGACCACGCGGGCCTCCAGGCCTCCGCGCAGGGTCCTGCCGGTCCGCGCCCGCGCAGGGCCGTTCGCGATCATCTGCCCGGCCTCCCCGCAGGTCCCCGTTCCCGTCGGACCTTCGCCGTCCACACGTTAATCGACGGCAAATTGTCGGCATCGCCTGTTGCCCAAACCGGGGCATGCGGCGAGGAGTCGCGGATGATCGCCCCCACGCCGGAGGCCCGCCGCGGCTTCATCCTCGAACACACCCGCCTGCAGCGCCCGCCGCACACGCCGGAGCTCCAGCTGCACCTCGCCGACGAGATCACCCCCATCTGGCGGATGACCGAGGAAGCCCTCTCCGAGATCGGCCTGCCGCCGCCGTTCTGGGCCTTCGCCTGGGCGGGCGGCCAGGCGCTGGCCCGCTACCTGCTCGACAATCCCGGGATCGTCGCCGGCAAGGCGGTGGTCGACTTCGCCTCGGGCTCGGGCCTGGTGGCCATCGCGGCCAGGCGCGCCGGCGCCGCCCGCGTCCTGGCCGCCGACATCGACCCGTTCTGCGGCGCAGCGCTCGAGGTCAACGCCGCGGCCAACGCCGTGACCGTCGATTTCACCGGCGAGGACCTGCTGGACGCCCCGCCGCCCACCTGGGCCGAGGTGATCCTGGCCGGCGACATCTGCTACGAGAAGCCGCTGGCCGACCGGGTCATGGTCTGGCTGGGCCAGGCGCGCGCCGCCGGCGCCACGGTGCTGATCGGCGACCCCGGCCGCAGCTACTTCCCCCGGTCCGGCCTGACGAAACTGGCGGAATACCAGGTCCAGACCACCCGCGAGCTGGAGGACATGGAGGTCAAGAAGACCTGCGTCTGGACTCTGCCGTAGCCGGTTGCTAGCTTGGAACAAACAAGGAACTTACCTATGCGCGAAGACGGCAAGGTCGACTATGTGGAACTCCCCGGCGGGGATCTTGGCCAGGTGAAGGCTTTCTACGGCGCCGCCTTCGGCTGGACGTTCACGGACTACGGCCCCGAGTACGCGGCCTTCGACCAGGGCCTCGACGGCGGCTTCCACACCGGCCAGGACGACGCGGTCCAGAAGCCCCTGGTGATCCTCTACGCCCACGACCTGGAAGCCATGGAGGCCAAGGTCCGCGCCGCCGGCGGCGCGATCACCAAACCGATCTTCAGCTTCCCCGGCGGCCGCCGCTTCCACTTCACCGACCCGGCGGGGAACGAACTGGCGGTGTGGAGCGAAGGGTAGGGCCCTAGAACTTCGTCGCCTCGGGGTCGGACGAGGTCTGCTGGCAGACGCCGGCGAAGCTGCCGAAGGTGACGGCGCCGTTGCGGCGGTCGACGTCCAGGCTGGAGCGGTCGATGCGGTTCCACTTCAGCCGGCCCTTGATCGTCAGCCGGTCGATCGCGACGTCGCTGAGTTCGTACCAGCCGTCCTTGGCGTCCTTCGCGAACATCGGGACCGAGCTCTTCGGCGGCTTCACCCGCACCTGGCCATTCTCGACCAAGACGCTGAGCTGCGCCGGGGCGCGGCTCTCGCCGACATACATACCGCTGGAATAGGCGGGCCGGCCGGAGCGGTAGGTCGGCGTCAGGGCGATCAGCGTCGCATCGGTGCCCGTGCAGAGCAGGTTCAGCCGCGGCCCGCCCGCCGGCGCCTGGGCCTGCGCCGCGCCGCCCGCCAGCGCAGCCGCCAACACCGCCGCGCCGATAATCCTGGATGCCCGCAACGCCCTGCTCCCCAAACTGTGTCGCCGGATCGTAGCCTTGCCGCCGCCGGCCGAGAAGGCCGTTCCGCCGACCCGGTCCCTGCGGCTAAATAGGACCTCCAGGTCCGCCGCCAGAGGAACCGTCCCATGCCCGCAGATGCTCCGCTCGGCGAAGCCGTCCTGGTCGCCGAAACCGGCCTCGGCCGCTTCCAGGTGGCGGCGCGCACCGCCTCGGGTTCGTTCCTGGTGGACGAGCCGCGCTCGGTCGGCGGCCTGGGCTCCGGCCCCGGCCCCTACGACCTGTTGAGCGCCGCCCTGGGCTCCTGCACCGCCATGACCCTGCGCCTCTACGCCGAGCACAAGGGCTGGCCGCTGGCGCGGGTCCAGGTCAGCGTCCGCCATCACCGCGCCTCGCCGACCGCCCGCGACCGCTTCGAGCGCACCATCCTGGTGGAAGGCGCCCTCGACGACGCCCAGCGCGCCCGCCTGTTGGAGATCGCCGAGCGGTGCCCCGTCCACCGCACCTTCGAGCGCGGCTCCGACGTGGTCACGACCCTCAGCTCGGCGGCCGCCGCGCCTGAGGTCCCCGCCGACGCCCCGCCGGAACACATGCGCGACATGGAGGCCTTGAGCGCCGCCTGAACCGGCCGCCGCGGTCCACAGCCGGGCTACCGCTGCCGCCGGGCCTCCGCCGTCGCCGCGTTCAGCTTGCGGATCCGCGCCTCGTAGAGCCGGGCCAGGCGGTCCGGCTCGGAGACGTTGTCGCGCGCGTCGGCCCAGGCGAGCTGGCGCTCACGCAGCAGCGCGCGATCCTGGTGGGCCTGCAGCGCATCGGCATAGGCCTGGCGCAGCTCGCGCTGCAGCCGGCGCAGCTCGGGATCGGCGCAGATGCTCCGGTCGGCCGGCGTAGGTTGCGCCGCGCAGGCGTCGGTCCCCGCGGGCGCGGCCCGGACGATCTCGGTCGGCGTCGGCTCGGGCGTCTTGACCGCCTCGGCCTTCGTGGCCGCGGGCGGGGCCGGCAGTTCCAGGGCTTCGCCCGAAACATCCTGGGCGACGCCCTCGGCGTCGGGCGACGGCACGGGCCCCTCGGGCTGATCCGGCGGCAGCACACCGACCGGGGCCGGCAGGGGCTCGGGTTCGACCGGCGCGGCGACCGGCGTCGTGACCGGCGCGCGCGCAGGCGCCGCCGCGGCGACCTGGACGGGGGCGGCGGCCGGCGCGACGCGGGGCGCGGGCGTTTCGCGGGTGATCCCGCCGACCCACCAGCCCAGCGCGACGCCGGCGGCGATACCGACCGCGAAGCTCGCCCCCGGTCCCCGGCGGGGTCGCAGCGCGCGAAGGCTCGGCAGTTCCGGGGGGTGCAACCGCAGCGCCCAGCCCTTTTCCTTTTCCGCCTCGTCTTCCGGCTCCGGGTCGGCGTCCCAGACGCTGCGCGGGCGCTTCACCTCCGGCGAAGGCGGCGTGGGTTCGGCGTCGGCGGCGGCCTGCGCGGGCTCGGCGACCGGAGCCGCCTGCGCGTTCCGTCGCCGCGAGCGGCGCGAAGCCGGACGGGGCGCGGGTTCCGGCTCGAGCGGCGGCGCGGCCGAGGCCTCCTCGGGCTCGTGCGGCAGCTCGTCCAGCGGGTCGCCCAGGTCCACGGCCACGATGCGCGGCTCGCCCGGCCGCCGCATCGCCGCGAAGCCCCGGCGCCCGCGGCCTTCCCGGCGCGCCGCCATCTCCTGCAGGATCTGGTACGACAGCGCGGCCTGGCCGCGCTCGCGGCTCGCGTCGAGCAGTCGCCGGAGTTCCGGCCCATTCAGAGTGGTCAGGTTGACGTCGGGCATCGCGGGCGTCCTGGGCGCATCTCAATCCAACGCCAGCGCCCGTCACTTCACCAGCGCGCCATTATTAACCCGAGAGAGAATGATCGGACAGCCCATCGTTATGCGAAACCGCGCGCCGTGCGCGGGGCCGCCGAAGAGCTGCCGTTACCCGCCCCGCCGCCGCATCTGCTACAGCTTCGCGCCAGCGTCACAGTCGGAGTTCCTGATGCGCCGTCGCAGCTTCCTCGCCGCCCTGCCCGCCGCCGCGCTCGCGGGACCAGCGCTCGCTGCCAGCCGCCAGGAGAACCCCAACCGCGACCGGCCGGACGTTCGGCCCGGCGACCGGATCGACGGCGCGACGTTCGCCTCCCGCTCCGCGGCCTGGGGCGTGCACGGCGCCGCCGCCACGGCCCATCCGCTGGCGACGATCGCCGCCCTCGACATGCTGCGGGCCGGCGGTTCGGCCGTGGACGCGGCCATCGCCGCCAACGCCGTGTTGGGCTACGGCGAGCCGATCTCGTGCGGGATCGGCGGCGACTGCTTCGTCATGCTGTGGGATCCGAAGACGAAGAAGGTGGTGGGCCTGAACGGCTCGGGCCGCAGCCCCAGGGGCCTCAGCCTGGAGACGGTGCGCAAGCGCGCCACGCCCAAGGGGATGATCCCCTCGCACGGCGCGATCTCGGTCAGCGTGCCGGGCGCCGTCGACGCCTGGTGGAGCCTGCATCAGCGCTACGGCAAGCTGGCCTGGAAGGACCTGTTCGCCCCCGCCATCGCCCATTGCGAGGACGGCGCGCCCATCGTCCAGAACACCGCCTTCTACCTCGAGGCGTCGAACCGCAACTTCTCGCAGAACCCGGCCATCGAGGAGCTCGACAACTTCCGCAAGGTCTGGGTGCGCGACGGCCGCACGCCGCGCGAGGGCGAGGTGTTCCGCAACCCCGACCTGGGCCGCACCTACCGGGCGATCGCCGAGGGCGGCGGGCGCGCGTTCTACGAGGGCGAGATCGCCGGGACCATCGAGCGCTACTTCAAGCGGATCGGCGGCTGGATGACCAAGGCGGACCTCGCCGCCCACAAGTCCGAGTGGGTCGAGCCGCGCTCGATCCGCTACCGCGGCGTCGACGTCTGGGCCCTGCCGCCCAACAGCCAGGGCCTGGTCACGCTCCAGATGCTGAACATCCTCGACGAGTTCGACGTGAAGGCCATGGGCTTCCAGTCGGCCGCCGCCATCCACCACGCCGTCGAGGCCAAGCGCCTGGCGTTCGAGGACCGCGCCCGGTTCTACGCCGACCCGGCCTTCTACAAGCAGCCCGTCGAGTGGCTGCTGTCCAAGGACTACGCCCGCGAACGGGCGAAGCTGATCCGGCCCGATCGCATCGCGCCGATGGCCTATCCGGGCAAGGCGCCCAGCCACGGCGACACCACCTACTTCACCACCGCCGACAAGGACGGGATGATGGTCTCGATCATCCAGTCCAACTACCGCGGCATGGGCTCGGGGCTGATGCCGGACGGCCTGGGCTTCATGTTCCAGGACCGCGGCGAGCTGTTCGCGCTCACCGACGGCCATCCCAACGTCTATGCGCCCGGCAAACGGCCGTTCCAGACCATCATCCCGGGCTTCGCCACTCGGGGCGGCGAGCCGATGCTGAGCTTCGGCGTCATGGGCGGCGATATGCAGCCCCAGGGTCAGACCCAGATCGTCTCCAATATCGTGGACTTCGGCCTGGGCCTGCAGGAGGCCGGCGACGCGCCCCGCTGGCACCACGACGGGGGGATGGAGCCCACCGGCGAGGACCTGGGCCAGCCCGGCGTGCTGAACCTGGAGACCGGCGTGCCCGAGGCGACCCAGGCGGCCCTGGCCAAACTGGGCTGGGCGATGAAGCCGGCCCCCGGCGGCTATGGCGGGTATCAGGCGATCCAGCGCTGGCCCGGCCGCTACGCCGCCGCCACCGAGATGCGCAAGGACGGCGTGGCCCTGGCCTACTGAGGCGGCGGCGGATAGTGCGTCGCGCCCGCCACGTCGGCCACCTCGACATCGCGCCACCGGAACCCCTCCACGTCCCGCACTTTGCAGGCGATCAGGTTGGCGTGGCAGTAGAGGCCCGTCACCGGCCGGAAGCGCAGGTACCTGTCGGCGAAGTACGAGAACCGGCCGACGATCGGGTTCTGCATCGCCGCCTCCACGCACTCGAAGCCCAGGGCCGGCGAGAACAGGGCCCGGAGGCCCATGTCGCTGAACTGGAAGAAGTGCCACGGGCGCTCGTGCGAGGAGTACGAGAAGTGGGTCTCGATGAAGGCCATGCCGCCGGGCTTCAGGACCCGCGCGATCTCCTCGGCCACCACCCAGGGCATCGCCAGGTGCTCGAAGACCGCCGTGGAATAGACCACGTCGAAGCGGCCCTCCACGAGCTCGGAGAGCCGGTGTGCGTCGCCCGCCACGTCGACGTTCGGTCCCGGGTAGTAGTCGAAGCCGACGTAGGCCGCATGGGCGAGGCGTCCGCGCAGGCCGTAGCTGCCGGTGACCTCGCGGCTGCCGATCTCCAGGATGCGGAATCCCGGCCGGTCGCCGGCCTCGACCACGCGCTCGGCGAAGGTCGCGTGCGCCGCGAGCTTCGGCGCCGGCACATCCGCCGCCAGATAGGCCCTGTCCGTCCAGCGCCCGATCACCGACAGCACCAGCCGGTTCGCGATTGCGGCGAGCCGCCGGACGACCGATCCCAAACGCAAATGCCCAACCCTCGACTTTCGCCGGACCATGGCGTCCTCCGGCAGCGGCGTCCACCGGCGCCGGCCGCCGCGACATCCTCATCGACGCGTCGGCGAAGGGGCTTAAACTGGAGTCCCCGACCCGGATGGATGACCGATGACCGCCGACGAGATGAAAGCCATCGTCCTGTCCTTCCCCGGCGCGGAGGCGGGAGTCAGCTACGGCCGCCCCTCCTTCAAGCTGAACGGCAAGTTCTTCACCCGCCTGCGCGGCGAGGATGACAGCCTGGTGCTGATGGAGGTCAGCTACGACGAGCGCGAGATGCTGATGGAGGCCGAGCCCGCGACCTTCCACCTGACCCCGCACTACAAGGACTACCCCTGCGTCCTGGCGCGGCTGGCCGACCTGCACCCCGGCTCGCTGCGCAACTTCCTGGAACGCCGCTTCCGCAAGATCGCCAAGAAGGCGGCGGTGAAGGCCTGGGAGGCGGAGCAGCAGGCCAAGGCATGACCGAGGCCGGGTTCCGCGCCCTTTGCCTCGGCCTGCCCGAGGTGGTCGAGGGCTTCAACATGGGCTCGACGTTCTTCAAGGCGAACGGCAAGGACCTGGCCCGCCTGCTGGGCGGCGAGCGCGCCATGTTCACCGGCGTCCCGGTCGAAGAGGTCGAGATGCTGGTCGAGGCCGAGCCGGCCACCTTCTGGGCCGACAGCCACTACAAGAACGCCCGCTGCCTGGTCGCGCACCTGGGCCCGCTCGCGCCCGACGTGGCCCGCTCGTTCCTCGAACGCCGCTTCCGCGAGATCGCGAAGAAGTCGGTGCTGAAGGCTTGGGACGGCTAGAACTCGTCCTCGATCGCCGAGCGGAAGTTCTCGAACACCTCGGCTGCGTGCTGGTCCGGCTCGACCGCCCGCTCCGGCGCGGCGGCCGGCGAGGCGCTGGCCGTGAGCCGGCCGACGATCCCCCCGTGCTGCACCAGCAGCAGCTCCTCGCCGTCGCCCAGCCCCGTCAGCAGGGCGGCGATCTTGGGCGGCAGGTCATCCAGGTCGAGGCGGGCCATGGGCCGATCCTAGACCGCTTCGGCGGGCGCGGGTAAACCGCCACCATGGCTTACCGGTCGCTGCGCGAATTCCTGACCAAGCTCGAGGCGGCCGGAGAGCTGGTCCGCGTGACCGAGCCCGTCTCCTCCGTCCTTGAAATGACCGAGATCCAGCGGCGCCTGCTGGCTGCCGGCGGCCCGGCCGTGCTGTTCGAGAACGTCACCCGCGCCGACGGCGAGCGCTCGACCATGCCGTGCCTGGTCAATCTGTTCGGCACGGTGAAGCGCGTCGCCATGGGCGTCACCCTGGACGGCGTCCAGCGCACCACCGCCGCCGAGCTGCGCAGCGTCGGCGAACTCTTGGCCTTCCTGCGCCAGCCCGAGCCGCCCCGCGGCCTCAAGGACGCCTGGGACATGCTGCCCCTGGCCAGGACCGTCATGGGCATGCGGCCCCAGGTGCGGAAGTCCGGCCCGGTGCAGGAAGTGGTGCTCAAGGGCGACGACATCGACCTGACCAGGCTGCCGATCCAGACCTGCTGGCCCGGCGAGCCCGCGCCGCTGATCACCTGGCCGCTGGTGGTGACCAAAGGGCCGTCCGACAGCCGGGAGGACGACTACAACCTCGGCATCTACCGCATGCAGGTGCTGGGCAAGGACCGCACCATCATGCGCTGGCTGGCCCACCGCGGCGGCGCCCAGCATCACCGCCGCTGGAAGGCCGAGGGCAAGCGCGAGCCCCTGCCCGCCTGCGCGGTGATCGGCGCCGATCCCGGCACGATCCTGGCCGCCGTGACGCCCGTGCCCGACACCCTCTCCGAATACCAGTTCGCCGGCCTGCTGCGCGGCGCCAAGCTGGACCTGGTCCCGGCCAAGACCGTCCCCCTGATGGTCCCGGCCCACGCCGAAATCGTGCTGGAGGGCTACGTCCACCTCGACGAATACGCCGACGAGGGGCCGTACGGCGACCACACCGGCTACTACAACAGCGTGGAGCGCTTCCCGGTCTTCCAGGTGACCGCAGTCACCATGCGCAAGGACCCGATCTACCTCACCACCTTCACCGGTCGGCCGCCGGACGAGCCCAGCGTGCTGGGCGAGGCGCTGAACGAGGTCTTCATCCCCCTGCTGCAGCAGCAGTTCCCCGAGATCGTCGACTTCTGGCTGCCGCCCGAGGGCTGCAGCTACCGCATCGCCGTGGTGTCGATGAAGAAGGCCTACGCCGGCCACGCCAAGCGGGTGATGCTGGGCGTCTGGAGCTATCTGCGCCAGTTCATGTACACCAAGTGGGTGATCGTCGTGGACGACGACATCGACGCCCGCGACTGGAAGGACGTCATGTGGGCGATCTCCACCCGCATGGATCCGGCCCGCGACATCACCGTGATCGAGAACACCCCCATCGACTACCTGGACTTCGCCTCGCCAGAGAGCGGGTTGGGGTCGAAGATCGGCCTCGACGCCACCAACAAGTGGCCCCCGGAGACCCATCGCGAATGGGGCGACAAGCTAGGCATGGACCGCGCCACCATCGACGCGGTCACCGAGAAATGGGCCAGGCTGGGGCTCCCCGGCGACGGCCGGCCCGTGGAATAGGCGACGCGCATGGACCCAGCAGCTTCCGCCCACGCCGCCGCCCTCTGGGCCGGCCTCCTGCTCATCGTGCTGCTGGTCCTGTCGGTGCTGGTCACGCGGCAGAGGCGTAGGCACCGGGTCGAGATCGGCGACGGCGGGGTGCCCGCCCTGAACCAGGCGATCCGGGCCTTCGGCAACGCCACGGAATATGTGCCGGCGGCCCTGGCCGGGCTGGGCCTGCTGGCCCTGGTGGGCGCGCCGCCGCTGCTGATCCACGCCCTCGGCGCGATCCTGTTCGCGGGCCGCGTGCTGCACGCCTTCGGCCTGTCCCGCTCGACCACCGCGTCCTGGCCGCGCGCCGCGGGCGTGCTCGCCACCTGGATCAGCTACATCGCCATGGCTGCGGCATTGCTGTTCTACGCCATCCCGTAGGGTTGTCCGGGCGGCCCGCGTCGGCCATATGCCCTCGATGGACGAAAACCTGCTGAACGACGTCGTGGCCGCCGCGCTGAAGGCCGGGGCCGACGCCGCCGAAGCCGTCGGCGCCGAGCGCCGCAGCCTCTCGATCACCGTGCGCATGGGCGAGCTGGAGGAGGTCGAGCGCGAGGAGTCCCGCGACCTGGGCCTGCGCGTCTTCGTCGGCAAGCGCCAAGCCACCGTCTCGGGCTCCGACATCTCGCCCGAGGCCCGCGCCAAGCTGGTGGAGCGCGCGGTCGCCATGGCCCGCCTGGCGCCCGAGGATCCCTACGCCGGCCTGGCCGACCCCGACACCCTGGCGGCCGGCCCCCTGCTGGACCTCGACCTCTACGACCCGGCCGAGCCTTCGCCCGAGGCGCTGGAAGAGCGCGCCCGCATCGCCGAGGCGGCCGCCCGCGCGGTGCCCATGGTCACCAATTCCGACGGCGGCAGCGGCTCGTGGTCGTCGTCGCACTGGACCATGGTCACCAGCGGGGGCTTCACCGGCGTCCACCGCGCGTCGGGCTTCTCCATCGGCGCCTCGGCCATCGCCGGCGACGGCGAGACCATGGAGACCGGCTACGACGGCCGCTCCACCCGCTGGCAGGCCGACCTGCCCAGCCCCGAGAGCCTGGGCGCCGAGGCCGGCCGCCGCGCCGCCCAGCGGCTGGGCGCGCGCAAGATCGCCTCCACCACCGCCCCGGTGATCTTCGAGAACCGCCTCGCCGGCTCGCTGATGAGCCCGCTGATCGGCGCCATCTCCGGCCCGTCGATCGCCCGCGGCACCTCGTTCCTCAAGGACCGGCTGGGCGAGCAGATCTTCGCCAAGGGGATCTATGTGGTCGACGACCCGCACAAGCCGCGCGGCCTGGGCTCCTCGCCCTTCGACGACGAGGGCGTGGCCAACCAGCGGCGGAACCTGATCGACGACGGCGTCCTGACCACCTGGCTGCTGAACTCGTCCTCGGCCCGCCAGCTCGGCCTCGCCACTACCGGCCACGCCTCGCGCGGCCTCGCCGGCCCGCCCGGTGTCTCCACCTCGAACCTGACTTTCCAACCGGGCGAGAAGGACCAGGCCGGGCTGATGAAGGACGCCGGCGCCGGCCTCCTGATCACCTCGATGTTCGGCCCCTCGCTGAACGGCAACACCGGCGACTGGTCGGTGGGCTGCTCGGGCTTCTGGTTCGAGGATGGCGAGATCGCCTATCCGGTCAACGAGATCACCGTCGCCGGCAACCTGCTGGACATCTTCGGCCGCATCGTCCCGGGCTCCGACCTGGAGATCCGCGGTTCCGCCAACGCGCCCTCGCTGCTGGTCGACGCGCTCGCCATCGCGGGTCGATGAGCCTCCCTTCTTCCCTAGACGGCGACCTGACGCTGATCCTCGACGCCGCCCAGGAAGCCGGCGACCTGGCCCGGAGCCTCCGGCTCCAGGGCCTGGAAATCGAGTACAAAGAAGACGACGGCACCCCGGTCACCAACGCCGACCTGGCCGCCGACAAGCTGCTCACCGAGCGCCTGCGCCAAGCTCGCCCGTCCTACGGCTGGCTGTCGGAGGAGACCGCCGACGATCGCGAGCGCCTGAACAACCGCCGGATCTTCGTGGTCGACCCGATCGACGGCACCCGCGCCTTCCTCAACGGCCGCCCCTGGTGGTCGGTGGCCATCGCCGTGGTCGAGGACGGCCTGCCCGTCGCCGCGGTGGTCTACGCCCCGGAGCGGGAGGAGACCTACGCCGCCCGGGTCGGCGCCGGGGCCACCCTGAACGGCGCCGCGATCCACCCGAGCGGCGCGACGGCGCTGGAAGACTGCGGCATGGTCGGCGACCCGATCGTCTTCGCCCACTGGTCCTGGCCCCAGGCCTGGCCCGCCATGCGCGTCGAGCAGCGCAGCTCGACCGCCTATCGGATGTGCCTGGTGGCGGCGGGCGCGTTCGACGCCGCGGTGGCCCCGGTGCGCAAGGCCGACTGGGACGTGGCCGCCGGCGACCTGATCGCCCGCGAGGCCGGCTGTTTCGTCGGCGACCACAATGGCGAAGGCTTCCGCTACAACCGCGCCCGTCCGTCGCAGGCCAGCCTGATCTGCTGCACGCCGGCGCTCAGGCCATTGATCCTGGAGCGCGTCCGGCATATGGGCGCGGGCAATTGATTTCAGGTGAAACGACCCAGGCCATGCCCGACAAACAGCTCCTTCACCTCGTCATCGGCGGCGAGCTGAAGTCCCTCGAAGGACCGCCCGAGTTCCGCGACCTCGCCAAGGTCGACCTCGTGGGCGCCTATCCGACCTATCAGGACGCCCGCCGCGCCTGGCTCGCCAAGGCCCAGCAGACCGTCGACAACGCCCTGATGCGCTACTTCATCATCCACGCGCACAAACTGCTCGACCCCCACGGCGACGAGGATCACGCACACTAGCGCGTGATCCGACCTCCCCCGTTGCGGCAGCAACGGCGGGAGGGGGACCGGCCGCCGAAGAGCGGGTGGTGGAGGGGGCGAGCCTCCTCAGCAGAACTCAAGACAGCGCGGTCGATCCGCCGAGCTGGGGGCTTGCCCCCTCCACCAGCCGCTCTACCCCGCCGGACAAGCCGGCGGGCCGGCGACTGGTCCCCCTCCCGCCGCTTCGCGGGGGAGGTGAGGCGCGAAAGCCCCTACTCCCGCCGCAGCACCGTCTCGGTCAGCAGATTCCCCCACATGTTGGTGCGGAAGTCGGCCTTCATGCCGGCCGGGTCGTACATCGGGCTCTCGACCCATTCGAGGAAGCTCATCCCCGCCGGCTCACCCTCGGTGAGGTAGCGGGCGAAGGTGTAGTCCAGCACGCCGGTCTTGCCGTGGCGGATGTGCAGGTAGCGCAACGACAGCTGCTCCAGCGCCTCGCGGATCGTCTTGCCCTGCCGGAAGTGCATGTAGAAGACGCTCATGATCCCGGCCCGGTCCGCCCCGGACTTGCAATGCATCAGCGCCGGGTACTCCAGCGTCTCGAACAGCCGCTTGGCCCCCAGCACCCGCTCGCGCGACGGCACCTCGCGCGAGGTGATGGTGAAGTCGACCAGCGTCATGCCCAGCCGCTCGCAGGCGTCCTTCTCCAAGGCGTGGAAGCTGGCGTCGAACCCGCCGCGCAGGTTGACGATGGTGCGGATCCCCCGCGCCTTCCACTCGGCGATCTGGTGCGGCCACGGCTGATTGGCCCGCACCAGCTCGTCCGAGATCCAGTGGGCGTTGGAAAACCCCAGGCGCAGGTAGGCGTGGTCGTTCCACAGGTAATCCAGATAGGTTTTCGTCCGCCCCCAGGGGCTGGAAAGGTCGAAGCGGTCCTCGGCGGGGGCGTCCGTCATGGCGCCTAAGTAGGCCCACCCGCCAAGCTGCGAAAGTGCGCGTGGCGCCTCAGACGCTGCCAACGACCGGGAAGGACAGAAGACCCCACCTCCTCTCCCCCGACGCGAAGCGCGAGGGGAGAGGGTAGGGAGAGGGGCGGCGCTGGGTGGGCGCCAATCCCTCAGCGAGGCGATGAAGCCCTCGCCTGTCAGACCTTCTTGAAGCTGCCTCCACCG
>Ga0209257_1001001_pt1 | contig 38273 bp, 31 predicted proteins | sample AraplaCvi_mCL_r2_FD_184277 | JGI IMG/M metagenome (GOLD analysis project Ga0209257, IMG submission 184277) | Arabidopsis root microbial communities from North Carolina, USA - plate scrape MF_Cvi_mCL_r2 (SPAdes) (version 2) | ecosystem: Host-associated > Plants > Roots > Endosphere | place: USA...
ACGGTCGAGGAAATGACCGCCGCTGTAAAAGTGATGCGCGAGAAGATGACGCGCATTTCCGGTCCGGCCAACGCGATCGATGTCTGCGGCACCGGCGGCGATCACGCCGGCACGCTCAACATCTCGACCCCGGTCGCGATCATCTGCGCCGCCTGCGATGTCGCCGTCGCCAAGCACGGCAACCGCGCGGCTTCCTCGAAGAGCGGGGCCGCCGATGTGCTGGCTGCGCTCGGGGTCAACCTCGAAGCCGACATGGCGACGGTCGAACGCGCGCTCAACGAGGTCGGAACCAGCTTCCTCTGGGCGCAGAAGCATCACAGCGCCATGCGCCACGTCGGGCCGACCCGCGCGGAGCTCGGGACCCGCACGATCTTCAACCTGCTCGGCCCGATGTCGAATCCAGCCGGCGTCAAACGCCAGCTGCTCGGTGTCTTCTCCGCCGACTGGCTGGAGCCGATGGCCCAGGTGCTGCGCAATCTCGGCACCGAGCATGCCTGGCTGGTCCATGGCAGCGACGGATTGGACGAGATCACCACCACCGGCCCGACCAAGGTGGTCGAGCTGCGCCATGGTGCAATCCGCAGCTTCACCATCGCGCCGGAGGATTTCGGCATTGCGCGCTCGGATGCGGGATCGCTGAAGGGCGGCGATGCGGCGTCCAACGCCCAGGCGATCCGCGGCCTGTTCGAAGGCCTGCAAGGTCCCTATCGCGACATCGTGCTGCTGAACGCCGCGGCGGCCCTTGTCATCGCCGAACGGGCTTCCGATATGCCGTCTGCGCTGGTCGTCGCCGCCGACGCGCTCGACAGCGGCAAGGCCAAGCGCGTGTTGGCCGATCTCGTCCGCATCACGAATTCAGGTAAAGCATGAGCGACGTCCTCGCCAAGATCTGCGCCGACAAGCGCGAACATATTGCCGCGCGCAAACGCGTTCTGCCGCCTGCGGAAATCACGGCCTCGGCCGAGGGGCGCAACCGCGTCGATCCGCCGCGCGGCTTCGGCAAGCACCTGGAGCAGGTCGTCGCCAGCGGCAAGTTCGGCCTCATCGCCGAGATTAAGCGCGCCTCGCCGTCGAAGGGCCTGATCCGCGCCGATTTCGATCCACCGGTGCTGGCCCGCGCCTATCGGGACGGCGGCGCCGCCTGCATCAGCGTGCTCACGGACAATCCTTATTTTCAAGGCGAGGACGGGTTCCTGACCGCTGTCCGCGCGACTGTCGATCTGCCGCTGCTGCGCAAGGATTTCATGCTGGATCCCTACCAGATCTACGAATCCCGCGCGCTCGGCGCCGATTGCATTCTCTTGATCATGGCCGCGCTCGAAGACGTGCAGGCCGCCGAGCTCGCGGCTTTGGCCGACGATCTCGGCATGGACGTGCTGGTCGAGGTGCATGACGCGGCCGAGCTCGACCGCGCGCTGAAGCTCGACGTGAAGCTCTTCGGCATCAACAACCGCAATCTCAAGACTCTGTCCGTGGACCTCGCCGTGACCGAGCAGCTCGCGCCGAAGGTGCCCAAGGATCGCATCCTGGTCGCCGAGAGCGGGCTCAACAGCACGGCCGATCTCGAGCGCATGCACCGCATCGGCGCCTCGGTCTTCCTGGTCGGTGAAAGCCTGATGCGCCAGCCGGACGTCGCCGCCGCCACGCGCACGCTGCTAGGCGCAAGAGCGCCACAACTCGCTGTCGCCTAGTGTCCCGCCTCACCCATTTCGATGCCGAGGGCAATGCCCGGATGGTCGATGTCTCCGAGAAGGCGGAGACCGAGCGTATCGCCATCGCCAAGGGCGCCGTCATCATGGCGCCGGAGACCTTGGCGCTGATCCGGGCCGGCCAGGTGAAGAAAGGCGATGTGCTCTCCGTGGCGCAGCTCGCCGGCATCATGGGGGCGAAGAAGACGCCGGATCTCATTCCGCTCTGCCATCCGCTGGCGCTCTCCTCCGTCAAGGTCGAGCTCTCGATCGACGAAGGGCAGTCGGCGGTCGTGATCGCGGCGACCTGCAAGCTGAAAGGGCGCACCGGCGTGGAGATGGAAGCGTTGACCGCTGTCTCGGTTGCGGCCCTCACCGTCTACGACATGGTAAAAGCCGTCGATAAGACCATGCGGATCACCGAGATCCGCTTGACCCATAAGAGCGGCGGCAAGTCCGGCACCTTCGAGGCCGATTGATGCTCTCGGTTCAGGAAGCGACCGACCGGATTCTGTCCGCCTTCGCGCCGCTGGGGCCGGAAGTCGTTTCGCTCGACCAGGCGCTCGGCCGCGTCCTCGTGCAGCCCGTGACCGCGCGACTTGCCCATCCGCCGCAAGCGGTCTCGGCCATGGACGGCTATGCGGTCCGTGCCGCGGACGTGCAGCAGCTTCCGGTCCGGCTGAAAGTGATCGAGGCGATTGCCGCTGGCACCCTGCCCATCCGCGCGATCGGCGCCAACGAAGCCGCGCGGATCTTTACCGGCGCGGCTCTGCCGGAAGGCGCGGATGCGATCGTCATCCAGGAGAACACCGAGAAGGATGGCGATCACGTCCGCATCGTTGATGGCGGCGCCGCGATCCAAGGCAAGCACATCCGCGGCGGCGGCAACGATTTCGCGGAAGGCCAGGTGGGCATTCCCGCCGGCCGGCGTCTGACGCCCTCCGACATCGGCCTGGCCGCGGCGATGAACTGGCCCTGGCTCACCGTGACGCGCAAGCCTCGGGTCGCCATCATTTCCACGGGCAATGAGCTGGTGCAGCCCGGCGAGGCTTTGGCGCCGGGCCAGATCATCGCCTCCAATGGCTTCGCCCTCGCCGCCTTCGTTGCGCAATGTGGCGGCGAGGCGCTCAATCTCGGCATCGCCCGCGATGAGGAATCCGCCCTCGCCGACCTCATCGACCGCGCGGCAGGCGCCGATCTGCTGCTCACCAGCGGCGGCGCCTCGGTCGGCGAGCACGATCTGGTACAAGGTGTGCTGACAGCGAAAGGCATGGCGCTCGACTTCTGGAAGATCGCCATGCGGCCGGGCAAGCCGCTGATGTTCGGCACACTGGGTCCGCTGAAGGTCATCGGCCTCCCCGGGAATCCGGTCTCGGCCATTGTCACCTCGACTCTGTTTGTCGGGCCCGCGATCGCGCGCATGCTGGGCCAGGCGGATGTCGGTCCGCACATCGTGAAGGCCCGGCTCGGCATCGATCTGCCGGCCAACGATCTCCGCCAGGACTATCTCCGCGCCTCCGTCAGCGAGGACGAAGCCGGCTTCGTCGCGACACCTTTCGGCAAGCAGGACAGCGCCATGCTCTCCGCCCTCTCCCGCTCCGGCGGTCTGGTGATCCGGCCACCCCACGCACCAGCGGCCAAGGCGGGATCCGCGGTGGAGATGGTTCGGCTCGCCTGAATTCGGTCTCCTAAGCCCCGATCAATGTCTCCTGACAAATTCTGTCGGGATGTGGAGACTCGCTTGACTTTTCCACACGAACCAAACTAGAACATGGGCATCGTTTTTGCTTTGTTCCGCGTCGACGGCCTGTTTAGGAGGCCGTAGACAGGCCCGAAGACGGGTCACGGAACCGGAGAAAGGACCGAGAACCATGCTGACCAGGAAGCAACGCGAGCTGCTGCAGTTCATTCAGGAACGTCTGGGCGATACGGGGATCTCCCCGTCCTTTGACGAAATGAAGGACGCCTTGGGACTGAAGTCCAAGTCGGGTGTGCACCGCCTGATCACCGGTCTCGAGGAGCGCGGCTTCATCCGCCGCCTGCCGCACCGTGCGCGCGCCCTGGAGGTGACCCGCCTCTCCGACGATCAGATGAGCAGCCGCACGGCCGCTGCCGCGGCGCCTGCCGATGCCGGCAAGCGCGGCTTCTCGGCCAATGTCATCCGCGGCGACTTCACGCCGAGCCTGCCCGGTGCCATGGTCGCCCAGACCACCGAGACGGTACAGCTTCCGCTCTATGGCAAGATTGCCGCCGGCACGCCGATCGAAGCCCTGCGCGACAGCAGCAACGCGGTCGATATCCCGGCCAGCATGCTCGGCCGCGGCGAACACTACGCCTTAACCGTCGAAGGCGATTCGATGATCGAGGCCGGTATCCATGACGGCGACACGGTGCTGATCGAGCGCTGCGACAATGCCGAGAACGGCACTATCGTGGTGGCCCTCATCGACAACAACGAAGTCACCTTGAAGCGCTTGCGCCGCAAGGGCGATTCGATCGCCCTCGAACCCGCCAACCAGGCCCACAAGACCCGGATCTTCGGCCCCGACCGGGTGAAACTGCAGGGCAAGCTGATCGGCCTGATGCGGAAATATTAGGGCCGATTATCGCGGTCATCCAAAGATCGATCGCGATGTCAACCCCTACAGGACACCGACAGAATCGCAAAATCCGCCCCCTACAGAACCATTGAGCCGTGTGGTCGGTGAGCGCCAATAAGGCAAGCTGCCAGTGCTCTTCTCCCACCTTCAGGGGGGAGTAAGTGGGGGGCACTGCAGCCGTGATGTTGCAGGTCGCGGACACAAGAGAAGATCCAGCGCGCCGGCCTCAATCGCTATCGGCGGACGTTTCGGTGGCGCTCTCATCGGCATCCTCGTCCCCGTTGAGACCCGGATCGTCGATCAGCCGATCTTCACGCAAAGCCTCGCGCATGCGGTTCAGCACCCAGGGTCGATCACCCAAGGTCGCGGCGACGCTTTCGATGTGAATCCTGCCATCGGCATCGATGCGTAGCGCATGCGTCCCGCCGCGCCAGAGATCGAAGCGGTCGATCTTGATCGTGTCGCGGCAGCCGCTCCGGATCGGAACCAAGCTGACCACCGCATCGGCCGTGAGGCAATCCTCACGGAGGGCATCGCCGGTCAAGGCCATTGCGATCGTCTTGCCGTGGCGTTGGTAGACGCAGCCCGCGCCGTCACAGCCGAAGAAGGATAGTGCGGCGTCATCCAGTCGGGGAAAAGCGATGGCGTCAATCTGCCCGTTGCGGCGCAGCCAGGTCTCCGCCGCGAGCTTGCTGGCGCGGAGCGAGTTCAGTTGATAGTCGCCGGCCTCGTTCTTGATCGCGAGCAGCTTGGCATCGCCGGCAACCAGGAGATCCGGCGTGCTGACAAAAAACAGCGTGGCGAGTCCGCCGAGAACCGGCACCAGGCCGCCCAGGCGGGCGCGGCTGCGCATCAGGCAAAGCAGCACCAAGCCCAGGGCGATCGCGATCAGCGCTGCGATCGGCATGGCACGGGTGACGAGGACCGCGTTGGGCCAAGCGGAAACAGCATGCGCGATCCACAGAATGCCGTCGCAACCGCGCGCCGCCAGATACCAGAACGGCGCATCGAGACCGAACGGCATCAGCAGCAAGGCCGCCATCCCCATCGGCATCACCCAGAACCCAGTCAGCGGCACCGCGATCAGGTTTGCGACGACGCCATAGGTGCTGATCCGGTCGAAGTGATACATCGCGAAAGGCGCAGTCATCAGCGTGGCGACGACACTGGTCAGCATCGTGGTCGCAAACCAGAACCCGGCCCCGCGCAGCGCATTGGCAACACGCCCGAACCAGTCGGTCTCCAAAGCCCGCCCACCCCGCCAGCGCGTGAGCGGCACACGCAAAGCTTCGAACACCGCGATCAGCCCGAGCACGGCAAAGAACGACATCTGGAAGCTGGCCCCGGTCAGCGCCTCCGGCTGCAGCAACAGCACCACGATCGCCGCCCAGGCCACCATGCGGAAGGAAAAGGGCGAGCGATCGACCAGCACCGCGAGGAACACGATCGCGATCATCACGAAGGAGCGCTGGGTCGGGACCGTCGCGCCGGCGAGCAGCGCATAAAATCCCGCCGCGACTATCGCTGCCACCGCCGACCATTTTTTGATCGGAAAATGCAGCGCCAGCGCCGGCACCAATGCCAGCAACCCGCGCAAGCCGACGAAAAACAGACCCGCCGCCATTCCAATATGGAGGCCGGAGATCGACAGGAGATGCGCGAGGCCGGAGATCCGCATCGCCTCGGTATCGGCTTTGGTGAGTGCCGTCTGATCGCCGACCGTGAGCGCGCGCGTCATCGCCCCGGCGGGTCCGGTTTCCAATTCGGCAATGCGCTGGCCGATCCGGGCACGCTGGCGATCGATCCAGAGCCTAAGCCCGCCCTCCTCCGCCGCTTCGACCACGCGCGCCGCCCCCAGACTGAAGCCGGTCGCGCCCATCTGCTGAAAGAAGGCCTGGCGCCGGAAATCGAACGCGCCGGGCGCCACCGGCGGCGAAGGCGGCTGGAGATGCGCCAGCACATCGATCCGATCGCCGAGCTTCAAGGTCTCGGACCCTTTGAAGATCTTCACCTGAAGCCGAAGCGGCGTCGTTTCGGCGGGAAGCTCGGCAATCGTCACCTCCACCAGCGTCGCGCGGATCGCATTCGGAAATGGCTCGATGGCGGCGACCCGGCCGGTGACATGGGCGAAGCGGATCGGATCCTGGAGTTGCGGCGCCGCGACCGCCCAGCTCCGGACCTGCGCCACGCCGAAGCCGATCCCGCCGCTCACCAAAGCCGCCAGCAGAATGAGGATCAACGGCGTCCTGCGAAAGAGGATGGCGAGCACCAGGCAACCGGCCGTCAGTGCCCCGCCCAGCCAGAGTGGCGGCTCCACCGGCAGCGCGAAATAGACCGCGATGCCGAGCCCCAGGGCGACGGCGAGCCAACCCGGCCAGTTCTGCCGCTCACCGGCGAGGAAGGCCTCGCAACGGTCCCGGATTGCCCCCAAATCCAACGCAGCCCCCGCTCCCGCCCGCTCCCGCCGCCGCATTGCCAAATCCGGGGGCGGATGTGTTAGACCTTTCTCCCAACCCCGATATCACCACGAATTTGGCTGGATTTCTGCAATCATGAGTGTCGTCACCCGTTTCGCCCCCTCGCCGACCGGATACCTGCATATCGGCGGCGCCCGGACCGCCCTCTTCAACTGGCTCTATGCCAAGCATACCGGCGGCAAGTTCCTGCTCCGGATCGAGGACACCGATCGGGTGCGTTCGACCGAGGCGGCGATCCACGCGATCATCGCGGGCATGAAATGGCTCGGCCTCGACTGGGACGGCGAGGTCGTCATGCAGTTTGCCCGGCAGGCGCGCCATGCCGAGGTTGCGAACCAGCTCTTGGCCGAGGGCAAGGCCTATCACTGCTATTGCTCGCCCGAGGAGCTGGAGGAGATGCGCGCTGCCGCCAAGGCCGCGGGAAAGCCGGTGCGTTATGACGGCCGCTGGCGCGACCGCGATCCCAAGGAGGCGCCCGCCGGCGTGAAGCCGGTCGTCCGCATCAAGGCCCCGCTCACCGGCTCGACCGTCGTGAACGATGAGGTCCAGGGCACGGTCGAGGTCGGGAACGACACGCTCGACGACATGATCCTGCTGCGGAGCGACGGCACGCCGACTTACATGCTCTCGGTGGTGGTCGACGACCATGACATGGGCATCACCCATGTGATCCGCGGCGACGATCACCTCACCAACACCTTCCGCCAGGTGATGATCTACGACGCCATGGGTTGGAAACATCCCTCGTTCTCGCACATCCCGCTGATCCACGGCGCCGACGGCGCGAAACTCTCCAAGCGGCATGGTGCGCTGGCGGTCGATGCCTATCGCGACATGGGCTATCTGCCGGAGGCTTTGCGCAATTACCTGCTGCGGCTCGGCTGGTCGCACGGCGACGACGAGATCATCTCGACCGAGCAGGCGATCCAGTGGTTTGACCTGCCGCAGGTCGGGCGATCGCCGTCACGCTTCGACTTCACCAAGCTCGACAATCTCAACGGCCATTACATCCGCGAGGCGGACGATGCGCGGCTCGCACAGGACGTGGCGGAGCGGCTCGGTGTCGTCGATGCCGCCGCGATCGACCGGGTGCGCCGCGGCATGCCCGGGTTGAAGGCGCGCGCCAAGACCCTGAAGGAGCTGGCCGAGAACGCGCATCTCTACGTGACCGCCCGGCCGATCCAGATCGCCGACAAAGCCGCCGCCCTGCTGACGCCTGAAGCCAAGACTCTGCTCGGCAATCTCGCCAAAGCCTTGGACGCCGACGCGGCTTGGACCGCGGCTTCCCTCGAGACGGCCGTCCGTCAGTTCTCCGAGCAGGAAAAGGTGAAACTCGGCCAGATCGCCCAACCCTTGCGGGCGGCCTTGACCGGCTCGACCACCTCGCCCGGAATCTTCGAAGTGATGGAAATCCTTGGCCGTTCCGAATGCCTGGGGCGCTTGGCGGACGCCCTGTAAAGGACCTGACACGGGGTGGCTTTTCGGCCACCGGAGTCATGGACCCTTAACCATCCTTCTGCTAGCGTGCACCCAGTTTGCGGCGGTGCAACATCGCCGTTTCCAGCCCCCAGCCGAATGCCCGCGCCCCAGAATGCGCGAGACCAAAACGAGGTGTCCAATGACGACGATCGCGGCGAACAGCAAGACGGCCAAGAAACGGATGGCGGAGAAGTCGAAGCCGTCTTCCAAGGCGGCAAAGAAACCCGCCAAGCCGCTGGTCAAGGACAGCGGCATCAAGCCGGCGGCGCCGAAGCCCTTCGCCAAGGTGACCGTGAAGGACGACCGCCTGAACAAGAACTGGGATCTCCCGGTCCTGAAGGGCACGGTCGGTCCGGACGTCATCGACGTGCGCAAGCTCTATACCGAGCACGGCTATTTCACCTATGACCCGGGCTACGGCTCGACCGGTTCGACCCAGTCGTCGATCACCTACATCGACGGCGATGAAGGCATTCTGACGCATCGCGGCTATCGCATCGAGGATCTCGCCGCCAACAGCAGCTTCATCGAGGTCTGCTACCTGCTGCTCGAAGGCGAGTTGCCGAACAAGGCGCAGCTGAAGAAGTTCGAGCGGGACATCACCTACCATACGATGCTGCATGAGCAGATCGCCCGCTTCTTCCAGGGCTTCCGCCGCGACGCGCATCCGATGGCGGTAATGGTGGCCGTGGTCGGCGCACTCTCCGCCTTCTATCACGACAGCACCGACATCCACGACCCGCACCAGCGGATGATCGCCACGCACCGGCTGATCGCGAAGTTGCCGACCATCGCGGCCATGGCCTACAAGTATGCGACCGGCCAACCCTTCATCTATCCGCAGAACGATCTTACCTATGCGGAGAATTTCCTGCGCATGACCTTCGCCGTGCCGGCCGAGGAGTACAAGATCAACCCGGTCGTGGCCAAGGCCATGGACCTGATCTTCATCCTGCATGCCGACCACGAGCAGAATGCCTCGACCTCAACCGTGCGCATCGCCGGTTCGTCGGGCGCCAATCCGTTCGCCTGCATCGCCGCGGGCATCGCCTGCCTCTGGGGTCCGGCCCACGGCGGCGCCAACGAGGCGGTGCTGAAGATGTTGGCCGAGATCGGCGACAAGTCGAAGGTCAAGGACTACATCAAGCGGGTGAAGAATAAGGAAGACAACACACGTCTCATGGGCTTCGGACACCGGGTCTACAAGAACTACGACCCACGCGCCGCGGTGATCCGCCAGGCCTGCCACGACGTGCTGGATGCGCTGGGCAAGCGCGATGAGCCGCTGCTCGACCTCGCCATGGAGCTGGAACGGGTTGCCCTCGAGGACGACTACTTCATCTCCCACAAGCTGTTCCCGAACGTGGACTTCTATTCGGGCATCATCCTGCAGGCGATCGGCTTCCCGACCTCGATGTTCACCGTGCTGTTCGCCGTCGCGCGGACCGTCGGCTGGGTGGCGCAGTGGAAGGAGATGATCGAGGACCCGACCCAGCGCATCGGCCGCCCGCGCCAGCTCTACACCGGCTATGGCGAGCGCCCCTATGTGCCGATCGAGAAGCGGAAATAGCGCCTCTCTGCGCAAGAACAACAAAAGGGCGGCCGAGTGGCCGCCCTTTCCGTTCATGCCGTCGCGGTCGCGAGAACATTCTCTCGCCGCGGGTTGATCCGCAAGGCGCTACTTCTGGATCAATTCGATCTTGTAGCCGTCGGGATCCTCGATGAAGGCGATGACCGAGCCGCCATGCTTCATCGGTCCCGGTGCGCGCGGGATCGGCACGCCTTCCTTGGCGAGATTTTCGCAGGTGCCGTAGATGTCGCCGACGCCGATGGCGAGATGGCCGAACGCGTTGCCCTTGTCATAGGGAGTCTTCTGGCCCCAGTTGTGGGTCAGTTCGATCACCGTGTGGTCGATCTCGTCGCCATAGCCGACGAAGGCCAGCGTGAACTCGCCGCTCGGATAGTCCTTCCGGCGCAGCAGCTTCATGCCGAGATGCCGGGTGTAGAAGTCGATCGATTTGTCCATGTCGAAGACGCGGATCATCGTATGCAGGAGCTGATTCGCCATCATCATTCTCCCATCTTTTCGTCGCGGATCATGGCGGCGAAGGTCGCCTCGGCAACCTTCTGGCCATTGACCAGTCCGACGCCGTTAAACTTCCAGATCATGCCGCGGCTACGGTCCTTGGTGACGTGCAGGCGCAGCTCGTCGCCCGGCACGACCGGCTTGCGGAAGCGACAGTCGTCGATGCTCATGAAATAGACGAGCTTCCCTTGGAACGCTTCGCCCAGAGTGTGGACCACCAGCACGGCAGCGGTCTGTGCCATGGCCTCAACGATGAGCACGCCCGGCATTACCGGATCGCCGGCGAAGTGGCCGACAAAATAGGGTTCGCTCACCGACACCATCTTGATGCCGGTGGCTTCGACGTCGGTCCGCATGCCTTCGATGCGCTCGATCATCAGAAAGGGCGGACGATGCGGGATCATCCGCATGATCCCCTTCACGTCGATGGAAATGGCTTCGGGCGACGCTTCCGCGCCGGCGGCGGGTCTTCCTTGATGTTCCATGGCCGAATCTCGAACAGACGATCGCAGGGCAGGCGCGGCGGTTAGAGTTTGACGTTCGGCAATGCCTTGTTCAAGCGCGTCAAGACATCCTGCGTGATGTCCCATTGCGGCACAAAGGCATGAGCCGCCGTGCGTTCGATGACCAAGGTGAGGCCACGCGCCTTGGCGACGTCCTGCATGATCTTCTGCGCGGTCTCCCCGATCTTCGAGCGCGCTTTGTCAATGCGGGCCCCCAGCGCCTGCTTGTCCTTGTCATAGTCGGCCTGCAGCTTCTGATCCTGATCGTACAGCGCCTTGCGCTTGGCTTCGAAATCGGTCGGTGCCATCGGCGGGTTGGCGCTGCGCGCTACCATCAGCTGCTGCATCTGCTGCTGCAGGGTCTGCTCCTTCTTGCGGAAGTCGCCCTCAAGCTTGTTCACCGCGGCATTGACCTGATCGTTCAGCGATTTACCGGCCGTGGAGGTGTTCGCCACCCGGCCGGAATCGAGAATGCCGATGATGATCGGAATCTGGTTGGCCGGAATCTGCTGCGCCGGGGTAGCCTGGGTCGGCGTCGCAGGCTGGGTCTGGGTGGTCTGGGCGAGGCTGGGCGTCACCATCAGGCCGATGGTCAGCAGCCCTCCCAGCGCAACGATGCAGGAGAGGCGGCGAGCGACATGGCTGATTCGGATCACGTAACAAATCTCCAAAGAAGTGTGGGTCGAGCAGGAATCGCTTGGTAACCGGCTCGGTCAGAAGTTGGTTCCGAAGCTGAAGCTGAAATACTCTTTCTCGTCCTGCTTCTTCCTGAGAACAGGATAGGCGAGATCGATGGCCAGGGGCCCGAACGGCGACACCCAGGTCAGGCCGAAGCCGGCCGAAGCCCGGATGCTGCTGTCGTCAATGATGTCTTCATCCTCGTCCTTGGTATCGGTCCCGGTCAAGACGCCGAAATCGCTGAACACGCGGCCGCGGATGGCATATTCCTCGGGCAGACCGAGCGGGAAGGATGCCTGCACCGTGCCGTCCCACAGGAACTGGCCGCCAATCGAGCCGTCGCTCTTATCGGCGCCACGCTCGCGCGGACCGACGCCGCGGTCGTCGAAACCGCGCAGGCTGCCCGGACCGCCCAGGAAGAAGCCGTCAGGATAGTGCAAGTAATCGCCGAACAGCGGCTGGATGTACCCGACCTCTTGGGTGGTGGAGAGCGTCACTTCCTTGGTCACCGGATAGTAGTAGCCGCCGGAGAGGGTCCCGCTGACATATTTGACGTCGCCGCCAAGCCCCGCATAGTGCGCTTCGAGAGTCGTGAAGTAGCCGCTGCGTGGGTCGATCGTGTTGTCGCGCTTGTCGTAGGTCAGCGTCGTGCCGATGATCGAATAGTATTTCCAGCCGACTTCGTCGCGGATCACCTGGGCCGCATCGTCGTCCACGTCGTAGATCCGATCGGCGCGGAACTGATAGGACAGCGTGTTCCTGAGATACTCGCTGATGTCATAGCCCATGCGCAGGCTGAAGCCCGCCTGATCTTCGTCGTTGCTGCTGGGGGTCAGGCGGCGGAAGAAGAGATCGACGCCGGCGCTGATATTCTTGTCCATGAAATAGGGGTCGGTGAAACTGATCGACCCTGACGACCGCTTGCCGGAAACAGTCAGATCGATGCGCGCGTCCTGGCCCTTGCCGAGCAGGTTGCGCTCGCGCAGGCCGATGCTGCCGAGCGGGCCGAGGCTGGTCGAGAAGCCGGCGCCGAAGGAGAGCTCACCGGTCGACTGCTCCTTCACCTTGACCTTGACGATGGTCTTGTCCGGCGCGGTGCTCGGCACCGTCGTGATGTCCACGGTCTCGAAGAAGCCGAGATTGCGGAGCCGCTGCTCGGTACGCTTTAGCTTCTCGGTGCTGAATGCGTCGCCTTCGGCCAGACGGAACTCGCGGCGAATCACCTTGTCCTGGGTTCGGACGTTGCCGGAGATGTCGATGCGCTCGACATAGACTTTCGGCCCTTCCTGGATGTCGTAGGTCAGGTTGAGCACGTGGTTCTTGGCATCACGGTCGATCCGCGGGCGGACATCGACGAAGGCGTAACCCAGGCTGCCGACGTGATCGCTGATCGCCTGGACCGTGTCATCGACCTTGCTGGCGTCGTACCAGTCGCCTTCTTTGGTGGTGACATCGCCCATCAGGGTCTTCGGATCGAGATCCTTGAGCGTGGTCTTCACATCGACCTTGCCGAGCTTGTAGCGCTCGCCCTCCTCTACCGTGAAGGTGATGAAGAAGGCTTCCTGGTCGGGTGAGAGCTCGGCGACGGCGGAAAGCACACGGAAGTCGGCATAGCCTTCGGAGAGATAGAACTTCCGCAGGTTCTCCTTGTCCACCGTGAGCCGGTCGGGGTCGTAGGTGTCGGTGGTGCTGAGGATCCGATAGAAGGCACTTTCCTTGGTCGCGATTTCCTCGCGGAGGTCGCTGTCGCCAAATTGCTTGTTGCCGACGAAGTCGATGCGCTCGACCTGCGTGACGTCGCCTTCGTTGATCTCGAACACGAGGTTGACACGGTTCTGGTCGAGCTTGATCACCTTCGGGTCGACGGTCGCCGCGAATCGTCCGCTGCGGCGGTAGAGATCGAGAATACGCTTCACGTCGGCCTGAACGCGGGTCTGCGTGTAGACTTGGCGCGGCTTCAGCTGCACTTCCTGGGTCAGCTGATCGTCCTTGATCCGGTCGTTGCCCTCGAAGGCAAGTTTGTTGATGATCGGGTTTTCGACCACCGCGACCACGAGATTGTTCTGGTCGCGGCGCAGATGGACGTCGGCGAAGAGGCCGGTCGCGAACAGGTTCTTCAGCGCCCGGTCGACTTTCGCGGCGTCGAACGGATCGCCGGGATTGATCTCCATATAGGAACGAATCGTATCGGCCTCGATGCGCTGATTGCCTTCGATCACGACCTGCTGAATCGGATCGCCACTGGTAATGGTCTGCGCCCAGGCGGCCTGGCTCCCCGCCCCGACGACACCCCACAAGCACAGCCCCAAGAACAGGCCGAGACGGCCAACTAGACGCAGAAACCCCATTTCCCCCGACTTCCAATCACGTAAACAGGGATTTCACAAAATCGACAACTTTGAGATAAACCAAGTCATTCCAAGTGGCAAACAGCATCAGGCTCAGAACCAGCGCGAGACCCACCTTGAGGCCGAACTCCTGGACCTTCTGGCCGAGCGGCTTACCGCGGACAGCTTCGACCGCGTAATAAACCAGATGGCCGCCGTCGAGCATCGGCACCGGGAACAGGTTGATCAGCCCCAGATTGATCGAGAGCATCACGGAAAAAAGGATCAGCGAGACCGTGCCGATCTGCGCCACGTCCCCCGTCATCTTGGCAATCCGCAACACACCGCCGATATCCTCGCTGGAGCGGGCCCCGGTGATCATCTGCCAGAGCCCCGTCAGCATCACGGCAGATTGGTTGTAGACCTCGTGTCCCGCTGCGAGAGTGGCGCCGACCGGGCCGACCTTGATCCGGGATTCGGGCGCTTCGGCCGCGATGCCGAGCCGAGGAATCTTGACGGTTTTGCCGGTCGCGTCCTTGGTCTCGACGATGACCGGGCTTGCCGTCAACTGAAGCTCTTTGCCGGCGCGATCGACGGTCATGGCGATCGGCTTCTCGACACTCTCTCGCACGGTCGCGACGACTTGTCCGAAGTCCGACACCGGCGTGCCGTTCAGGACCAGGATACGATCGCCCGGCTGCAGCCCCGCCTTGTCTGCTGCGGAGCCGGCGACGACTTCGCCGATCACCGCTTCCAGATGCGGCGCGATGCCGAGCTCGGTCATCTTGACGCTGTTGCCGAACAAATCCTTGGTAGGCACGACCTTGGGATGGGCCGTGAGATCGATCTGCTTTCCGGCGCGATCGATGGAAATGGCCAGCGGCTGATCGAGATTGAGTTGGACGATCCGATCGATGTCGCCGAACTCTGCAACCGGTGAGCCGTTCAGAGCAAGGATGCGGTCCCGGGTCTGCAGGCCCGCATCCGCGGCGGCCGTGCCCTGGGTCACAACGCCCACGACCGGATCAATGAATGGCTTGCCAGCGAAGCCGTAGACCAGGGCCAGGACCACGACCGCGAACAGGAAATTGGCTGCCGGCCCGGCGGCAACGATCGCCATGCGCTGCGCGACATGCTTGTCCTTGAAAGACACGGCGCGCTCGGCCTCGCCCATCGGGCGGGCGGCTTCGCCCTCGATCACGTTCTCATCCTGGCCGAACATCCGGACGTAGCCGCCGAGCGGAAGCCAGCTGAATTTCCAGCGCGTGCCGGTGCGGTCGGTCCAGCCGAAGAGTTCCGGTCCGAAGCCGATCGAGAAGACCTCGACCCGAACCCCGCAGAGCCTTGCGACGGCGAAATGCCCGAGCTCGTGGATGAAGACCAACACGGTCAGAACGACGAGAAACCAGAAGCCGTAGTGCTGAATCTGACTGAGGATTTCCATTTCCTGGTCCGGAGCTGTTGGCGGCACCCTCCCCCGGCAGCCGACGGGCCCTGTCTAGCACAGTCCGAAGCCGTGCCATAGCCCAGAAAGTGATTTCACGCCAACGTGTTAGCGGGTTTGGTTCGCCACCTAATTGTGGCGAAGGGTCGCAACTTTGGCTTCCGCCACCCGGCGGGCTTCGGCATCGGTCTCGATCACGTCCGCGATCGAGCCGAGTTCGGCATTGGGGATCGAAGCCAGCACCGCCTCGACCAGGGCGGGGATGTCCATGAAGCCGATCCGGCCGCCCAGGAAATGCGCCACCGCGACTTCATTGGCGGCATTAAGGATGGTCGGCTGCCGCCCGCCCGCCTTCAGGGCCTCCCGGGCGATCCGGAGGGCCGGGAAGCGGATCGGGTCCGGCGCTTCGAAGGTCAACTGGGCGACTTTGGCGAAGTCGAGTCGGGCCGATGGGGCGCCGATCCGCTTCGGCCAGCCCAGCGCATAGGCGATCGGGGTCCGCATGTCCGGCGTCCCGAGCTGGGCCAGGACCGAGCCATCCTGGTAGGCGACCATGCTGTGGATGACCGACTGGGGATGGACCAGGATCTCGATCTGCTCTTCCGGCAGGCGGAACAGGTGATGGGCTTCGATGAGCTCCAGCCCCTTGTTCATCATCGAGGCGGAATCGACCGAGATCTTCGCCCCCATCGACCAGTTGGGATGCGCGACCGCCTGGGCCGGCGTCGCCGCCGTCATCTCCGCGACCGACTTGGTGCGGAACGGACCGCCCGAGGCGGTGAGGATGATCTTCTCGATCGCGTCGAGCTTGTCGAAATCGAAGACCTGGAAGATGGCGCTGTGCTCGGAATCGACCGGCAGCATCACCGCGCCGTGCTCGGCCAGCTCGCGCATCATCAGCGAACCGGCGCAGACCAGGGTCTCCTTGTTGGCGAGGCCGATCATCGCGCCGCGCCGCACCGCGGCCAGCGTCGGCTCCAATCCTGCCGCGCCGACGATCGCCGACATGACCCAGTCGGAGGGCCGCGCCGCCGCCTCGATCACCGCGGCACGGCCGCCGCCGACGGCAATGCCGGAACCGGCGAGACCGTCCTTCAGCTTGTCGTAGAGCTTCTCGTCACCGATCGCGACGAAGCGCGGCTTCAGGCGCAGCGCCTGCTCGATCAGCTTGTCAACATTGCTGTGCGCGGTCAGCGCATCGACGCGATAGTCGTTGGGATAGCGCTCGACGACGTCGAGCGTGTTGCCGCCGACCGAGCCGGTCGAGCCGAGCACGGTCACCCAGCGCGGGGCTTCCGCCTGGGTGCGCTTTGCGGTCTCTCGCCTGGCCGCGGCGCTGGTCTCGGTTACAGCCATGTCAGCACACTACTCCCAATCAGAGTGTTGATCCCGGCCACTGCGGCCGCAACGGCGATCAGGCCGTCGACCCGGTCCAGGGCACCGCCATGGCCGGGGATTATATTGCTCGCGTCCTTGACGCCAAAGTGCCGTTTGAACGCCGATTCGGCCAAGTCGCCCGCCTGCGCCACGATACCGAGCGCGCCGCTGACGGCCACCAACATCCAGACCGAGGGGCGGTCCATCAGGAAGCCCGTGATGGCCCCGGCGATGGCCGCCGAGACCACCGCACCGCCCAGCCCGGCCCAGGTCTTGTTCGGGCTGATGCGCGGCGCGAGCTTCGGCCCGCCGATGCTCCGGCCGGCGATATACGCACCGGTATCGGCGAAGATCACCAGCGCGACAATCCAGAAGATCTGCTGCAGGCCGACGGTGGGATGCCCGCGCAGCCAGATGAGCGCCACGCAGGGAACGAACACATAGCCGACGCCCAGCGCGTACCATGGTGCCGCACCCGGTTTTCGCGCCGCGATCTTGCACCATTCGACTATCATCACCGCCGCGAACAGCAACACGAGCAGCGCCCAGGCAAGACCGCCGGCATAAACCGCGACGACGACGATCGGAATCAGGACCGCCGCGGAGATGATCCGCAGGGTCAGCGGTTTTTTCGACCAGTGGGTGGCGGGTTCAGCCGGCGCCGCCATAGCGCCGCGTCCGTCCGAGATATTCCTGGATCGCCGCGTTGAAATCCTCGGCGTCGAAGTCCGGCCACAGGCGATCGAGGAAGATGAACTCGGCGTAGGCGCATTGCCACAGCAGGAAGTTGGAAATGCGCTTCTCGCCGCTGGTGCGGATCAGGAGATCGGGATCCGGCATCTCCGCAGTCAGCAGGAATTGCGAGAAGCTCTGCTCGTTCAGTTGTTCCGGCTTCAGCTTGGCTTCGAGCGCCGCCTGCATCGCCTTCCTGGCGGCGGCGACGATCTCGTCCCGGCTCCCGTAACTCAGCGCAATCGTGAGATTGAGCCGTTTGTTGCCGGCGGTCCGGCGCTCGGCATCGGCGATGAGCTTCACGATATCGACGCCCAGCCGATCGCGATCGCCGATCACGCTCAAGCGGATGCCGTTGGAATGAAACTCCTCGATCTCGCGCTTCAGGTAATGGCGCAGCAGGCCCATTAAATCGTCGATCTCGGAGGCCGGGCGCTTCCAGTTCTCCGAGGAGAAGCCGAACAGCGTCAGATATTGGACCCCCGTCGCGATCGCCGCCTTCACCGTGCGGCGGACCGCTTCGGCGCCGCGGTTGTGGCCGGCCGTGCGCGGCAGGCCGCGCGCCTTGGCCCAGCGGCCGTTGCCGTCCATGATGATCGCGACATGGGCCGGCGTGCCCCGCGCGCCGCTTTCGGCGGCGGTCTCCTTGCTGGTGTCGGAAAGGGGCTTGGCCGTGCCGGTTTGATTCACGTCAGACCTGCAGAATCTCTTTTTCCTTGGCGGCCAGGGCGTCATCGACCTTCTTCACATGCTCGTCGGTGAGCTTCTGCACCTGGTCGTTCAGCCCGTGATGCTCGTCCTCGGAGATCTTCCCGTCCTTTTCCTGCTTCTTCAGGAAATCCATGCCGTCACGGCGGACGTTGCGAATGGCGACTCGCGCCTGCTCCGCGTACTTGTGGGCGATCTTTGAGAGTTCCTGGCGGCGTTCCCGTGACAATTCCGGGATCGGAACACGCACCGTGTTGCCGTCCGCCATCGGGTTGACCCCGAGCCCGGCATCGCGGATCGCCTTCTCGACGGCGCCGACCATGCTCTTGTCCCAGACCTGGACGGTGATCATGCGGGGCTCCGGCACGTTGATCGTGCCGACCTGGTTGAGCGGCATGTCCTGGCCATAGGCGCTGACATGCACCGGCTCCAGCAGGTTGGCGGAAGCGCGGCCGGTCCTGAGGCCTGCGAACTCCTTGCGCAGGGCTTCCAGGGCGCCGTCCATGCGGCGGCTAAATTCGTTCAGTCTAGCGTCAGACATTTCTCGGTTATCCCCCAATCACGGGCGCTGTCATGCCGCGCCCTTCATCGGCTCGCCGATGATGGTGCAGCGTCCCCGACCCTGCAGCACTTCGGCCATCATGCCGTGCGTGTGGATCGAGAAGACGATGATTGGGATGCGGTTCTCGCGGGCGAGCGAGATAGCGGCGGCGTCCATCACCTTCAGATCGCGCGACAGCACGTCGTGATGCGTCAATGTTTCGAACCGCTCGGCCTTCGGGTCGAGCTTCGGGTCGGCGCTGTAGACGCCGTCCACCTTGGTGCCCTTCAAGAGCGCGGCGCAGCCCATCTCGGAGGCGCGCAGCGCGGCGGCGGTGTCGGTCGTGAAATACGGGTTGCCGGTGCCGGCGGCGAAGATCACGACGCGGCCCTTCTCCAAATGGCGGATCGCCCGGCGCCGAATATAAGGTTCGCAGATCGACTGCATGGAGATCGCCGACTGCACCCGGGTCACGACGCCGGCCTGTTCCAGCGCGTTCTGCATGGCGAGCGCGTTCATCACCGTCGCCAGCATACCCATGTAGTCGGCCGAGGCTCGCTGCATACCCTGGGATGCACCGGCGATGCCGCGGAAGATGTTGCCGCCGCCGATCACGAGGCAGCATTCGACGCCCATCTCGGCGACCTGCTTCACCTCTTCGGCGACGCGATTGACGGTCTGGGGATCAAGGCCGAACTCCCGGCTTCCCATCAGCGCTTCCCCGGAAATCTTGAGAAGCACGCGTTTGTAGAGAAGTCCCGGTTGTGCTGGCCCTGCCATGCGCTGCCCCATCTCCACAGTGAAGTCGGCGCCGGCTTCGAAATGCCGCCGGCGCCGAGTCTCGCTTCGGATCCCTTATACCACGGGACCCGCCGACTCGAAGGACTGCAAGGCGCCTTTTAGGCGGCGTCCGCCTGTTCCTTCGCGATGCCTTCGCCGAGCGCCATGCGGGCAAAGCCGGTGACCGTCACGGGCGCACCGATCTCCTTGGCGGCCTTCTCGACCACCTGCTTCACCCGGCTCTCGCCGTCGATGACATAGAGCTGCTCCAGCAGCACCACGTCCTCGTAATACTTCCGGAGACGGCCTTCGACCATCTTCGCGATGATCTCTTCCGGCTTGCCGCTGGCGCGGGCCTGCTCCGACAGCACGGCACGCTCGCGGTCGAGCTCGGCCTGGGAGACCGACTTGATGTCCAGCGCCGACGGGTTGGCGGCGGCGACATGCATGGCGATCTGCTTGCCGAGGGCGGCCAGCTTCGCCTTGTCACCGGTCGATTCCAATCCGACGAGCACGCCGATCTTCCCCATGTTCGGAACGGTCGCGTTGTGCATATAGGTCGCGACCACGCCGTCCTTGACGGAAACGGTCGCCATCCGGCGCAGGTTCATGTTCTCGCCGATCGTGGCGACCAAATGCGTCAATTTTTCGGCGACAGTCTGGCCGTCCGGCAGCTTGGCGTTCTTCAGCGCCTCGAGGTCGGAGGCCCCCAGCGCCTGCTGGGCGACACCGGAGACGAAGCCCTGGAACTGGTCGTTGCGGGCGACGAAATCGGTTTCGGAATTGACCTCGACCAGCACGCCCTTCTTGTCGCCGGAGACGACGGCGACCAGGCCCTCGGCGGCGACCCGGCCGGCCTTCTTGGCGGCGGCGGCGAGGCCTTTCTTGCGCAGCCAATCGACCGCCTGCTCGAGGTTGCCCTCGTTCTCGGCCAGTGCCTTCTTGCAGTCCATCATGCCGGCGCCCGAAACTTCGCGCAGTTCCTTGACCAGCGCGGCGGTGATCTCGGCCATGGTTTATCTCCTCAAATCTCGATGTTGATCACGTCGAAAGCGGCGGACCGGAGCCTTCGCGAAGCACTCCGAAATCCGCCGCTGTTGACGCACTATATTTAGTTCGCAGCGGCGGCTTCGCCAGCGCCGGTTTCCGCAGACGGGAGTTGCTCGGCCGGCAACTCTTCCGCTTCGCCGATATCGCGGCCACTGGAGATCGCCTCCTGCTGCAGACCGTCCAGCACGGCGCCGGAGAACAGGTCGCAATAGAGCTGAATGGCGCGGATCGCGTCATCGTTCCCCGGGACCGGGAAGGTGATGCCGTCCGGCGAGGAGTTGCTGTCCAGGATGGCGACGACCGGGATGCCGAGCTTGTTGGCTTCCTGGACGGCGATCTGCTCCTTGTTGGTGTCGATCACCACCAGGATGTCCGGCTGGCCGCCCATGTCCTTGATGCCGCCCAGCGCCCGGTCCAGCTTGTCGCGATCGCGGGTCATCATGAGCTGCTCTTTCTTGGTCAGGCCGCCGACGTCGCCGCCTTCCAGCCGCTCCTCGATCTCGCGCAAGCGCTTGATCGAGTTGGAGATGGTCTTCCAGTTGGAGAGCATGCCGCCCAGCCAGCGGTGGTTGACGTAGTACTGGCCGCAGCGCTTGGCCGCGTCCGCGACCTTGTCCGAGGCCGCCCGCTTGGTGCCGACGAATAGCACGCGGCCGCCCGAAGCGGCGACGTCGCGCACGGCCTTCACGGCCTGGTCCAGCATCGGGACGGTCTGCTCGAGATCGATAATGTGGATGCCGTTGCGGACGCCGAACAGGAACGGCGCCATCTTGGGGTTCCAGCGGCGGGTGTGGTGACCAAAGTGCACGCCAGCTTCCAGCAGCTGGCGCATCGTGAAGGATGGCAAAGCCATTGTTTCAGTCCTTTTCCGGTTATGCCTCTGCGGGTGAAGTGACCGTCTTACGGAAGACGGCACCGGAGCGTGGTCTGTCGGGATTTCTCCCCGGCAGCGCGCGCACCCGCATGCGTTTTCAAGCGGCGCCTAAGTAGTGGATAAGTGCCGTTAAGTCCAGCGGAATCCCGCAATGCGGCAATGCAAAGGCTGGCTTGGATGCAACGCGCGTTCGTATTTTGCGTAATGCTTTAATATCAGTGCACTATCTTGTTTTTCTCATATTAACGCCCGGCCTCGCGGGTCTGTGCTTTGCTTTTACGACCCACCGGACGATTTGGCATCTAACTTATTGGCAAGACTGGCTAATTTCAGAATTTCGATCGATCGCGAATCTTCGTTCCGTAAAAGCCGGGTACAAGTTCCGAGCAAGAGCGCGGCCGCCGTCGCTGCCGCTCTCACCGCATCGACCCGCTTTCACTATAGTTCATTCTTTGTTCTTGCGCAATTTCTTCCGACCCCGTCTCGACTGCGAGGCGAGGCCGCGCTTTACGCGTCCTGGATGTCCATCACGCCCGGCACCGCCTTGATGGCACTGCGGACCGCGCCGGAGATCAGGAAGCCGCCTTTGATGGTGAGGTCGGTTTCCCAGCCGATATCGGCGAGGTCGAGGGAGATATGGACCCTGCCCTTCCCCTTCCCGGCCCGGTCGAGGATCTGCTTGATGCCGGAGACCGGGGTCGGGTCGCGGAGATAGATCTTCAGGCCCGCGGCGGTCGCGGCGACGGCGTTGTCCAGCCCCTGCGCCTCGGCGACCATGAGCCGGAGGTTCTCCTCCTCGACCCGCACGTCCACGGTCAGCAGCAGCGCCCGCCCCGGCTCCAGGAGCTCGCGGTACTCGACCAGGCGTTCGGAGAAGACGGTCGCCTCATAGATGCCGGAGGCGTCGGTCATCTGAATGAAGGCATAGCGGTTGCCCTTCTGCGAGGTCCGCTCCTGCTTGCCGACCACGATCCCGGCGAGCTTCGCCCGGCTGACTCCGCGGGCCTGCAGCAGCTCGGCATAGGACACGACCTGCAGCCGCTTCAGGCCCATGCCGTAGGAATCCAGCGGATGGGCCGAGAGATAGAAGCCGATCGCCGAGAACTCCTGCTGCAGCCGCTCCATCGGCGGCCAGTCCGGGACCGGCGGCAGGGTGAGCCGCACCGAAGCCGCATCGCCGAAGAGATTGTTCTGGTCCGAACCGCGGGCGTCGTGGGCGGCGTTCGACTGCCGCAGCATCTGTTCGACGGAATCGAAGACCTGATGCCGGTTGCGGTTGATGCTGTCGAAAGCACCGGCCAGGACCAGGTTCTCGAGCTGGCGCTTGTTCAAGCCCTTGGGATCGATGCGTTCGCAGAAGTCTTCCAGCGACTTGAAGGCACCGCCGGCCTGGCGCGCCTTGAACATGCCATCGACCACGCCGGCGCCGACATTCTTGATCGCGGCCAGCGCATAGCGCACGGCGAGCGTGCCATCCGGCAGGGCCTCCGGTGCGAAGGTCGGTTCCGACTTGTTGACGTCCGGCGGCAGCAGCTTGATGCCGAGGCGCTGCAGCTCCTGCCGGAAGACATTGAGCTTGTCGGTGTTGCCCATGTCGTAGGTCATGGAGGCGGCGAAGAACTCGACCGGATGATTGGTCTTCAGCCAGGCGGTCTGATAGGCGACCAGGGCATAGGCCGCGGCATGGCTCTTGTTGAAGCCGTAGCCGGCGAACTTGTTGACCAGGTCGAAGATCTCGCCGGCCTTCTCGGCCTTGACGCCCTTTCCGACCGAGCCCTCGATGAAGGTCTTGCGCTGGGCCTCCATCTCTTCCTTGATCTTCTTGCCCATGGCGCGGCGCAGGAGATCGGCGCCGCCCAGCGAATAGCCGGCCAGCACCTGGGCGATCTGCATGACCTGCTCCTGGTAGATCATGATCCCGAAGGTCTCCTTCAGGATCGGCTCCAGGCTTGGGTAGAGATAATCCGGCTCTTCCTTGCCGTGCTTGCGGTTGATGAAGCTCGGGATGTTGTCCATCGGGCCGGGGCGATAGAGCGCCACCATGGCGATGATGTCCTCGAAGCGGTCGGGCTTCAGCTTGCGGATTGCGTCCCGCATGCCCGAACTTTCCAGCTGGAAGATGCCGGTCGCTTCGCCGCTGGCCAGGAGCTGGTAGGTCTTCGCATCGTCCAGCGGGATATGGTCGATGTTGATGTCGATGTCCCGGCGCCTGAGCAGCTTCAGCGCGGTCTGGATGACGGTCAGGGTCTTCAGGCCGAGGAAGTCGAACTTGACCAGGCCGGCCTTCTCGACGTCCTTCATGTTGAACTGGGTGACCGGCATGTCGGAGCGCGGATCGCGGTAGAGCGGCACCAGCTCGTCCAGCGGCCGGTCGCCGATCACCACGCCCGCGGCGTGGGTCGAGGCATGGCGGTAGAGGCCTTCCAGCTTCACCGCGGTCTGCATCAGGTTCTTGACCGCCGGATCCTGCTCGATCGCCTGCTCCAGCGCCGGCTCGCCGGCGATGGCGTCCTTGAGCTTCACCGGATTGGCGGGGTTGTTCGGGATCAGCTTGCAGAGCTTGTCCACCTGGCCGTAGGGCATCTGCAACACGCGGCCGACGTCGCGCACCGCGGCGCGCGCCTGCAGCTTGCCGAAGGTGATGATCTGGGCGACGCGGTCATGGCCGTACTTGCCCTGGACGTAGCGGATCACCTCGTCGCGGCGGTCCTGGCAGAAGTCCACGTCGAAATCCGGCATGGAGACACGTTCGGGGTTCAAGAACCGCTCGAACAGCAGGCCCCATTGCAGCGGGTTGAGATCGGTGATGGTGAGCGACCAGGCGACCACCGAGCCGGCACCGGAGCCACGGCCCGGGCCGACCGGAATCCCGCTCGCCTTCGCCCATTGGATGAAGTCGGCGACGATCAGGAAGTAGCCGGGGAAACCCATCTGGATGATGACCCCGAGCTCGAACTCCAGCCGCTCGCGATAGGGCTTGGCGGCCTCTTCATCGAGGTTCATCACGGCAAGCCGGGCATCCAGGCCCTCGCGCGCCTTTCGGCGCAGGATCTCGACCTCGTTCCCCTCGGCCGAGAAGGGCGGCAGGATCGGCTTGCGGCTGGGCGGCATGAAGGCACAGCGCTGGGCGATGATCAGCGTGTTGTCGCAGGCCTCCGGAATATCGGCAAAGAGGCGGCGCATCTCGCCGGCCGATTTGAACCGATGCTCGCGGGTGACGCGGCGGCGGTTGCTCTCGCCGACATAGGTGCCCTCGGCGATGCAGAGCAGCGCGTCATGTGCGGCATACATCCCTTCGTCGGAGAAATAGACGTCGTTGGTCGCGACCAGCGGCAGCTCGAGCTTGTAGGCGAGATCGATCAACGCGGGCTCGATGCGCTCCTCGATCTCGGTGCCGTGGCGCATGAGCTCGATATAGAGCCGCCCGGGAAACAGCGTCATGAGATGACGCAGCGCCGCCTCCGCCGCCTCGCCCTGCCCTTCGCCGAGCAACCGGCCGACCTGGCCTGAAGGGCTGCCGGTCAGCGCGATCAGGCCATCGGTGTGGCCTTCAAGGTCGGCGAACGCGACATGCGCAATCGTGCCCGGCTCGCTGGCGATGAAGGCTTTCGAGGAAAGCTTCATCAGATTGCCGTAACCGGCTTCGCTCTGGGCCAGAAGCAGCAGGCGGTCGGGCGCCGGCTGCTTCATCGCATGGGGATCCTGGTCGGGACGCGCGACGCCCAAGAGGCAGCCGGTGATCGGCTGTACGCCGGCATCCTTGGCATAACCGGCAAATTCCATGGCGCCGAACAGGTTGCCGGTGTCGGTGACCGCCACCGCCGGCATCTCGTTCCGCTTCGCCAGCTCCGCCAGAGCCTTGGGCGTGATCGCGCCCTCCGACAACGAATAAGCGGAATGGACCCGGAGATGGACGAAATTGGCGTGCGGCATTCGGATTTCCTGGTGGGCGACTCGGCAGGTCAGTGTATCCCGATTCGCCTGTGGGTATCTTTTTTCGGTCTGCGCCGTGACGGATTTCCTGCCCAGCCTGGATCACGCGTTCTGGATCGTCGCGGGCCTCGCGCTGATCGCCGGAACCGTGCGCGGCTTCGCCGGCTTCGGCGCGGGCATGATCATGATCCCCTTCGTCTCCGCGCTTTACGGACCGAAGATCGGCGCCAGCTCGATCCTGGTCGCCGACGGCATCCTCACCATCCCCTATCTGCTGAAATCGATCCGCCACTATGAGCCGCGCACCGTGGCACCGGTCGCTTTGGGATCGGCCGTCGCCATTCCGATCGGCACCTATCTGCTGACGACCATCGATCCGACGCCGATCCGGTGGGCGATGGTGCCGATCATCGCCGGATTGCTGGCGATCACGCTTTCGGGTTGGCGCTATCACGGCATTCCGAAAGTGGGCGCCTCGCTGGCGACGGGTGCCGCTTCCGGATTTCTCTCCGGGCTCATTCAGCTTTCAGGGCCGCCGGTCATCGTGCTCTGGATGTCGGGTCCGTTCCCGCCGCAGACCATCCGCGCCAATATCTTCGTCTACTTCGCGATCATATCGGTCGTTACGGTCATTTCCTATGCGATCGCCGGCGTCTTCAGCAGCGGCTTGCTGCCGGTCCTGGTGCCGATGATCCCGTGCTACACGGTCGGCCTCACGCTGGGGAGCCGGATCTTTTCGACGGCGGATCCTAAGGTGTTTCGCCGGGCTGCCGTCGTGCTGATCGGCTGCGCGGTTATCGTCAGCATGCCGCTCTTCGACCGGTATCTGCGCTAGCCTTTGGCGCCGTTCTTGTAAGGCGGCTTCGGGATGGCGAGGTGGGCTTCGCGCAGGGCCTCCGACCAGCGGTGGCGGAGATCGGAAAAATAGGCGTCCTCGGCACCGATCCGATAGTTGAGCTCCGGTATCAGCGTGTCGCGGCGCAGAACCAGCACATCGATCGGCAATCCGACGCCGAGGTTGGAGCGCATCGTCGAATCCATGGAGATGAGGCCGATCTTCAAGGCGTCATAAATCTCGGTCTCATGGGTGACGGCGCGGTCGAGCACCGGCTTGCCGTATTTGTGCTCGCCGATCTGGAGATACGGCGTGTCGGCCGTCGCCTCGATGAAATTGCCGGCTGCGTAGATCATGAAGAGGCGCAGGCGCCGGCCCTTGATCTGGCCGCCCAGCAGAAGCGCGATATCGAAATTGGAATTGTGCTGCTCCAGGCTGGGGCCGTCGATGCGATAGACCTCGCGCACCGCCTGTCCGACCATCTGCGCCGCATGGAACATGCTGGTCGCCTTGGCGAGCGTCTCGGTCTCGCCGGTCTCGGGATTGGAGAAGCCTTCGCTCAAGAGACCGAGCACGGCCTGGGAAATCGAGAGATTGCCGGAGGTCGAGATCGCCACCACCCGGTCCGGACCTTCAAACAGGTGGAGCTTCCGGAAGCAGGCGATGTTGTCGATCCCAGCATTGGTGCGGGTATCGGAGATGAGAACCAGGCCCTCCTTGACCAGGAGGCCGACGCAATAGGTCATGACACGAGAGACTCAGCTTTGTTGCTGCTGCTGGGCAGTTTGGTCGACCGTGACGGCGACCGCCAGCCTTTCATCTGAGCCGCCGGTCTGGGCACCCCGGACCGGCGCCGCACCGAGGTAGTCGAGGCCGATTGCGATCCGGACATAAGAATCGGTCGGCGAGATCCCGTTTGCGGGATCAAAGCCGATCCAGCCGAGATCGCCGATATGCGCCTCGGCCCAGGCATGCCCCGCCTCTTGCGGCGTCACCATGTCCGAGCGGAAGAGATGGCCGGCGACATAGCGGCACGGAATGCCGAGCACCCGGGCGGCGGCGATGAAGACATGGGTGAGGTCCTGGCATACGCCCCGCCCCGCCTGAAACGCCTCGATAGCCGAAGTGCCGGAATCCGTGGCACCGATCTCGAAGCTCATGTGGTCTTGGAGACCGATCAAGAGCTTGTGCAGCCGGTCGAGCGACCCATTCTTCGCCTTGCCGGCCGCGCTGCGCGCGAAATCGACGATCGCGGCGTCGGGCTTGGTGAGCGCGGTTTCGCGCAGGTAAAGCGCCGGCGGGAAATGCTCGGTGGCGCCACGCACGATTCCCGCCGTGTCCTGGGTCTCGACCTCGCCATCGACCGCGAGGCTGAACTGGGTGAACTCGCCGGAGGCCGAAAGCACATGGATGATGTTGCCGAAAGCGTCTTCGCGCTGGCGAAGCACGCCGCCATGGTCGAGATCGATGCGCCAGCGACGCACATACTGGCCTTCATGATCGCGCGGCGTGAGGCGCAGGATCTGGATCACCGATTGCGCCGGCCGGTCGTAGGTATAGGCGGTTTCGTGATGAATGCGGATGCGCATGACCTAAACCAGGTACTGAGCGCTGATGGCTGCGCCCACGCGGTTGTTGTCGCCGATGAAATTCGTGATGAACTCGTGCAGGCCGCTCTGGAACACCTGCTCGATCTTGGTCGAGCCGAGCTTGCGGTTGATGGCCCGGGCGGTGCGCTGCGCCGGACCGGCGCGGTTGTAAGCACCGGCGATCTCGTCGAGATTGGCGACGATGTTCGAATAGCAAGCCGCGAGCGAGCGCGGCATCTGCTCATTGAGGATCAGCAGGTCGGCGATCAGCCAGGGCTTCAGGCTCTCGCGATAGACCCAGTGATAGCTGGTCAAGGCCGAGACCGCGCGCAGGATGGCCGCCCATTGCGAATAGTCGATGCCGCCGCCGACCGTCGCGTTTTCGGGAAGCAGGATATGGTACTTCACATCAAGGATGCGCGCCGTATTGTCCGCGCGCTCGACGAAGATACCGAGGCGCGAGAACCAGTAGGCATCGTTGCGCAGCATCGTACGATAGCCCGAGCCGTCGATCAGGAGCGAGATCTGCTTCACGAAGGCGAGGAACTTCGGCAAGGCGTGCGGCGTGAGGCTCGAGGCGTTGAGGCCCTGCAGCTCCAGCCAGGCACCGTTGATCGCGTCCCACATCTCGCTGGTCAAGGCGGTGCGGACCGCGCGGGCGTTGGTGCGCGCGATCTCGAAGCACTTGACGATGGAACTCGCATTGTGCGGCGAATTGACCAGGAAGTGCGCGACGGTCTCGCCGGTCGCGGTCGCGTGATGCTCATAAAAGATCCGGCCGCAGCCGGCGGTCGCGATCGCACTCTCCCATTCGTTGTTCTCGCCGACATAAGCGGTGGGCAAGGATGACAGGCGCTGCGCCGCCTCGATGGTGCGGGCGAGATAGTCCGCGCGCTCGACGTAGCGTGAGAGCCAGAACAGGCTGTCGGCGGTGCGGCTCAGCACTCGATCACCCAGGTATCCTTCAACCCGCCGCCCTGGCTGGAATTGACCACCAGCGAGCCGTCGCGCATGGCAACGCGGGTGAGGCCGCCCGGCACGATGCGCACGCCATCCGCCCGGCTCAGCACGAAGGGGCGCAGGTCGACATGCCGTGGCGCGACACCGCTCTCGACGAAGGTCGGGCAGGTCGACAGCGAGAGCGTCGGCTGGGCGATATAGCCTTCGGGATTGGCTTTAAGGCGCGCGCGGAAGGCTTCGATTTCCGACGTGCTGGCATGCGGGCCGACCAGCATGCCGTAGCCGCCGGAGCCATGGGTTTCCTTCACCACCAGCTCGGCGAGGTGATCAAGCACGTATTGCAGGTGCTCGGCCTCGCGGCAGCGCCAGGTCGGCACGTTCTTGAGGATCGGCTCTTCGCCCAAATAGAAGCGGATGAGATCGGGGATGTAGCTGTAGATCACCTTGTCGTCGGCGGCACCCGTGCCGACCGCATTGGCCAGGGTCACGTTCCCGGCCGCATAGGCGGCGAACAGGCCCGGCACGCCGAGGGCACTGTCGGGGCGGAAGGTCAAGGGATCGATAAACTCGTCGTCGATACGGCGGTAGATCACATCGACCCGGCGCGGACCTTCGGTGGTCCGCATATAGACGACCTCGTCCTTCACCAGCAGGTCCCGCCCCTCGACCAGCTCCACGCCCATCTTGTCGGCGAGGAAGGAATGCTCGTAATAGGCCGAGTTGAATTGGCCGGGCGTCAGCAGCGCGACCGTAGGATCGGAAGCCGAGTTGCGCGGCGCCACGGAACGCAGGGACGAGAGCAGCTCATTGGCATAGTTCTCGATCGGCGCGACCCGGTGCTGGCCAAAAAGCTCGGGCATCAGGCGGATCGAGATCTCGCGGCCTTCCAGCATGTAGGAGACGCCCGACGGTGTCCGGGCGTTGTCCTCAAGCACGTAGAAGTCCTCGGCATCGACCCGCACCACGTCGATGCCGCCGATATGGACGTAGACTCCATGCGGCACTTCGAGCCCCGCCATCTCCGGGCGATAGGCCGGGTTCTGCCAGACGAGATCCGGCGGCACGATGCCGGCCCGGAGCGCATTCTGTGGCCCGTAGATATCGGCGAGATAGAGGTTGAGGGTCTTCACCCGCTGCTCAAGGCCGCGGGCCAGGTGCTCCCATTCGGCCCGCGAGAGCACGCGGGGGACGATATCATAGGGGATGATGCGCTCTTCCCCCTGGGCGTCGCCATAGACGGCGAAGGTGATTCCGCCCCGGCGGAAGAAGAGCTCGGCCTCGAGCCGGCGCTGCTGGAGCTGTTCCCGCGGCACGGATTCCAGCCATTCCGCGATCTTCTCATAGGGGGCGCGGACCTTGCCCGCGCCTTCCGTCATCTCGTCAAAGGCCAAACGCGCTTCCCCTCCGCGTCAATCCTATAGGCCACTTTGCATGCCCTATGCCGGATCGATTATAATTTAAAACCAGTACCTTAGCAGACACTCTCCCCGTCGCGACTGCCGCATTTTTGGGCATTGTGCACGGGAAACCTGCTCGGCGACAGCGCGAAACGGCTCCATTGACGGCCGCAACCGGCGTGGCCATTTCACCCGGGAAACGCGGCCCATGCCGATTAAAGGGCCGGATTGGGAGAGGTCAGGATGGGTCGGACGATTTTGGCTGCCGTCGGTGCGCTGCTGATCATCCAGGGCGCGGCCTCGGCTGAGAGCATCAATGCCGGCAACCGCGATGCCAGCAGCGATCATCCGTTCAAGGCCGATGCCGTCGCCACCTTCGACACGCCCTGGGCAATCGCCTTCCTGCCCGACGGGCGGATGCTGGTGACCGAAAAGCCGGGACGGATCTTCCTGGTGACGCAGGCCGGCGAGAAGACGCCCGTTTCGGGCGTGCCGAAAGTACAAGCGGTGCAGCAGAACGGCCTGCTCGACATCGCCGTCGCCCCTGACTTCGCGTCTAGCGCTGGGGTCTATTTCACCTATGTTGCGCCCGGCGACGAGGGCAGCCGCCTGGTGCTGGACCATGCGACTTTGTCCGAGGCGGGCGGCAAGGCATCGCTCGCCGACCGCAAGACGATCTGGCGGCAAGAGCCCGCCGGCGGCGGCGGACAACCGGGCGGCATCATCGTCTTCGATCCCGAGGGCAAGCACCTCTTCCTGACGGTCGGCGACCGCATGCAGCCGGAGACGGCGCAGGACCCGAAGCAGCCGCGCGGCAAGCTGCTCCGCCTCAATCTCGACGGCTCTACGCCCGCCGACAATCCGCAAGCGGCCGAAGGCGGTGTGCCGGCCGAAACCTGGACCACCGGGCATCGCAATCCCTACGGCCTCGCCTTCGCGCCCGACGGCAAGCTCTGGGAGCATGAGATGGGTCCCAGGGGCGGCGACGAGTTCAATCTGATCGAGCCCGGGAAGAATTACGGCTGGCCGCTGGTCTCCAATGGCGACAATTACAGCGGGACGAAGATCCCGCGGCATGCGACGCGGCCGGAATTTGCCGCGCCGCTGCTCTATTGGAATCCGGTCATCGCACCGGCCGGCCTCGCCTTCTACAACGGCGCGATGTTCCCGCAATGGCGCGGCTCCGCCCTGGTCGGCGGCCTCGCCGCGCAAGTCCTGGTGCGCATCGCCTTCCGCGCCGACGGCCAGCCGGACGAGGCCGAGCGCTGGCAGATGGACGAGCGGATCCGCGACGTCGCCGTCGGCCCCGACGGCGCGGTGTGGATCATCGAGGATGCCGATCCCGGACACTTGCTGCGGCTGACGCCGCTGAAGTGATCCTTGTGCTATGCTCCTCGGCGCGCAGCCGTCGAACCGCGGGCGAGGGAAAGCAAGCCGTGTTCATTCGTACGCTCGTCGAACTCGAGCGGCTCGGGCGCATCCGGAGACCGCTCGGCAATGATGCGTTCCGCTCCGCCCGCTTTCTCACCGCCGCGGACGGTATGGGTTTTTCGTACAACGAGAACCGGGTGAAAGCCGGCGTCGACGCGGTCATCTGGCTGAAGCATCACTGGGAAGCGAATTACATCATATCCGGCCGTGGCGAAGTCACGGATCTCACTCGCGGGCAGAGCTGGCCCCTCGAGGCGGGCGTGCTCTACGTGGTCGGGCCCAACGACCACCACCGCCTGCGGCTCACCGAGGACACGCATTATGTGAGCATCTTCTGCCCGCCTCTCAAAGGCGACGAGGTGTTCGACCCGGAGGGCGGCTATGCGGCCAGCGGACCGGCCCCGCGGACCGACCAGCACATGTTCGTCAAACGCGTGGACGCAATGGCGCAAGCAGGCCAGGAGAGGACGGTGGCAAACGGCAGGGTGCGCACGCTCCGGATGCTGGCCAGGGCCGACGACGTCGGCTTCGGCTTCTCCGATGTTCATATGGCCGCAGGAGCCGAGGCGGAGCTCTGGTACAAGCATCATTGGGAGGCCAACCACATCCTCGAGGGCTCCGGCGAAGTGACGGACCTCGGTAGCGGCGAGAGTTGGGCGCTCGCGCCCGGCATGGCCTACAACGTGGGACCCAGGGATCGGCACAGGCTGAGGGCCCATGCCGAGATGCATCTCGTGAGCATCTTCTGCCCGCCGCTTGCCGGCGACGAGCAGCATGACCAGGACGGTGCCCTCGCGCCGAGCGGACCCGTGCCGCCGGGGCCGGCGGGTTACGCCGGATAGCGCAGGCAACCGCTTCTCGCTGCGCCTACTCCGTGCATACGCGGGCGTTCGCCACTGCAGCGGCGGTGAGCTGCTTGAGAAAGTTCACGGCGCCATGTCGAACCACAGATGGTTCGTTCGACGCTTTCGAAGCGGGGGGCGTATACGTATCATCAAGCCGATGGAGGAACACCGACATGTGCCGCAACATCAGGACATTGTTCAATTTCGAGCCGCCGGCCACCGAAGCGGAGATCGAAGCCTCAGCGCTGCAATTCGTCCGCAAGCTCTCGGGCTTCACCCGGCCGTCGCAGGCCAATGCCGAGGCCTTCGATCAGGCGGTGACGGAAGTCAAAGATGCCGCGCGCCGGCTGCTCACGTCGCTGCAGACCAATGCGCCGGCGCGTGACCGTGAAGTCGAAGCGCAGAAGGCGAAGGAACGGTCGCGCCTGCGATTCACGGCGTGAGGCGCGTGGCGCTGCCAGCGTGAGTAAATCGGGCCCGGTCTTGCGACCGGGCCCTCGAAGTTAGGGGATAAGAACGGTGGTCAGGTCTTCGGTTATGCCGTCGCCGGCAGACCGGTGAGATAGCCGACGGCGCCGCCGAGCTTGCCGCGGGCGTCGGCGTAGTTCTTCTGGATCAGCGGTTCGAGGGTCTCATAGACCTTGATGTGCAGGCCTTCAAGCTTGCCGGTGTCCTTGTTCTTCTTCAGCTCCCAATCGCCGGCATGCTGGAAGTTGGACATGATGTAGGTGAAGCCGTTCACATCATCGACCGCATGCAGGCCGGTCGATTCCGCGCCGGACGGGGTCGAAAGGATGCGCGAGAGCTCCTTGGTGTCCACGTTATAGGCCCAGAGGAAGTTGTTCACGTGCAGGCCGCTGTCCTCGCCGATGAACAGGGTGCGGAGCTTCTCGGAGAACTTGATGTTGTCCGGGTTGCCGATCTTGTCGGCATTGGCGAGGTTGCCGAGCGCATCCGGCTCTTTCAGATCCTCGCCCCAGACCACCGCCTCGGTCGCCACGGGCACCCACTCGCTGTCGATCAGAGCGCCGGTGTCGTCCTTCTGGCCGCCGGTCATCTTATGGCCATAGACGGCGCCGGCCTCGATGCCCTTCACCTTAACGTCGCCGGACCCATCGGTCATCTGCTTGCGGATGGCGCTCATCACCGAATAGGCGATCTTGTCCTTGACGTTGACGCTGGTGCCTTCGTTCTTGGTGAAGCCCAGGCTGCCGCCCTTGAGCGCGGCATAGCGATGGGTTTCGAGGAAGGCCGCGGCCTTCTCCATGCCCGGGACCAGCTTCACCCATTGCGGCTTGCCGCTGTACGGGATCTTGGTGAAGGATGGATCGTTCGGATCCTCGGTCTTCACCTCCATGATGTCCTTCACGGTGAGCTTGTCGGCCAGCGCCTTGATCTCGTCGGTGGTGGCGGAACCGAGCTTGATCCAGGTGAGATCGGCCGAGCCGCCGTTCTCATCGGTCTTCTGGTGCCACTTCGCGACATAGAGCGAGCCGGCCGAGAGATCGCGCGGCTTGTCGGCGACGAACAGGAAGAGGCCGCCATTGGTGGCGTCGTCGCCCATCAGCGCGGTGCGCTCGTCCGGCATGACCTGGATGAGTTCATGGGAGATGCGGCCGAGCACATAGTGCTTTTTCACCGTGCCGGTGCCGTCTGGGTTCACCGAGACTTCCGGGATGTGGTTGTAGTGATAAGGATTGGCCTTGCTCGCATCGCCGTAGAGATTGGTAGCGAAAGCCGTCCATTCCTCGTTCTTTTCGAGCTTGGTGGTGTCCGGCTCGTATTCCTCGCTGGAGAGATGGGTGTTCCAGGGCGAGATGCTGGCGCCGCAGGTGATCCAGACACCGTTCACCGGCGACGTGTCGACCGGCGCGTACTTCACCAGGCTGAGCTTGCCGGTCTTCGGATCCTGGTCGAGGGTGAGGACGGCGTATTGCGAGGGCAGCTTGCCGTACATGTCGTCGCCGGCCGCGTTGACCGAGCAATACTCGAACTGGACGACGGCGAACAGCGGGTTGCCCTTCACGCCGTCGACCTTTGCACCGTCCAGCTTGATCAGGCTCATGCCATCCGGGCAGTCGGAGAAGAACTGCGGCTTGGTGGCTTCCTTCGAGCTCGGGTCGAGGATCGGCTTCATGTTGATGTCGTAGTAGCCGCCGGCGATCACCGTGCCACCCTTCCCGTCCGGCACTTCCGCGCCGGTGATGAAGAACGGCTCATACTGCAGCTTGAAGAGCTTTTCGGTGCCGTCGGCATATTTCAACTGCATGGAGGAGCCGACCGTGGTCGTCGCCATGGCGGCCGGATTGTCGAGGCCCGGCGCTGGCATCGGGATGAACTTGGCGCCGGTGATCTCCGGACTGGACGCGAAAGCCTCGGTCGAGAACAGCGCGGAAGCGGCGGAACCGGCAAGCGGCAGCAGCGGCGCATAGGCCAGCGCCTTCAGGGCCTGGCGGCGGGTCGGCTGGATCGGTTGATTCATGGCAGGTGCACTCCCTATGTCTTTGGCAGACCGTATAAATCTGGGCGGGGACGCGCGGCAGGCCGGAGGACTCGGGAAGCGCGCGCCTAGAGACTAGAAGCGTCGTGTAACGCGTTTACTTCAGCTTCGTGACGGAATGATGTCAGGTCTCGCAGGCGGGTGACGGCTTCTGCTTATGAGCCGTCACCCGGGGAAAGCGAAGCCTTACGATCCGATCTCGCCGCCGTCTTCCTTGGTGATGGCGAGGACGGTCGGGCGCGGCAGGCTGTCGGGGCCGAAATCGGGCCAGCGGGTGGTGAGCTTGTCGAGGGTTTCGGAATCCTCGGCCGGGTGCTGCACCGAGACGAACAGCGTCTTGCCGTCGGGCGTAAAGCACGGGCCGCACATCTCGGCCCCCGTCGGGCAGGCGAAAAACATCTTGGTGAGTGCCCTGCCCTCGCCGTCGGTGTCGGCGGCATAGAGGCCGTCGGCGATGCCGACGTCGTTGGCGCCGTCGCTGGCGATCCAGATCCGGCCCTTGGGATCGAAGGCGATGTTGTCCGGGCAGATGAACCAGCCGTTGGCGCTGGTGCCCGCGTTCAGCTTCGCGCCCTGCTCGGGCTTCGCCGGATTGCCGGCCAGCAGGAACACGTCCCACTTGAAGTTGGCCGCGGCGTGGTCGAGCTCCTTGTGCTTGCCCGGTCCGCCCGCCGGAATGAGCTCCAGGATATGGCCGAACTTATTCTCGGCGCGGGGATTGGCGGCGTCGACCTGGTCTGGCTTGCGCTTGGAATTCTTTGTCATGACCGCATAGACCTTGCCGGTGATCGGATCGGGCTCGAAGTCTTCCGGCCGGTCCATCTTGGTGGCGCCGACATGGTCGGCGGCGAGGCGCGCCTTGATCAGCACTTCGGCTTGGTCGGCGAAACCGTTCTCGGCGGTGAGGCCATTGGTGCCGTGCACCAGCGGGATCCATTCGAGCGTGCCGTCGGCGTTGAGCTTGGCGGTGGAAAGCTCGCCTTCGTCCAGCAGGTTCTTGTTGGCTTCGCGGTTGTCGGGGTTGTAGGTGCCCTTGGTCACGAAGCGATAGAGATGTTCGAAGTAGTCGTCGTCGCCGAGATAGACCACGACGCGGCCATCCTTGTTGACCACGGTGGTCGCGGCTTCGTGGGAGAAGCGGCCGAGTGCGGTGCGCTTCACCGGCTGAGCCTTCGAGTCATAGGGATCGAGCTCCCAGACCCAGTCGAAGCGGTTCGGCTCGTTCGGCTCCTTGTCGAGCTGCAGCCGCTCCTCGAAGCGGGCGAAGCCGTAATAGTCCGAACCGTCATAACCGTAGCGGTCGAGCAGATCCGCATTCGCCGCTTTCGTCGGATCGCCGCCGAACGTGTCGGAGAGGCCTTCCTCGCAGGAGAGCACCGTGCCCCAGGGTGTCACGCCGCCCGAGCAGTTATAACCGGTGCCGATCGCCTGCTTGCCGGTGGGGTCGGCGCTGGTCTGCAACAGCTTGTGGCCGGCGGCGGGGCCGCTGATCGCGAACTCGGTCATGCCGGTGATGCGGCGGTTGTAGGCGCTGCCTTCGACGACGGCCCATTTGCCGTCGGTCTTCTTGATCTCGACCACGGAATGGCCCCAGCCGGCGCGCAACGCCTCGGCCTGTTCCTTGGTTACCTTTTTCGCGGCATCGTCCTCGGTCATCCCGGGGAACATGATGTGCGGATCGGTGTATTCGTTGTTGACGCAAAGCAGGCCATGATCGCTCGACTGCGAGCCGGCGGGCAGCGGCAAATAGCCGATGAAGTCGCAGTTGTAGCCGAACTGGCCGGCCTGGGCTTCGGCGGTGATCGCCCTGGCGTCATAGGCCTTGGCGCCGGTGACGATCGGATCGCCCCAGCGCACCAGGGTCTCCGCCTTGTAGCCCGGCGCCACGTGGTGGGTCTGGTCGTAGACCTTGGCGAGCTCGGTGAAGGTCAAGGTCGAAGATGCCGCCGAAGCCGCGGCGCCACGGCCGATGCCGGCGAGCGCGGCGATGCTGGTCAGGCCGAGCAACGCGGCGCGGCGGCTTAAGCGCGTGTCGACGAGATCGGAATAGACTTCGGTTGTCATCTGGCAGGCCTCCCGTGTGAATAAGGAATGGCCTATAGGGCGCACGCCGCGTCAGGGCGCGGACAGGGACGTGATGGATTTGTGACGGTCTATTTTTCAGAAGCGTCATGCCCGGGCTTTGACCCGGGCATCTGGATCCGCTGCGAACTCGGCACGAGACCCGCGGGTCAAGCCCGCGGGTGACGCATGAAAAGTTAACCGACCGATACCTGTTCCAGCACGCCTTCGCGGATCGTCACCACGCGGTCCATGCGGCGGGCGATTTCGAGATTGTGGGTGGCGATGAGGCAGGCGACGCGGAAGCCGTGGACCAAGTCGCGCAGCATGGCGAAGACATCGTCCGCAGTGTGGAGATCGAGATTGCCGGTGGGCTCGTCGGCGAGCAGGACCTTCGGCGCATTGGCGAGCGCCCTTGCGATCGCGACCCGCTGCTGCTCGCCGCCGGAAAGCTTGCCCGGGCGATGCTCCAGGCGGCTGCCGAGGCCGACGCGGGTCAGCAGTTCGGTCGCACGGGGCCTTGCGGCACGGCGCGACTTGCCCGCGATCATCTGTGGGACGATCACGTTCTCCAGCGCCGAGAATTCCGGCAGGAGATGGTGATACTGGTAGACGAAGCCCATGGTGTTGCGACGGAGCGCCGTGCGGCGGTCGTCCGACATGTCGCGGCTGGACTGGCCGGAAACGATGACCTCACCGGCAAGCGGCTTTTCCAGCATGCCGGTGATGTGCAGTAAGGTCGATTTGCCGGCACCCGAAGGACCAATCAGCGCCACCATCTCGCCGGGATAGAGGGCGAGCTCGGCGGATTTGATGACGTCGAGCTGTCCCCCGCCCGCTTCCTTGAAGCTCTGGCGGATGCCCTTCAGTTCGAGGACCGGGGCGTCACTCATAGCGGAGCGCCTCCACCGGATCGAGCCGTGCCGCGCGCCAGGCCGGATAGAGCGAAGCCAGGAGCGTCAGCACCAGGGACATGGCGGAGATCAGCAGCACTTCCATCGGATCGACGATTGCCGGGAGCTTGGACAGGAAATAGATCGTCGGATTGAAGAGATCGGTGCCGCTGACATCCTGGAGGAAGCGGCGGATATTCTCGATGTTGTAGGCGAAGGCGGTGCCGAGCAGGCAGCCCAAGGCAGTACCGATGATTCCGATGCTGGCACCGGAGAGCAGGAATATCCGGAGGATCGCGCCGCGGCTGGCGCCCATTGTGCGCATGATGGCAATGTTCCGGCCCTTGTCCTTCACCATCATGATCTGGCCGGAGATGATGTTGAAGGCGGCGACGATGATGATGAGCGTGAGGATCAGGAACATCACGTTGCGCTCGACCTCGACCGCGGTGAAGAAGTCGGCATTGGCCTGCAACATCATCTCA
>Ga0209257_1001002_pt1 | contig 38268 bp, 14 predicted proteins | sample AraplaCvi_mCL_r2_FD_184277 | JGI IMG/M metagenome (GOLD analysis project Ga0209257, IMG submission 184277) | Arabidopsis root microbial communities from North Carolina, USA - plate scrape MF_Cvi_mCL_r2 (SPAdes) (version 2) | ecosystem: Host-associated > Plants > Roots > Endosphere | place: USA...
AATTCCAAACAGCAAGCTGCCGCCCACAAGGATGGAGGCGACCGGCAGGGCAATCACCGAACCGACCGAGGCCTCCGAAACCTTCACTGGGGCGAACTCCCCGGCCTGGAGTGTGCCGACGCCGAACAGAGTCAGTCCGACCGCCAGAGCAAGGGTTTCAATGCGTTGATTCACCGTTGTTTCTCCTTAGCACGTTGAGTGAGCTAGTTCGTTGCTGAACCGGTCGCACCGGTGACACGTGGCACAACCAGTTCCTGCGCCAGCCATCGCTTGGCCCTCATGAAATCAGCCACCGAATCGACGGTCACCACCGAGTAGTCGCCAGTGAGGCGTTCGCTGGCCGGATGATCAGTCGTGGTCGCGTTATCAATTCCGAACCTAGCCGCCAGTCGTTCTTGCAGCTTGATATGCAGCGATGCCGGTTGGTAACCGGCTGTACGCAACCACGCTTGAGCCTGTTTGCGATCGGTGGATGGCGGACCCGGCATAGCGGCAGAGGCCAACACCTCCAGAACCCACTGGTTCGAGTTCTGGTATTCCGTCGAGAATGGATAGGCCACCAAGCTGTATCGGGGTTCGTGGAGGCGCTGGGTAGCGCCATTCGCGCTAGCAAGCAGGAGCTGCCTCAAGCGCACCTGCAGGTCAACTTTCGGCACCAGCACCAGTACATCCGCGCGTAGCACGCCCTCACCAATGAAGTTCACCAACCCTTCTCGATACAGGTCGGAGCGCCCGGTCTTGCAACGATTGAGTTCATGGACGACCCGCCACTGGCCTTGGTCGTCTCGCAGCGCAAAGGCTAGATGGCTGTAGACCAGGCCGAAACGACTTAGATCCTGGCCACCACGGGCCAGCAGCACTACGTCGGCCTGTGGCTGCATCTCATCCAGCGAACGTCGCAGGTTCTGCGCCATGTCAAACGTCAAGGCCATCGTTTCCGGCGCCGGATAGCGGTTGACGCATTCACGTGCCAACGCATGCGAAGGAAGACACGCGGCACCAGCCACAACGAACAGCCATGAGAACCGTTTCATGATTCGTTGCACCCTACCAGACTTCGTTGCCACCACCTGAGCCAGCTCTTACCTGTAAGGACGCGGCTCATCACGACAATGCGGATACGGGTCATACCAACACGGAGGCAGCTCGTCTTCGCTCAGTTCCTTCTTGAAAGCAAACCCCTGTTCGGCCATGCACTGATTTATCTCGGCCTGGATTTCAGCAGTGTTGACTCTCATGCCGATACAACCTCTCCAAACGCGCATGGCGTCCACCTGACTCACTCCAGGCTTTACCCACCCGCCTTTTGGGCGCGGCGGCGGCACGTAAATGTCATCTGTCTTGCCATAGGTGAAGCCCTGCGCCTTCATGCAGGCCTCCGACACATCCCTTTTGCCGGGAAGCTTTAAGCATTGCTGCCACGCATCCCACACCTCCTTGCCTGGCGCCCCGGGCTTATGCCAGAACTTCGAAGGCCGCACCAACACCATGGGGCTGCCTCCACCCGTTGCTGATTGGCCGCCGTGAACGTTGTATTCGGATACACATCCAGTCAGCACAGTAGCGCTCCCATCAACATGCTGAGCTTGTGCGGCGATTTATGCACGAACTCACTCCTGGCACTCACTGACCGCCCCCCTTCGCCTTCTTTGCTTTTGCCCTCTCCGACGGCGGAGCAAATACCGACACGCTGTAGTGCCCCGCCCCCCAAGTCATATCTGTGCGCGCACAGCTGCGGGCGCTGATTGAGGATCGGGTTACGGAACTCAACCGAATCACCACCAAACATGGAACATGTTGCCCAAGGCAAGAGGAATGAGGAAAGCTAGAAGAGAAATGGCGATCCAGGCAAAGTAGTGCCTTCTCGCGCACCGACCAGAACGATGAAGCAGCCAAGCCTGTTTTGGCAAAACAATCAGTGATTGCACCAGCAGGATCGCAAGTGAGACCCCATATAGAACGAGCACACCGAGGCAGCCGTCGCTCAAGCAGTAGGTTCCAAACCAGACACCCCATAACGCGAAAGCTGCTATCGATGCAACTAATAGCGCAGCTAACAAATTGGACCAGCGAGAACTCTTCATCCTGTTACTCCATTTGTTGAACAAGCAAAGCCCATCGCCTTACCTTCAACCAGCTTGCGCCATGTTTCGATCAAGAGGATTGACTCCACTATCGTCCGCCCCAAATTCCGGGCGACTGAGTCGACCAGTTGATGACGGGCGGCTCCTTTGAAACAGGCGGAGATACGTTGTAGATCTCGCGGATGACCTGATTCGCCGCACTTCCGATTGGCAATTGGGCGCAGTTCCCAGGTGAAGGGCATGCCAAATCCGACACAGGTGAATCGATTAGGCCGCCGGTGCCTGCTGCTCTTGCGAGGACAGCTTTCTGACTTGCCTCGTCATGATGGGTGGACACATTTCCGGCAAGGGCCGACATGCTACTCCCGGTCGCGCGCGGAGCGCCTCCGTTAGCTGCTACGCCAGAATCATAAATAGCACTCAGGTACTTTGAGTAGTTGTTGCTATTTGTGTTCGGATTGTCCGGATCGGGGCCAAGTACGCTCTGAACGCCATGTCCGACACCGGGGTAAAAGCGCTTTCCATCAGCAGTTACGTGGGCAAACGAGTCTCCAAAATTGTGGATTATTAGCTGGTTGTTTGGATCAGTGAGGATTGCCGCCTTTGTTTCAGGACTACCTTCGTTTTCCTTCATCTGCCTTAGAATCTTGCTAAATTGTCTTGTCAGCTCTTCTTGGCTTGTGACAACTTTCGCCGGATCACTAACTCCATTAAGAAGGTGCCCTTTTTGTTGCCAACCGTCAGGATCGCCACCATCTAGAATATTTTCACGCGTTAGTGCATTCCGGTCGTCTGTGTCCAAGGACCATCCCGCCAGCGCAATGGCCTTGGCATCCCGCTCCGAGAAGCCGGTCAGATACAGCACCGTTGCCATGGTCGAGTAATGTCCCACCTCGCCCCAGTTGTTGTTGGCCGCATTCTGCGCTGCATTGCTGCTATTGATCAGGGAGGTAACGTCGTTACCAAGCCCGCCCAACATGGCGCCACCAGCGCCGACGATTGCGGCGATCGTCCCCTTCTCATCTGCAGTCAGATCTGCTGCATCCTTGCCGTACATGTACTTCGCCAAGGCAGGCGCCGCTGCCTCCGCACCTCCAGCGGCAAGCGCCGCCAGAAGTGCGCCATCCCCACCGTCGGAAGCGCCGATCGCCGCTCCCAGCAGGGCATGTGTCAGCAGGTGGGTCGCACTGCCTTCCTCCGGGCGGTTGCCGTTGTCCACCACGTTCTTGGCCGCATTCTCCTTGAAGTGCTGGCCAATCAGATAGGACGCCCCTGGGGCCAGCGTCGCGGTGGCGATACCGCCGGCACTGTCCGCGGGACTGGCAAGGCCGCTGGCGATAACGTTCACCAGCACGCCTACCTTTTGCAGGCGCTCGATGTCCTTCTGCGCGTCGATGGTGGTCGCCACAAGAACCGTCTTCTGCTCCGGCGTCAGGTTGGGATCGTTCTTCAACGCTGAAGCGGAATCTTCCTTGCGCTGACGCGCTTCGTCGATGGACGCGTTGATCTCGCTACGCACGCTCTGCTGGGTGTGATCGAACGTCTGGGTCACCTGCACTTGCAGATCCAGTTCCTTCTGTACCTTCGCAGCGTCGAACTTGTTGACCAGCGCGCCGCCGTTCTCGGCAACCGTGTCCGTGCTGGTGGTCGTGGCGACCTCAGACTTGACCTGGTCAATCGACTTGCCGGTCGCGGCCTGACCTGCTGCATCCGTAATGGTGATGTTCTTGGTGTTGATGCCGCTGTGCGTAGTGCTGCTCTGGTGGTCGTCGTCCTGGCCGAACCCGACAGACTTGTTGACGGCCGTACCACCTGCCTTACCGTCCGACGAACCCTGGGCCATCTGATGCTGACCCTGCTCGCCTTGGCCGTTGACACCGGCCCTGCCGCTGATCCCAAACGAGGAGCCCTCGTAGTCGGCGTGGTTCTCGATGTCGCTGATCTGCAGCGTGCCTGTGCTGAAGCTGTTCTTGCCCGCAGCTTCCGCAGCATCGGTGCTGGTGATGATGCCGCCCTTGAGTTCGGTCTTGCCCTTGACGTTGATCGCGTAGCCGCCATCGCCAGCGAGAATGCCGCTCTGCTCGTTCACGCTGGCATAGTCGGAATCGACCTTGGACTGGTTGTAGCTGCCACTCACCGAGACGCCATAGCCAGCGGTGACCTGTGCGCTCGCATTCACCTGATCGCTCTTGTAAGTCTGCGTATCTTGCAGACTCTCGATGAGCAGGTTGGCGGCATCCACTTCCACGCGCTCGCCGCTGACCTGCCCGCCGCGGATGGTGGTTGTCCCACCGCTGATCAACGACGTCGTACCGCCGCTGCCCACGTGCGAGTTGACGTTGGTGACGGTGGTCCCGTCACTGTTGCCCTTGCCGACATTGCCGCCCGCCGTGATCCCCGCCGCTCCACCACCAGAGCCGTAGCTGGCAGCCACGCCCACATTCCAGCCACTGGAACTGTTGTTGGTGGACTGCTGAGAGGTGCTTTGTGCGGCCACGATGTCAATGGCATCGTCCGCGTACAGGGTCGTTCCCGTTCCGCCGTACACGTTTGAGCCCGAGACGCGGATGTCGGAGTCTTCGCCGTCCCCGGTGGCCACGATCGTCGTGCGCCCTCCTGCGTTGACGGAACTGCCGACCACTTCGCGGCCATTGGCGGTCACCTCGTTTCGGGTCTTCTGCTCACCATAGGTTATGGAGACGCTGGCGGACTGATCGCCCATTCCGGCGGCAGCAGCGCCGGCCACCTGGTACGTGTCATACGCGGTGTTGGCTGCAGCCATGGCATTGACCCGACTGTCCTTGCTGTCGCCCATCGATCTAGCCGAGTCACGCGCCGCCAAAGCCGCATCGACGACAGGTGCCGACGCGGCCACGGTAATGCCGCTTTGCTTGGTCTTGGTTACTTCGTGGTGGGTCGAGGTGTTGTAAGCCTCCTCGATGTTGACCGCGCTGCCCAGCAGGGTCACGTTGCCCTCCGGCGAAGCCACCGTCGAACCCTGAACGTGCACGGTGCCGTCGTTCGACATGATCGTGGTGTCGCCGTGCAGGCTGCCCACCGTGGAACCGCGAACGGTGCTGCTGCTCGACTCGGACGCGGTCTCGTTCTTCTTGCTGCCGATAGTGAAGCTGGCGCCGCCGTTGCCGAACGCACCTGAGGTCTTCTTGCTGGAGCTGTGCGATGCGGTGGAGGTGTCGTAGTCGTTGACGATCTCCACGCCGTTGGCACCAGAGATGGTCGTGCCGTACGAGCTGACCACGTCCGAGCCCTTGATCGTCGCGACGCTGCCGGCCTTGATCGACACCTTCTCGCCGCTGACGGTGGTGCCGATGGCATAGGTGTCGGTGACCTCGTCGTGGGTCGTGGTCTTGGTGCTGGAGAACGTGCCCTTTTTCTTGCTGGTGCTGTCCTGGACGAAGCTATGGGTCTCCTTGCCCGCCAGCAGGTTGACGTCATGCTCTGCCGACAACGCCACCGCACCGTTATCGCTATGCACGGTTGCCGCCGTCAGGGTGATGTCGCGGTCAAGGGACGCACGCCCGTGATTGCGGGTACTTCTTGCAGTACCCGCTGTTCAGGCGAACTGTAGGGTCTGGCGTAACCACCACACTTCCGGGTTGACATGCCGCGGCTTTCGCCTTCCAACCGGTACAAACTGGCGTCAGATTTCCGTCTAGATAGTGGCTATACCCACTCCTCTCCACGCAGAGCATTGATTGCGCAATCTGCTCGTCGGTACGAGACCCGCCTGGAAATGTTTCAACCGGCTTGAACGGACTCGCATATCCGCAATCCAGCATCGCCTTCCAGGCCTCAACCTCTCCTGCAGCTTGCTCATTCGATTGCTCCTCTCACCCGCTTTGCGGATCTTCCACAAGATTCCCTTACTCAGGGCGAACAGGCCCTCGCCTGTGGGAACTTCTTGCAGTAGCCGCTCGCCATCCGTCGCGCAGAGCTTGGCTCAGGCACATCTGCCCCCGGCTGACAGGAAATGTTCTGTCGATACTTTTGACAGACCCTCAACACCCTCCCGCCCTCGCTGTATGAGAATCCCAAGCCTTCCATGCATATCATGGTCGCAACCGTTTGATCGAATGTTCGATCACCCCCCTCGATACCCCTAACCCCATCAAATGGAGAAGCGTAGTTGCATTCAAGCATGGACCTCCAGATTGCAACGTTATCGGCGCCAGGCTTCGACCAGCGCGTGTAGGTTTCCGGAGGAGGTGCGAATGCATTCTTTGGCAAGCAACCAGATAAGGAGCAAGCCATTAGAGCCATAAGCGCGAACACAGTTCTCATTTGTGCGAACCTCGCCACTTTTCACGCCAAGCCAACGGTGTTGCCTTCTACCTCGCTGCCGATCACATCCAAGTTTCCGCCCGTGGCGACGATACTAATGTTTCCATTACTGCGGATCGTACTTCCGCGAGCAGCTTCATCGCTCGTGGCGCTCGTAGTGGACGCACTGCTAGCACCGATGCCGATGCGCAGGCTGATGCCGGCATCGGCGGCACTGGCACCATTGGCCATTGCTTGCGCTCCGTCGTATGCATCCTTCGCTGCCATAGCTGCTTGAGCCTACCCCACGCAGCACAGTCATCGGCTACGGCCCGAACGAGGAAGATGACAAGATCACCAAGCCAGCTTGACGTCAAGGAACACAAGCCCTCGACTGCGGATACTTCTTGCAGTAGCCGCTGTTCAACCGTCGCGCCGAGTCCGGAAGAGGGATCACCGCGCCGGGGCCGCACGAAACACTCTGGTTCCATCCAGGAATGCTGCAAACATTCCTGGTTCGCCCTTCATGCAGGTACGAATACCCCTGACGCTCCATGCAGACCATGGATTCTACGGTCTGGTCAAATGTTCGCTGACCACCTTCGATGCCGCGCCCTCCTCCGAACGGCTCTGCAAAGTTGCAATCGAGCATGTCTTTCCAGATGGTCACTTCATCAACCCCTGGCTTCTTCCAATGTTCGTATGCGTCGGGAGGAGGCGCGAACGCGTCCTTCGGCAAGCACCCGCATACGTTGACAACAAGGAATACGATCAGAATCGCTGTTCTCATCATCGCGACAAGCCTAATAATCTCAAGGAACGCAAGCCCTCGACTGCGGATACTTCTTGCAGTAGCCGCTGTTCAAGCGAACATCGACGTCAGGCTTTCGGACGGCCGCATCCGACGTGCATGCCATCAAGCGCGACCTCCAGCCGTCGCAAACAAGAGAAGGTCTTCCTTGTTCGTACTGCCTGTATCCAATCCCTTCCATGCAGCGCATCGATGCAGCGATCTGTTCGTCAGATCGCTCGCCGCCCGGGTATGCCTCCATCACCCTAAAGGGACTGGCGAAGCCGCAGCCCAGCATGGCCTTCCAGACGTCTAGCTCGCTTGCTCCTTGCTTGATCCACGTCTCATATTCATCAGGCGGCGGAGCAAACGCGTTCTTTGGGAGGCACGCGGCCACCAACGCGGCGGTGATGATCACTAACAGGATTTTTATCATTTGAGCGAGCCCCTCCAAGATTCAAGTCTATAAAGAAGTTCTTCGATCGGTGACATTGGCACCTGATTGATTGGCATAGGCGAGGATTGGCGTCCCGGTTGGTCGCTCCAGAGGTCTTGGCACTTCGAAGTGCTCGCGCTATAGCAATTGTGCGGTGTATTCGTGCCACCCAGGACTCTCGCCATCTCCCACGCGGCATTGCCATTCTCAGGGGTCACTCCACCCGTGCTCGGATTCAAGCCGATCCAGCCGCCCACAATGTCGTTCTTGTGGTTCTGTAAGGTCAGCACGCCGTCTTGGGGGTTAGCCCACGACTCGCGATCCTGCAGATGGCTCAACAGCGCATCCGCAGCCGCCGCGTTGTACGCAGGACCAAAGAAGCCGATCGTGGTCCCGCTCAGCAGCCCACTGGAGTTGGACAGGTTCTCGATCGACTCCATCGCATTGCCGACCGTAAGTGAGCCACGACTGTGTCCATCCAGGTGCAAGCCTTCTTGACCATAGACCAACATGTACTCGCGTGTCAGATCTGTGGCATTAGCCAGTCCCAAGGCATCGCTTTCCAGATACTTCTGGTAGCCGGCGATCAACAACTCCGACACTCCGTTTTCTGCCTTCGGAAAATGGATGAAGTACTGCGGACCGTCCGCCGTCGAATGCTGCTCCGCATACTTGTTCGCGCCGGCCAGGTCGTTGTTGATCCCGTTGTCGGCAATGTGGATCTTGCCATCGGCGGCAGGCTTCAGGTTGAACTTCTCTTCTTCGGTCAACTCGCGCGGCGGCAACTGTTTGCCTTCGCTGTCCTGTTCCACCACATAGACCTTGGCCTCTTTCAGGAACATCGTCCTGTAGGCTTCGTCGGTGAACTTGACGGCCTGCTGATAGACCTCACCCTTGATGCCTTGCTCCCAGGCCACCTGCTCCTGTAGTTCCTGCAGGTCGAGCGGCGCTACACCGTTGCCGTCAAGAACCGTGGCCGCACGACTCAGGCCCGCCAGCGCAGATGAGTCGCCGTTCCCGATGATTACAGCGCCGTCAGCAATGTCGGCGCGTGTTGTGCTGCTGCGGTGGTCAGCATCGCTGCCACTCCCCAATAGATTCCCCGCTATGCCCGTAGCGGCTGCATATTTGCTGCCGCTGAACATGCTGCTGTCCGCCCCGAGGTTCACTCCGGATGCCTTGGCGCTTGCACTGTTTGCGATGTCCTCGACCGTCAAGCTACCCGTGGTTAGGCGGTTCATGCTCGGATCGGCAGTGCTGGCGATGGCGCCACCTTTCAGGTGCGTATTGCCCTCGACATCGATCTGAAATCCGCCCTGACCCGCTTGAACGCCGCTTTGTTCCTGCACGCTGGCGTAGTGGCTGTCGGCCTTTTGCTGACCGTAGTTGACGCTGCCACCGTAGCCATACACGAATGTTCCGCCGGCCTGCTGCTGCTTGCTGGCATAGTCGCCGGTGTCCTGCTGACTGATGATGTTGAAGTCGCCGCCGACATTACCGGCAACTCGCTCGGCGATGATCTGCGCGCCCTCCAACGTGGTGCTGCCGCCGCTGACGAATGTGACGCCTTCACGGCCCTTGATCGTAGTCTCGGCATGGGTGGTGCCGTTACCGCCACCTTTGCCCTTACCGGCGTTTGCGGTCACGTAGAAGCCAGTGGTCGAGCCGACGCTGAAGCCGACCTCGGCGCTGCCGTTCTTGTTCTGGCTTTCGCTGCGGTGCTGCTCCGCCTGGCTCTTGAGGTTAATGTCGCCGGTCGCCGCCAAGCCAACGGTGTTGCCTTCTACCTGACTGCCGATCACATCCAAGTTGCCGCCCGTGGCGACGATACTGATGTTTCCATTACTGCGGATCGTACTTCCGCGAGCAGCTTCATCCGTCGTGGCGCTCGTAGCGGACGCACTGCTAGCACCGATGCCGATGCGCAGGCTGATGCCGGCATCGGCGGCACTGGCACCATTGGCCATTGCTTGCGCTCCGTCGTATGCATCCTTCGCTGCCATGGCTGCTTGAGCCCCGTACAGCGCCTTAAGACGATCGTCCTTTACATCGCCAGCCGCTTTTCCCTTTCCATAGGCGGCTTCCGCGGCTGAGACCGCGCCACCGGTCAGGCCCAAATGGATGCCGGCGCTCTTTTCCTTGTAGGTCTGCGTCGCTTCTGCGGTGTTTACTGCGGCGTCGATGATGACGTTCTTGCCGACGATGGCCGTACCAGTGTTGGAGAGGACGTCGCTGCCGGTAATGTGCAGGGTCTCGCCGGCCGTCAATGCGACCTTGCCGTCGACTGATCCGATAACGCTGCCCTGATGGCCGCTCTCGGTCAGCTGGTAACCCTGCTCAACCTTGCTGGTTCCGGCGGTGATACTGAAGCCGCCATTGCCGAAGACACCTGACTTCTTCTTGCTCTGGCTGAAGGTCTCGCGGTGTTCGGTCTCGGCCGTCCCGATAGTGAGATTGCGGCCTGCAGACATGGCCACGTCGCCGGTGGCTACGACATTCGCCGCCTGGGTGGTGATGTCACGACCTGCAGCCACGCTGATCCGCTCACCAGACAACGTCGTGCCGAGAGCATACGTGTCGCTAACCTCGCTGTGGGTCGTGGTCTTGGTGCTGGACAGTGTTCCCTTCTTTTTCGAGCTGCTGTCTTGGACGACACTGTGGGTTTCCGTAGCGGCCAAAAGATTGACGTCGCGCTTTGCCGCCAGCGCGATACCGCCCTCGTCGCTGTGCACCGTCGCCGCAGTGAGCGTAATGTCGCGGTCGGCGACCAACGCAATGTCGCCACCGGCCTGGAACGTGCTGCCTCTCAGCGTCTCATCGGTGATGGTCGTGGTTGTCGTGGTCTTCTTCTTGCCTTCCTTGGTCTTGACGACATCCACGGCGGTCGCCGTGTCGGTGACGGTGGTACTGATGATGTCGCGGCTGGCGGTGACGGCCAGGCTACCGCCGGCGTCCACGGTGGATGCATTGAACCTGGCATCGCGGCCGGCGTCGATTACCGCATGCTGGCCGGTGGTGATGCTGCTCTGGTCCAGGATCACATCGCGATCGGTACGCACGACCGCACTGCCCTTCGCGCTCAGGCTGCCGGCGGCGGCCGTCACCGTCATACCGGTCGAGCTGTCGGTCGCTGCGTTCTGCACGAAGTCGCGCCCGGCCTTGACCATGGCGACACCGTCGCTGGTGATCACGCCCTGGTTGACCACGTCGCGAACGGCAGTGACGCTCAGGCCACCGGTGCCGGCCTGAATCTTTCCAGCCGTGGCGTTGATGCCATCAAACTTGACCGTGTTGACGACATCGCCGCCGGCATCGATGACGACGCTGTGACCCGCCATCACGCCACGGTTGACCGTGTCGCGCTGCGTGGTGATGCCGACCTGCCCACCGCTGTGGATCGCGCCGTCGTTGATCAGCGTGTCCGCGCTCAACCACGCGCCCTTGCTGCCCGACAGCGTGCCGTCGTTGCGCAACGTTCCGGTCGAACGCACGTCCAACGTGTCGCCGTCGATCAGCGCGCCGTTGGCGGCCAAGCGCTCGGCGGTCGCCTTCGACAGGTACACGACCGGTACCAACACCTTCTGCCCGTTCACTTCCTGCTCGACCAGCCAGACGATGTCCTGCGACAACGATGCGATCTGGTCGCTGGTCAGCGGGGCGCCGAGCGGCATGCCCAGGCGCGCGGCCTCGCTGGCCGCTGCATCCATCAGGTCGCGGTACTGCGTAATCGGATCGCCGCCCAAGGAACGGCGACCGGTCAGCTGCAGGATCTGATCCTGCACCAGCTGCTGCTCGTAGTAGCCGTCGCCCAGGCGCTTGTGCAGGTCGGTGCTGACGCCCAGGCGCGCCATCAAGTACTCCGAGCCGGCCGTATCGCCCTTGGCGAAGCGCGGCGCGGTGGTCACCAGATACGGGCTGTTCGGATCGGTGTTGGTCTTGAAGCGGCCGTTGTCCGGCGGCACCAGGCCCGGCAGCGGGCGCTCGGGCGTGCCGACCGTTTGCGATGCGGCGCCGGCCGGGCCGGTCTGGTTCGTGACGGAACCGCCCTGCGCCGAACCCGGACCGGCGGCGTCATTAACGGTGCCGCCCTGCGCTGCGCCCGGACCGGTCGCGCCATTAACCGTCCCGCCCTGCGCGGCACCGGGGCCGTCCACCGTACCGGTGCTGGCGCTGGCGGCTGAACCTGCGTTCGTGCCTGCACCTGCGCCCACGTCGCCACCGCTGATCCCGCCCGGGCCAGTGCCCGCAGTCACCGCGGTGTTGTCGAGCCGAGCGGCTTCGATCGAAACGCCGCCGCCCGCCGTGATCGTGGCGTCGGCCAGTGAGGGGCCGTCGAACGTCCTGGCACGGGTCACCGAGGTGCCTTCCTGCACCTTGTAGTTGGTAAACCAATCGCCGTTCTTCTTCTGCGCATGGCCTTCGGTTCCCTCACGCGTCCATGCATGGATCGTGCGCGTGCCCTCGTACTGGCCGGCGAAGGCGATGTTCTCCACGCGCGGATCAGACGAATTGGGATCGAACGCCGCACCGGCAATGGTCAGGTTGCGCCCGGCCGCAATACGCGAGGCGTAGTTGCGCACCGCGCCGCCGGTGTCCAGCGTCAGAGCTCCGCCGGTCACAATCTGGCCTTCGGCGGATGTCGCGGCCGCGTCCAGACGTTGTCCGGTGACGTACACGTCCTCCTGTCTGATCTCGCCGCGAATGGCGCCGACAAACTCGCCGAAGCGGTGGCCCTGATCGATGGCACGCTGCAGATAGATGGCGTTGAACTTCTGCTTCAGCTCGGCACCTACGTCCTCAAGCGCGGCAATGTCCGCGACGGGCACCCAGCCCAGTTTCCGGAACATGGCGGTCTCGTCGGCGGGGCTCAGGCCGGACGGCTGCGGCGGCGACTGACTCATGCGCGCGAACGCCTGCAACTCCGCCGGGCTGAGGCTGGCCCAAGCCTCATCAAACGTCTTCTGCGTGCCCAGCGCATACGCCTCGTCCGCCGACAGCGTGTAGGTTTCCACCGCCAGCATGCGGCGCTCGTTGCGGATCGAGTCGGCGGAAATCCAGGCGTTGCCTTCGGCCTGGATGCGGCCGGAAATGTTCGCCACCTCCACCGCACGCGCGGCATCGCGACCGCCGATGAACAGATTGCCGGCACTGAAGATGTCGCCGTCCCGATTGGCCAAACGGTTGGCGTAGATATCGAGCTCTTGCGAAGCGCCGATGAACCCCTCGCCGTAGTTCACCGCCGCCAGCGCTGTCCCAAGATTCTGGCCATTGGTCAGCGTGTCGGCCGTGATCGTGACGTTGTCGCCGACGATTTCGCCGGTGTTGTTGACGACGTCGGCGTTCAGCTCCAGCCAGTCGCCTTCGATGCTGGCGCCGCGGCGGTTCTCGATGTTGCCGGCGCTAATGTGCGCATAGCCGCTGCCATCGCCGCTGCTGGCGTTGATCGTGCCTTCGTTGATGACGCTGGTGGCGGACAGCGCCAGTTCGCCTGGCGTCTGTAGCGTGCCGGTGTTGGTCAACGCGCCAGTGACGTTGAGGCCGAGCTTTACGTCGCTTTCCAGACGCGGGCCGGTGCCGTAGGTGTAGTCGCCGCTGAACTTCGCATCCAGTTCCTGTGCGCCGTACAGGCGGCCGGTGCCGCTCAGATTGGCCAGCTGCGCGTGAACGACATTGCCGGTGATCTCGCCATCGGTGTGCAGGTTGAGCGTGGTCAGCGTGAGTATGCCGGCCTGGATGCGCCCCCCGGTGGCGTTGCTGACGTTCGCCAGCGTGAGCGTCGCGTTGTCGCCGGCGCCGAACGTGCCGGTGCCATTATCGAGCGTGCCGTTCGCGCTCTCGAAGCGCAGGGCGCGCTCGGCGAAGACGGTACCGGCGTCGTTGTTGACGCTGTTCGTGGTCAGCGTCATATCGCGCTTGGCGACCACGCGGCCGTCGGCGCGGTTGTCCAGCGCATCGGCGTTCACCTGTACGTCGCCACCACGGCTGGCGAGCGTGCCGCCGCGATTGTCGAGCGATCCGCCCGTCGTCAGCGTGAGTGCGGACTCGGCGTCGTCGAGAGTGCCTGCGACGATCTGGCCGCCTGCGTTGGTCAAGGTGCCGGCGTTGACCGCGAGGTTGCCGGTCGCGTCGAGCGCGCCGCCGGTGTTGTCGAGCCGGCCACCGCCCTGCACGTTGAGCGCGCCCAATGTGATGCCGTCTTCGCGGGTCTGGCCGGCGCTCAGGTAGCCGCCGTCGCGGTTGATCAGATCGCCGTCGCTGCGGACGTTCAGGGCGTGCCAGCCAAATACGGTACCGGCGGTGTTGTCGAGCGACGCGGCATGCACGTCGGCGCTGCCGAGCGAGCCGATCTGACCGCGAGCATTGGTCAGCGCGCCCGTGGTGTTGATCGCCAACGTGCCATCTTCGGCGTACTGCACCAACTGGCCGTCGCTGTTGTCGAAGCTGGTTGCGTTGACGGACACCGCGCCCGCACCGCCGATCGAGCCACCTACGTTGGCCAGATCGCCGCCCGTCAGCGTCAGCGATTCGTTCGACTGGATCTGCCCGCGCGTGTTGTCGAGCGTGCCCGCATCCAGTGTGACGGTGCGGCCGAACAGGCCCTTCGGCGCGGCGCCGGCCTCGGCGCTCGGATCGAACGTGTCACGATTGATCAGCGCGCCGGCATGAATGCCGAGCGAATCACCGCTGGCGATCGTGCCGGCGGTGTTGTCGAGCGTACCGACCACGTTCGCGGTAACGGCATGCAGGCTCTGCACGACGCCGTTGGCGTTGGTCACCGACGCGGCGGTCAGGTCGATGGCGCCGTTGCCGGCGATGGTGCCGCCGTTGTTGGCGAGGTGACCGTCGCTGGTCAGCGTCAGGGTGCCGTCGCTGCCGGACTGGATCGTGCCAGCGGAGTTCGTGATCGACCCGGCGTGCGCCGTCAGCGTACCGGCCGTGGTTAACGTGCCGCGCGTGTTGACGAAGCCGTTCGTCACGCGCACTTGCGCGGCATTGCTGCCGGCGGCGATGACGGTGCCATCGGTGTTGTTCAACGCGCCCGCCTGCAGATCGAGTGCGCCGTTGCCCTGGATGGCGCCGCCCGTGTTGTCCAACGTGCCGCGCGCGGTGATACGCAGCAGGTCGGTGCTGGCCGCCGTCAGCGTGCCACTGGCCGTGGTCAGGTCGGTCGTATCGACGCTAATGGACTGCGCGGACGTGGTCGCATCGCGCAAGTTGGTCGTGGTTCCGGTGATCGACAACGCGCCGTTGCTGGCGATGGTGCCGCCGGTACCGGTCAGCGTCGTCGCATCGATGTCCAACGTGCCGTCGCCGGCATGCTGGATCGTGCCGCCGGTATTGTCGAGCGTCGCAGCGGTCAGCGTCGTGTCGCCATTTCCGGCGATCACGCCTTCGGCGCTGTTGTCGAGCAGGCCGGCGGCGGTGACGGTCAGCGTGTCGCCGGCCTGCAGCGCTCCGCCCTGGTTGATCAGGTCGGTCGCGCGCACCGTCGCAACAGCGCTGGTGGCGAGCAGGCCAGCGGTGTTGTCGACGCGTTGCACGTCCAGCGTCATCGCGCCGGAACTGAGCAGGCCGCGAGCCTGTCCGCCCTCGGCGGTGCGGGTGTCGCGGTTGATCAGCGTGCCGGCGCTGACGTTCAACGCGCCATTGCTCTGGATGGCGCCGCCAGTGTTGTCGAGCGTATCCCGAGCGGTGATCGACAGCGGATCGGTGCCGGTCGCCGTCAGCGTGCCGCCGGCGGTGGTCAGGCGGTCCGAGTCGATGCGCACGTCCGTACCGAATGTCGTGCCATCGCGAAGGTTGAGGGTGCTGCCGGTCAGCGTGAGCGCGCCATTCGTGCCCAACGTACCGCCCTGGCCCTGGAGCAGGCGGGCATCGACCGTCAATGCGTTTTCTGCCGTGATCGTGCCGTCAGTGTTGGTGAGCAGACCCGCCTTCACCCGGGCCGACTCGCCGGCTCCCATCCGTCCGTTCGCGTTGTCTACGATGCCGGCGTCGATGTGGAGCGACTGGGCCGCAATGCCGCGTGCCGACCCTTCGGGGTTCCCGGTGTCTCGGTTGATGAGCATGCGCGCGGTGATTCCCAGCATGCCCGCGGTGGCCAGCGTGCCGCGCGTGTTGTCGAGCAGGCCGTCCACGTGCAGCGCGGATGCATCTGTTCCGGCGGCGCTGAGCGTGCCATCGACATTGGTCAGATTGCCCGCCGTGATTGCCAGCGCGCCATTGCCCTGGATCGCGCCACCCGTGTTGTCCAGCGCGTCGCGCGCAATCAGTGACATCGCGTCGGTGCCGATCGCGGTGAGCGCACCGCCCGCGGTGGTCAGGTCGGTCGTGTCGATGGCGACGCGCTGCGCGAATGTCGTCGCATCGCGCAGATCGGTCGTTGTGCCAGCGATCGACAGCGCGCCGTTGCTGGCGATGGTGCCGCCAGAGCCGTTGAGCGTGGCCGCGTCGATGGCCAACGTGCCGGTGCCGCCGTGCTGGATCGTGCCGGCCACGTTGTCGAGCGTGATGGCGGTGAGCGCGGTGTCGCCGCTGGCGGCGATTGAACCGTTGTCGTTGCCGAGCCGGTCGGCGGCGTTGATGCGTAGGGCGCCCGAGGCCTGGATCGCGCCCCCGGTGTTGTCCACGTCGCGCGCCCGCACCGTCGCATCGCCCGACGCCGCCAACGTGCCGTGGGCGTTGTCGATGCGCTGCGCATCCAACGTCATCGCGGCCGTACTGAGCAGGCCGCGCGCCGGTTCGCCCTCGGCGGCGCCAGTGTCGCGATTGATCAGCGTGCCGGCGGTGACGTTCAGCACACCACTGGTCTGCACCGTGCCGCCGGTGTTGTCGAGCGTGTCGCGCGCGGTCAGCGACAGTGGATCGGCACTGAACGCCGTCAACTTGCCACTGCGGTTGGAGATCATGTCGGCAGCGATGCCGATGCGCTGCGCCTGCGTGGCGCCGCCGTCAAGACCGATCCAGTGACCGGTTACGGCCAGCGCGCCGTTGCTGACCAGCGTGCCGCCGGTGCCGTACAGGCGCGTGGCGTCGAGCGCGAACGTGCCGTCGCCGGCGTGTTGCAGCGTGCCGCCGGTGTTGTTGAGCCAACCCGCGCGCAGGGTCAGGTCGGCGCTGCTGGCCACCAGGCCACCGGTGTTGTTCAGAACGCCGAACACCCGCAGCGTGTTGGCAGCGTTGCCACTGGCGATGATCTGGCCGTCAGCGTTATCAAGGTCGTTGGCCGTGATGGAGAGCTGAGTCGCCGACAGCGTGGCGCCGCGGTGATCGACGACATGGGCATTCAGCGTCATCGTGCCCGCGGTGACGATGCGGCCACCTGCACCTATCAACGCGCCCGCGGGTGGCGGCGTTCCCGGTAGCCACAGGTTCCGGCCGGCGATGATCGTCTGATCCGCCGACATCACCGGGCGAGCCGCCGCGTTGGTCTGCGCATCGCCGATCTGCAGCGCCAGGCCGTTCGCACCGGCATGCTGGATCGTGCCGCGCTCGTTCACCAGTGCGCCAGTGTTCACCGTGAGTCGCGATGCGTTGCTTTCCAGCGTTCCGTCTGAGTTATCGAATGTGCCTGCGACGGCGATGCTCGCGTCGCTCGTGCCACTGTGCACGATGGCGCCGCTGCGGCTACTCAGCGATTGTGCGGCCAAGTCCATCGCGCCGGCGATTTCCAGGCGTCCTGCATCGTTGCCGATGCGGTCCACATGCACCGACGTATCGCCGGAGACGATCAGTTCGCCACCGTTGTTGAACAGGTCGCCCTGCGTGATCGTCAGCTGGCCCAGGCCGAGGTGGCCGCCGTCGTTGTTGATGCCCGTCGCCGTGTTGAGGCCGACACCGCCGCCCGCATTGATCTTGCCGCCGTCGTTGTTCAGTTCGCCGGCGATGTTCAGCGCGCCATTGGCGAGCGGCGTCAGGTCGGGCAGCGTGCCGCCATTGCCGCCAGTGGAACCACCACCTGCGGAACCGCCCTCACCACCTCCAGTCGAGCCACCGCTTGAGCCACCGCTGGTTCCACCGGAGTTACCACCGCCCGCAACCGCTTCGGCCAGACCGATACGACCGCCGTCGCGGTTGCTGACCGACTCGCCGTTCAACGCCAGCGCCTGCAGGCCGGTTTGCTCGATCGAACCATCACGATTTCGCAGCGAGGCCGCATTGACCTCGATGCGACGCGCATTGAGTGTGCCGCCGCTGTTGTGCAGATCGGTCGGCGTATTGATCGTCAGCTCGCGCGACGCGCTGATCGTGCCGGCATTGGCGACGCCGCCGCTGGCGTCGATGCGCGCATCGCGACGCGCCTGCATCGTGCCGGTGTTCTCGATACGACCGTCGGCGGTGACGGTCAGGTCGTCCGCCATCGCGCCGATATCGCCGGCGCTGCGCACGCCGACGCCATGTTCGTTACCGACCAGCTGGATCTTGTTCGCGTACATGCCACCGAGCGCACTCACATCGAGCGCGAACTGCGGTGCCACCGGGGTGCTACCAGTGGCTGTGGTCTGCGTGTGGTCGGCGCTGACGACATTCGCACCCAGCGTCGCCTGCAGCTGATTTGCCCACACGCCCGCGTTCACCTCCAGCGAGCGCGCGATCAAATCGGTGTAGTCGGTGTGCGTCGCGTCCAGACCGGCGCCGTCGACGCGGATCGCGCCACCCTCGACGCGATAGCCATCGAGATTGCCGCTGTTCAAGACCGGCGTGCCCGTGGTCAACGTCGCGCGCGACGCGTTGAGGAAGCCGCCGCCGTTGACCTGGATGCCCGCCGGATTGGCGATGATCACCTGCGCGCGGTCACCACCGACTTCGACATAGCCGTTGAGCTGGCTGGCTGGGCCGTTCACCTCGTTGAGGATCACCCTCGCGGTGCCGCGCGCGAGCCACGGGTTACCTTCGATACCGCCGCCGAGTTGCGTATCGGCATTAGTGCGCGAGTTGTTGAGGATGACGCCCTGTGTGCCGACGTCAAACTGGCTGTAATTGTTGCGCGACACCCCCGCCGCGCTCGGCGTGGTGATGTTGACCACTGGCGTGCCGTTGGGCGCTTCGACCACGGTCGGACGCTGGGTACCCGGAGCGCTGCGATCCACGAGGATGCGTCCCTGATCCACCGCCTGCGCGAACGCCGGTACCGTCATCACGAAGCCGAGCGCCACGTACATCGCGAATCGCAACGGCGGCAAGGTTCCGACGGCCGCACCGCGACCGCCCGTCGTGCCGCCACGCGGCGATTGCACGAGCTCCGAGGCGACCTGCCACAATCGCAGGGCATGGTTGAAAACGAGTCGGTAGATGCGGTTCATGCAACGGCTTCCTTTCAGAACGATTTCGCCGACAGCGCGGCGATCAACACAGAAGCGACGGTTGTCGAGACGCGAGACGGTGCGACTGATGCCTAGAACGACCAGTTCAGGCTGAACCCCGTGGTCACGCTCGCAGCCGGGTAATGACGCGGCTTGTCCAGCGGCGCGCCGAAGAACAGGTCCCAGTAGCCCCCCATCCAGCCGCCGCGCAGGCCGATCACCGCACCGGCAAGGTGGTCGCCCAGTTTCCATTGCGTGCGATCGCCGACGCGGCCGTAATCGGCACCGACGTACAGTTCCTGCCCACCACCAAGGGTCATTCCGAGGTCGTTGCGGATGAGCCAACCGCGGTCACCGGTGAGCGATACATCGCCATCGAAGCCGCGCACCGTGAAGCGTCCAGCGATGGCGAAGCGGTCCTGCGGCACCAGTGGCGTGTCGTCATTCCACTGCGCGCGCCAACTTCCTGTGTACCGGAAGCGCTGCTTGTCCAGTTGGAACGGCAGCGTCAGTTGTGCATCGGCGCTGATGACCTTCATGCGCGACGTGCCCTCGCCAAACGGCTGCTCGGGTGATTCGAGCGTGTCGAACGCGCCCGTGCCATGGCGATAGGAAACGTTTGCATCGAGCGTCGCGGGGCCAGCGAACTGGCGGTAGGTGAAACCTGCCTCCCAGCCCGCAGTACGGCGGCGCTGCACTTCGATCTCGGTGTCGTCGACGAAGTTGTCGGACTTGCGCATCCAGCCGCGCCCGAACACGCCGAACTTGGATGTGGCGCTGCGGAACAGCATGCGCGACAGCCGCAGGTCAGCGTTGTCGCTACTGCCGCTGTAGACGTAGGTTTCGTAGGGGCCTGCGACGGCCTGGTGGTAGTCGTAGCTGCTGGCGGTCGCACCCAGCTGCCAGTAGCCGAACGGAACATCCCAATGCGCCGTCCAGGATTGAGTGCCGCGACCGGTATCGTTGAGCGCATCGTGGCCGAGGTTGACGTACGCCATGTCGCTTGCGCCGGTCAGGTTGTCCAGCGACGCCGTGATTCCAGCCTGCAGCTTGCCGGTCGCTTCTGAGCCCGAGTCATCGAGCGTGATGCCCACTCGCTGCACAGCGCGCTGCTGGAATGCGATCACCAGGTCGCTTTCGCCGGGCATTGCATCGTCGCCCTCGGCTGGAACGATCTGGATATCCGCTGCCACGGTGGGCAGGCGCTGGAAGTTTTCCAGTGCCTGCTCGATGTCGCGCAGTTGGAGAAGATCACCCGCCTTCGCGGGAACAGCGTTGCGATACGTCACACGCGGATCGGTACCGTCGGCGAAGCTGATCACACGAATGCGACCCGGCACCACTGTCATCGACAGCGTGCCCCGGGTCAGGTCCTGGGGTGCTGCGAGCACGCGCGTGGTGACATAACCGCGGGCGACGATCGCGTTCTGCACGCGCTTCATCACTACGCCGACTCCCTTCGTGCCCAGACAACGGCCTGTGGCACGGTCCGCTTTCGGATCGGCGGCCTTCAACGCCCAGCGGAAGAACTCAGCGAGTTCGCCCTCGAGCACGATGCGATCGATCTGGAAGCAAGGCGATTCATCAGCTGGCAATGCTTCGAGCGAACTTGCACTCCGCGTGTCCAAGCGGACGTCCGGGCGTTGTTCCTGCTGTTCGCGCAATGCGCGTTCGCGCTCTTGCTGGCGGCGCAGCTCATCTCCTGCCGTCCCCGCATCCTGCGCCTGCACCAATGACAGCGGCGCCAGCGCCAACAGCACAGGTATCCAGCGTGTCCCCGCGCGCACGCTGTCGCGTGTATCTCGACTGCCCACTTCCCTATGCCTTTGTCGTATTCAAACCACGACACAACATCGAACAGGCGCAATCACCCTACCTGTGCCGTGCAGGTACAGTTCCGGCAGCGGGAATCGCCCGATCGAAGCATGTCAATCCAGAGTTCATGCTAGGCAGCGCTCGAAGGGGTCACTATCGGAAGATTCTCAAAGTGAGGGACGAACTATGGCCTCGCCGCTTGGACCCTGCGTCGTGGCGGCCGCGGGCGGACGCAATCACCACCAGGCGCAAGCCCAGGGGGTCAACGTGGCGAGGCGTTTGATTTGGGGGGGCAGCGAGGCGTCTGGTACCGCCGCTGGAGGACCGCTGCGTACACGCTGTTCGCAGTTCGGAAAGGGCGCCGCATGCGTGACGCGTTGACGAAAGTCGTGCAATGGGAAAGTCACGCATCAAGGTCGCGCTTTAGCGCTCGGTGCGATTGGTGGGCCGTGATGGATTCGAACCATCGACCAGCGGATTAAAAGTCAGTCGATCTCTACCGCAGAATCAGTAACTTATAGTCGAATGAATTACGGAGAGCCCATCTCTTTTGCCGGGTTTTCCAGGGGATCTTGCCATCGAATTACGGAGGCTTGTTGCCCGCTGTCGAGCCGAAGGCGCTCCCAAACTTCTACCTGACGCCGGCGTTCAAACCCGATCCAGTACGCGTACACCACACACTGGAGAGCAGCATGGAACGAACGGGTTTGACCGACGCGGACACTTCGCCCTTGGGGCGGGACTATTGGACGTATGAGGGTGTTGCGCCCCGAAATCATGCTTTGGCGGCGCTAACCGGGATCCTCATGGGTGTGCACGCGATTTCGCGTGTGCTCGCCAACAGCGAGGCGTTCCGCGTCCAAAACGACGCGGAGGCTGACGTCCCGCCCGAGCGGCGACCGTTGGACACTCCGGTTGCCGAGGGGCTTTTTGCAGCACTCCACTTCCTCACGCGACACGCTCAGGAAGTCGCCGAGGAGTTGCTGGAGCAGGCCACCCTAGAGGGATAAGGCATTGCCGCCAGGCACGATCGTGCTGGTGTTGACGAGTTCGCACATAGCGGCGCGTGGCCCCACCGCCCCATCGGTCACGCGTTACCAGTGAACCATTGGCTGCCAACAATTCACCTCATAGCTTGGCCAATTCAGCTCGCCTTGCGTAACTCGACAGGTCTGTACATGCGATTCAACCGTCACCTGAGAAGAGAGGAGAAGCGGGTCGCCGTCAGCGAACTGTCAAAGACGAATAACCGAATACCTTCTGCCAAAAGACGATCACACAGAGCGCGAATATCATGGATGCGACGAGCCACGCCACACACCAAATCGTGACATTCATGGCTGAACGACATGCGTAGAGCTTGGATACTGCGATCTGCTTCTTACTTAGCTGCGTACGGTGAGCGATAAGTATGCCTGCGATCGTTAGCCCAACAATGATCAGCGCGCCGAGACCATGTGGCGCGGCCTTGAACACAAGAGCCGCACTACATTGGAGAAAGGCAACCATGACGCCAGCCAAAACAGTCAGTCGTGATTCGGTGACTTTCCCGAGCGCTCTATAGTTGGCCCAAAGTGCGAAGCAAAGACCTAAGGCACCAGATACGGCAGAAAAGACCGCCACTTGAAGCGGGGTATAGAGTTGAAGTGCGTTCTCGCTTCGACCGCAGCCGGCGTTGAATGAGGCTGGCGCGCTGTACGGATCGTCAATCATGGAAATGGGGTCGTTATGTTCTTGAGTAGCTAACACAGAGGCACGCTGCCCGATTCTACAAACGTAGCGGAGCCTGCCTAACTTCGCGCGGCCTATGCTATCTCGTCTACGGAAAGGCTTCTCTTGAATTGCACCTCGGCGCCTGCCCCATCAGGCCAGACCCACTGACTCCAGTTAGCCAGCAACCAATTGGTCGATATGCCTTCCGGGGTCATGGCTTCGTCTGGGAATATGACGTAACAGTTGATCCCCGCTTTGTAGCCAGTAATGGTCATGAGCGCCATCCCTGCACCATCCGGCGCTTCGCAAACCATCATCACGACGCGGTCTTCAAACGCCTGTCCAGCGGAGAAGCGCAACAAGGCTCCACGCTCAAGCGAATCGTCAACGTCCCGCAGATTCTTCCAACTAGTCATTTCAACCTCAGATCGTGCCTGCCGGAGGGGTCTGCCGGCTTTGTTTGCTGCATATCAAGCAAGCGTACCTCACCCATATGCCGCCCTGTTTTTCCGTCCACCATTTCGAATCGTCCGTGTTGGGTGTCAAGTGCATACAGGGTTCCGTCGCCGGCTTTGTAGACTTCCCGACCGTTTAAACGACTGAGTTGAGGGTCCTTCTGCCAGCCCTGAGCACCAGCCACTGACTGGGCCGTCTGCTTCACCTGCGCAACTCGCTCGCCCGGAGGCAGCCTCACCAAACCACGCTCAAAGTCATGAGCAGTTTGTGACTCAGTCGTCGTCTCTGTGTTTCGCGAAGGTGCCTTTCCGCTCGACGAGCCACCCCAACTGCCGTTGGTATTATTGATTGACCTGACGCCGGGCACCCTCGACAAGAGCGCCTGCGCCAAGCCCGTGGCAAATACCCCTGCCGTTTGGGTCGAAACCACGCCGTATTCGTCACTGCTCTTCTCCAGCGCGCCGCCCCACAACGCCAACGCTTGGACCGTCCACTCTTGCGGCATGATGGGCACGGCATCCATTGCTCCACCGGATCCCGCCGGCGGGAGATAGCCTTGATTGGCCCAGTAACTCCGAGTCCAGTCATCTCCAACGCCAAGCACGTCCACAAGGTCGTGCATGCGATCGGTGGTGTACTCCATCAGACCCGCGCGGTAGCCAACGCATGCGGATGCGCCTGCATTCTCTGCGCATGCCGCCTTCAGGTCTTCGTCCTGCTTCCTGGACAACTCACGCGCCTCATTCCGGACGCGCGACATGCAGGCATCGTCTGATCCGCATGCGTCCAGATCCGCCTTCACCTTCCTCAGCTGATCCTGCGTCAGGTAGTTGTTGTCGTTGGCGGCTATCGCACTATTGACCGCAGCAGACCCATTTGCACCCGTGCCGCCTGCGATACCGGCGACAACCGTCGCAATCAAGTTGCGCTTGGCTTCCTTCTCTTCCGCGGATGCGTTCGGATCGTCGACAAACAGATTGGTCAGCAAGCTGGCCGCGGCGGCTCCGGTCGCACCGTCACCACAACCCTGCCCGCCTGCTGCAGAGCCCGCGCAAGCGATGATGGCGTGGATGGCCGCGTGCGCGGCGCTGCCTTCCTTCAGGTCACCCTTCGCGACCAGGTCGCCGATGTAGCCGGCGCCCTGCTGCTGCAGGTAGTTCACCACAGCCGCCTGGGCCAACTGCGAACCTCCGCCGGTAACGTTGCCGCCGGCACCGGCCGCCAATGCGGTTGCTACCTGACGATAAGTTCCGCCCGGGCCCCAGTTGTCCTGGATCGTCTTGGCTTGCGCATCCAAAGCATCGGCGCGCTGAAGCGCGGCAGCGCGCTCGTCGGCGCTGAGGCTCGGGTCGTTCGCCTTCTCCCGTTCCGCTGCCGCCTCTCCACGCTTGGCATCGGATTCTTTGGCCCGGTTGTTGATGAACGTCCCGGTCTCACGCACCAGCGCCTCGGTGATGTCGAAGCCGGCTTCGATCTTCTCCTTGTCGAAGATCGGCTTCAGCGCGTCGGCGGTGTCCACACCCGTGGTGATGTCACGGTTCAACCCGGCAATCGTCTCGTCGACGGTCTTGCCGGTCTTCGCCTGCTGGCCAGCGGCGTCAGTGATGGTGATCGCAGCACCGCTGACGCCGCTCTTCGTGGTGCTGCTGGCATCGTCGCTGGCCGCCATGCCGGCCGGCACGGTGGCGCTCCAGCCGTTGTAGCCGGGAAGCTTCGTGCCCGGCGCCTGGCCGCCGGTCGCGGCCTTGCCCTGCTGGTCGGTGCCCACGCCACTGTCCGCGCATTTACCGGATACGCACTTCATTCCGCCATCGCCATTGCTATAGCCACCGCCCATGCTGATGCGGCTGGCGTCGTACTCGGCGTGGTTCTCGATGTCGCTGACGGTGAGCGTGCCGGTGGTCAGGCTGTTCAACCCGTTCTGTACGGCCTTGTCGGACGAACTGATGACGCCGCCCTTCAGGTCGGTGTTGCCCTTCACGTTGACCTGGAAGCCGCCGTCGCCCGCGCGGATGCCGGATTGTTCCTGCACGCTGGCGTAGTCGCTGTCGATCTTCTGCTGGCTGACATTGCCGCTGACCGCGAAGCCGGCTCCGAAGGTGACGCTGGCGCCTGCGCTCGTATTCTTGCCCTCGTACGTGCTGGTGTCCTGCAGGCTTTCGATGTTCAGATTGCCGCCGACAGAGGCAATGACTTGATCGCCGCTCAGCACGCCGCCACGGATGTTCGTGTCGCCGCCCGACTCAACGATCAGGGTCTTGCCCGCACTCACATGGCTGTTGGTCCAGGTGACATCCGTACTTTCACCCTTGCCCTTCGAGCCGTTGGCGTAGGCCGTGATACCGGCCGCGGTGCCGCCACTGCCCACCTTCACCGCCACACCGACACCCGCGCCGAAACTGCTGCTGTCGCTCTGGGTTTCGGTGGTGTTCTTGGCCGCCAGCACGTTGATGGCGTCATCCGCCTTCAGGTGGACGTTCTTGCCTGCGCTGACATTGCTGCCCTGAATGGTGATGTCCGAGGCATCGCCGCCACCGGTGGCGCTGATGCGGACATTGCCGCCGGCCGCGACGTTCGAGCCCGCTGCGCTGTCGGTGGTCACCGTCGTCTCGCTCTGGCTCTTGCTGCCACCGACGGTGATCGACAGGTTCAGACCGCCTGCGGCGGCCGGGTCAGCGGCGATGGCGTCGTAGGCATTCTTGCCGGCCAGGACTGTGGTCGCACCGGCCAGCGCCGTCATGCGGCTGTCGCCACCACTCCGCTTGGACGCGTCCACCATCTGGTCGGCGGTCTGCAAGGCCGAGATGATCGGCGCGGAGGCCGAAGCGGTGATGCCGCCCTGCTTGAAACCCTGCTCTTCCTTGTAGGTGCCGGTCTCGCTGGCTTCGACGATCTCCACCGTCTTGGCGTGGATGTCGATGTCGCCATTCGGCGCCAGCACATCGCTACCTTCCTGGTGGTAGGTGCCGCCCGCCAGGATCGTGACGTTGCCGTCCACTGCACCCACGGTGGAGCGCGCCGCCGTCTTGGTGACTTCCTGCGTGTCGAGCGTCTGGGTCTGCTTGCCGACCGTGACGCTGGCGCCGCCGTTCGAGATCCAGCCCGTCTTGGTCTTGCTCTCGCTGTGGCCTTCCTCGTAAGTGTTGTAGTCGTTCTCGATGGTGACGTTGTTCTTGGCGATCAGCGTGGTGCCTTGATCCGACACGACACTGCTGCCGTTGACCAGGATGTTCTCGGCGGCGATGCCGACGGTCTTGCCGCTGATGGTCGTACCGACCGCGGTGGTCTGGCTGTACTCGCTTTGGCTGGTCGTCGTTGTCGTGGACAACGTGTTCTTTTTCTTGGACTGGCTGTCGACCGTCACCGTGTCGGTCTCGTGGCCGGCACGCAGGTTCACATCACCCTGAAGGGCCTTCAGCACAACTCCGCCGTCCTCGCTGCGCACGGTGGCGGCGGTCAGGTCGATGTTTCCGGTCTCTGCCACCATCGCGATGTTGCCGTTCGCGTTGAAAGTACTACCGCGCAGCGTCTCGTCCGTAATTGCCGTGGTCGTCGTGGTCTTCTTCTTGCCTTCCTTGGTCTTGACGATATCCACGGCGCTCGCCGTGTCGGTAACGGCGGTGCTGACGATGTCGCGACCGGCGGTGACGGCGATACTGCCGCCAGCGTCAACGGTGGACGCATTGAACTTCGCATCGCGGCCGGCATCGATCACGGCGTGCTGTCCGGTCGTGATGGTGCTCTGATCCAGCACCACGTCACGGCCGGCGGTGATCACGGCGCTGCCGCCCGTTGACAGGGTCCCAGCAGGTGCCTTCACCGTCATGCCGGTCTGCGTATCGGTGGCCGCGTTCTGCACGAAGTCGCGACCGGCGGTGACGACGGCATGGCCGGCGCTGGCGATCTTGCCCTGGTTGATCACATCGACCTTGGCGTCGATCTGCAAGCCACCGGTGCCGGCGTTGATCACGCCCGCCTTCGCGTTGATGCCGTCGAACGTGACCGTGTTGATCACGCTGCCGCCGGCATCGATCGCAACGGCGTTGCCCTCAATGCGGCCACGGTTGACCGTATCGCCGCGCGTCGTGATGCCGGTGAAGCCGCCGCCGTTGATCTTGCCGTCGTTGATCAGCATATCGGCGCTCAGGAACGCGCCCCTGTTCGCCGACAACGTGCCGTCGTTGCGGACCGTGCCGCTGGAGTTGATCGACAACGTGTCGCCGTCGATCAGCGCACCTTCGGCGGCCATGCGCTCGGCGGTGGCCTTCGACAAGTACACCACCGGCACCAGCACGGTCTGGCCGTTCACTTCCTGCTCGACCAGCCAGACGATGTCGTTGTCCAGCGCGGCGATCTGCGCGCTGGTGAGCGGCGCGCCCAGTTGCAGCCCCAGACGACCGGCCGTGGCGGCAGCGTTATCCATCAACGCGCGGTACTGCGCATTGGCATCGCCGTCGCCGGAGAGCGAGCGTCGGCCGGTCAGCTGCAGGATCTGCTCCATGACCAGGCGCTGCTCGTAGTAACCGTCACCCAGCCGCTTGTGGATGTTGTTCGGATCCGAGCGCAGCGCGTTCAGCAGGTAGTCCGAGCCATCCCACGGACCGCCCTTCGCGAAGCGCGGCGCGGTGGTGACCAGGAACTTCGCGTTGGGTTCGGCATGGACGTCGAACATGCCGTTGTCGTCGGCCACCAGGCCCGGCAACGGACGCTCGGCGGTGCCGATAACCTGCGGCGCAGCCGCGGAGGCACCCGTGCCGGGGCCGGTGACGCCGCCCTGTGCGGCATCCGGACCGCCCTGGCCCGCCACGTTGCTGCCCTGCGCGTTGCCCACACTGCCCGCGGCGCCGGCCGTGGCACCTTGAGCGCCATCCAGCGTATTGCTGCCCTCGCCGTTCAGGCCGCCACCGTTGAGTGGGTTCAGACCGGTACCGGTCGTCACCGCGGTGTTGGTGACATCACCGGCCTCAATGAACACGCCGTTGCCGGCAGTGATCGTGGCATCGGCCACACTTGGCCCGGCCGTCGTCAGATTTTCGGTCAGCGTGGCCGCGAACTCGGCGACGGTCTCGTGCGTGCCGCGGCCGTCGGTGTACTTGGTCTTCACCGGTGGCTCGAAGATCCATGCGGTGGTGGCGCGCTGCCCGGTGTACTGGCCCGCCACCGCAACGTTCTCGACATTCGGATTGGGCAAGTTCGGGTCAAACGCGTTGCCGGCGATGGTCAGGTTGCCACCCGCCGCGATACGCGAGGCGACGTTGCGCACCAGACCGCCGCTGTCCAGCGTCAGGTCGCCGCCGGTGATGATCTGGCTTTCGGCGCTGGTCCGCGTCGTATCGAGGCGCTGGCCGGTCTGGTAGGTGTCGTTCTGACGCTCCAACGCGCTGGGGTTCTCGATCATCCACGATGACGTTGCACCGTACTCGGCAATCGCGATGCGGTTGAGTTCGGCGTCGGCAATCTCGTACATCTCCGGGCTGAGTTGGCTCACCCGCACCCAGCCGACTTTGGGAAGCAGCTCGGCAAGACGCAGCTTATCTGCGGCGGTCTTGTTGTATATCGCCATGATGCGGTCGTAGTCGGCCCGGTCCGCAGGCGACAGGCCGGCGTACAACTCGTCGAACACCTTTTGCGAACTCAGCGCGTAGGCCTCGTCCGCCGACAGCGTGTAGGTCTCCACCGCGAGCATGCGGCGTTCGTTGCGGATCGTGTCCGCCGCGATGGTGGCACTGCCTTCGGCCTGGATGCGGCCGGAGATGTTCGCCACCTCCACTGCACGCGCGGCATCGCGGCCGCCGATGTACAAGTTGCCAGCACTGAAGATGTCTCCGTCCCGGTTGGCCAGACGGTTGGCGCGAATGTCGAGTTCTTGCGAGGCGCCGATGAAGCCCTCGCCGTAGTTCACCGCCGCCAGCGCCGAACCGAGGTCCTGACCGTTGGTCAGCGTGTCGGCCGTGATCGTGACGTTGTCGCCGACGATGTCGCCGGTGTTGTTGACGACGTTGGCATTTAGATCCAGCCAATCGCCTTCGATGCTGGCGCCACGGCGGTTCTCGATGCTGCCGGCGGTGATGTGGGCGTAGCCACCGCCATCGGCGTTGCTGGCGTTGATCGCGCCCTGGTTGATGATGCTGGTCGCACTGAGCGCCAACTCGCCGGGCGTCTGCAGCGTGCCGACATTGGTGAACGTACCGGCGACCGCGAGATCCAGCAGGACATCGCTTTCCAGCTTAGGTCCGGTGCCGTAGGTGTAGTCGCCGCTGAAATCGACATCCAGCCATTGCGTCCCATACAGACTGCCGTCGCCGGTCAGCGTGGCCAGCTGCGCATGGACTTCGTTGCCGACCACTTTGCCGTTGCCGCCCAGATCCAGGTTCGGCGTGGTCAGCCACACCTTGCCCGCCTGGATCAGCCCATTGCCGGTGTTGCTGATGTTGGCGAGCGTCAGGCGAGCGTTCTCACCGGCGCCGAACTGGCCGCCGGTATTCGTCAAGCGACCGGCACCGTTCTCGAAGCTCAGGTTGCGATTCGCGAACGCCGTGCCGCCGCTGTTGTCGACGCTGGTGCTGTTGAGTGTGAGGTCACGGTCGGCCACGAGACGGCCGCCGCTGCGGTTGTCGATGTCGGCCACATTCAGCACTGCATCGCCGCTGCGCGTGCCGATCACGCCGCCCTGGTTGTTCAGCGCACTGGCGCCCACGGTCAACGCCGGATCGTCCGTGGCGCTGCTCGCCAACATCTGCCCGCGGACGTTGTCGATGCGCGCAGCCGTGAGCGCGGCGCGCCCGGTTGCATCGATCGCGCCGTCGGTGTTGTCGAGGGTACCGCCGGCGTTGACCGTGAGATCGCCGCTGCTCTGAATCTGGCCCGACACGTTGCGCAGATCGCCGTCGCTGCTCAGGGTCAGGTTCTGCTGCCCAAACACCGTGCCGGCGCTGTTGTCGATCGAACCGGCATGCACGGAACCGCGGCCTTCGGCGCCGATCAGGCCGTTTGCGTTGACCAGCGCACCGCTGACATCGAGCGCGAGCGTGCCGTCGGCACCGCGTTGCACCAGTTGACCGCCGGTGTTGTCGAAGGAGGTTGCGGTCACCGTGGTGGTGCCGACGCCATCCAGCACACCACCGGCATTGGTCAGCGCCGTGCCAGCCTGCGTATGGCCGCGCACGGTCAGGGCATCGTTGGCGACGATCTGGCCGCGGCTGTTGTCGAGCGTGTCCGCACTCAGCGTTACGCGCTGACCGAACAGGCCCGTGAGCTCCATGGCGCCCGGAACGGACGTATCGCGGTTCAGCAGCGTGCCGGCCGTTGCCGTCAGGTCGCCGCTGGCGACCATCAGGCCACCGCTATTGTCGAGCGTGCCCACCACGTTGGCGGTGAGACCCTGCTGCGTTTGCACGATACCGCCGGTGTTGGCCAGCGACTGTGCGGTCAGGTCGATGGCACCGTTGGCGACGATGGTGCCATCGGTGTTGTCGAGGTGACCGCTGCTGTCCAGCGTCAGGGTCGAATCGCTGGCGGCCCGTACCTGGCCACCGACGTTGATCAGGTCGCCGCTCTGGATCGTCGTCGCGCCCGCCGTTGCGAGCGTGCCGCGCGTGTTGTCGAAGGCACCGGCAATGCGCAGGTCGGTCGCGCCGGTGCCGGCGGCCTGCAACGTGCCGTCGGTATTGTTCACCGAGCCGGCGTTGAGCTGCAGGACGCCGTTCGTCGCAATCGTGCCCGCGCTGTTGTCGAGGTGTCGACGCACGGTCAGTTGCAGCGCGTCCGAACCGCTGGCGACCAGCGTGCCGTCGGCGGTGGTCAGATCGCCTGTGTCCACCGTGATGGTCTGCGCCGACGTCGTACCGCCGCGCAGATTGGTGGTGTCGCCAGTCAGGGCGAGCGCGCCGTTGGTACCGAGCGTACCGCCTGCGCCGTTCAACGTCGTCGCGTTGACGGTCAACGCGTTGGCGGCGGTGATCGCGCCCGCCGTGTTGTCGAGGACGCGCGCGGTCAGCGTCGCGGCGCCGTTGGCGGCGATCTGGCCGTGGGCGTTGTCGAGCTGACGTGCATCGATGCTGAGTTCGTTCGCGAGCACGCCCTTCGCGGGGGCGGCCGGGTCGGTGGACAACGTGTCGCGGTTGGCCAGCGCCGCAGTGCCGACCGTCAATGCACCGCTACCCGCGATCAAGCCGCCGGTGTTGTCGATCGCACCGGTGGCGGTGATCGTTGAGGCGTCCGTACCGGCAGCGCTGATCGTGCCACCGGTATTGTCTAGCATGCCGCAGCCGTTTCCGGCGATCAGAACGTTCCCGTCGCAGGCATCGACGGTGGCAGTGCCGACGGTGAGATCGAGCGCGCCGTTGGTGGCGATGGTGCCGCCTGCGTTGTCGACCGCATCACGCGCGTTGATTCGCAGTGCGCCGGTACCGGTGGCACTCAGCATGCCGCCAGCGGTGCGCAGGGTGCCGGCATCGACCTGGATCGAATTGGCGAACGTGGTGCCGCCGCTCAGGGCGAGGGTGTTGCCCTTGAGGTTCAGCGCACCGTTGGTTCCGACCGTGCCGCCAGCCCCGTTGAGCGTGGCAGTGTCCAGCGTCAGGGCGTTGGCTGCCGTGAGCGAACCGCGGCTGTTGTCGAGCGCATTGGCCTTGAGCGCGAGCGTGTCGGCGGCCGTCATCTGGCCGTTGGCATTGTCGACGGTACCGGCGTTCACCGTCAGTGCGGCGGCCTGAATGCCGGTGGAGGCGGCCTCGCCCGCAGCCGCGCGCGTGTCGCGGTTGATTACGGTGCCGGCCTGGATGCCGAGGGCACCGCCGGTCGCGATGGAGCCACGCGTATTGTCCAGCGTCGCGCCGACGGTGAGGGTGGACGCACCGGTGCCGGCCGCGCTGATGACGCCGTCGGTGTTGGTGAGCGATCCGGCATTGAGCTGCGTGACGCCGTTAGTAGCAATCGTGCCAGCCGTATTGTCGAGGCCGTTACGCGCGGTGATCGCCAACACATCGGTACCGGCGGCGGTCAACGTACCGCCGGCCGTCGTCAGCGTGCCGGTATCGATGGCGACGCGCTGGGCGACCGTGGTGCCGTTACGCAGATTCGTGGTGGTGCCGGTGATCGACAGCGCGCCGTTGCTGGCGATCGTGCCGGCAGCGCCTCCCAGCGTGCCGGCGTCGATGGCCAGCGCGCCCGTGCCCGCCTGCTGCACGGTGCCGCCCGCGTTGCCGAGCGTCGCGGCGCGCAGGGTCAGGTCGCCATTGCTGGAAATCGTGCCGCCCTCGCCGTTGTCGAGGGAGCCGGTCGCGGTCAGCGTGTTCGCGTCCGTACCAGTCGCGACGATGCTGCCACCGCGGTTGTCGAGGTCGGCGGCGTTGAGCGTCAGCTGCGTTGCGCTCAAGGTCGCGCCGCGATGATCGCCTTGGCCGACCGCCAGGGTGGCTGCGCCGTTGGTGACAATTACACCGTCTGTACCGCGCAGCGTGCCGGCGTCGAGCTTGAGCCCGCCTGCACCCGCGTGTTCGATGCGACCACGTTCGTTGACCACGACATCGCCGCTGACATCCAGCGCGTTGGCATTGGTCACCAATGTGCCGTCGGTGTTGTCGAACGTGCCCGCGTGGACGCGGGCGTCTGTCGTTCCGCTGTGGCTGATGGTGCCGGCGTGGTTGCTGATCGTGTTGGCGTCGAGGTCCAGCGCGCCGCCCACTTCGAAGCGACCGGCGTCATTGCCGATGCGATTGGCGTGGATGCGGGCATCGCCGGTGACCGTCAGCTCGCCACCGTCGTTGAAGAGATCGCCCTGACCGATCACCAACTGGCCCAGGCCCAGATGACCGCCGCTGTTGTCGATGCCGGTTGCGGTGTTCAGCTGCACGCCGCCACCGGCGTTGATCTTGCCGCCATCGTTGTTCAAGGCACCGGCAATGTTCAGCGCACCGTCGGCCAGCACTTCCGGTTGCGGCAGTACGACTTCGCCTCCCGGCGAACCACCACCGGTCGAACCGCCGCTGTCACCACCGCCGGCCGTGCCGCCAGTGGAACCGCCGCCCGTGCTGCCACCGCCGCCCGTGGTCGGCTCGGCCAGGCCGATTCGGCCGCCGTCGCGGTTGCTGACCGTCTGTGCGTTCAACGCCATGCTCTGCACGCCGGTCTGCTCGATCGTGCCGCCGCGATTTGCCAGGGTCGCGGCATTTACCTCGATGCGCTGCGCATTGAGCGTGCCACCGCTGTTGTCGAGATCCGCCCCAGTGGTAATGACCGCCTCACGACCGGCACTGATCGTGCCGGCGTTGGCCACGCCGTCGCGGGCGTCGATGCGGGTGTTCGTCTGCGCCTGCAGCTTGCCGGTGTTCTCGACGCGGCCGTCGACGGTGACGACCAACTCGCCCGCCTGCGCGCCGATCGCGCCCGCCGATCGCACACCGACACCGCTTTCGGTGCCGCGCAAAACGATCTTGTTTCCGTACATGCCGCCCAACGCACTGGCGTCGAGCGCGAATTGCGGTGCAGCGCCATCGCCCGCATGGACGGCGACCTGCGTGTGGTCGGCGCTGACCGTGTTGGCGCCCAGCGTGGCCTGCAACTCCTGGGCCCAGACTTTGCCGTTGAGTTCCAACGAACGCGAGATGAGATCGGTGTAGTCCGCCGTGCTGGTATCCAGGCCGGCGCCATCCACACGGATGGCGCCATTACCTACGCGATAGCCATCCAGCGAACCCCCGTTGAACACCGGCGTACCGGTGGTCAGCGTCACCCGACTGGCGTTGATGAAGCCCGCGCCGTTCGTCTGGATGCCCGCTGGGTTCGCGATGACGACTGCCGCACGGTCACCCGCCACTTCCACGAAGCCGTTCAACTGGCTGGCCGGTCCATTGACCTCGTTGAGGATCACTTTCGCCGTACCGGTCGCCAGGAACGGGTTGCCCGTTACCTGTCCGCCGAGGACGGTATCCGCGCCCGTGCGCGAGTTGTTGAGGATCGCACCCTGGCTGCCGACGTCGAACTGCGAATACCGGTTCCTCGACACGCCCGCGGCCGAAGGTGTGGTGATTTGGATCAACGGCGCACCGCTGGGCGCCTCGACCACCATCGGCCGCTGGTCACCCGGCGCGGCGCGATCCACCAGAATGCGGCCCTGCGATTCCTGCGCCATCAGAGGCGAGGCCAGCGTGACCATGCCCAATGCACACCACAACGCAAACCGCAGCGGCGGCACCGTACCGACCACCGCACCGCCCGTGCCTCCACGCATGACGCCGCGCGGTGCGCTCACCAGCTCGGACACGACCTGCCAGATGCCGACGGCGATGTTGAAAATCACACGGTAGATGCGGTTCATTGCAGTAGTTCCTTCTTCTTCTCAGTTGACGCAGGTGCGACTTGCTTGTGGCGGTACGTCCGCCAAGGACACGGTGATGCGGGAGCGCAGCGTTGGCATCGCGCGTCTCGTCGATCGAGACGACGCGACAAAGCCTCAGTACTGCCAGCCCAGGCTGAAACCGGTGGTGGTGTAAGCGGTCATGAAATCGTCTGGCCTGCTGATCGGCGCGCCGACGAACAGATCCCAGTAGCCGCGCCCGAACCCACCGCGCAGACCGATCACGCCACCGGCCAGGTAATCGCCGACCTGCCATTGCGTCGACGGACCGCCGACGTGGCCGTAGTCCAGGCCCAGGTAAAGTTCCTGACCGCCGCCCAGCGACAGCGCGAAGGTGTTTTGCAGCGTCCAGCCGTGCTCGCCGGCCAACGACAGTTCGCCGTCATAACCACGCACGCTGTAGCGCCCGCCGATGGCGAAGCGGTCCTGCGGCACCAGCGGGGTACGGTTCCACTGCGCGCGCCAGGCACCGGTGTAGCGCAGTTGCTGATCGCCGATTTTGAAAGGCACGTTGAGCTGCGCGCTGGCAGTGATGATTTCCGGATGCGACGTGCCTTCCAGCGGAGCGGTCGGATCAACCGCGTGGAAACGCTCTTCCGGCGACTCCAAGGCGCCGAACGCACCGGTGCCGCGCTTGTAGCCCACGTCGGCATCAAGCACAGCCGCGCCGATGAACTGCTTCCACGTCAGTCCCAGCGCCCAACCGGCCATGCGGCGCCGCTGCACCTCGATCTCGGTGTCGTCGATGAAGTTCTTCGACTCGCGAATCCAGCCAGCGCCGTAGGCGCCGAACTTGATGTGCGCGTTGCGAAACAGCATGCGAGCCGCACGCAACTCGGCGTTTTCACTGGCACCGGCGTAGGTGTAGGTTTCGAACGGTCCGGCCACGTCCTGGCGGTAGTCGTAACCGCTCGCGGTGGCGCCGAAGGACCAGTAGTTGATCGGCACGTCGTAATGCGCAGTCCAGCTCTTTGTTCCGAGACCTTCGCCGTTGAACACGTCATGGCCGACATTGACGTAGAACAGGTCGTTCCACATCCACCAGTCGTCGAGCGAAAGTGTTGCGCCCGCCTGCAGCTTGCCGGTTGCCTGACTGCCGGAATCATCAAGCGTCACGCCGAGACGGAATGACGAACGCTGCTGCCAGCTGATCACCAGATCGCTTTCTCCCATCTGCGCGCCCTCGCCTTCAGCCGGTACGATCTGGATGTCGGCCGCAACGGTCGCGATGCGCTGGAAATTCTCCAGTGCCTGCTCTACATCTCTGAGATTGAGCAAGTCACCGGGCTTGGCCGGCACCGCGTTCCACCAGGTCGCACGGGAGTTGGTCCCATCCGCGAAGCGCACGGCGCGCACGCGACCTGGAACCAGCGTCAGTGACAAGGTGCGGGTGGTCAGGTCTTGCGGCGCCGCGAGCACACGCGTGGTCACGTAACCTTTGGCGACGATCGCGTTCTGCACGCGCTTCATGACCACGTTCACGCCTTGCGTGCCCAGGCAGCGGCCCAATGCTGGATCTTCGGCAGGATTGGCCGCCTTCAACGCCCAGGCGAATGTGGCCGCGCCGTCGCCTTCGAAGACAATGCTGTGGATTGGGAAGCATGGCGATTCTTCGTCCGACAGGCGCTCGACGCCTGTTGCACGTGGTTGCTCCAACCGCACGTCCGGACGCTGCTCCTGTTGCTCGCGCAGGGCGCGCTCGCGTTCCTGCTGGCGCAGCAACTCCTGTGTATGCGGTCCCACATGCGCCATCGCTAATGACAGCGGCGCCAGCGCCAGTACCACACCGATCCAACGACTGCGCCCGCACACGCGGCCATGCGTAACTCGACTGCCCACTTCCGATATGTCCCTGTTCCGTTCAAACCAGACCACAACACCGAACAGGCACAAACACCCTACCCTAGACTGAAATCAGCCTCGTCGGGATGGGGCAAGCAGTCGATGACATAGCTATCCAAAGTCAATGCTAGGGATCGAGCGATGCGCTCGATATAGGATCATTCTCAAAAGCGACGCCGAACATCGTCCGCTTCCCGTCTACAGCCGAACTGCTATCTAACGGCGGTTCGTGTGCGCTGAGGCGACTCCAGAGTACGCACCTTGCTGCACGCCCAGCCTGTAACCAGCACTTCCAAAGAATGATCGGTCGGCTGGAGACCGACGGCACGCCCACCAAGGCAACCAACGTGTTGCGGTACTCGCGCCTGGTGTTCCGGTGGGCGCTGAATCGCGGGCTGGTGCCGCACAACCCGGTGCAGGAATCGAGGCGGCCGAGGAGCGCAAATGGTGTAAATCACCTAGAACACGATATGAAGAAGAAGCCGGGTACCTGACCGACGTGTTACTGCAACGTGTTTAACCTGCCGTAGAAATGACAAAGGCCGCCTGAGAAGGCGGCCTAAGCGCATGATCGGTAATGGTGGGCCGTGATGGATTCGAACCATCGACCAGCGGATTAAAAGTCCGATGCTCTACCGACTGAGCTAACGGCCCACTTCTGGAAATCTGCGCCCGACATGCGGAGCGCGGGCCCGGCGTTGCGCCGGGGCGTGCATTCTAACGCAGGGCGCCGTGATGGTGCAGGTGACGCGTGGCCCGCACGAGGTACCGCGCTTCAGACGTAACGCGTCGGATCTGCGACGCCGGCGGCGGCGAACCCCTCGGCGCGCAGGCGGCACGCGTCGCAATGGCCGCAGGCGCGGCCCGCGTCGTCGGCCTTGTAGCACGACACGGTCTGCGCGAAATCCACGCCCAGGCGCATGCCTTCGCGCACGATGTCGGCCTTGCTCATGAACTGCAGCGGCGCGTGCACGCGGATGCCCGCGCCTTCCACGCCGGCCTTGGTGGCGAGGTTGGCGAGCTTCTCGAAGGCTTCGACGAATTCCGGCCGGCAATCCGGATAGCCGGAATAGTCCACCGCGTTGACGCCGCAGAAGAGGTCGTTCGCGCCCAGCACCTCGGCCCAGCCCAGCGCGACCGACAGCATGATGGTGTTGCGCGCGGGGACGTACGTCACCGGGATCGCATCCTTCGGTGCGTCCTGTCCGACCGCGTGCCCATCCTCGTCGGTCGGCACGGTGATGGTTTCGTCGGTCAGCGCGGAACCGCCGATGCTGCGCAGGTCGACGTTCACGGTCTTGTGCGCGACGGCGCCGAGTGAGTCGGCGACGCGTCGCGCGGCGTCGAGTTCGGACGTGTGGCGCTGGCCGTAGCGGACGCTCAACGCATGCACGGCGAAGCCCTGCGCGCGGGCAATGGCGACGACGACGGCGGAGTCCATCCCGCCTGAAACCAGGACGACAGCATTTTTCATGGTGTTTCCTTGAGGACGAACCGGCTCAGCGTCCGGGTTCGTCGTTCCACAGAATCTTGTGCAGTTGCAGCTGGAATCGCACCGGCAGGCGGTCGGCGACGATCCAGTCAGCCAGGTCGCTCGGTTTGATCTGCGCGAAGCTCGGCGAGAACAGCACGTCGCAGACGTCGGTCAGGCGATGCTGCGCGACGATGTCCTTCGCCCAGTCGAAGTCCTCGCGCGAGCAGATGACGAACTTCACCTGGTCGTGCGGCGTCAGCAGCGGCAGGTTCGACCACAGGTTGCGATGCACTTCCATCGAGCCTGGCGTCTTGATGTCGAGCACGCGCGACACGCGCGGGTCGACATCGGCGATGTCGATCGCGCCGGAGGTCTCCAGCGAGACGTCATAGCCGGCATCGCACAGCCGCTGCAGCAGGCCGATGCAGCGCTTCTGCGACAGCGGTTCGCCGCCGGTCACGCAGACGTGGCGGGCGCCGTGGGTGGCGACTTCAGCAAGGATGTCGTCGATCTGCCGCCATTCGCCGCCATGGAAGGCGTAGGCGGTGTCGCAGTATTGGCAGCGCAGCGGACAGCCCGTCAGGCGGACGAAGACGGTCGGCCAGCCGATCGCACGGGCTTCGCCCTGCAGGGACAGGAAGATTTCGGTGATGCGCAGCCGGTCGGGCGATGCGACGGCCGCATCGAGGGGGACGGCGTTCATCCCGCCATTTTAGCG
>Ga0209257_1001003_pt1 | contig 38243 bp, 31 predicted proteins | sample AraplaCvi_mCL_r2_FD_184277 | JGI IMG/M metagenome (GOLD analysis project Ga0209257, IMG submission 184277) | Arabidopsis root microbial communities from North Carolina, USA - plate scrape MF_Cvi_mCL_r2 (SPAdes) (version 2) | ecosystem: Host-associated > Plants > Roots > Endosphere | place: USA...
GGCGATGATGATCGACCGCGAGCTGTTCCTGCGCCTGGGCGGCTTCGACGAGGACTTCTTCTGCTACGGCGAGGACGTGGACCTGGGCTACCGCCTGCAGCTGGCCGGCGAGCCCACCCTGCTCGTCCCCGACGCCACCATCCACCACGTGGGCTCGGCCTCTTCGGGCGGGCGCAAGTCGGAGTTCGCGGTGTTCCACGGCACGCGCAACCGCTTCTGGGTGCTGTTCAAGAACACGCCCGCCCTGCTGCTGCCGCTGGTGGTGCCGCTGCACCTGGCGGCCCTGGTGTTGATCTACCTGAAGAAGGACAACCGCCCGCACATCCGGCTGATCCTGCGCGCGGTCGGGGCCGCCTTCGCCGGCGCGCCGAAGATGTTCCGGACCCGCGCGGTCGTGCAGAGGGCGCGACGCGCGTCGCTGGGCCAAGTCGCTCGCGCGATGACCTGGAACCCGCGGGACCTGTCGCGACGCCGACCGGTGATCCGGGCCCTCAGGGGATCGGCCGGGCCTTCGGCCTGACCTGCAGGAGACCCGGCGACGCGACGCAGAGCTCGCGGGGTCAGCGCCGGATGGGCAAGAGACGAGGGTCCGTCGATGGTCCGATCCGCAGCTCCACCGGGTGCGGGACGACAGGACGGCCGGCGCCGCCGGCGACCAGGCGATCCACCGCCTCATCCATCATCGCCAGCAGGGGCGGCCGGATGGTCGTGAGCGAGGGATGGATCATGGCGCCGATGTCGCTGTCGTCGAACCCTGCGACGGCGACATCGTCCGGAACGCGCAGCCCGCGGGATTGGGCGCGCGCCACGACGCCGATCGCCAACTCGTCGCTGAACGCGAAGATCGCGGTGGGTGGGCGGGGGCGGTCCATCAGGGAGTCGAACGCCCGGCCGCCGACCTCGGAGATCAGCCGGCCGAGGCGGCCGCTCTCTTCCGGCAGACCGCCAAAGACCAGGTTCGTGACCTCGGCGATGTCGTCCGGGTCGGCGCCGATTTCGATGAGGCTTGCGGCGAAGGCGCCGCTGCGCACCCGGGTGGCGAGGTGGCTTGCCGGCCCCGCGATGTGGCCGAAGCGCCGATGTCCGAGGTCCCAGAGATGTCGCACCAGGGCGCGCACGCCGGCGCCATCGTCGGAAAACACAGCGGCCGACCGCTCCGGATCCGTGGCCGGCGCGATGCGCACATAGCTGAGGCCCCGCTCGTCCAAGGCGTCCAGCAAGGACGTTACGTCGCTGAGGGGTGGGAGAAGGACGCAGCCGTCGACGTCGAGGCTCCTCAGCAGCTTGTCCGGCGCGCCCATGGCCTGCTCAACCGAGCATTCCTGGATGACCAGTCGCCGGTCGCGGGCCGAGCAGGCCCGTGTGAGACCGCGCGTCACCTCCGCGAAGTAGAAATGCGAGATGTGGGCCGTCAGCAGGCACAGGCTGAAGCTGCGCTCGCTGCGCAGGGAACGGGCCGCCATGTTCGGTTCGAACTCGAGCGCCGCCATCGCCGCCCTGACCCGCGCGAGCGTGTCCGGCCGGATCGACGTTTCCCCGTTGATGACGCGCGAGACGGTGCGACCCGACACGCCGGCCAGGCGGCCGACGTCGTGCACCGTGGCTCTGCGGCCTCGCTTCGATTCGGTCAGAGGATCAGAGCTCATCGCCACGCGAACGCCGGGGCCGCACGGGGCCGCCGCAAGCCTCAGACCGTAGCATCCGCGGGCAGGCGATCAAGTTTCAGGGGCGACATAATGGGTCAATGTCATCGTTGACATGGTCAATGTAATCGATCACATCGGCAAAAGAGCGAGTGCATCAACGCAGTCGCCTAGAGCGGCCGCGGCGACAAAAAAGACCGCGCGCCACATCGGGAGGGAAACTGAATGCGCATCCGTGCCGCCGTGATGGCGTCTGCCTCGACCCTGGCCTTCGCCCTTTCATCAGGGCCGAGCCTCGCCGCCGATGAGGCGCCGGCGGTCGACGAAGTGGTGGTGACCGCCACCCGCGTTCAGACCTTCGCCTCCAAGACGCCGGTCGCCCTCAGCGCGATCACCGGCGAGGGGCTGACGGCTGCCGGCATCACCAATCCGACAACCCTGGGCGAGCAGGTGCCGAACCTCTCGATCGTCCGCGGCAACGGGCTGCAGATCACCATCCGCGGCGTCACCAGCACCGACGGCACGGAGAAGGGGGACCCGTCCGCCGCCTTCCTGCTCGACGGCGTCTATCTCGCCCGGCCGCAGGCGCAGGAGGTGTCGTTCTACGACCTCGAGCGGGTCGAGGTCCTGCGCGGGCCGCAGGGCACGCTCTATGGCCGCAACACCACCGCCGGCCTGGTCAACGTCATCACCGCCACGCCGAAGCACGACTTCGAGGGCTCGATCGAAGGCGTCTACGCCAGCTTCAACACGGTCCAGCTCACTGGCATGATGAACCTGCCGGTGAACGACAAGATCGCGCTGCGGGCGGCGGTCAACTACGACCGGCGCGACAGCTACCTGCGCGAGGGGGTGGCTTCGCCGTTCACCCTGGACCCCTTCAAGAAGAACCTGTCGGGCCGCCTCTCGGCATTGTTCGACATCACCGAGGACATGAGCCTGGTGGTGCGGGCGGATTATTCGGAGATCCGCGGGGTCCCGATCAACTCGGTCTATTCCACCAACTTCTTCAATGGCCCGTTCACGGCAGGCTCGTTCCCGACCCTCGTGGACGCGGGCGCAAAGGCGCAGCGCACCCTGGGCTATGCGCCGGTCTGGCAGACCCGCCGTGACAACGACACCTGGGGCGTCCAGGCCGAGTACAACTGGAGCTTCACGCCGGACCTGACGCTCACCTACCTCGGCTCGTATCGCGAGTTCACCCGCAGCGAGAAGCTGGACGCAATCAAGGGGCTGAACCGGGCCACCTTCGAGGGTGACTACTGGCAGAACTCGCAGGAGCTCCGGCTGGCCTACCAGCACGAAGCGCTGCAGTTCCAGACCGGCCTCTACTACTTCAAGGAGCGGTCAGGCATCGAGTTCTTCATCCAGAACCCGCAGAACCTCGGCCTGCCCGCGAACGCCACCCAGTACGGCTTCCCGCAGAAGCCCACCATCGCCGAGAGCTACGCCGGCTTCGCCCAGGCTACCTACGAGGTCGCGCCCGACTTCCACCTGACGGCCGGCGTCCGCTACTCCCATGACGACAAGTCACGGGTCGGCGCTACGGTCTACGACACCACGGGCGGAACCCGCGTGTTCCTGCAGAACAACAATGCGAGCCGCAGTTTCGAGAAGGTCACCTACCGGCTGGGCGCCGACTACGACATCCCCAGCCTGGGCCTCGTCTACGCCACCTTCTCGACGGGTTATAAGGCCGGCGGCTTCAACGACGGCTGCGAAGTGGGCACCGGACCGGGCTGCGCCCTTCCGGCCAGCGCCCTCTACTACCAGCCCGAGACCCTGACCGCCTACGAAGGCGGGTTCAAGTTCCGCTTCGACGACCTGGGCCTGCGGTTGAACGGCGCGCTGTTCCACTACGATTACAAGGGGCTGCAGCTCAGCTCCGTCACCAACGCCTGCGGCGTCCCGTGCCAGACGACCCGCAACGCCGCCAAGGCCAAGGTCGACGGCGTCGAAGTCGAGGCGATCTACACGCCCGCCGAAGGCCACCGCTTCGACGCCAACTTGAACTGGCTGCGCGGGCGCTACGCCGACTTCAAGCCCAACCCGGCCTTCGACTTCGCCGGGCTCGCCCTCGACCGCTCGCCGAAATGGTCCGGCGCCGTCGGCTATTCCTACACCCACCCCGTGGGCGAGGGCACGATCGTGGCGGCGGCGCGCGTCCGGTTCAGCGAGCGCTATCGCCTGACCCAGATCTCCCCGGTGGTTTTCTTCCGCCAGCCGAGCTTCCACAAGACGGACCTGACGCTGACCTACAACGCGCCCCAGGACCGGTACTACCTGCAGGCCTTCGCCAAGAACCTCGAGAACGAGATCGTCCTGACCAGCGCCACCGCCACCGCCACGGCCAGCACCGCCGCGTTCGAGGACCCGCGCACCTTCGGGGTCCGCGTTGGCTACCACTTCTAAGGCGACGACACGATGAGAGCAGCGGTCGGTTTGGCCATGATCCTGGCCGCCGCGACCTTCGCCTCCGCCGCGGTGGCGGGTCAGGCGGCCGAGGTCGTCAAGGTCGAGGGCGGCCAGGTCCGGGGACGGGTGGCCGGGGATGTCCTGTCGTTCAAGGGGATCCCCTTCGCCGCGCCCCCGGTCGGCGACCTGCGCTGGCGCAGCCCGCAGGCGGTGCGACCCTGGGACGGCGTCCGCGACGCAGGCGCCTACGGCCACGACTGCATGCAGGTCCCGTTCCCGAGCGATGCCGCGCCGCTCGGGACGGCGCCCGACGAGGACTGCCTGGTGCTCAATGTCTGGCGCCCAGCCAGGGCGAGCGGAAAGCTGCCGGTCCTCGTCTGGATCTATGGCGGCGGATTCGTGAACGGCGGCTCGTCGCCGGCCGTCTACGACGGCTCGGCCTTCGCCCGAGAAGGCCTCGTGCTGGTCAGCTTCAACTACCGGCTGGGCCGCTTCGGCCACTTCGCTCATCCGGCCCTGACCGCCGCCGGCGAGGGGCCGGTCGGCAACTTCGGCCTGATGGACCAGCATGCGGCGCTGAACTGGGTGAAGCGCAACATCGCCGCGTTCGGCGGCGATCCCGACCAGGTGACGGTGTTTGGCGAGTCGGCCGGCGGCATGTCGGTCACCAACCTGATGGGCGCACCCGCCGCCCGCGGCCTCTTCCGGCGCGCGGCCATCATGTCGGGGGGCGGGCGTGGACCAGCCCCGTTGCGGCGGATGTCCGAGGATCTTCCCGGTCTGCCGTCCGCCGAGACCATCGGCGTCAACTTCGCCAAGGCCAACGGGATCGCCGGCGACGGCCCCCAGGCCCTGAAGGCGCTCCGCGCGCTCCCCGCCCCCGCGGTGGCCAAGGGCGTCAGCCTGGCCGAGTTGTTCGCAGGCCCGCCCGCCGATCCGCCGACCTGGACGGGCCCGTTCCAGGACGGCGTGACCCTCGTCGGCGCAAACCCCGACCTGTTCGCCCGCGGGGCGATGGCGACCATGCCCCTGATGGTCGGCGCGACGGGGGCGGACATCGGCTTCCTGGCGGCCCGCAGCAAGGACGAGCTGTTCGCCTCGTTCGGCGAGGACCGGGACAAGGCGCGGGCGGCCTTCGACCCTTCAGGCCAGGCGCCCTTGGCGAAGCTGACCCAGGTGGTCGGCCGGCAGGCCTTCATGATCGAGCCGGCGCGCTATCTCGCGAGCGAGATGACGGCCGCCGGTCAGCCCGCATGGCACTACCGGTTCTCGTACGTGGCCCGCTCCATGCGCCCTGAGTGGGATGGCGCGCCGCACGCGACCGATATTCCCTACGCCTTCGACACGGTCGCCGCGAAGTACGGCGACAAGCTTGCGCCTGAAGACGCGGCCATCGCGCAGACCTTCCACGCCTATATCGTCAACTTCGCCAAGACGGGCGACCCGAACGGCGCAGGGCTGCCCGCCTGGCCGCGGTACGAGCCTCGGAGCGACGCACTGCTCGAGCTCACGATGGACCGCGGTCCGGTGGTCGGCCCCGATCCGCTGAGGCCGCAACTGGACCTCGTCGCGGCCCGGGCGAGATCGGCTTCACCGTCTCCTGCGCGGTGAGGCTCGGTCGGAGCAGGACTCGGAGCTTCGCTTCGGGGCGGCAGGTCAGCTCACCCTTCCGCCGCCCATTCGACGAGGCGGCGCATGAACTGGGCGCCGCGCTGCATCTGGGCGATCTCGACGTATTCGTCGGGCTGGTGGGCCTGGTCGATGGAACCGGGGCCGCAGATGACGGTGGAGAAGCCGGCCTGCTGGAACTGGCCGGCCTCCGCGGCGAAGGCCACCACGCGGGGCGGGCCGTTGTCGCCGGTCATGCGGCGGACGAAGGCCTCGGCCGCGCCGTTCGCCTCGGGCTGGAAGGGCGGCACATTGGTGCGCAACTCGACCACCACGCCGGCCTCCGGCGCGCGGGCCTTCAGCGCCGCGTCCATGGCCGCGCACTCGGCCAGGAACGGCGCGACGATCTCCTCCGGCGTGCGGGGGCCGGGCGCGCGGACGTCGAAGACGAAATGGCACTCGCGGGCGATGATGTTGTGCGCGGTGCCGCCCTGGACCATGCCGATGGTCAGGGTCGGGCCCTTGGGCGTGAACGGCGAGGCGGGATCGGCCTCGTCCCACAACCGCGCCGACAGGGCGTTCAGCGAGCCCATCAGCTTCACGGCCTCCATCACCGCCGAGACGCCCAGGTGCGGCTGGCTGGAGTGGCACTCGCGGCCGGTGACGGTGACGTGGAAGGTGGCGATGCCCTTGTGGCCGTTCACCGCCTCCATGTCGGTGGGTTCGCCCACCACGACGACGGCCGGCGCCGGTAGCTCGCGGCGGATGACCTCGATCATGCTGGGCGCGCCCAGGCAGCCGATCTCCTCGTCGTAGGAGAAGGCCAGGTGCACCGGCCTGCGGGCCGTCTTCGCCAGCTCGGGCGCCGCGGCCAGGGCCAGGGCCAGGAAGCCCTTCATGTCGCAGGTCCCGCGGCCGTAGAGCCGCTCGCCCTTCTGGGTCAGTTCGAACGGATCGCTGGTCCACGGCTGGCCGTCGACGGGCACCACGTCGGTGTGGCCCGACAGCACCGCGCCGCCCGGTATGGCGGGGCCGATGGTGGCCATCAGGTTGGTCTTGGTCCCGTCGGCGTTGGGCACCCGGCGGTGCGGCACGGAGAGGTCGTCGAGGTAGCCCTCGACCCACTCGATCAGCTCGAGGTTGGAGCCGCGCGAGGTGGTGTCGAAGCTGACCAGCTTGGCCAGCAGGTCGCGCGCGGCGGGATAGAGATCAGCGCTCATGGGGCATGCTTAGACCTGCGCCCGCGCGCGTCACAGCCCCAAGCGCGCGGAAAGGCCCTACCCCTGCTGGATCCGCCCCGGTCCCGGGAGCACATCGATCAGCTCGATCTTGAAGATCAGCGGCGAGCCGGGCGGGATCTGGCCGGCGGCCTGGTCGCCGTAGCCCAGGTTCGAGGGCACGTAGAGGATCCACTCGTCGCCCGGCCGCATCAGCTGCAGCGCCTCCTGCCAGCCGGGGATCAGGCCCCGCAGCGGCATGGCGGCCGGCTGGCCGCGCTCGTAGGAGCTGTCGAACACCTCGCCGTTCTCCAGCTTGCCCTCGTAGTGCACCTTCACCTCGTCAGTGAGCTGCGGCTTGAGGCCGGTCTCGGCGCCCGAGCGCACGACCTTGTAGGCCAGGCCCGACGGCAGGACCTTCACGCCGGCCTCCTTGGCGATCTTCTCCATGAAGGTCTTGCTTCCCGCCGACTGCGCGGCCGTCGGGCCGGGAGCGCCGTCCTTGCCGGCCTTGGGCTGGCAGGCGGCCAGCGCCAGGGCGGCGGCCAACAGGATCAGGGTGCGCTTCATGCTTCTTTCGGGTCCTCAGACGACGCGCGGCGGGTAGCCGCGTTCTCGCAGGGCGTCCATCACCTCCTGGGTGTGCTGGGCGTCGCGGGTCTCGATCATCACGTCGAACTCGGCGCCTTTGGCCGGGACGTCCAGCGCCAGGCGGTTGTGCGCCACCTCGATGATGTTGGCGCCCATCTGGCCGATCACCGCCGAGACGTTGGCCAGCAGGCCGGGCCGGTCGTCGCCGATGATCCGCAGCGAGACGATGCGGCTCTCGCGCACCAGCTCGCGGGTCAGCACCGAGGCCAACAGGCGGGTGTCGATGTTGCCGCCGGTGATCACCAGGCCGACCTTCTTGCCGCGGAACCGCTCAGGGTAGGCCAGCAGCGCGGCCAGGGAGGCGGCGCCGGCGCCTTCCACGACGGTCTTCTCGACATTGCAGTAGAGGGCGATGCCGCGCTCGAAGAACGGCTCCTCGATCAGCAGCACCTCGTCGATCAGCGGCCGGGCCACGGCGTAGCTGAGGTCGCCCACCGTCTTCACGGCGATGCCCTCCGCGATGGTCGCGCCGCCGCCGTTCTGGGCCATCTGGACGCCACGCATCTTGGCGGTGAACGAGGGGAACATCGCCGGCTCCAGGCCCACGATGCGGATGTCCTGCTTCAGGTGCTTGGCCGCCGTGGCCATGCCGGCGATCAGCCCGCCGCCGCCGATCGGGATGGGCAGGACCTCCAGGTCGGGCACGTCTTCCAGCATCTCCAGCGCCACGGTGCCCTGGCCGGCCATGACGTCGGGGTCGTTGAACGGGTGGACGAAGGTCAGCTCGCGCTCGTCGCACAGCTTGCGCGCCGTGGCCGAGGCCTCGTCGTAACCGTCGCCGTCGATCACCACCTCGGCGCCGTGGGCGCGGGTCTGCTGCACCTTCACGAACGGCGTGCCCTTGGGCATGACGATGGTGACGGGGATGTTCAGGCGCGCGGCGTGGTAGGCCAGGCCCTGGCTGTGGTTGCCGGCCGAGGCGGCGATCACGCCCCGCGCACGCACGTTCTCGCCCAGCTGCAGCAGCTTGTTGAGCGCCCCGCGCTCCTTGTAGGCGGCCGTGAACTGCAGGTTCTCGAACTTCACCCAGACCTGCGCGCCGGTGATCTCCGACAGGGTACGGGAGAACCGGCAAGGCGTGCGCTCGATATGACCCTTCAGCCGCTCTTGCGCGGCGAGGATGTCGTCGAAGGCGAGGGTCATGGGCGCGGCCGGCTGTTCGGAAAGGCGCGCAACCTAACGACCGACGTCCACAGGGGCAACGTCACGCTTGCGCGCACCTCCACAATAAGAACAATTGAGGAACTTCCTTCTCCCGCAAGGGGAGAAGGAGCCTTAGGCGTCGAACTCCGCGACCAGGTGGCCGGGGGCGATCTCTTTCAGCTCGGGCGGCAGGACCGGCGTGGTTCCGTCCAGCGGCAGCCGCGAAGGCAGGAATCGGAACGCGGCGCGGGGGTCCATCGGGCTGGGGGGTTCGCCGGTGAGCTTCAGGCGCTGGCGGGTGCGTTCGATGGCGGGGTCGGGGATCGGCGCGGCGGAGAGCAGGGCCTTGGTGTAGGGGTGCTGGGGCGCCTGCCAGATGCGGTCGCGGTCGGCCAGTTCCATCACCCGGCCCAGGTACAGCACCAGCACCCGGTGGCTGATCTCGCGCACCACCGCCAGGTCGTGGCTGATGAAGATCATCGCCAGCCCCATTTCCTTCTGGAGCTGGATCAGGAGGTCGATGATCTGGGCGCGGATCGAGACGTCCAGGGCCGAGACCGCCTCGTCGCAGATCACCAGCTTCGGCTTCAGGATCATGGCGCGGGCGATGCCCACCCGCTGGTTCTGGCCGCCCGACAGCTCGTGCGGGTAGCGGTTGATCAGGGCCGGATCCAGCTCGACGCGGGCCATCATGGCGCGGACCTCGGCCTCGCGCTGGGCGCCGGTCAGGCCGGGGCGGAAGACGCTCAGCGGCTCGGCGATCGACGTGCCGACGGTCATGCGCGGGTCCAGGCTGGCCAGCGGGTCCTGGAAGACGATCTGGAGGTCCTTGCGCGCCGCCCGCATCGCCTCCCGGTCGGCCTGGGTGAGGTCGCGGCCCATCAGGGTGACTGCACCCCCGGTGGCCGGCAGCAGGTTGAGCACGGCGCGGGCCAGGGTGGACTTGCCCGACCCGCTCTCGCCGACGATCCCCAGGGTCTCGCCCTGGCGCACGGCGAATGACACGCCGTCCACCGCCCGCAGCATGCGCGGCTTGCCCAGCAGGCCCTCGCGGATCGGGAAATGCACCTGAACGTCGCGGCCCTCGGCGACCACCGGTGCGTCGGCAGGCGTCGGCGCGATCTCGGGCCGCCCGCCGCGGTCGGCGCGGTCCAGGCGCGGGATCGCCGCCAGCAGGGCGCGGGTGTAGTCGGTCGCGGGCGCGTGGAAGATCCCGGCGACGGGACCGGCCTCCACATAGGCGCCGTCCTTCATCACGCAGACCCGGTCGGCCAGCCGGGCGATGACGCCCATGTCGTGGGTGATCAGCACCAGCGCCGCGCCCGTCGCCCGCTGCAGCTCGGCCATCAGGTCCAGGATCTCGGCCTGGACCGTCACGTCGAGGGCGGTGGTCGGCTCGTCGGCGATCAGCAGCTCAGGGCCCGGCGCCATGGCCGCGGCGATCATCACCCGCTGGCGCATGCCGCCGCTGAGCTCGTGCGGGTATTGGCGCATCCGCCGCGCCGCGTCCGGGATCCGGACGTTGCCCAGCCATTCCAGCGCCCGCTTCCTGGCCTCGGCGTCGCTCAGCCCCAGGTGCAGGCGCAGGGGCTCGGCGATCTGCTCGCCGATGCGCACATGCGGGGTCAGCGCCGTCAGCGGGTCCTGGAAGATCATGGTCATCTTCGAGCCGCGCACCCGGTTCAGCGCGCGCGGCGTCAGCCCCAGCAGTTCCTGGCCATGCAGGGTCGCCGAGCCCGCGGCGCGGCCGTTCCGGGCCAAGAGGCCCATGGCCGCCATGAAGGTCTGGCTCTTGCCCGAACCGCTCTCGCCCACCACGCCCAGGGTCTCGCCGCGGGCCACGGCGAGCGAGACGCCCCGCACCGCGTTCACCACCCCGTCGTGGGTGTCGAAGTCTACGCGCAGGTCTTGGATCTTCAGGACGTCGGCCAACAGCGCCTCGGGTTCAGAACTGACGCGACCCTAGAGGGGGAATCGGGTTTTTTGAAACCCGCGCGCCCTCCCCAGCCGGTATGATCGCCCCCGTGTCCGTCCCGCCTCCCAAGCCTGCCCTGTTCCTCGACCGCGACGGCGTGCTCAACGAGGACCGCGGCTATGTCTATCGCTGGGAGGATTTCCGCTGGATCGCCGGGGCGAAGGAGACGGTGGCGGCCTTCAACCGCGCCGGCTGGCTGGTGATCGTGGTGACGAACCAGTCCGGCGTCGGCCGAGGCTATTATTCGGAGGACGACGTCCACGAACTGCACGCCCGGATGCAGGCCGACCTGGCCGAGGCCGGCGGCCGCATCGACGCCTTCTACCACGCGCCGCAGCACCCGGAGGCGCCGGTGGAGGCCTACCGCCACCCCGACCCGCCGCTGCGCAAGCCCAACCCCGGCATGATCCTGCAGGCGCTGCAGGACTGGCCCATCGAAGCCGAGGCCTCGCTGCTGATCGGCGACAAGCCGTCCGACCTGGAGGCGGCTTTGCGCGCGGGAATCCGGGGCGTGCTGTTCCAGGGCCGGGATTTGAGGGCGTTCCTGGAGGCCGAGGACCTCTGGCCGGCTTAACCCAATCCGTCATCCCACGGTCAGCCAAAGGCTGAACCGGGGGACCCAAGCTGAGTTCGTACGACGGCAAGGCGGCTTGGGTCCCCCGGTCCGCTTCGCGGCCGTGGGATGACGAGCGTGGTGTCTACCGCCCCTCCATCTGCACCAACAGCCGCTCGAGCGCCTCCAGCTCGTCCGCCTCGCCCGGCGGCTTGTCCCAGCGGATGCGGTTGATGCGGGGGAAGCGCATGGCGACGCCGGATTTGTGCCGCGTGCTGCGCTGCAGGCCCTCGAACGCCACCTCGAACACCAGGCCGTGGTGCGGCTCGGCGCGGACCGAGCGCACCGGCCCGAAGCGCTCGACGGTGTTGTCGCGGACGAACTTGTCGATCTGCAGCAGCTCCTCGTCGGTGAAGCCGAAATAGGCCTTGCCGACCGGGGTCAGGCTCCGCTGGCCGGCGGCATCCTCTGTCCACACCCCGAAGGTGTAGTCGGAATAGTAGCTGGAGCGCTTGCCGTGGCCGCGCTGGGCGTACATCAGCACCGCGTCGACCAGGAACGGGTCCCGCTTCCACTTGAACCACGGCCCCTTCGGGCGTCCGGCGACATACTCCGAGTCCCACCGCTTCAGCATCAGCCCCTCGGCGACCTGCGGGTCGCCGGCGGGCGGGTCGGCGCGCAGGGCGGTCAGGTCGGCCCAGCTCGCGAACGGCTGCATGGGCGACAGGTCGATGCGCGGGCTGGCCTGGCGGGCCACGAACGCCTCCAGCCGTTTGCGCCGTTCGGTCAGCGGCAGGGTGCGGGTGTCGTCCGGCCCGTCCTGCAGCAGGTCGTAGGCGCGGATCGCCGCAGGATAGGCCGCCATCAGCTTCGCATCCACGGTCTTGCGGTTCAGCCGCTGCTGCAGGTCCGCGAAGGGCGCCACCTTGCCGTCGCGGATCACCAGCAGCTCGCCGTCGATCACCCCCTGGTCGTCCAGCGCATCCAGGATATCGGGGAAGGTGCGCGAGATATCGTCGCCGGTGCGGGTATAGAGCCGGCGGACGCCGCCCTCATGCGAAGCTTGCACCCGGATGCCGTCCCACTTCCACTCGGCGGCGTAGTCGGCCGGGTCCAGCTTGGCGAAGTCCACGGCCTCGTCGATCGCCTGGGCCAGCATCACGGGCCGGAAGCGGGCGGGATTCTCGGAGGAGGGCTTCTCGGAGCGGCCCTCCAGCCAGGCGAACAGGTCCTCGTAGGGCGGGTGCAGCGCGTGCCACAGCTCCTCGATCTCGGCCGGATCGACGCCGCCCATCTCGGCCGCCGCGCGTTTGGCCAGCCGGGCGGTCAGGCCCACCCGCAGGGCGCCGGTCATCAGCTTCAGCAGCGCCCAGCGCTCCCGCGGCTCGCGCATGGCGTCCAGCCAGCCCTCGATCAGGCGCTGCACCTCGGCGCGCGTGGCGGTCCGCAGCGCCTCGATCACCTCGGAGAGCTCGGGCTCGCGGTTGGCGCCCGGCCGCGCGGGCCAGACCAGCGACACCGCCTCAGCCAGGTCGCCGACATAGTCGTAGCTCCACCGGAAGAGCTGCGGGTCCATCCGCTCCTCGATGGCCTTGCGGATGAAGGCCGGCTTGGCCGCGTCGAAGCTGAGGTCGCCGGTCAGCGCCGCCAGCGCCCAGCCGCGGTCGGGGTCCGGCGTGTCGCGCAGGTAGTCGCGCACGAGGGTCAGCTTGGCGTTCCGGGAGGACGTCAGCGACAGCCGGTCCAGCAGTTCGGCGAAGGCGCGCATCCGTCAGAAGCTAGGGGCCGGATACGCGCCCGCCAACGTCAGGCCGCAGGAGCCTTGGCCTCCGGCTTCTTGCGCCGCGCCGTCCGCATCAGCCACCAGGCGAGCCCTCCCAAGCCGACCACCGGCGCGATCACCGCCAGGGCCCGGATCAGGAACGCCAAGGTGAAGACGAAGATGCCGACCACGTCAGACGCCGCCTGGGCGACCGGCGCCAGGGTTCCGCGCGGCGCCAGCACGCCCTCGGAACGGTAGTCGATCCGCAGCTCCGAGGTGGCGACCCGCGTGCGCATCACCGCCAGCTGCGAGCGCGCCGCGTCGATCTCGGCCTGCACGTCGCTGAGCTGCTGCTCCAGGGCGAAGAAGTCGCCGACCTTGCCGGGCTTGGTCCGAAGGGTCTCCTGCAGCCGGTCGCGCAGCACCGTGCGGGCCTTCAGGTGCGCCTCGGTGTCGACGAGCTGGCGGGACAGGTCGTCCGACGAGGTGTCGGTCTGCACCATCCGTCCGCCGGCCGCCTTGGTGTCGCTCTCCAGCCCCTGGCGGAACACCCGCAGCCATTCGGGCTGGGCGCGCAGCGTCAGCGTGGCCGACACCTTGTCCGGGCCGTCCTCGCTGACGGTCGAGCCGGTCACCTGGCAGACCGTGGGACCGGCCGCCCAGCACACCTGCTCGTGCCGCGAGACCAGGCCCCGCACCGCGTCGGGCGGCGCGGCCAGGGCGTATTTGTAGACATAGGCCAGCTGCGGGATCGACACCGCGATGGGCGAGGCGGAACGGGCCGCCGCGGCCGTCTCGGTGGTCGGCTCGGCTGCGGGCGCCGTGGCGGCGGCGTCGGCCGCCGGAGCGTCCTTCACCTCGGCCTTTTGGCAGGCAGCCAGGGACAGCGCCGCAAGGGCGCAGAGTGTGATGCGCGTGCGCATGGATCACCTTCCAGAGCCCCTTGATCACGACGATAACATTTTCGTGATCAGCCGCAAGACGGCTTAGCTTGGGGCGGTCCCAGCGCCCCTCCACCGCTTCGCGGTCCCCCTCCCCCGCTGGCGCGGGTGAGGAACAGCTCGCTCAGTCTTCCTCGTCCTCGTAGCCCACCAGGGCCAGCGCCCGGGCGGGGATGTCGTGGAGGGTGGCCCACCTCGCCAGGGCCTCTTCCCGGCCATGGGTGATCCAGAGTTCGCCGGGGCGCAGTTCGTCGACGGTGGCGGTGAGTTCGTCCCAGTCGGCGTGGTCGGAGATCACCAGCGGCAGCTCGACGCCGCGCTGGCGGGCGCGGGCGCGGATCTGCATCCAGCCGGAGGCGAAGGCGGCCACCGGCTCGGGGAAGCGCCGGCTCCAGCGGTCCTGCATCGCCGACGGCGGGGCCAGGATGATCGCGCCGGCGAAGTCGGCCTTCTTCGCGGTCGTGGCCGGCGCCAGCGGGCCCAGGTCGATTCCGTGCCGCTCGTAGAGGGCGTTCAGCCGCTCCAGCGCGCCGTGGACGTAGATGGTCTGGTCCCAGCCGGCCTCGCGCAGCAGGCGGATGATCCGCTGGGCCTTGCCCAGGGCGTAGGCGCCGACGATGTGGCTGCGCTCCGGGAACTGGGCCACCGAGCGCAGCAGGCGGGCGATCTCCTCGCGGTCGTCCGGATGGCGGAACACCGGCAGGCCGAAGGTCGCCTCCGAGATGAACACGTCGCAGGGCACCGGCTCGAACGGCGGGCAGGTGGGGTCGCGGCGGCGCTTGTAGTCCCCCGAGACCACCATGGTCAGGCCCTTCCACCGCACCACCGCCTGGGCCGAGCCCAGCACGTGGCCGGCGGGGACCAGGGTGACCTGCACCTCGTCGCGGTCGACCGCCTCGCCGTACGCGGCCGCCTGTTTCGCGTGGGCGAAATCGAGGCCGTAGCGCTCGCCCATGATGTCCAGGGTCTCGGCCGTGGCCAGCACGGCGCCGTGCCCCGAGCGCGCGTGGTCGACGTGGCCGTGGGTGATCACCGCCCGGTCCACCGGCCGCACGGGGTCGATGTAGAAGTCGCCGGGGGCGCAGTAGAGGCCCTCGGGCTTGGGGCAGAGCAGGTCCTGGGGCCGGATCATCGCCCTTCAATGTAGGGGCAGGCGGAAGGCTCCGCCCAGGCCGGTTCTCATTGACTTCCGCGCCACCCGGTTCCTAACCCAGGAGCATGGCCGAGACTCCCGACGCGCCGCCTCCGGGCATGACCTACGACACCGCCGACACGGCGGCGCGGATGACCATGTTCGTGCCGCACGCCGCCGCGCTGGGCCTGGAGCTGGTCGAGATCGGCAAGGGCAAGGGGATGATGACCACCCCCTGGCGCGAGGAGCTGGTGGGCGACCCCGAGACCGGCGTCATCGCCTCCGGCGTGGTCACCGCCCTGCTGGACCACACCTGCGGCCTGGCGATCAATTCGGCGGCGGACGCGCCCATGCCCATCGCCACCCTGGACCTGCGCATCGACTACATGCGCCCAGCCGCGCCGCGCAGCGGGGTGACCTGCGAGGCCCAGTGCTACCGCCTCACCCGCACCATCGGCTTCGTCCGGGCCGAGGCCTGGGACCTGGACCGGTCCGACCTGGTGGCCACCGCCCAGGCGGCTTTCATGCTCAACCCGCGTGGCTAGCGAGAAGGGGGCTGAAATGGACGATGCCGCGATCCAGGGCCTCGACGCCTTCCTGCAGAAGGTGCCCTACGTCCGCTTCCTCGGCATGCGGGTGGAGCTGGCGGGGGACGAGATGACCGCCGTCCTGCCGTTCGCCCAGCATCTGGTCGGCAATCCGATGATCCCGGCGCTGCACGGCGGCGTGGTGGGCGCGTTCATGGAGATGACGGCGCTGGCCCAGCTCGCCCTCGCCCAGCCGGGCCGCCGCGTGCCCAAGACCATCGACATCACCATCGAGTACCTGCGCTCGGCGCGCGCCGAGGAGACCTATGCCCGCGCCATCCTGCGCAAGGTCGGCCGCCGGGTGGCGAACGTGCAGGTGGAAGCCTGGCAGGAGAGCCGCGCCAAGCCGGTCGCGGGGATGACGGGCCATTTCCTGCTGCGGAACGAGGGCTAGGGGCCACCGGGTCCAACAAGCCGCGGCGCGGCGGGGCCGCCACCCCCTACTTCGCCAGCGCCGCCCGTTCCTTGGCGATTTCGGCCAGGGCCGCCTGGGCCTTGGCTTCGGCGGCGGGGTCCTTGCGGTTGCGGGCTTCGAGCAGCTGGCCGGTGGCTTCCATCTCGCGCACCGGGATCAGGTGGCTGTCGTTGGCGGCCACGAAGGGCTTGGTCTGGATCTTCTCCAGGATGGCGCGCTGGCGGGCCGCCTCGGGGGTGTCCCCGACCCCATAGCTGAACATGAAGTCGGCCAGCTTCTTGCGCAGCGCCGGGTCCAGGTCCTTGCGCCAGACCAGCGGGTCCTCCGGGATGCGCGGCGAGCGCCAGACGATCTCGACGTTCTGAAGCGTCTTCTTGGCCACGTCGGTGTTCAAGAGCTTCAGCCGGTCCATGGAGGCGGTGTTGTTGGTGGCCGCATCGAGCAGGCCGCCGGCCACCGAGAACAGGTTCGTCTCGTGGTTGGCCGAGCGCATGGTCTTGAAGCAGGAGGCGGGGTCGATGTTCCGCGGCGCGAACAGATAGGTCATGGGCGCCAGCGTACCGGAGGTGGACTTTGGGTCGCCCATGCCGAAGTTCAGGGTCCGGTCGCACTTCAGGATCCGGTCCAGGGTCAGGCCCGAGCCCGTCTTGACGATGATCACCGCCTCGTAGCCGTCGACGCCGGTGGGGTTGACCGAGCGGGCGAAGACCTGGCCATTCCCGCGCCGCACGGCCTCCAGACCCGACTGGTTGGTGAACCAGCCCAGGTCGGTCTGCTTGAAGCGCATGGCCTCGATCAGGGCGGTGTAGTTCGAGCCGTAGAAGGCGACCACGGGCCGGCCCAGCGCCTTGCTCATGTCGGCCAGGAACGGCGCCCAGTCGGCCTCGGCGCTGGTCTGGCTCTCGGCCGAGAGGATCGAGAAGACGATCTCCTTGCGTTCGGCCTGTTTCTGCGGCTGGCCGCAGCCGGCCAGGGCGACGGCGGCGGCCAGCGCCAGGATGATGCGACGGTTCATTTCCCCTCCACTGGCGGCAGCTTCATCGCGACCACCTCCCGCTTTTCGCGGCTGATTCCGAACAGCACCCGCTCGGCGCCGCGGTCGAAGGCGACGGCCTGGCCCTCGACGGCCACCGGGATCGTCGCCACATGCTTCAGCACCGTGCCGATGCGCGGCAGCTCCAGCACATAGACTTCCGGCTGGTCGTGGCCAGTCACGTACAGCCGGCCGTCCGCGCCCCAGGCGCCGCCGGACGAGCTGCGCGGCTTGAAGCGGGCCAGGACGCTCTCGGGGAACGTCCAGACACCGGTCACCCGCCACCTGTCGTCGAACTTCACCAGGGTGGTGAAGCGGTGGTCGCGGCCCGGCTCGCCGCCGCGGCCGTCGTAGTTGGCGAAACAGGCCCACCAGGCGTTCTCGCGCCGGTCCACCCAGGTGAGCGACCCCGGCTGCGGCGCGATCGCCACCGAGCGCAGGTAGGTCATGGTCTGCGGATCGAACACCTCGACCGAACTCTGCATCGGCAGGCTCGGATAGTTCGAGCTGGCGCAGACCAGCTCGGCGCCGATCACCGCGCAGGAGTTCAGGTGCGGGAACGTCGCCGGATCGCCGGTCCACGCCGCCACCTTCTGGCCCGTGGCGCGGTCGTACTTGGCGATGGCGGAGTTATCGACGGCGTAGATGAAGCCGGCGTCTACGGCCACGCCCTGGTTGGCCTCGGGCGCGGGCAGGCGCGACAGGGTCTGGGCCGGGGCCAGCGCCAGGATCGCGGCGGCGATCAGCTCAAACACGCTTCAGCCCCGCTTCCCCGTCTTCGACCACGAACCTCGCCAGGTTGCGCACCGGCGATTTCGCGACCAGGGCGCTCTCGACGCCCCGGAACGTCACCGTGCAGTCTTTCGGCGTGATGTCCACACGGCCGTAGCCGCGGGTCTGGCCGTCGCCGAACTTGATCCTGGGATTGATGTTCATCATCCCGCCCACGACCTCGTTCGTGCGGCCCAGCGAGGTGATCGAGCCGCCCACGAACTCGCTGGCGATCGGCGGGCCGTCGTCCAGCGCCAGGTCGGCGGCGAAGAAGCAGTGCACGTCGCCGCCCAGCACGACCGGGTTCGACACCTTGTGGTCGCGCCAGCCCTCCAGGATCCGGCGGCGCGTCTGGACGTAGCCGTCCCAGCCGTCGTTGCTGACTCGGCGGTCGGGCGTGACCACCTCGTTCATCAGGGTCTGCTGGCCCAGCAGGTTCCAGCGCGCGCGGGTGTCCCGCAGCTGCTCCTGCAGCCAGGCCTCCTGCCGCGCGCCCAGCATGGAGCGGGCGGGATCGCTGCGCTCCGGGCAGGCGGCGGGGATCAGCTTGTCCTTCGACTGGACGTCGCAGGCGCGATGCTCCCGGTACTGGCGGTCGTCGATGACGGCCACGCGCGCGAGCCGGCCCCAGTCGAGCGTGCGGTAGAGGCGCATGTTCGGCCCCACCGGCTTCACCGTCCGGCGCAGCGGCATGTTCTCGTAATAGGCCTGGTAGGCCGCCGCGCGGCGCTTCAGGAACTCGGCGACCGGCGGGTTCGAGCGGTCCTGGTCGCCGCCGTAGTCGTTGGACACCTCGTGGTCGTCCCACGTCATCACCCAGGGGGCGCAGGCGTGGGCGGCCTGGAGGTCGGCGTCGGCCTTGTACCAGGCGTAGCGCTGGCGGTAGCTGGCCAGGTCGCGCGCCTCGACGGGCGGATGGAAGCGGACCACGCCGTCCTTGCTGGCGGGCTTCTCGTAGATGTAGTCGCCCAGGAACAGCACCAGGTCGGGGTCTTCCTCGACCAGATGGGCGTGGGCCGCGTAATAGCCGGACTCCCACTTCTGGCACGAGCCGTAGGCGATCCGCAGCTTGTCGACCTTGGCGCCCGGTTCCGGCGCGGTGCGGGTGCGGGCGACCGGGCTGACGTGGCCGCCAGCGGTGAAGCGGTACCAGTAGCTGCGGTCGGGCCGCAGACCCTCCACCTCGACATGGACCGAGTGGCCGGCCTCGGCGACCGCCACGACCTCGCCGCGCTGGATCACCCGCTTCAGCTTTTCGTCCTCAGCGATCTCCCAGCCGACCACCACCGGCGCGTGGCTCATGCCGCCGCCCATGGCCTGCGGGCTGGTGACCAGCCGCGTCCACAGCACGACCCCCTCGGGCAGCGGCTCGCCCGAGGCGACGCCCACCTTGAAGGGGTATTCGCCCAGGCGGGTCTGCGCCACCGCCGAGGTCCAGGCGGCCGGCGACAGCGCCGCACCGGCAAGCCCGGCGGCCTGGAGCAGCAGTCGCCGCCGCGATGCAGTTGCGAAATCCATCGCCCTACCTTGGCTTTGAGCCGGCAGGCGCGGCAAGCGCCTCGATCATCTCCCTGCGACCGGCGGCAGCTTCATCGAGACGACCTCGCGGTTCGGCCGGCTGATGCCGAACAGGACGCCCGGCGGGCTCTTGTCGAAGGCGATGGCCTGGCCCTCGCAGGAATTGATGTGCCGGTAGCGCGACCGCTCGCCGGACCACTCGGCGACCTTCGCGCGGTTTGCCTTGTCGTACTTGGCGATCCGGGAGTTGGCGACCGCGCCACGCCCTGGGTCGCCTCCGGCGCCTTGCAACGTCCGGCGTCTGGGCGAGCGCCGCCGACGCCGCGAACAGCGCCGCGAGGATCGGGGCGAGGCGGCGCATCAGAAGGTCGCCGCCACGCCGAGCCAATAGGTCCGGCCGTAGTTCGCCCACTCCTGCAGGTAGCGCTGGCCGGGGCCCGTCACTTCCTGGCGGCCGGTGTTGGAGATGTTCTGCGCCTCGGCGAACACCGTGAAGTGGTCGTTGAAGCGCCAGCTCACGCTGGCGTCGAAGAGGTGGCGGCCCTTCCAGTACTGGTCCGAGTTCGGGATGGTGTCGTTGATCGTCTCAAGGAAGCCGCCGATGTAGTTGTGCGACACCCGGGCTTCGAACGGGCCGCGCTGGTAGTAGATCGACTCGTTGGTGGTCAGGTCGGGTTGCTGGAACAGCCCCGTCACCCGGCGGCCGGCCCGGGTCAGGAACGCGAACTCGGTGTCCAGAAGGGTCAGGTTGCCGTTGAAGCCGAAACCGTCGAACGGCTCGGGCAGGAAGGTGAAGGCCTGCTGGATGGCGAACTCCAGGCCCTTGATCTTGGCGCTCTCGGCGTTGCGCGGGGTCGACACCGTGACCGCCTCCACGCCACGGCCCACGTCCAACTGCTCGACGCCCGAGAGAGTGAAGATCTCGTTCTTGATGTCCTTGGAGAACACCGCCAGCGAGATCAGGCCGTCGGGAGGATAGAATTCCACCGAGAGGTCGAAGCCCTCGCTCTCGCGGGCCTTCAGGTCGGGATTGCCGCGCGACAGGGTCGGCTGGCTGCCGTCGAAGTTGAGCGTCTCACCCCCGCCCAGGGAGCTGTAGTCCGGGCGGCCGATGGTGTTGGTCCAGGCGGCGCGGACGATCAGGTCGTCGCGGATCTTCCACTGCAGGTGAACGCTGGGCAGGACGTTGTCGTACGAGCCGCTGTTGGAGACGGGGGTCAGGACGCCGCGCGTGTTGCGCACCGCGTCGGAGTCCACCTCGGTCCGTTCGTACCGGAGGCCCGCCAGCACGGTGAAGGCGCCGAAGCGGTAGCTAGCCTGGCCGTACAGAGCGTAGATGTCCTCGTTGACCTGGTAGTCGCCGGTGGGCAGCGCGGTCGTGGTGGTGAAGCGGCTGCGGTTGGCCTCGAAGAAGGCCCGGGCGGCATCGGCGTCGATCCGCGGGTTGAGCAGGTAGCGGCTGGCGATCAGCTTCGTCGGGCCGGGCTTGTCCACCTCGGCCAGGGTGTAGATGAAGCCCGCGGGTGCTGTGTAATTGACCTGGCTGGAGCGGAACTCGCGCTCGGTGGAGCGCAGGGCGCCGCCGACCTTGGCCTTCAGGTTCCGCTCGTCGCCCCCGTCGTCGAAGGCCAGATTGAAGCGCGCCTGCCAGGTGTTCTCGTCGGTCTTGGTGAGCGCGTCGCGGTGCTGCTGCAGCACATAGTTGGCCGGGTTGCGGAAGTTGGCCTCGTTCACCGGCTTGAAGATCGGGAAGAGCGGGTTGGTGGTGTCATAGGTGAACGCGTAGTTGGCGCCCTGGGCGTCCACCGTGCGGAACTCCACCGACTCGTTGGGGACCTCCAGCCCGGCCTGTGAATAGATCAGGTCGCCGTCGGCCTTCCACAGCGGGGCGAAGGTCCAGTCGAAGCCGGTGCGCGCCAGGCCGATCTCGCGCTTGGTGATCGGCTGGTTCAGCTGGATGACGCTACGGCCGCGGGCGAAGCTGCCGCTGGTCGCGGTCTGGTTCGCCACATTGCCCAGCGGTTCGGTGCGGTATTCGATCCGCTCCTCGTCGTCCTCCATCCGGGCGAACAGTCCGGACGCCTCCCAATGGAAGTCGGGGCTGGGGCGGTACCCGATCTTGCCGTTCACGCCGCTGCGCTGCTTGGTGTTGTTGTACCAGAACAGCCGGCTGAAGGTCGGCACCTGGATGCCGTTGCCGGTCGGCGCGCCCGAGTTCACCGGCGCGCCGGCGGCGGTGTATTCGCGCACCGACGGATCCTGGGACTCCACCTGCGGGATGTCGTAGTCGAGCTGTTCCTGCGAGGCGCCGATCACGACGCCCCACTCGTCGTCGGCGCCGAAGGTGCGGCCGGCGGCGAAGGCCAGGCGGTAGGACTGCTTGTCGTTGCGCACGTCGCCGCTGCGCTCGTAGTGGCCCAGCGAGGCCATGCCGTTGAAGAATGGACGCCCGGCGTCGAAGGCGCTGCGGGTGGTGACGTTGATCACGCCGCCGATGGCGTTGCCGTCGTTCTCCGGGGTCACCGTCTTGATGACCTCGAGGCGGCCGGCCATCACCGAAGGCACGATGTCCATCGGCACGGTGCGGCCGCTCTCGTCCACCGAGGCGACGATCGCGCCGTCGACGGTGGTGCGGTTGTAGGTGGAACGCAGGCCGCGCAGGACCGGGAAGCGCGGCTCGCCCTGGTCTTCCATCACCGAGACGCCGGGGATGCGGCGCAGCGCTGCGGCGGTGTTGTGGTCGGGCAGCTTGCCGATGTCGTCCGCCGAGACGACGTCGGCCACCACGAACTCGGACTTCTTGACCGCGATGGCGGCGCGCTGGGCCTCGCGCTGGCCGGTGACGACCAGTTCCTCGACCTGGCCCTCCTTGGCCCCGTCATCGTCCGCGGCGTGCGCCGGCGGCGCCAGCGCCAGGGCGAGCACGAGGCTCGAGGCCGACCACAGCCCCGCGTTCCGCCTCGCGGACCGTACCGTCATTCTGAAAGACATGGCGCACCCCCTGCGTTCGATGCGCCGCGCTTAAGGGTGGGCGATGACAGGTCCGCGACCGCTCCGAGACGGACGTGCGACAGGCGGCCATACGCCGTCATCGTCCCGAAAATTGACGCTCCGGGGTCGCTCGGCGCCCCGTTTCCGATCACGGCGGTCGGTCAGCCCCGCGGCCGCAGGCGTCGTTTGCGCTTGAGCCCGCCGGCCATGGGGGCTAGGCCCCCGGCATGCTTGAAGGACTTTCCCACCAGGCGCGCGAGGCCAAGAGCTGGCCGTTCGAACAGGCGCGCCTGCTGCTCGACCGCATCACCCGCCTGCGCCTCTCCGACGCCGAGCGCGACCTGGCCGCCGCCCTGTTCGCCCAGGGCAAGTTCGCCGAGGCCGTCCAGACCCTGCCGGCGCTGCAGAAACCGGTCGTCTTCCAGTGCGGCTACGGCGCCTCGGGCCTGCCCCACCTGGGCACCTTCGGCGAGGCCACCCGGCCGACTATCGTGCGCAACGCGTTCCGGGCGCTGACCGAGGATGCGATCCCGACCCAGCTGATCGTCTTCTCCGACGACATGGACGGCCTGCGGAAGATCCCGGACAACGTGCCCAACAAGGCGATGCTGGAGGAGGACCGCGACAAGCCGGTCACCTCGGTCCGCGACCCCTTCGGCGAGCACGAGAGCTTCGGCGCCCACAACAACGCCCGCCTGCGCGCCTTCCTCGACGGCTTCGGCTTCGACTACACCTTCATGTCGTCGACTGAGACCTACAAGTCCGGTCGGTTCGACGAGGTGCTGCTGCGGATCCTGGCCCGCTTCGACGCCGTCCAGGCGATCATGCTGCCGACCCTGGGCGAGGAGCGGCGGGCCACCTATTCGCCCTTCCTGCCGATCAGCCCGAAGACCGGCCGCGTGCTGCAGGTCCCCACGCTCAGCCGCGACGTGGAGAAGGGGACCATCACCTTCGCCGACGAGGACGGGACGCCGACCGAGGTCCCGGTGACCGGCGGCCATGTGAAGCTGCAGTGGCGTCCCGACTGGGCGGCGCGCTGGACCGCGCTGGCGGTCGACTTCGAGGCCTCGGGCAAGGACCTGGTGGACTCGGTGCGGGTGTCGAACCGGATCGTGAAGGCCCTGGGCGCCGAGCCGCCGGAGGCCTTCCACTTCGAGCTGTTCATGGACGAGAACAACCAGAAGATCTCGAAGTCCAAGGGCAACGGCCTGACCATCGAGGAGTGGCTGCGCTACGGGGCGCCCGAGAGCCTGACCTACTACATGTACCAGTCGCCCAAGTCGGCGAAGCGGCTCTATTTCGACGTCATCCCCAAGGCCACCGACGAGTACCTGCAGCAGCTCGACGCCCTGATCCGCAAGAAGGCCGAGGGGGACAACGCCGCCCAGCTCGACAACCCGGCCTGGCACGTCCACCGCGGCCATCCGCCCGAGAAGGGCTCGCCGGTCAGCTTCTCGCTGCTGCTGAACCTGGTGTCGGCGGCCGACGCCTCGACCAAGGACCTGCTGTGGGCGTTCATCGCCCGCTACCTGCCGGGCGCGACGCCGGCCAGCGAGCCCCTGCTCGACAAGCTCGCGGGCTACGCGATCAACTACTACGAGGACTTCGTGAAGCCGGCGAAGCGCTTCCGGGCGCCGACCGAGCAGGAACGCGCGGCCATGGAAGCCCTGGTCGCCAAGCTGAAGGCGCTGCCCGCGGGCGCCGACGCCGAGGCCATCCAGAACGAGGTGTTCGAAGTGGGCAAGGCGGCGGGATTCGAACCGCTCCGCGCCTGGTTCTCGGCGCTGTACGAGGTGCTGCTGGGCCAGAGCCAGGGCCCCCGCTTCGGCTCCTTCGTGGCGATCTTCGGCGTGGACCGCACGGTGGCGCTCATCGAGCGGGCGCTGGCCGGGGAGCTGGCGGCGGCCTGACGCCAGGCGCCCAACCGCTCTTCGCCACGAAGTCCTTCGGGTCCCGCATCTCGAAGATGTCCCTCAGGGCGGCATGCTTGTCGCGGGCGTTCGCGTAGTAGGCCTTCACGATCCGGTAGCCGACCCAGTAGCCCAGGTCGCCGGGGCGGCTGGCGTCGCCGGGGCCGTTGTAGAGCCAGGCCGAGAGGTCGGTCTTGTCCTCGTCGCGAACGAAGGCGGCCTCGATCTCGGCCTCCTTCCCCTTGGTCCAGGCCGCGTGCTGGTACTGGCCGACCCCGCCCGAGATCAGTTCGGCAGCGAACTCGCCCGTCCCCTCCATCAGCGACATGCGCAGCACCGTGGCGCCCGGATCGCCAGGCTCCAGGAGCTGCAGCGCCGTGGGCTGCTGGATGTGGCCGTACTCGTGGGCGACGGTGTGGACGAAGCGGTTCTCGACGTCGGGGTCCCAGAAGTCGGCGGCGCACAGCGCCTCCAGCCCGATGGTGACCGCCGTGGAGTCCGTGATCCCCACCGGCCGCCCGCGCCCGACGACGATGGTCACCGGCGGGAACCTCGCCTCCGGGTACAGCTTGGCCAGCTTGACGAACGATGCGGCGAGGCGCCGTTTCACCCGCGGCAGGGCGGCGAGGCAGCGCCGGGCGCCGGCGTAGACCTCGGGATGGGCCGCGATATTGGCCGCGATCCGGGCGCCGGTGACGTTCCGCAGCCGGGCGAACTCGTGCAGCCCCGGGCTGCCGGGCGCCAGGTAGTCGCGATCGAGCTGCTCGGCGGTCGGGCGGCCGCCCGCTGCCTCGTAAATCTCGTAGAACCGCGTCACGTCCCCGGTGAGGATTTCGGGCCCTTTGGGCGCCGCCGTCGCCGGAGCCGCCACGATGCCCAGCAACAGCGCCGACAGGCCTAGGGATCGCCACATCGCGCGCTAGTCCTCGTCCGAGCCGATGGGCATGCCGGGAGGGGCTTCGGGGCGGCGCTTCGGCTGGGCCAGGACGCGGACCAGTTCCTCCTTGTCCTGCAGCAGGGCCGCCAGCGTCAGGCGGTGGGCGCGGTCCGACGGGTCGGCGCCGGGCGCGGCCCTCAGCTTCGCGGCCAGGTCGACGAGCCGTTGGCCGATCTCCGCCTTCGCCGCCGGCGAAACGTCCGGCCGCCGGGTCGTCGCGGCCAGTTCCAGCACCGTGCGCGTCTGGATGCGCCGCGCCACCTCGGCCAGACGGCCGCCCGCCGGTGCGAAGGCCTGGGCCAGCAGCCGGTCGGCCACTTCACCGACGCCGGGCTGGGCCGCATCGCGCCGGTGCTGCTCGGTCAGCCGGGCCAGGCGGTCGGGCGCCAAGAGGGCGTCCAGCACCAGGCCCGCGCCCACGTCGGCGGCGTTCAGCGCATCGAACACCGGCCCGCCCGCGCCGTCGAACACCTCGATCTGGTACTGCCGGTCGGTCTCGCCCGACTGGCCGGACGACAGCAGCGGGATCAGCGCCTCGGGCGTGTCCAGCGCCTCCGGCGTCATGGCCGCCAACAGGCCGGAGAGCGCGGCCCGCTGCGCGGCGGCGGGCGCGACCTCGGCCGTCACGGCCGCATCGCCCTTCACCGCATAGCTGAAGTCCACGCCGCCCAGCACCTTGGCCGCCGCCTCGAGCTGGTAGCGGTGCAGCAGGTAGATCGGCACGTACTTGCGCTTCAGCGCCTGGGCCGCCTCGCCGGGGCGCAGGGCCTGCGGGCCGAAGCGGTCGATGGCCACGCGGCGCACGGCCAGCACGCGAGAGAGCTCGGCCACCGGGTCGGCGCCGTCGTCCCAGATCGCGCCGTGCGGCTGACCCGAGCCCACCGGCCGCGCCTCGGGATCGGCGGTGTACCGCAGGGTTTCCGAGGCCTTCCTCGCCTTGGCCGACGGATCGCCGTCGCCATAGAGCCAGTCGACGATGAAGTCGTCCCACTTGCCCACGCCCACCCCATAGGCATCGCTGAGGTCGATCCGCCCGCCCGTCAGCTTCACCCGCGGCGCCGGGTAGTCCATCACCGAGGCGCGGTCCTGGCTGGAGGCGGCGAAGTTGTGCGCGAAGCCCAGCGAGTGGCCCACCTCGTGCGCCGAGAGCTGGCGGATGCGCGCCAGCGAGACCTGGATCGGGTCGTTCGGCCCGCCCTTGCCGCTCTCGTCGGCGCCCACCAGGCCCTCGAAGATCAGCATGTCCTGCCGCACCCTGAGCGACCCCAGCAGCACCGAGCCCTTGATGATCTCGCCCGTGCGCGGGTCGGTCACCGCCTGGCCGTAGGACCAGCCGCGGGTGGCTCGGTTCACCCAGTTGATGACGTTGTAGCGGACGTCCAGCGGATCGGCGCCCTCGGGCAGGATCTCGACGCGGTAGGCGTCCTTGTAGCCGGCCTTCTCGAAGGCCGCCGCCCACCACTGGGCCCCCTCCTGCAGCGCCGTGCGGATCGGCTCGGGCGCGGCGCGGTCTACGTAGAAGACGATGGGCTTCTTCACCGTCGAGACGGCCGCGGTCGGATCGGTCTTCTCCAGCCGGAACCTGCGGGCCAGGCGCTGGACGATGTCCTGGTTCAGCGGGGCGCCGTAGTCGAGCACGATGGCGTCGAAGGCGCCCGAGCGCGGATCGAAGGGACGCGGCTGGAAGCCCGGCTCGGGCAGCTTCACCAGGCTGTGGCGCACGGTGAGGGTGATCAGCTTCGGGTCCGGGGCGATGTTGCGGGTCTCCGGCCCCGGGGTGTCCGAGGCGTAGGTCTGCAGCGCCTCGAACTCCACGTTCTCGGGGAACACCTTCACCGCCGAGGTGTCGGTCGCGGACAGGTCGCCCACCGGCTTGTAGCCGGCCTCGCCGCCCTGCTTCAGGGCGTCGGCGATCCCGATCACGTCGCGGGTCAGGAACGACGACAGGTCCACCAGCAGGCGGCCGTCGGGCAGGGTCGCCTCGACCTTGCCGGCCCAGACCACCGAGGTGGCGAAGGCCTCGCGCGCGGCGGCCTGCTCGGCGACCGGGGCGCCGGCGGCGCGGAAGCGGGGGTTCTCGAACTCGGCCAGCACCTTGCCGCCCACCCGGCGGAAGGCCAGCACCTGGGTGTCGCCCAGCCGGGCGCGGTCCAGGCCCACGGGCGCGGAGCCCAGGCCGGTCTTCAGCGCCGTGACATAGAGATAGCGACCCGCCACGCCGTCCCTGTCCGGCGCCGGCAGCGCCACGAGCACCCGCCCCTTGGCCGCGTCCACATAGACCGGGACCAGACCGTCCCGCCGCGCCAGGCCCGCCACCGCATCGGGCGGCGAGGCCTTGTCCTTCGCCGCCATCGCAGGACCGGCCGCGGCCAACGCCAGCGCCGCAGCGCAGCCCAACAGCACTCTCTTCACGGAAACCCCCACGCCGAACAGGCGGCGAAGCTAGCCACCTGTCGGCGCGGCTTCCAGGGGTTCCGCGCCCCGAGGCCGCCCCATTTCCAGGCTTGCCTTCTCCGCGGCTCGCGGCCGTTCACCGCAGCGTGAACACCGGTCTCCCTTGACGTAAACGGAAAGCGGGCTCACCGTGGTTATCAACGATAACCCAGGGAGGACGTCATAATGCCAACGGACCTGCGCCGTCCGGCCCGGACCTATACGATCCGGCAGCTGTGCCTTGAATTCAAATGCACCCCGCGCGCCCTGCGCTTCTATGAGGACAAGGGCCTGCTGAACCCCGCCCGCGACGGGATGAACCGGGTCTATTCCTACCGCGACCGCGGCCGGCTGATCCTGATCCTGCGCGGCAAGCGGGTCGGCCTGTCGCTCAGCGAGATCGGCGAGATCCTCGACCTCTACGAGGCCGACGACTCCGGCGCCCAGCAGGCGGCCAAGAGCCTGCGGAAGTTCCGCGAGCGCATCGTCGCCCTGGAGCAGCAGAAGCAGGACATCGACGCGGCCATCGACCAGCTCCAGCACGGCATCGCCGCCATGGAGAAGCGCCTGGCCGCCACCCGCCCCGACCTCCTACCCCGCGCCGCCGACTACGACCAGATGCTGCGCCGGCAGCTGGATGGGGTGGAGGCTTAGGTCGCCTTCCACGTCACTCACCGCCCGTCATGGCCCGACCCTCCGGACGCGCATGAGCGTCCGGAATCTTGGCTGGAAAGGGGCGGGCCACCCATGATCTCCGCGTCGGAATTGGATGCGCGGCGTCGCCGTTGCGGCTAGTCCCGTTTCGCGGTGTTCATGGGTGGCCCGGACAAGCCGGGCCATGACGTTCCAAAAGGGTTGTTGTTCGCATGACCTACCAGGCCCCCGTCCGGGACTACGCCTTTCTGCTGCGCGACGTGCTGCAGCTCGAGCGCTACGCCAACCTGCCGGCCTTCGCCGACGCCTCCATGGACACCGTCGAGGCGATCCTGGACGAGGCAGGCAAGTTCACCTCCGAGGTGCTGGCGCCCTTGAACGCCGTCGGCGACAAGCAGGGCTGCGTCTGGAGCCCGGACTTCACGGTCAAGACGCCGGACGGCTTCAAGGACGCCTACGCCAAGCTGGTGGAGGGCGGCTGGCCGGCCCTGGGCTCGGACCCGGCCTACGGCGGCCAGGGGCTGCCGCACGTGGTCAACGTGGCCTTCTCCGAGATGAGCTCGTCGGCGAACATGGCCTTTTCCATGTACCCGGGCCTGACGCACGGGGCCTATTCCGCCATCCACTTCGGCGGCACGCCCGAGCAGAAGGACCTCTACCTGCCCAAGCTGTGCTCGTTCCAATGGGCGGGCACCATGAACCTGACCGAGCCGCACTGCGGCACGGACCTGGGCCTGCTGCGAACCAAGGCGGTTCCGCAGGCGGACGGGACCTATAGGATCTCGGGCCAGAAAATCTGGATCTCGGGCGGCGAGCAGGACCTGACCGAGAACATCGTCCACCTGGTGTTGGCCCGGATCGAGGGCGCGCCGATGGGCACCCGCGGCATCAGCCTGTTCATCGTGCCGAAGTTCATCCCCGACGCCGACGGCAATCCCGGCGAGCGCAATTCGGTGAAGTGCCTGGGTCTGGAAGAGAAGATGGGCATCCACGGCAACGCCACCTGCGTGATCAGCCACGAGGAGGCCACCGGCTGGCTGATCGGCGAGGAGAACCGCGGCCTGAACCTGATGTTCGTGATGATGAACGAGGCGCGGCTGGGGGTGGGCCTGCAGGGGATCGCCCAGGCCGAGGCCGCCTATCAGGCCGCCGCCGCCTTCGCCAAGGACCGGCTGCAGGGCCGCTCGCTGACGGGACCGAAGAACCCCGACGGCCCCGCCGACCCGATCATCGTCCACCCCGATGTGCGCCGCATGCTGATGGACGCACGGGCCATCGTCGAGGGCGGCCGCGCCTTCATGGCCTGGACCGCGCTCCACGGCGACCTGGCCCACGCCAGCCCGGACCAGGCGGTGCAGCAGAAGGGCCGCGACTACATGGCCCTGCTGACCCCGGTGGTGAAGGCGTTCCTCACCGACCGCGGCTTCCAGGTCTGCTCCGACGCCATGCAGGTGCACGGCGGCTCGGGCTTCACCGAACACTTCCCGGCCAGCCAGTACCTTCGCGACGTCCGCATCGCCCTGATCTACGAGGGGACCAACGGCGTACAGGCGCTGGACCTCGTCGGGCGCAAGCTCGCGGCCGACGGCGGGCGGGGCGTGATGAGCTTCTTCGCCGAGCTGGACGCCTTCATCGACGGCGAGGCCGACGAAGCCATGAAGCCGTTCACCGCCGGCCTCGCCAAGGCCAAGGCGGAGCTGCAGGAGGCCACCATGTGGCTGATGCAGAACGGCCTGGCCAATCCGGACAACGCCGGCGCGGCCTCCACCAACTACCTGCACCTCTTCGGCCTGACGGCGCTGGCCTACATGTGGTCGCTGCAGGCCAAGGCGGCGCTGGCGCGGATCGCCGGCGGCGACGCGGACCCCTTCTACGAGACCAAACTGGTCATCGGCCGCTACTACATCGAACGCGTGCTGCCGGAGACCACCGGCCACCTTGCGAAGCTGAAGACCGGCTCCGAGCTGATGATGAAGCTGCCGGCGGAAGCCTTCTGATGGCGACGTATCGCGCGACGATCGACTGGTCCCTGCAGGACGGCGAGGACTTCGCCAACGGCCGCTACAGCCGCGGCCATACGGTGAGCTTCGCCGAGCACGTGGTCCCGGCCACGGCCTCGCAGCACGTCGTCGGCAAGTGGGCGGCGCCCGGCGCGGTGGACCCCGAGGAGATGCTGGTCGCCTCGCTGTCCAACTGCCACATGCTGACCTTCCTGCACGTGGCGCGCCTCAAGGGCTTCGTCGTCACCCGCTACCGCGACGCGGCCGAGGGGGTGATGGAGAAGAACGCCGAGGGCCGCATGGCGGTCACCCGCGTCACCCTGCGGCCCGAGATCACCTATGTCGGCCGCCGCCCCACCGACGCCGAACGCGACCAGATGCACCATGAAGCCCACGAGGAGTGCTTCATCGCCAATTCGGTGAAGACGCAGGTGGTGGTGGAAGAGGTGGCGGCGGCGTGAGCCCCTCACGCTCGTCATCCCACGGCCGCGCAGCGGACCGGGGGACCCAAGCGGACACAGCGCGTACCCGAACTCAGCTTGGGTCCCCCGGATCAGCCTTCGGCTGACCGTGGGATGACGAAGCGAGCAGAGCCCGCAGCCTCGCCTCCAACACCGCCGCGTCCTTCAGGTCGCATTCCCAGATCGTCTCGACGCGCCAGCCGAGGGCCGCCAGCGCTTCGACGGACCGCGCATCGCGGGCCACGTTGCGGCCGACCTTGGCGACCCAGTACTCGCGGTTCTGCTTCGGGACCCGGCTGCCGCGGGCGCAGTCGTGGCCGTGCCAGAAGCAGCCGTGCACGAAGAGCGCCAGCCGGCGGCCCGGCATGACGATATCCGGATTGCCCGGCAGGTCCTTGCGGTGCAGCCGGTAGCGGGCGCCGAGCCGCGTCAGCGCCCGGCGCACCGTCATCTCCGGCGTCGTATTCCGCCCCTTCACCCGCCGCATCACGGCGGAGCGTTTCTCCGGGCTGTAGACGTCCGTCGCGCCGCTCAAAGCCCGTCGAACAGGGCCGTGGAGATGTAGCGCTCGGCGAAGCTCGGGATGATGGCGACCACCAGCTTGCCGGCCATCTCGTCGCGGCTGGCCACGTCGAAGGCGGCGGTCAGCGCCGCGCCCGACGAGATGCCGACCGGGATCCCCTCTTCCTTGGCCACGCGGCGGGCCATGGTGAAGCTGTCGTCGTTGCTGACCTGGATGATCTCGTCGATCACGCCGCGGTCCAGGATCGAGGGGACGAAGCCCGCGCCGATGCCCTGGATCTTGTGCGGGCCGGGCGCGCCGCCGGACAGCACCGGCGAGGCGGTCGGCTCGACGGCCACCATGCGCACCGTGGGCTTGCGCGCCTTCAGCACCTGGCCGACGCCGGTGATGGTGCCGCCGGTGCCGACGCCCGAGATCACCACGTCGACGCGGCCCTCGGTGTCGTTCCAGATCTCCTCGGCGGTCGAGACGCGGTGGATCAGCGGGTTGGCGGCGTTGTCGAACTGTTGCGGCATCACCGCGCCCGGTGTCGCCTCGACGATCTCGCGGGCGCGGGCCACGGCGCCGGCCATGCCCCGTTCGGGCGGCGTCAGCTCCAGGGTGGCGCCCAGGATCAGCAGCATCTTGCGCCGCTCGATCGACATGCTCTCGGGCATGACCAGGGTGATCTTGTAGCCCTTGGCCGCGGCCACGAAGGCCAGTGCGATGCCGGTGTTGCCGGAGGTGGGCTCGACGATGCGGCCGCCCGGCTTCAGGTGGCCAGCCGCCTCCAGCCACTCGACCATGGCGACGCCGATGCGGTCCTTGACCGAGGCCAGCGGGTTGAAGAACTCCAGCTTGGCGACGACCTCGGCCTTGGGCTTCAGGGCCGCGGTCAGGTGCGGCAGGCGCACCAGCGGCGTGTCGCCGATCAGGTCGAGGACCGAGTCGTAGATCTTGCCCCGGCCCGAGCGCTTGTAGCGGGCGGCGGTGTAGGCCTTGTCGGGGGTGGCGTCGTCCATCACGGACCTCTCGGGCTGGAATTCGCCGGGAACCCTAGCCTTTCCGAGGCGGATTGGAAGCCGCCGTGCGGTGGGGCGGCTGATAGATTTGCTGACCCGTGATACCCTTGGCCCCATGCCGTTCGTCGATACGAACCACATCGAGCCCTATGAGCGTCTACCCGGGTGGCGCGGCCGCACGTTCCACTCGCCCAGCATGACCTTCGCCCACTGGGAGTTCGACGCCGGCGCCTCGATCCACGAGCACCATCATCCGCAGGAAGAGGTCTGGCAGGTGATCGCCGGCGAACTGGAGGTCACCGTGGGCGGCGAGACGTGCGTGGCGGGCCCCGGCATGGTCGCCATCGTGCCGTCGGGGGTGAGCCACGCGGTCCACGCGCTCACCGACGGCAAGGCCATCGTCACGGACTGGCCGATCCGGGACTGAGCCCACCCAACGCCGGTTTTACAGCTACTCCGCCGCCATCGCTGCGGCGGGCTTCAGCAGGGGCTCCAGCAGTTCGCGGGCCAGCCAGCGGACGACCGGGACGGCCACGCCGTCGCCCGCGACGTGCAGGGCGCCGGTCGTGGTCCTCGGCAGGGCGTAGCCATCGGGCAGGCCCATCAGGCGGGCGGCTTCGCGGGGGCCGAGCAGGCGCGAGCGGACGCGGCCGCCCTCCACCACCACGATCGACTGGCGGGACGACCCGCCGCGGGGCGTGCGCAGGCAGCCGGCCAGGCCGTCGAAGCGCACCTCGGCCCGCTGGACACGGCGGCCGTCCTCGATCCGGGTGCGGCGGAAGACGGCGCCCACGGCGCGGCCCGCGACGGCGGCGAGCCGGGCGCGGTGCAGCGGCCCCATCAGGCTGGTGAGGCGCGCGGTCTCCTCCGGCGAATGCCAGGCCACGGCGTCGTCGGGCTCCAGCAGGGCGGCGAGGTCGGTGTTGCGGGCCGGCGGGGCGGCGAGCCGCCACCAGACCCAGTGCGCCGCGACCTGCGCCGGCAGGGCGGCCTGCGCGGCGCGGACGGCGCGGGTGTGGAACGGACTTTCGCCGACGAGGCCGGCCGGGACCTCGCGGGCGGCGATGACGAACACCCGCGGCCGCGACTGGGGCAGGACGGTCGCCGCGTCGATCTCCAGCGCGCCGAAGCGGTAGCCCCGCGCCCCCAACGCCGCACCCAGGGCGGCGAAGTCCGCGCCGCCGTGCGAGGTGAGCAGGCCGGTGACGTTCTCGATCACGATCAGCCGCGGCGCGCGGCCGGCGTCGTCCAGCGCCTCCATCAGCCGCCAGAAGCCGAAGAAGGCCGAGGACCGCCCGCCCGAGAGCCCCGCCCGCGCGCCGGCGAGGCTGAAATCCTGGCAGGGGCTGGAGGCCCAGGCGAGGTCGGCGCGGCCCGGCAGGTCGGCCTCCGACACCTTCCAGACGTCGCCCTCGTGGAAGTGGCCCGCCGCGTCGGCGAAGTTGGCCCGATAGGTCGCCGCCTTTACCGGGTCGAAGTCGTTGGCGAAGGCGCAGGACCAGCCCGGGCCGAGGCCCAGCCGGGCCATCCCGCCGCCCGCGAAGAACTCATAGAAGGGACGGGGCGGCCGACTCATTCGTGGGAGTCTAGCCTGCCCCGCCGAGATCGGAAGGCGCGCCCGCTTTTGGGAGGCTTGGGCGCGCCGCCCGTCAGCCGATGTCGCCGAAGCCGACGCCGGTCAGAGTGCTTCCCACCAGGACCACGGCTTCGTCCGCGCCCGCCTCGCCGGCGTTGTCGGCGAACACGATGACGTCGTCGCCGACCTGCACGGCCACGACATCGACCGACCCATCGGCCATCTTGGCGTTGGCGGCGGCCAGGGCGGCGGCGAAGTCGGCCGCCGTGTCCGTGGCGAAGCTCGTCTCCGTCGCCGTCAGGCCGCCGAAGTCGAGGGTGTCCTCGCCGGTGGTGAAGTCCTGCACGTGGTCGAGGCCCGCGGGCGTGTCCACAGGTCCGGTCACCGTGAAGACGTCCGCCCCCGAGCCCCCGTGGAGCAGGTCGGCGCCCCCGCCGCCCGAAAGGGTGTCGTCGCCCGCGCCGCCGTCGAGGCTGTCGGCGCCCGTCCCGCCGGTCAGGGCCTCGCCGGCGTCGGTGCCGGAGAGCGTCTGATCGCCGGCGCCGTCGTCGCCATGACCCAGCAGGCCGGGCGGGGTGTCGGGGCGATGGCTGTGTTCGTTGTCCTGCTGGCCCGGCGGATCGACGCGACGGCCGCCAGTCAAGGTCGCGCCGGCAAGCGGCACGTGCACGCCTCCCGCGCCCTCAGGGCGACCGTGGGTCACCTCGTCGCCCACGTCACTCCGCGTCGGTTTGGTCTTGGCTGGCATGTTGGCTCTCGTTGCAGTGGTTTCGCGGAGCCAGGGTTTGCCGACTGGCCTTAACTCCCAAGAAAGCTTGCAGGTTAATTGCCGTTCGCCATGGTGTGCGCCATGCGCTCAGCCGTCATCCCAGCCTTCCTCGTTCTTTGCGCCTGCCAGCCGCAGGCTCCCGACGGCAAGGCCGCGCCGCCGCCCGCCGATGCGCCGTACGCCGCCACGCCGCCGCCCACGAACATGGACATCTCCAAGCCGATCACCGCGCGGGGCAACGAGCCGTTCTGGGCGCTGACCATCGACGGCAAGAGCTTCCGGCTCACCCGCCCCGACCATCCGGACATCGTCGCCGAGGCGCCGGGCGCGGCCATCGCCAACGGCCGCGCCATCTGGGTCGCCAAGACGCTGGAGGGCCAGCAGATGACGGTGAGCCTCTACGCCAGCGAGTGCTCGGACGGGATGAGCGACCTCAAGTACCCAATGAGCGCCGAAGTGGTGATGCTGAACGAGGCGCTGCGCGGCTGCGCGGCGAAGACGGCGGAGCTGCCCCGGGAGAAGCCGTAGATGAACGACTCAATTGCCCTCTCTTGCTCGTCATCGCCCGGCTTGTCCGGGCGACCCATGAACACCTGATCGCACCGGAAGGGCGCGGCGGCGCTATCGCGAGCTTCCCAAAGCGGAGATCATGGGTGGCCCGGACAAGCCGGGCCATGACGAGGGGTTGGGGTGGAGTGTCGTGGCCCCATCCCCTTGTCCCTTTCCCCGCTTGACCGACGCGGCGTCACGGGCGGCAAGTGTCAAAAAACACGGTACGGGAGACGCCCCATGGAAAAGGCCTTCGACCTGGTCCTTCGCGGCGGAACGGTCGTGGACGGCACGGGGGCCCCGGCGTTCGAAGCCGACGTGGCGGTCAAGGACGGGCGCATCGCCGCCGTGGGCCGGATCGCGGGCGTGGGCGCCGAGGAGATCGACGCGCGCGGCCAGGTGGTGACCCCGGGCTTCGTCGACATCCACACCCACTACGACGGCCAGGCGACCTGGGACGGCAGGATGCAGCCGTCCTCGTGGCATGGCGTCACGACCGTGGTCATGGGCAACTGCGGCGTGGGCTTCGCCCCCTGCAAACCTGCGGACCACGACCGGCTGATCCGGCTGATGGAGGGCGTCGAGGACATCCCCTTCCCGGTCCTGACCCAGGGCCTGCCGTGGAACTGGGAGAGCTATCCCGACTACCTCGACAGCCTCGGCAGCCGCCGGTTCGACGTGGACATCGGCAGCCAGCTGCCGCACGCGGCGCTGCGGGTCTTCGTGATGGGCGAGCGCGGCGCCAACCGCGAGCCGGCCACGCAGGCGGATATCCAGGCCATGGCGGCGCTGGCGAAGCGCGCGATGGAGGCCGGCTCCATCGGCTTCGCCACCTCGCGCACACTGAACCACCGCACGTCCGACGGCCAGCCGACGCCGACGCTGACCGCCGGCGAGGACGAGCTGACCGGCATCGCCCTGGGCATGGCCGCCGCCGCCAATGGCGCGGGTGGGGGCGTGCTGCAGGTGGTCTCCGACTTCCAGGACCCGGCTGAGGAATGGGCGATGCTGCGCCGGATCGTCGAGGCGTCCGGCCGGCCCCTGTCGTTCAGCCTGGTCCAGAGCCCCCGCGCGCCGCGCAGCTACCAGATGCTGCTGCAAGCGCTGCGCGCCGCCAACCTGGACGGCCTGCCGATGCGCGCCCAGGTGGCCAGTCGCCCGGTGGGGATCCTGTTCGGGCTGGAGCTGACGCTGAACCCGTTCAGCCAACACCCGGCCTATGGCGAGATCTCGGGCCTGCCCCTGAGCGGGCGGGTCGCCGCCCTGCGCGATCCGGCCTTCCGCGCCCGCCTGCTGGGCGAGGAGATCGAGGCGCAACGCGGCTTCGCCGGCAGCCAGCCGCGCAACTGGGCCGGCATGTTCCTGATGGACGCCGAGCCGGACTACGAGCCGACCGCCGACCAGACCCTGGCCGCCATCGCCGAGCGCACCGGCCGCGACCCGGCTGAGGTGGCCCTGGACCACATGCTGACCCAGGACGGGCGCGGCATGCTGTACCTGCCGTTCCTGAACTACGCCGACGGCAACCTCGACCCCGCCTATGAGATGCTGACCCACCCGGACTGCGTGCCGGGGCTGTCGGACGGCGGGGCGCACGTGGGGATGATCTGCGACGGCAGCTTCCCGACCACCAACCTGGTCCACTGGACCCGGGACCGCACGCGCGGGCCGAAGCTCAGCCTGGAGCACATGGTCAAGGCCCAGTGCCGCGACACCGCCGAGACGGTCGGGCTTTTCGACCGTGGGCTGGTCCAGCCGGGCTACCGCGCCGATCTGAACGTCATCGACTACGGCCGCCTGAAACTGAAGGCGCCCGAGGTGGCTCACGACCTGCCGGCCGGCGGGCGGCGGCTGATCCAGCGGGCCGAGGGCTACACCGCCACCATCCTCGCCGGCCAGGTCACCTACCGCAACGGCGAGCCCACCGACGTCCTGCCCGGCCGCCTGCTGCGCGGCGCGCAGGCCGCGCCGGTGAAACTGGCGGCGGAGTAGCGCCTGGGGAAAAGCGTGAACGCCGCATGGCGCCCGCGGGCGGCGCGCGGCATAAGGGCGGGATGAGTCTCGCCGTCGCCGAAGCCGATCCCCAGCCGCTGGACGCGGCGCGGGAGATCCTGCGGCGCACCTTCGGCCACAGCGATTTCCGCGGCCTGCAGGCCGACGTGATCGCCGAGGTGCTGGCCGGGCGCAACGCCCTGGCGGTGCTGCCCACCGGCGGGGGCAAGAGCCTCTGCTACCAGATCCCCAGCCTGGTGCGGCCGGGCCTGGGCCTGGTGGTCTCGCCGCTGATCGCGCTGATGACCGACCAGGTGGCGGCGCTGGTGCAGTCGGGCGTGGCGGCGGCCCGGCTGGATTCCAACATCGAGCCCGAGGCCAAGGCCGAGACCTGGCGGCGGATCGAGGCCGGCGAACTGGACATCCTCTACGTCTCGCCCGAGGGGCTGATGCAGTCCTGGATGCTGGAGCGGCTTCGCCGGATCCCACTGTCGCTGATCGCCATCGACGAGGCCCACTGCGTCAGCCAGTGGGGCCATGACTTCCGGCCCGAGTACCGGATGCTGGGCCGGGTCGCCGAGATCTTCCCGGGCGTGCCGCGCCTGGCGGTGACCGCGACGGCCGACGCCAAGACCCGCGAGGACATCCGCGCCGAGCTGCGGCTGGAGCAGTCGGCCGAGTTCGTGGCCAGCTTCGCGCGGCCCGAGCTGATCCTGTCGGCCGAGCGCAAGCGCGGCGGGGCGGAGAAGCGGGTGGTCGAGCTGGTGACCGCCCGGGCGGGCCGCTCGGGCGTGGTCTATGCGGGCTCGCGCGACAAGACCGAGAAGATCGCCGAGGCGCTACGCGGCGCGGGCGTGCCGGCGCTGGCCTACCACGCCGGCCTGGACAAGCGCCTGCGCGAGACCCGGCTGGAGGAATTCCTGGAGGCCGACGCCGCGGTGATGGTGGCGACCATCGCGTTCGGCATGGGCGTGGACAAGCCCGACGTCCGCTTCGTGATCCACGCCGACCCGCCGGGCTCCATCGAGGCCTACTGGCAGGAGATCGGCCGCGCCGGGCGCGACGGCGATCCGGCCGAGGGCA